>Ga0187870_1000785_pt1 | contig 32629 bp, 24 predicted proteins | sample June2016WEW_13_1_3_FD_132974 | JGI IMG/M metagenome (GOLD analysis project Ga0187870, IMG submission 132974) | Peatland microbial communities from SPRUCE experiment site at the Marcell Experimental Forest, Minnesota, USA - June2016WEW_13_150 | ecosystem: Environmental > Terrestrial > Soil >... | reverse complement strand
TCAAGTTCGGCGCGAACGTCAGCGGAAATTTCATCGAATGGCACCAGCGTTTCGTTGCAATGCTGGCAGATCAAACCCGACTCACGCACGTCGCGCGTAAGCAGCGGCAAAAACGGGGCGCGGCAGCACGGCGATTCCGCATAAGCCGCCGGCGGCGTGGCCAGCCGCTTGAACCAGACCTGCCGGTCGTGGGCGAGCTGCGCCGCCAGCCGGTACGCGCCGACGAGCGGGTGCGAGAGCCGCCACGCCTGGCCTTCGAGCTGACCGAGCGTTTGCGCCAGCCAGCGCCCGAGCGTGAGGTCGTCCCAGTCCTGAAACGCCCGGCCGTATCCCTTCCACAACGAGTCGAGCGGTGAATCCGATTCAAATGCCATCGTCTGCAGGATGCCGCGCGCGGGGAATTTTGTCGAGCGGCGTTGCAAAAGCCGACCTTGACTGAAATCAATTCCGCCCAATAGACTCCGAGAGTTTAATGGCCGGCTTTTAAAAAGTTCATGCACCACCCGGATTCCCCCAAATCTCCCGTCGGAAGATTCCGCTGGGTAATCTGTGCGCTGCTCTTTTCCGCCTGCACGGTCAATTACATGGACCGGCAAGTTCTTGGCCTGCTCAAGCCGCAGTTGTCGGAGCTTTTCAAGTGGACGGAAACGGATTATGGCCGGATGGCCATTGCGTTTCAGGCCGCCTATGCCATCGGCCAGACACTATTCGGTCCGCTCATCAACTGGATCGGCACAAAAAGCACATATGCTTTCTCGGTCGTCTTTTGGAGCCTCGCGGCCATGTCGCACTCGCTCTGCCGCACGGTGACCGGTTTTTCCCTGGCGCGTTTCGCCCTGGGCCTGGGTGAATCGGGCAATTTCCCGACCGCCATTCGCACGGTGACCGAGTGGTTTCCGCCCAAGGAACGTTCGGTGGCCACGGGCATTTTCAACACCGGCACAAACATCGGGGCAATTTTCGCGCCGCTGCTGGTTCCGTTGATCGTATTAAATCTTAACTGGCAGGCGGCGTTCATCCTGCTCGGCATGACCGATCTGGTCTGGCTGGGCTTCTGGCTGGGCTTTTACAACGCGCCGGAAAAATCCCGGCGGGTCAGCCCGGCGGAACTGGCCCACATCAAGAGCGGCGCGGCGGCAACGGCGGAGCAAAAAATCCCATGGATGAAGCTGCTCGGTTATCGCGAAGCGTGGGCCTATTACGGCACATGTGTGCTCGTCGGGCCGGTCTGGTGGTTTTACGGTTTCTGGCTGCCCGACTTCTTCAGCAAGCAATTCCATCTGAGCCTGAAACAATTCGGCCTGCCCTTGGTGGTGGTTTATACCGTCACCGCCCTGGGCAGCATCGGCGGTGGCGGTTTGTCGGCGTGGTTTTTGAAATGCGGCTGGTCGGTGAACCGGGCGCGCAAGATGGCTTCCCTGCTGTGTGCATGCTGCACGCTGCCGGTGATTTTCGCGCCGCGCGTGGACAGCGTATGGCTGGCGACGGCTTTCTTTGCCCTGGCTGCCGCAGCGCATCAAGGCTGGTCGGCCACGATGTACACGGTCGTCTCGGACATCTTTCCCAAGCCCGCGGTGGCATCCGTGGTCGGTTTCGGCGGCACACTGGCGTCGTTGATGTCCATGGGGTTCTTCTGGCTGGTCAGCACCATATTGCAGGGTGAAGGCACTTATCGTAACATCATGCTGATTTGCGGCAGCGCGTATATCGTGGCCTGGCTGATATTCCACGTGGGTGTGCCGCGCATCAAACCCGTTCGAGTCGAATGACCTGCGCGTGAAAGCTTCCATGCCCAACGAATCATTGAAACAATCGCCTGCGTTCCGTTATCCCTGGATTCCCGACCAGAAGGATGGAACATTTTGCAACCCGATTATTTATGCGGATTATTCCGACCCCGATGCGATTCGTTTTGACGACGATTTTTACCTGGTTACTTCCAGTATCAATTGCACGCCGGGACTGCCGATCCTGCACTCGAAGGATTTGGTGAACTGGACGATCATCAATCACGCCGTCAAAAACCTGCCGCATCCGCGTTATGCCGAAGTGCAGCACGGCTGCGGCGCATGGGCGCCCGCCATCCGATTTTACAACGGCAAATTCTGGATTTTCTTCTCCACGCCGGATGAAGGCATTTACATGACCACGGCCGACCATCCTGCGGACACGTGGTCTGAACCTCATCTGGTGCAGGCCGGCAAAGGTTTGATTGACCCCTGTCCTTTCTGGGATGACGACGGCAATGCCTATCTGGTTCACGCCTATGCCAGCTCGCGGATGGGCATCAAACACATTCTTCGGGTGCGCCCGATGGCACCCACCGGCTCGCGGTTGCTGGGTGAAGGGCAAATGGTTTTTCACAATCCAGAACAGCACCCGACCCTCGAAGGTCCAAAGTTTCTGAAGAAGGACGGCTGGTATTATATCCTTGCTCCCGCCGGCAGCGTGCAAACCGGATGGCAAGTCGTCCTGCGTTCACGAAATATTTTTGGCCCTTACGAAGATAAAATCGTGCTGGAGCAGGGAAGCACATCCATCAACGGGCCGCACCAGGGCGCGCTGGTTGACCTGCCGAACGGCGAGTGGTGGTTCCTTCATTTCCAGGACGTCGGGGCTTATGGGCGGGTCGTCCACCTGCAACCAGTCAACTGGAAGGACGGCTGGCCGCTCATGGGACGGGACCTGGACGGCAACGGCATCGGCGAACCGGTTTTGCACTGCCAGAAACCGGCCATCGGGCACGGCTCGTCAGTTGCCATCCCGCAAACCAGCGACGAATTCGATTCCCCCGCCCTTGGCCTGCAATGGCAATGGCACGCGAATTTTTCCGAAAAATGGTTCTCGCTCTCGGCGCGAGAAAGCCGGCTGCGGTTGTTTTCCGTGCCGATGCCTGCAAAAGCCACCAATTTCTGGCCCGTTCCGAATTTGCTGCTGCAAAAACTGCCCACGCCGAAATTCACCGCCACGACGGAACTTGATTTCAGCCGGCTGGCCGTTGGCGGGAAGGCCGGACTTATTGTCATGGGCATGGATTATTCGTATCTCGCGGTGGAGAGAACGGCGGCAAATTTTCGGTTGATCAAGGCCACAGGCAAAGACGCACGGAAAGGTGCTGCAGAAGTCATCGAAGCCGAAACGGAATGTGCCGGCGATTCCATCCTTCTGCGCGTCGAAGTTGATGAAGGCGCACTGTGCAATTTCAGTTTCAGCCGCGACGGGGAAAAATTTTCTGCGATGGGCAAAAATTTCACCGCTCGCGCAGGCCTCTGGATTGGCGCAAAAGTCGGACTCTTCTGCCTGTCAACTGACGCGGAAAAGAAATCCGGTCATGCGGATTTTGCCTGGTTCAGATTCAGCTGACTGCTCGCCAAGGATTTAACCACGCCCCGTGAGGATGGCCCATCAATCATCAAACAGCCGTCTGTCGGTTTCTGCCACCGAATGAATAATATCGACAACCTTTCGCCGGGGGCAACGGTTGGCTTGTGTGACTTGCAATTATCATTGTTCTTTTCCCAGACACCTCCTGTCTTGAAGACTTTTTCGTCCGAACCGGATGGGATGCCGCTAATTGAGGCATGGTGGCAAAAAAATAATCGCAAGCATTTGACCTCCGCGTTGAAAGTATCGGTTTCTGTATCAATTTAGGAGTTCCCCTTGTCCCAAAGTTTGCAACCCGTTTCCAAAAGTTTCATGCGCGCCCCGCTGTCACGTTGGCAAGTCTTATGCGTAAAGAACCCCCGTGCTGTATCCAGTGGAAGTATTTCTTCGGTCAAGACGTGCCGTTCTTGGTTCTTTTCTCTTCAGCGTCTCTTTTGCAGTTATGCAACTTTCAGCCTTCGCAACCGGAAGTGTAACGTTGGCGTGGAACGCAAGCACTTATCCAAACGTCGCGGGTTACAACGTTTATTACGGAAGAGCCAGCGGCGCCTATACCAACAAGATTTGTGCCGGCAACGCAACAAATGCAACCATTTCCGGCCTGGTCCAAGGAACCACCTACTATTTTGCGGCGACAACGTATGCTTCTTCGGGCACGGAAAGTCCGTTCTCAAGTGAGGTGTCTTATCTGGTCCCGGTTCTGGTGACCATGAATTGTTCGAACGTTTATGTCACTGCTGTCCATACAAACTTTTTTCGGTTCTGGACAAACATATCGTCATCTGGAAAAATAATTATCAGGCCGCTCCCGCCGACTTGGACGAACTCAGTTTTCGTTGGCTTCTGGATTTACCCTCCTCCGTCAGGAGGGTGGACGCTCCAATCAAGTTCGAACCTGCTGACATGGTTCAATTACGCCACCATCACGAACGCGGTGTTCGTTCCCAACATCGGCGGTGATTGGTATTTCCGGTTCAAAGCGCCCTGACTTGTCGAAACGGGGGTAAATATACCGAAAATTGGTGTCCGTTTTGGTGTCCGTTGCGGATGCCCTGGCTCCTAAGCCATTACTACACACACAGTTGGAAATGGAGCCAATGGCCGGGATTGAACTGAGTTCAACGATTCAGTGCCAAGATAATGGCGGGTTTCATTGGGAATCCAAGAAGAATGCGTCCTAACTTGTCACTATTTTTCTTAACTCTGTCAGTGCTTTCACTGACAGTTTCACTGACAGTTGTTAAAACTGAATGCGAAAGGACGGCGAAATCGTCCCAGCCTCATCCGGCCGTATTAAGTCAATGGTGTCATGTGTCGGTCTACTGATTGATGACCAGATTGACATCATCGCTGCAAAGCAGCGAGGGTGCTCTTAGAAGTCAGGCTGTAAAAACACGGCTGGCTTCAACACGGTTGTGTTCTTCCGGCGTGCGGATGCATAGGCAAGAATAGCCTCGGTCGCTTCCACATCGCCATTGATTTCAAAAGCCAGCGGCATCGTTTTGCGTCCGATCCAACAATCCTGCCGGTACATTTCCAGAAGGCGATCCAACACATTCTGCCCCGTGACACTGAAGCCCAAACCGAGATCGGACGCGAGGCTGGCATTGACGAATTGCTCGGCGTGGCCGGGCACGGGCAGAACAAAGGTGGGTTTGCGAAAGGCAAAACCTTCCGAGAGCGCGGAATAACCGCCGTTGATGACCAAGGCGTCAGCGCGGGCGAGCAACGCGATGTTGTTCATCTGACGACCGTAAAACGTTACGTTGCCGTGCGATTCACCTGACCGCCCAACAACTTCAACGGCGAAGGGAAATTGGCGGTCGTTGAAATTGATCTGGGTGGCATGCACCGAGCCGCTCAACATGAAAACAACCTTGCGGAGTTGGCGTGGCGACAAGGCTTCTTTGGGTAAAGCGGCCGCTGCCAGTTCCTTGACGGCGGGGCGGACGATCAGGCCGATACGACGGAATTTTGGATGACGGGTCGGCGTGCGAACAGGAAAGGGACTCAACACCAGATCACAATAATGCCGGTGGAACAAATAGTCGGAAAACTCAACCAGCCAAAAATGGCTTCTGACTCCTTTCGCCTGGCGGCGGCGCTTGAGAAACTCGGTCACAACCACTTCCGAATTGTTGATGGCGATGATGGGAATGCGACGGTGACGGAGCGGGGAAATGGCGTATTCGGAGTCAACCACCGCGATATCTGGATTCACTTTATCAAGCAACTGTGCCAAAGATTTGCGCTTGGCTTTGGCCAGTTTGGCCAGGGAACCGACGGACTTGAGCGTGGCCCAGCCGCTAATGCCGTCAGCGGATTTGGAATAATAGAATGATTCCATCGAGCAAAGGGACTCGATGCATTTTTTGCCCTCAAAATAAGCCAGGCCGTTTCCCGAAGTCAGCACGTGAACACGGCAACCGGCCGTGGCAAGTCGTTCGATGACTGCGTGACAGCGAGTGCTGTTGCCAAGGCCAAGGCCATTGATGACGAACAGACAGGAAGTGGTCACCCCGGGATGAAACATTGTCCGCTTGACAAAAGCAACAAACATTCCGAATAAGCAGTGAAGTACATCTGCACTCCAAACCGACGCAAGGACGTAAAATGATTGTATGCGCCGATGATTATGGCCTGCGCGAAGACATCGACCGGGCGATTCTCGAACTTTGCAGCCTCAACAAATTGAGCGCGGTTTCCTGCATGGTGTTGTTCAAACGATGCGACGCCAAAGTGTTGGGGGGGTTGCTCGCGCACCAGGCAAAGGTGGACATCGGCCTGCATCTTTGTCTGACCGATGAGGAGTTGCCTTTGGCGCTTCCGCCGCCAGAACGCAAACTTCCTGAATTTAAATCGTTGTTCCGGCACTCCATGCTCGGAAGAATCAACCCGCAGGACATTTTTCGGCAGATCTCAGTTCAATATGAACTTTTCGTCACGAAATGCGGACGACGTCCGGATCATATTGACGGGCATCTGCACGCGCATCAATTGCCCGGCGTGCGCGTGGCTTTGGCGGATTTTGTACGGAGCCTGCCGCCTGAACACCGCCCGTATGTCCGCAATACGCGGATGTCAATTGGCGCAATCCGCCGTCAAAAACTGCCTTGGATGAAAGCTGTTTTTATCGGCGTGTTCGGCAGGCGGATGCAAAGCGTCCTGCGTGCGGTGAATGCGCCGACCAATGACGGTTTCGCCGGCATTTATGATTTCAAACAATGGCGCAGATACCCCGGCTATCTGCCAAAATTCGCAGATTGCCTGCGTGAGCCAAATGGAATCCTGGTCGTTCATCCCGGCTTTGAAGAAGACTGGCGCCGTCAGGAGTTTGAAAGCTTGCGGAACCTCGCGGTGCTGGACGGACGATTAAACCGTTTTCAACATTCATCGTCGTGAGATGACCGTCTTTTACGGCTTGGCCGGGACAGCGACCAGTGCAATACCGTGTTTACGGTAGGCGACGGCTGGATTATCAAGCTTAACCTGGTCGGCCAGGACGATTTTGTAGATCGACACGGGCGGCTGACTCACCGAAAACAAGCCGCTCTCACGTTCACGGATGGCAACATATTGACAAATCTGGCGGGGATAATAATAATCGGGTCCGGGCTTTGGAGCGATCGCCTGCATATACCCGTCGTCTTCCACTTGTATCCGCTGGTTTTTACCGGCATGAGTTTTCAGAGTTTGGTAAACAGTTTCGAGCTTGTGAAAACTTGGGAGAAACAGCGTTCCTTGCTCGATGCATTTTCCCTGATACCGGTATAGGGTCAAAACAAGCCAGACATTGGCGCAAAGTGTTGCCAAAAGCATGGTTAGAAAAATCTGCCGGATCCTCTGCCTGGACAGCCATCGAACGGCCGCCACCGCCGTCAGGGAAAACAAAGGAGCAAGTAACACTATGCAATAACGGACGTGAAAACGGTTCCCTCCCACCAAGTATGTCATCAGCGGCCCGGCAAAAATGATCGTTAAAAAAAACAGCCCCGGTGATCGGGCAAAAGCCGCGCGTGGCGACCGCCAAAAACCGCGCAGGGCTGCTCTGGCTTCCACCAAGGCCCCAAGCACCAATGATGCCGCCAGGATTATTGACGCCGCATTGAAAGCCAGCAGCAGGCTGAAACTGCCGAAGCAGATCCGACCGATCTCTCGATATTCATCGCGCCCAAAGGGCCATCGCGGGTCCCAGTAGTTGATCAGAAAACCCAGTGGCGCACTGAAAATCTTGAACGCCTCCCTGGAATATCCGTGGTGTCCGCCGGAAATCATATCACGGGTATTCTCCCAGCCGTGGGCCATTTCCCCGAAAATATACGGCAGATAAAGCGCCAATCCGGCGACAATGCCGCCAACCAACCACGGAACGTTCAGTCGCGTCGGCTTCAACCAAAGTACCAGGATTATCGTCGGGATCAGCATTAGTCCGGACATGTGAAATTGCAGCATCATCAGCGGCAGGAACAACAACCAAAATGCAGCTCGCGAACGATCCTGCTGCACCACCTGCCATAACGCGAGAAACAAGCAGGCCCCCAAAAAGGACATGACCCCCGGATTGAAGACAATGATGGAGAATTCAATCGCCGCAGGTGAAGTGGCCATGAGCAAAGCCGCCCACAGCGCTGCGGAAAATCCAACTGTTCGAGCCGCCAGCAAATACGTCAGATAAATGGCGGCTGTGTTCAACAAAAGGATCGCCCAAACTACTCCATCAATTGACCCCCAAAGACGCAGTCCGGCGGCACAAAACATTGCCCATAGCGGGCCGGGAAGTTTGGCGTGTTCATTGAACTTGGGCAGGCCGAAATTGGGCTGGCCAATATATTGTGCACGCGGCTCACCTTGGGCATAGTCCACCGCCACACTGTAAGCATCCAAGCAGTCCACCTGCGAGGCGTAGCAAAAAGCCTGTCCCCACGTCATCCCGGCGATCCGCAAACCAAGCCCCAACAGTAAAATCAATAATAACCAAAGCCCGGTGTATTTTGACCTTTTGCCGTCAGTCAAAGTTGATGGTTCGGTTTGGACTGAGTTCAACGATTCAGTGCCAAGATAATGGCGGGTTTCATTGGGAATCCAAGAAGAATTCGGTCTAACTCGCCACTATTTTTCTTAACTCTGTCAGTGCTTTCACTGACACTTGACCTCCTTCGCATCTCAACCTGTTGGAAAATCTCCACTTAAGAATGGAGCCAATGGCCGGGATTGAACCGGCGACCGACGGTTTACGAAACCGTTGCTCTACCGCTGAGCTACATTGGCTTGAGTCTGTCAACAAACCCGCACGATTTGAGTTTTACCTATTTTGGCGGAGTTAAAATGAACGGCAAGTCAATTCGACAGGCGCCCGCCCCCGGCTGTCGCGGGCGCCGCCGCCAAACACCATCGGCGAATGAGCTTGCCCCTGACGCAAACGCACGCACAATGTGTTCGCTCGGAACGCAGCACAATGCGTCTTCAGGAGCGGCTTGCGTGGAAGGGTGGCTGAGTGGTTAAAGGCACCTGACTCGAAATCAGGCGTAGTCGCAAGGCTACCGTGGGTTCGAATCCCACCCCTTCCGCCACCTGTCCAAAGCAGGCGCTATCCAGCGTGATGACCCCGTCCACCTTCTTGAAACCTTCCGGCAACGCGTGTTCTCTCTGAAAGTAAGAAACATGATTTTCGCGCCGGGGGAATTTCCCCGGACCACGTGAACGGCGGGTGCGGGAAGTCGTCAGACTGTTTGCCGCAAACCGGCAGGCCACATCGAATTGTCCGCGCTTTGCGCGACCGTCGTCCGAAAGCGGATGCCGGCGTCCAGCCGGATGGCATCCGATTTGTAACAGGTAACAACTTTCAAATGAACATTTTGCAAACCGTTCAAGCCGGCTTTTTCCGCAGCACTTCGGCAATTTGAATGAACGCCCGCCCCGCCGGTTTTCCCGGCGCGGACACCACCACCGGCACGCCGCGGTCGCCGCTTTCGCGGATTTCAGTGAAAATCGGCACTTCGCCGAGGAACGGAATGTCCTGCCGTGCGGCCTCGGCCTGGCCGCCGCCGTGACCAAAAATCTCCACGCGCTCGCCGTTGGGCGTGGTGAAATAACTCATGTTCTCGATAATGCCGAGAATCGGCACGTTGACCTTCTTGAACATCGCGATGCCCTTGCGCACGACGCCGAGCGACGCTTCCTGCGGCGTGGTCACGATAATCCCGCCGTCCAGCGGCACGGCCTGGCACAGCGAGAGTTGCGCGTCGCCCGTGCCCGGCGGCAGATCCACGAGCAGGAAATCCATCTCGCCCCATTCCACCGCGAACAGAAATTGCTGGATCGTCTTTGAAATCATCGGCCCGCGCCAGATCACCGGCTGGTCGTTCTCAAGCAACAGCCCGATGCTCATCACCTTCACCCCGTGATTGGACGGCGGCACGAGCCGCTCGTCGTCGCTGACCGTCGGACGCTCGTGAACGCCCATCATCAGCGGAATGCTCGGCCCGTAAATGTCGCAATCCAGCAGGCCGACCCGAGCGCCCAGTTGTTTCAACGCGCAGGCCAGGTTCACCGAGCAGGTGGATTTGCCGACACCACCCTTGCCGCTGGCGATGGCGATGACGCGCTTTACCCCCGGCACCCGGTTTTGGTTCGCCAACGCACCCGTGGGCGTCGCCTGCCCGGCGGCGGGTTGTTTGACTTCGACGTTGACGAGTTTCACCCCGGGCAGCGCCTTCAAAACCCGTTCACTGTCTTCCTTGATTTGGCGTGCGGCTTCGGGATTCGATGTGGTCAGTTGCATCACGACGCTGATTCCGCCTTGCGGCACGGAAATTTCCTTGATGAGCCCAAAGGAAACAATGTCGCGCGAATAGCCGGGATACTTGACGGCCTTCAGCGTGTTTTTGATGTCGTCTTGTGTTGGCACGACAACATGTTAGCACACGGACGATTGTGCGCCAGCGTTTGCAGTTCCGGCTTCAGGCCGGTCTTGTCCTGGGAGCGCCCACATCTTGACATTGCCCCGACTCCCTCTCCCCGCCTGAGCGGGGAGAGGGCTGGGGTGAGGGGATTTGATCTTGGAAACAACGGCCTCCTCACCCCGGCCCTCTCCTCCTTTGGGGAGGAGAGGGAGAAAAGCGGAGCAGCGTGCGGATACGTCCGGATTAAGATTAGGACGAACCACAGACTTGCGCCATTGTGCCGGGCATGGGAAATTGAAGGTCTAATTTATAAAATTGGGCAATTAAATCATGACACCGAAGCCACGAACCCCCGACATCGGGTCGTTTCTCGAAAACTTCAGCCGCTTTGAATCGGCGCTGCAGCCGTCATGGCTGCTGCCGCTGCGCCGGGCGGGCATTGCGCGCTTTGCCGAACTTGGTTTCCCAACGTTGCAGGATTAAGACTGGCGTTTCACCAGTGTGGCGCCGCTAGCCCGGCTGCCGCTCCAACCCGTCGTCGAACCGGCAAACGATGCCGCCGCCAAAGCCGCCTTGGAAAAATACATATTCACCCATCTGCCCGGTGCCCGGCTCGTTTTTGTCAATGGCCAATACTCGGTGGCGCTCTCGTCCGTGCATGGATTGCCGGATGGGGTGAGGGTGTCGAACCTGACGGCAGCGCTGGTGGCGGATTCGGAATTCATCAAAAGGCAGTTCAGTCTTTACGCCCTGGCGAACAACAATGCCTTTGCGGCGTTGAACCAGGCGTTCTTCACGGATGGCGGATTCGTTCAAGTGCCCGCCGGAGTTTCGGTCGCCGAACCCATCCAGTTCATTTTCATTTCCACCGCCAAACAAGGCGGCGAAACCATCCAGCCGCGCAACCTGATTGTCGCCGGGGCGGACAGCCGGGCAACGGTCATCGAAAGCTACATTTCGACGGACAATGTGGCGTACTTCACCAACACCGTCACCGAAATCGTCGCCGGCGACAACGCCGCGCTGGAGCATGTGAAATTTCAGGACGAAGCCGACGCTGCGTTTCACCTGGCGACGATTGCCGCCCAGCTTGGCCGCGCGAGCAACGCAAGCATCCATTCCTTCGCGCTCGGCGCGAAGCTGTCGCGCACCAACATCCGCGCCAAACTCGCGGGCGAAGGACTGGAATGCATTCTCAACGGACTTTACCTGACGCGCGGTGAGCAGCTCGCCGACCATCACATGATTGTCGAGCACGCCCAGCCGCATTGCGCCAGCCATGAATATTTCAACGGCATCCTGGACGACAAATCGAAGGGCGTTTTTCACGGGCGGATTCTGGTCCGGGAAATTGCGCAGAAAACCGACGCCAAGCAGACGAACAAAAACCTGCTGCTCTCCGATGACGCGACCGCGGACACCAAGCCGCAACTGGAAATTTACGCCGACGACGTCAAGTGCACGCACGGCGCGACCATCGGGCAGTTGAACGATGAATCCATTTTTTACCTGCGTTCGCGCGGCATCGGCTCGGACAATGCACGGCGGATGTTGATCCACGCCTTCGCCGGCGAAATCATTGCGCGGGTGAAGCACAATGCCGTGCGCGAGAAACTGGACAAGCTGGTATGGGACCGGCTGGAAGCGAACCACCACCTTGCAAAAAAGAATTGATGAAAGCGACGCGCGAACCGCAATACCGGATGCCAAACAACTGCCGCCTACGCATTCGTGTCACGTGTCACGCGTCACGTGTCACGTTTTCCAGCCATGTTTGAAGACTTAAATGATCTTTACCAGCAGGTCATTCTTGACCACTGCAAGAAACCGCGGAATTTCCATGAGATGCCGCAGGCAACTTGCTCGGCGCAGGGACACAACCCGCTCTGTGGCGATCGGTTGCAGCTTTTTCTCGCGCTGGACGGCGACACCATCAAGGACATCAGCTTCGTCGGCGCCGGCTGCTGCATTTCCAAGGCGTCGGCCTCGTTGCTCACGGAGTTTGCCAAGGGCAAAACGAAGGCGGACGTGGGAAAAATGTTCGGCCAAGTCCATGAAATGGTCATGACCGGCAACGTTCAGGGCGACGTCGGCAAGCTGGCGGTGTTCGCCGGCGTTTATAAATTCCCCGCGCGGGTGAAATGTGCGATTTTGTCGTGGCACGCCGTCATGGCGGCGCTCAAGGGCGATCCGAAGCCGGTGACGACAGAGTCAGAAGAAACTTAGAGCTCCGCGGCATGAACGAGCGACATTCAGCCAAGTCCATTTCGCCGCCGGACAAAACGGCATCATCGGATGAGGGGAGCAAAAAACCTTCTGGGCTTTCACGGAAGTTCTACAAGCCATTATTCATCGTTTTGTTTGGTCTTGCGGTGGTTGTGAGGGCGTTGCTTTGTTGGGTAAATCCTCCTACAAATTCCTTTGATGATCATTTCCAGCCCATTTTCATGATTATCAAATCAGGCATTATTCCCGCAAAGAACGCCTGTTTTCAATGCTATCATCCGCCGGTTTTTTATTGGATATCGGCGATGATTGGGAAATTGGCACTCCATGCGGGGGTATCTTGGCCGCAGATGATAAAACTTTTGCAATTTGTCTGCTGTTTCTATGGAATACTGACTGTCGGCATCTGTTACATGATTCTTAAAAAATTCCCCCTCTCCAACTTTTCCCGGCTGCTGGCTTTTGGAACTGTGTGTTTCCTGCCCAGGCACATCTACATGTCCGCCATGAATTCAAATGACACCATATCGTATCTATTTGTGGCACTCTCGATATACCTGGTCATCATTGCATGGGAACGAGAGCTTTCCCCATGGAGTCTGGGCGCGCTAAGTGTAGTCCTCTCGATCACCCTATTCACCAAGTACACAGCCTTCGTGGTCATACCGACGGTATTGACCCCGTTCACCATGGCTTTTCTCAAGCGGCTGGTCATTCCACGAAAGAAGGTTTTGATATCGGCAATCAGCATCTTGGTGTTGCCGATGTCCCTCCTGACGGCCTACATGTTATCCAACGTAAAACACTACCAGAGCCCATTACCATGGAACGTCACGATATTCGATCCAAGTCATAGACCCCGTGATGCCGGAGGCATCAGTTTTTTCACGTTCAAACCATGGGAAGATATAAAGACTCCTATGTTGGCTCCCGGTAAACTGCATTCCTTTTGGACGCTTATTTACAGCGGGATGTGGTTCGATACCGAACCTTATTTCCTGCGTTTCCTGGATTCAAATGACAACTGGTGGAAGCGTTACTACGGATGGTACGGGCGGGAAGAAAACTATCCCGACGAAAATCCTCCCTTTTCCGATCTCACGATTTTGGAGGCGTCCGGCCTGATTACCCTGGGGCTTTTCCCTTTGTTTCTCATGCTGATCGGCTTTTGTTATTGTGTCAAATATCCCATCCTTGGGGGCGGTTTGGTTCAGACCACCCCGACAGAAAGAATTGGCTTTGGAATGTTTCCCATACTGGTGTTGTTCAATGCGGCAGGAATCATTGCGCTGACTTTGAGATTGCCGGTCTATAGTTCAATGAAACCATCCTATTTCCTCGGTGCAATGCCTGCATTCATGATATTCCTCAGTTTGGGGATCATGCCCTGCGAAAGGAATGAAACAATTAAACGGGTAATTCTTGTAACGTTTGGCGCTCTGTTTACGCTCGCAATCATACATATTCTTCACATCGTTTTCGCCATTCGTTGCACTCAGTTGTGAAACAACCTCCCCTTGGGAAACCGGGCCGAACTGGGAAGGAACCCGTTGGAGACGAACTCGTTGAGCAACCAGACGAATGGGTGCGGGGTCAACTTCTCCAGAGACAACCGGCGTGAAATCAGTTATTCTTTTCTCATGAATAACACTGAGCCAAAAACTTTGACCCGCGACGTCGAAGCCTCCGTGGTGCCCGTCGGGACGAAGGTCACGCTGCAAAAGGGCGGGCTGGCCTATGTCATGCAATCGCTCGGCGGCAATTATACCGTCGTCGTCAACGGCAACATGTTCCGCATTGACGGCAAGGACGCCGATGCGCTCGGCCTCGACGTGCATCCCAAACCGGTGGCGGCCACCGGCGGGCCGGTAACGCAGGACGAACTGGAAAAACAGGTCTGGGAAACACTCAAGACTTGTTACGACCCTGAGATTCCCATCAACATCGTGGACCTCGGCCTGATTTATGACTGTCACCTCACGTCCGTGGGCGAAAACAGCTACAAGGCCGATGTGAAAATGACTTTGACCGCGCCCGGCTGCGGCATGGGGCCGGCGCTCGCGCAGGACGTGCAAAACAAGTTGATGAGCATGGAGCCTATTGACGAGGCAAACGTCGAGCTGGTCTGGGATCCGCCGTGGAACCAGAGCATGATGACCGAGGCGGCCAAACTGCAACTCGGGCTGATGTAGCCACAGATTGACACAGATGAAACACAGATTTTTCATTTTATCTGCGTTCAATCTGTGTTTCATCTGTGGCAAAAAATTCCAATGAATAAAACTGTTGACTGGGCGGCGCTGCGAAAGGATTTCCCGATCCTCGACCAGCAGGTCCACGGGAAGCCGTTGATTTATTTCGACAACGCTGCGACATCGCAAAAACCGCGCGCGGTGATTGACGCGTTGGTGCATTACTACGAACGCGACAACGCCAATGTCCATCGCGGCATCCATGAATTGAGCAATCGCGCCACGGCGGGTTATGAGGCCGCCCGGACGCGTGCCGCCAAGTTCATCAACGCCCGCAGCGCCGAGGAAATCGTATTCACACGCGGCACGACCGAGGGCATCAACCTGGTTGCCGGTTCCTGGGGCGCGAAAAATCTCAAAGCCAACGACATTATCCTGCTCACGGAAATGGAGCATCACAGCAACTTGGTGCCGTGGCAACTGCTCGCCCAACGCACCGGAGCCAGGCTCGCCTATTTACCCATCTCAGGTGACGATGCCCTGCTCGATCTGACCAAGCTCGATTCATTGCTGACGAAACAGGTCAAGCTGTTTGCGATGGTCCACATCTCGAACTCGATGGGCACGGTGAATCCGGTTGCCGACCTTTGCGCCCGCGCGCGCAGGCTTGGTATCACCACGCTCGTGGACGCCGCGCAAAGCGCCGGCCACATGCCGGTGGACGTGCAGGCCATCGGCTGCGATTTCCTCGCGTTCTCCGGCCATAAAATCTGCGGGCCGACCGGTATCGGAATTTTGTGGGGCCGACAGGAATTGCTCGACGCCATGCCGCCGTATCAGGGCGGCGGCGAAATGATTTTGTCCGTTGAATATCAAAAGACCGAGTTCAAGAAGGCGCCGCACCGGTTCGAAGCCGGCACGCCGGACATTTCCGGCCCGATTGGTCTGCACGCCGCGATGGACTATCTCGACGCCATCGGGCGGGATAACATCTGGAAACACGACCAGGAACTGGCGACCTACGCCTACGAAAAACTGGCCGCGCTGAAGGGCATCCGGTTGTTCGGCCCGAAGCAAGGTCGTGGCGGGCTGGTTAGTTTTCTGCTCAAGGACATTCATGCGCACGACGTGGTGACGTTGGCCGACCAGGCCGGCGTGGCCTTGCGTGGTGGACATCACTGCACGCAACCGCTCATGCACCGGCTCGGCGTGGAATCCACCGCCCGCGCCAGCTTCTATTTTTACAACACCAAAGCCGAAGTGGACCGGTTCGTGGAAGTGGTGAAGGAAATTCAGAAATTTTTCGCGCAGTAAACCAGTCATGAAAATCGTAAAGCAATCCATGACTTGCTTCAGTTAACAACGTCCAATTGAGTAGATCAGCCAACATCTGATTTTCACTCATTCCCCTCGCATGACCCAGCCTTTGGTGGGTTCTCACCAAGCAAAGAGACAAGCGGAAGCAACCCAATCATCAATTTCCCAAGATTTGAAACCGATGATAACAACCAAACCAAGCGCCGCTGTCATTAGGTGCATATTTTTCGTGACATTTCCGGCTAAATTTGTTCTTATTATCAATTGCAGCTGGAATTAATCATGCGCTTCGTAAGCAGAACATTGCCGATGCTCGTTGGTGCGGGTAAAACAAGTGACGCCAGCAAACGATTCAGTGTCGGAGCTTTAGTAGTTCTGTTTCTCTTTTCCGCGACTCCGGTCCGGTCAGCAGAAAGACAATTGCTTCGCAATCACATTCCTGCAGTCACTTCGAAATTGCGGCCGGTGGACCGACTCGCAAGCTCGAAGCGTTTAAATCTTGTATTTGCGCTGCCGCTGCGCAACCAAAAGGCACTCACCAATCTGCTCCAGCAACTCTACGATCCGACGAGTTCCAATTACCGACAGTACCTGACGCCGCAGCAGTTTGCCGAGAGGTTTGGACCGACCGAACAAGACTATCGCGCTGTCATGGATTTTGTGAGAGCGCAGGGTTTGACTGTGACCGGAACACATCCCAACCGCACATTGTTGGACGTGAGCGGAACGGTTGCGGAAATCGAAAGTGCATTTCATGTCAACCTGGTGGTTTACAATCACCCGATCGAAGCCCGGACGTTTTATGCACCGGATGTTGAACCTTCGATCGACCTGACGGTTCAAGCATTGGAGGTGGTGGGCCTCGATGATTATGTTATGCCGCGTCCGATGTACCACCAAATGGCAACTCCCCTTGTGCAAGCCAATGAGACGAAGCCCAACGTCGGCTCAGGACCTGGCGGGACATTTATGGGCAACGATTTCCGGGCAGCCTACATTCCGGGCATTGCGCTCACTGGCTCAGGGCAGAAGGTTGGCCTGTTAGAATTTGATGGATACTTTACCAATGATCCAGTCCAATATGCGATCCAAGCCGGTCTGACGAACATTCTGACGATCACCAATGTGCTGGTGGACGGATTCGACGGCACCCCTGGTTCCTACAATGTTGAGGTTGCCTTGGATATCGAAATGGTCATGTCCATGGCTCCGGGAGCTCAGATTATCGTCTATGAAGGTTCCATCACCACACCAACAATTATCATAGATCTCTTGAACCGTATGGCGACCGATAATCTGGCCCAGCAATTGAGCGCTTCCTGGACGTATCATACGGGGCCGGCGATGGAGCAGGTTTTTCAGCAAATGGCAGGGCAAGGACAATCGTTTTTTAATTGTTCCGGAGATCATGATGCTTACAGCGGAACAGTAACCACGCCGGCGGATGACCCGTATATCACAATCGTAGGGGGGACGACTTTGACGACCAGCGGGCCTGGAAGCAACTGGGTGTCAGAAACCTGCTGGAACTGGGGCAACGACATTGGAAGTGGCGGTGGAATCAGTACAAGCTGGGCAATTCCGTCATGGCAACAAGGCATTAATATGTCGAGCAATAATGGTTCAACGACCATGCGGAACCTCCCTGACGTTGCGATGGTGGCGGACAGGGTTTATGCCATCGCCGACAACGGCGCGCCGCAGTATCTGGGCGGCACAAGCATTTCGACTCCGCTCTGGGCAGCGTTTACGGCGTTGGTCAATGAGAAGGCGGGGCTTCAAGGCAAGCAACCGGTCGGTTTTGTCAATTATGCCCTCTACGCCATTGGCCAAGGAACGAATTACAACACGGCATTCCACGACATTACGACCGGCAACAACACAAACAGCAACAGTCCAAACAACTTTTTCGCCGTGCCAGGCTACGACCTTTGCACAGGTTGGGGAACCCCGACACCAAACTTGATTGATGCCATGCTCAACGTCCAGTTCGTCATTCCAAATGGCTGGACACTAACGAGCCTGCCAAATGAAGATTGGTCTGGCGTCGCCTCTTCAGCAGACGGCACTAAGTTGGTTGCAGTAGACTTGTCTGGAGGACATCAGATCTATGTCTCGTCTTCATCAGGAGTGATTTGGCGGCCCTATGGGCCGGCAGCAAGCTGGCGCGGAATTGCCTCCTCCGCCGACGGAACTAAATTGGCCGCGGCACCGTGGTATGGCTCCATTTACATCTCGACAGATTCCGGTGTCACATGGACAGCGACGACTTCACCTTCCTATTCGTGGCGTTCGATGGCCTCTTCGGCCGATGGAACCAAATTGGCTGCGGGGGCATTCTGGGAAGGGGTTTTTGAAGTTTCGACCAATTCAGGTGCAACTTGGATGGCATCCAGCATGTCTGGCAGTATAAATTGGATGCCAGTCGCTTGGTCAGCAGACGGCGGCGTGTTGGTGGCTGCTTGTGGTAGTACGGTTTATGTATCAACCAATTCAGGCGCCACAAGCAGGTCAACTACCTTGCCGGGAATGAATTGTACATCTGTGGCTTCGGCGGCGGATGGCTCCAAACTGTTTGCTGCTGGAGGTTCCATTTACATATCCACAAACCTGGGGGCGAGTTGGACAATTTCCGGGCCCGCTTCCGGGGCGGGATTAGTGGCGTGTTCCGGAGATGGCTACAGACTTGCAGCCGTATCGGACCAAGTTTACATTTCAGACGATGGAGGGACAACTTGGACGTGTGTCGGACCACGAACGCCCCCCACATATATGAGTTGGTCGACGATCGCCTGTTCTGCTGATGGAAGCAGATTAATCGCGGCAATAGAGGATTATTATGATGGGCCGGTTTACACAGGCGTGTTTCCCCGAAGTGGACCAATCATCACGACGCCCCCCGCCAATCAGGCGGCCGTCGTCGGCAGCGACGCGGTGTTCAGTGTGGTTGCCATTGGCCCTCCGCCTTTGACTTATCAGTGGAGTTATAACGGAACAAATATTTTGGGTGCCACCAACAGTTGGTTAATCTTGACCAATGTGCAATTCAGCCAAGCCGGCTATTACGGTGTGCAAGTGAATGACGTTTATGGTTCACGTTTCAGTCCCAACGTGGCGCTGACGGTTGTTCCACCGCCGGTAACAATTCTGGTCCAGCCGACAAATCAAACAGCGGTTCTGGGCACCGCAGTGCGTTTCACCGTTACCGCGCTCGGCACGCCGCCGTTGAGTTACCAATGGTTGTTCAACGGCACGAACATGGCTGGGGCGACAAATAGTGAGCTGATGCTTTTCAATGTCCAACCGACCAACGCCGGCACGTACGCCGTGACGGTAGCCAATGCGTATGGCCCAATCACCAGTTCCAATGCGGTATTGACGTTGATTTCACCAACGCCGTGTGCCGAGCCGCCCTCCGGGTTGATCAGTTGGTGGCAGGCGGAAGGCAATGCCATCGATAGAATGGGAACCATCAACGGCTCGTTGGTCGGCAACACAACTTACGGTCCGGGTTTTATAGGTCAGTGCTTTGTTCTCGACGGCGACGGCGATGCCATCACGCTGGGCAATCTCTCGAGCTTTGGGTTGCAGGTATTCACGGTTGAGATGTGGATCAAACGAACCAGCACAACGCTCAGTACTCAAAACGGAAGCAAGGCCTATCTGTTCGCCTTCGGTGGCGGCGAAGACGGATTTGGTCTATTTAACGATGGCACTCTATTCTTTCAAAGTGGCTGCTGTTACGGAACCGGGGCACCTGTCAACGATACGAATTGGCATCATGTGGCGGTGACCGCGACTGGCACTGGTGACACCATCTATATCGATGGAACAGTCAGGGGAGGTTCGATGTGGCCGAAATCGTTCTCCTTAACCACCGTGGCCATCGGTGCGCGAGGGGACGCTACGGCCAACAGTTTTTACGGAGCGATTGACGAACCTTCGCTGTACAATCGCGTGCTTTCCGACACTGAAATTCAATCCATTTACAATGCCGGTGTCTATGGCAAGTGTTTGTTGCCGGCTCCACCCTTTATTCTGTCCCAGCCGACGAACCAGGCGGTGGAGGTGGGAAGCACGGCGACCTTTACGGTTGCTGTCGGAGGCATGCGGAAGTCGTTGAGTTACCAGTGGCAATTCAATGGAACAAACATCGTTGGACAGACAAACGCCTCGCTGGTTTTGACCAACGTCCAATTTCCGGAAGCAGGCACTTACGCGGTGCTGCTAACCAACGCGTTTGGATCAACAACCAGTTCCAGCGCAATACTAACCGTCTACGGTCTGCCGCCCGCCATAATCTCCCAGCCGACGAACCAGACGGTGGAGGGGGGCAGCACGGCGACGTTCGCAGTGGTCGCTGGCGGCACACATCCGTTAAGTTATCAGTGGAGTTGTAATGGCACGCACCTGACTGGGGCGACGAACGCCTCGCTGGTTCTAACCAACGTCCAACGGAGTCAAGCAGGCACTTACGCGGTGCTGGTGACCAACGCTTTTGGATCAACAACCAGTTCCAGCGCAATACTAACCGTCTACGGTCTGCTGCCCGCCATCATCTCCCAGCCGACGAACCAGACGGTGGAGGTGGGGAGCACGGTGACGTTCGCGGTCTTGGCTGGCGGCACACGTCCGTTAAGTTATCAGTGGAGTTGTAATGGTACGAACCTGACTGAGGCGACGGACGCCTCGCTGGTTCTGACTAACGTTCAACTGAGTCAAGAAGGCACTTACGTGGTGCTGGTGACCAACGCTTTTGGTTCGATCCTCAGCTCTAATGCAGTGCTGACTGTCTCTCCCGGATATGTTAACACCGTGAACATTGGCACCTCAGCAACCGTGCGAACCAATGGGTCGTCTGTTGGTCGAGGCACTGGACTGCTGGCTTCAAAAGATGTTGCGCCCAGAGGGTACCGGTTTGCACTCCTCACAAGTGCCACCGTAACACAAAGTGAACCAGCCAATATTCTTGATGCCCAGTGGCGATTCACCGGGGTTACGATGACCAACTTTATCTATTTCGGTTCCGTCAATGGTGGTGCTCATGTTCCGGCCAATTATTGGCATTACGGCCAGAGCAATGCGTTTGTCGTGGTAGGTTGGTCGGCCAACCTTGGAAGCAACTGGCTTACGATATCGAATGATGTGGCGACTGGTGCTTGGAATACCAGTGATGGCTGCAATGGTTATTTTGGCGTGTCGCCTATTGGTTATGGGATAGCTGGCCCACCCCCTCCGGAAATCGCATTCAGGATTTGGGGTAACACCAGTACTTCGGGAGTGCCGATAAATGTCCAATGGGATTTGTATGCCGTGGGAACACGACCTGTTATCTCTTCCCACCCAACGAATCAAACGGTGGTGGTGGGAGGTGCGGCGACATTCACGGTGGTGGCTGGCGGCATGCTGCCATTGAGTTATCAGTGGCAATTTAACGGTGCCGACTTGTGCAACGACACAAACTTCTTTCTGACTTTCACTCATGCTCAGTCCACTAACGCCGGCTTTTATCAAGTTGTCGTGACCAACGTTTACGGGTCGGTGACGAGTTCAGTCGCCACGCTCAGCATTCTGGGGGTGCCGGTGTCTTTTAGCACGAGTGGAGAAGACATCCGATACATCAACGGCCAATTCCTCATCAAACTGATCGACTTAACCGGCCAAGGACCGTTGGTAATGGAAACATCGACCAATCTGACAGATTGGTCCCCGATCTTCACCAACCCGGCCGCGTTTGGCGAAATCAAGTTCGCTGATCCTGTGGCGACTAACAACCCGCAACGATTTTATCGGGCGCTCGTTCGGTGAAATGGCAGCAGGTTGTAGCTGTAATCCGAGGAGCTTTTCTTGCAACGATTCAGCAACGAACCATACCAAAGCGCGAAGTGTAGGAAATTTCCCCACGCACAGTGGGCATTGTTAGCTTTCGGAAGGCGGAGTTCCACGCGCCCTAAATTTTCGGGTCTCGCGGAGTTCGACCCTCCGACAGATTTTTGAGTCGTGGCAGCCAGTTTATTCGCGGCCGGCTGCGGCGATGAACGGCTTCAATTCCTTCATCAGCTTCGCGAACATGTCAAACGACATCTGTTGCGCGCCGTCGCTCCAGGCTTCCGCCGGGTTGGGATGCACCTCGATCAACAACGCGTCCGCGCCCATGGCCACCGCGCCCTTGCACATCGCCGCCACCAGGTCCGCGCGCCCGGCGCCCTGGCTCGGGTCAACCACGATCGGGCAGTGCGATTCGCGCTTGATGATGGGAATGGCGGACCAGGCGGGCGTAGCCTTGCGCGGCGGGCATCATTGCACCCAACCGCTCATGCGCCGGCTGGGCGTGGAATCCACCGCCCGCGCCAGTTTTTATTTCTATAACACCAAAGCCGAAGTGGACCGGTTCGTGGAAGTCATCCGCGAGATTCAAAAATTCTTCGGCGGATGATTAACTGCGAACGGTGGGGCGCCCGTCCTCCGCAGTAGTTTTGCTACGGAGGGTGGAAGGCTACCGACGAGCCGAAACAGTTCTTGCCGCAAAAAAGCGCAAAAGACGCAAAACAGAGTGGTACAGGCACCCTGCCTGTCTGTGCGGAAGGGAAAAAATTGATAGTGAAGCGACCCGCCGAACCGACAGATGACTTTCAAACCCAATTTGACAATAACGCACTGAGATATCCGTGTTCATCAGCGGTCTCTTCCGATTACACTACCACCTCAGCCAGCCGGTTTTGATTTCGGTGACCAACGATTTTCCCGGTCGCGCTCGGCGGCGCGGTCTTCCAACAATTCCTGCACGGCGGATTTCTCGCCAGGCTTGGATTTGAAGATACCGCAATATGAGCGAATCCGCTTGTGGATTTCTGTGCCTGTTATTTTTTTACGGCTGGCCATGCCAAGATTTTGCCACAGCAAGCCTGTTTTGGGAGAAAAAAGTCACGGCGCGCAAGGGACTGCGCGCCCTACCTTTCGTGTGGTTGGTGTATTTCGTAGTTAAAAATCCGTGTTCATCCGTGTTCATCCGTGGCTAAAAATCTTTGCGTTCATTCCCGCCCGGCCGCGGCGATGAAGGGCTTCAATTCCTTCATCAGCTTCGCGAACATGTCGAACGATACTTGTTGCGCGCCGTCGCTCCAGGCTTCCGCCGGGTTGGGATGCACCTCGATCAACAACGCGTCCGCGCCCATGGCCACCGCGCCCTTGCACATCGCTGTCACCAAGTCCGCGCGCCCGGCGCCCTGGCTCGGGTCAATCACGATCGGACAGTGCGATTCGCGCTTGATGATGGGGATGGCCGAAAGGTCCAGCGTGTTGCGCGTGTAGGTTTCGAACGTGCGGATGCCGCGTTCGCAGAACAGGAGATTCGGATTTTCATTGGCGAGCACATATTCGCCCGCGAGCAGCCATTCCTCGATTCTCATGGAGAGTCCGCGCTTGAGCAGAACCGGCTTACCGGTCCGGGCGGCGGCGATGAGGAGCTGGAAGTTCTGTGAATTGCGCGCGCCGATCTGGATGATGTCCGTGTATTCGGCCACCAGTTCGGCGTGGTTTTCAGAAAGCAATTCGGTGATGACGGCCAGCCCGGTGAGGCGCCGCGCCTTGTCGAGCAGCTTCAGGCCTTTCTCGCCCAGTCCCTGGAATTCGTACGGGGACGTGCGCGGCTTGAACGCCCCACCGCGCAGGAAGGTCGCCCCGGCGGCCTTCACCGCCTCGGCGGTCCGGAGCAGCTGTTTCTCGCTTTCGACCGAGCATGGCCCGGCCATGACGTGGAATGATTTGCCGCCGATGACGTGTTCGCGGACGCGGATGACAGAATTGGCCGGGTGCGCCTCGCGGCTGACGAGTTTGTAACGTTTCTGGATGGGCGTGACGCTTTCGACCGCGCCCGGGAATTGCGAGACCAGCGTTTCGAGATTGGCATGGGTGAGTTCGTCGCCGATGGCGCCGATGACGGTGCGCGCCACGCCGCGCATGACGTGGGGGATGTAGCCGAGTCGGCGGATTTCCTTGAGGACGGAGCGCTCCTCCTTCCTCGAAATCCGGGGTTTAAGCACGATGATCATAGGTTTTTTACGGTTTGACCGAAGGTTGCCAAAACAAAAACGCCGCAGGCGTCCTGGCGACCTGCGGCGATTTGTTTGGTTAAAGTTCTATCGCAGCCGCAAGTGCGCGCTTACCGCCCAAAACCAATAAAAGAAATACTGGCTGCTGGCTGCGTTGTTCACTTGCTTGCTGCTGCTGTTCACGAGACTAGGATAACAGGACTGGCCCCGCTGTCAAGCATGGAGGCGGGGCCTGCAGGTGCATCAAGCGCATCCCAATTTTTGCGTGTCTCTGATTAGCACCCGGCTTCAGCCGGGTGAAATCCAGTTATCATTTGGATTAAACCCGTTTCAACGGGTTTTCCCTCGCGCACAAAAGCCGTTGAAACGGCTTCCTGATGCTCTGCGACCGTCATCACCGGGCTGAAGCCCGGTGCTAATGAGAATGCTCCACTTTCCGAACAAAATCAGACATTGAACTTGAACAGCAGCACGTCGCCGTCCTTGACGACGTAATCGCGGCCTTCGATGCGGTAGTGGCCGGTTTCGCGGGCGTGGCCCACCGAGCCGCTCTTCACCAGATCATCCCAGTTCACCGTCTCCGCCTTGATGAACCCGCGCTCGAAGTCGGTGTGAATGGTGCCGGCGGCTTTCACCGCCGTGTCGCCGGCGTGAATCGTCCATGCCCGGACCTCTTTTTCGTTGAAGGTGAAAAACGTCCGCAGGCCGAGCACATGATATGCGGCGCGAATGAGCTGGCCGGCGCCGGATTCGGCCACGCCGAGTTCCTGCAAAAATTCCTTCGCTTCGTCCGGCGATAAATCCACCAGGTCGCTTTCAATCTGCGCGCTGACGACGACGGCTTCGCAGGCGAGATGCGTCTTCACGTGGTCGCGCACCTTTTGGACGAACGGATTTTTATCGGCGGTGGCAAGGTCATTTTCCTTGACGTTGCAGACGAAGACGGTTGGCTTGTCGGTCAGCAGGAAAAAACTGCGCTGGATGATTTTCTCATCCGGCGACATCGGCAGCGCAAACGTATTGGCCGGTTTGCCCGTGTCCAGATGGGCGTCAATCTTTTCCAGCAGGTGGTCCTCCAGCAACGCGTGTTTGTCGCCGCGTTTCACGTCCTTGGCGATTTTTTCCCGCCGCTTTTTGACCGCTTCGATGTCCGCCAGCACCAGTTCGGTGGTGACGATTTCAATGTCGCGCACCGGGTCCACGCTGCCCGTGACGTGGACGATGTCAGGATCCTCGAAGCAGCGGACGACATGCAGGATGGCGTCCACTTCGCGGATGTGGCTTAAAAATTTATTACCCAGGCCTTCGCCGTGCGACGAGCCTTTCACGAGACCGGCGATGTCCACGAATTCAATCGTCGTGGGAATGAGGGTCTGGGTTTTCGCAATCTTTGCGAGCGGTTCGAGCCGCGGCTCCGGCACGGAGACGACCCCGAGGTTCGGCTCGATGGTGCAAAAGGGGTAATTCTCCGCCGGCGCCTTGTGCGAGCGGGTGACGGCATTGAACAACGTGGATTTCCCGACGTTGGGCAGACCGACGATTCCAGCTTTTAACATGGTTTGATGGTGGAAAAATTTTCGCGCGCCGGCATCTCAAATTCCATGTCTATATCGCGCCAACTGCAACGCGATGAGCGCGCCGTGATAAAATCCCAGCACGAGCAGGCAAATGCCGGAGAAATGCTCCATGCGCAGGAGCGTTCGTTCGCTCAACCGGCCCTGACCGCGCGACGACATCCAGCTCACCACAAAAAACCACAGGTTCGCGCCCAGCGCAACGCCGGCGATGCAGGCGAACCTCCCGGCCAATGTTTCATCAACCCAATCGCGCGACATGAAGTTGGCCGCGAGCACGATCCAAAACAACAACACGCCGAGGTTGCCCAGCACGCGCGTGAAACCGGTCATGAACGCCGAGTGCGGATGCAATTTTTCGCCGATGCGCTGTTCAATCCGGCTGGCCGTCGCGCCGAATTGCGTGGGCGCGATCACCGTTTTCGCGGAGAGAAATTTCACGCCCAGAAACAGCATGAAGACGAAGGTGAACACTTCCATTGACGCTTTTACCATGCGATTGCCGAAAAATGACGAAAAACCCGTGAACGCAATCGTGCAATAAATCACATCCATCGTCGCCGCGCCGAGGCCGATGAGCATCGCCCATTTGAACCCGCGCTGCGCGCCGCCATTGATGATGGTGAGATTCACGGGGCCGACGGGCATCGAGAGCAGCAGGCCGCTGATGAAGCCCGTCAGGGCGGAAAACAAAATGGCCTGAATTTCCGGCATGGTTTTCAGGGGGCGGATTCCGGCTCGTCGTCGTCCTCCTCTTCAATTTCCCGGCGCCAGGCGCGTGAGAGGCGGGGCCGCACGAAGCCGTAGATGAGATACAGTGTGAAGAATGCGGGCAGGACGAACACCAAGATTTTTTCCCGCAAAACGATCACGCAGCCGACAAACAAAATTCCCACCAGCGTTTTGGTGAAGGTCCGGGTCGCGCGCAGGTCCAGCGATTTGAAGCTGGGATAACGCACCTGGCTTACCATCATCCACGACAGGAACAGCAGCAGCACCGGCAGCAGAAACCGCCATTTGCCCCGGGGAAACTCCTTTTCCTCCACCCACATCATGAACAGTGTCAACGACGCCACCAGAGCCGCCGCCGAGGGAATGGGGAAACCGACAAATTCCCGGCCGCTGCCGCCCGGCTGCAGGGACAGCACGTTGAATCGCGCCAGGCGGAAAGCGCCGCAAATCAGGTAAATCGAGGCGATGAACCAGCCGATTTCAGGATGTTCCGGCCACACGTCGCGCAACACGATGCGGTGCACCAGGAACGCCGGCGCGGCGCCGAAGGAAATCAAGTCGGCCAGTGAATCGAATTCGCGGCCAAACGGGCTGTCGGCGCCGCCCCAGCGCGCCACGCGCCCGTCCAACAAATCACACACGCACGCGAACAAAATGAAGATGAGCGCGAGGTAAATCTGGCTGACATAATTGTCGGCGACCGGATCGGCCTCGACGATTTTGGTCAGCGCCACAAAGCCGCAGAACAGATTGCCCGCCGTCAGCAGGTTCGGCAGAAAATAAATTTTCAACCGGCTCTCGTCCGAATCGTCGGGCGGCGGTGTTGGAGAAATCGGTTCGCTCATTTGATTCTCAATTGGATGATTCTGCATTATGCCGTGACTTTCTCACCGACACCGCGGCTTCAGCCCGGTGCTTTGATGCGTCGTAAATCCACAGCCGTTTCAACGGCTTTTCATGATTCGAAGCCGTTGAAACGGCCATCTTCCCATCGGCCGCAGTTAACACCACGCTAAAGCAGGGTGTTAATGAGATTCCGTTCAATTGAAAATGTTGAAAATTCATTGTCAACCAAACGCGGCAATCACGGTTTCGCCGCCGATGACCTTGTCGCCCAGATTCACTTTGATTTTGGCGCGGCTTGGCAGATAAACCTCCACGCGCGACCCGAATTGAATCAGGCTGATGCGTTCGCCGCGCTGGACGGTGTCGTTTTGGACGATCCACGGCACGATGCGGCGGGCGATGAGACCGGCGATGAGGCGCACACCGACCTTTTCGCCGCGCGGCTCGGCGGCGTCAAGGCCAATGAGCACGTTCTCGTTGAATTTCGCGCAGTCGGTCTTCATCGCGTTGAGATATTGACCGGGTGTATGTCTGAAAAAAGCGACCCGGCCCGTCAGCGGCGCGTATTGGACATGAATATCAATCACCGAGAGAAAAATCGAGATGCGCTGGCATTCGCCACCCATGAATTCCGTCTCGGTCGTCGTATCAATCACATCCACCTTGCCGTGGCCGGGCGCAATGACGAGGTCGGAGCCCGTCGGCACCATCGGATCGGGATCGCGGAAGAAATAAAAGGTGAAGACGATGAACAACATCCAAAGTCCGACAAGCGCCCACGTCAGGTAATGCAGTACAAACGCCCCGATGTATTTGGCCAGCCAGGCGCCCACCAACAGCGCGATCACTGCCGCACCGGACAAACCGATGAGGCGCAGTGCGGCAAGCACGGCTTTTCCCGAGTGTTTCACGCGACCAAGGTAAAAATTTCGCGCCCCACTTGCAATTCGGCATTTTCGGGGCAATTTTAGCGGGTTGTAAAATGAAATGCGATAAATTGAAATTAAAACCAACAAACCAAAACGATTATGTCATTGCACACCCCTGATCTGACCAAGCAACCGCCGCGCAGCCCGCGCGTGCGGCTGGGCGGTTACGTGATTCTGCCGCGCTGCCTCGACAAGGGCCGCGCAACCCTCGCCGGCAAAAACGGCGATTACCATTACGCCTGCCCGCTCGACCAGCAGTTTTTGACGTTCGCAGGCATTGACCCCGAAGCATTGAAGAAGGAATTAAAGAAAAGCGACACCGAGGTCCTGGAATGGATCAACGCTCATGCGAAGCATAAACGCACCGCACCGGAAATCGCCGCATGGTCGGCGTGGCAGGAACAGCGCGCGCCGGACAATCCGGATTCACGCGAATTTTTCAACGGATTGCACAAGAGCGGCGCACCCAAGCGCACCGACATTGTGACATGGTTCGATTTGCTCGACTTGGACGACTACGTGAGTTTCGGCGGCAAGGGCTGAAAAGTTTCAATCGCCAAGGCACAAAGGCGCAAAGGGGTAAAACACTTTGCGCCTTTTGTGTTTTTAAGAAGTTGAAACGGCCGCCGCCGTTCCATTCGGCGCAGTGGCTGCAGCCCGGAAAGCTTCGATACGTTCGATGCGATGCCGGCGTTTCGCACCGTGCAGCTCAAATTCCACTTCGTCACCAACCTTGTTGTTGAGCAATGACTGTGCGACGGGTGTGAGATAGCTGATGATGCCCTTGTCCGGGTCGGAGTCCCAGGCGCCAAGAATGGTGAACGTTTCCGGCTGGTTCGCGCCCAGATCGGTGGCCCGCACAATCGTGCCGATGCTGACGATGTCGGTACGCACGTTGGAAAAATCCGTGCCACGGGCGCGGGTGAGCTGCGTTTCGAGTTCGTCCTTGCGGCGCATGAGCATTTTCTGCATTTCCTTTGCGGCCTTGTATTCGTGATTTTCGCTGAGGTCGCCGTAACTGCGGGCGAGGGCAATTTCCCGGGAGTTGGCGGGGATTTTCTTCTGCACCAGTTCCTGATACTCGGCCTTGCGGCGTTCGAGACTCTCCCACGAAACCAGCATCGAGCTGTCCTGTTTGGCCTGTTCGCCGGTGATGAGCGATTGGACGGCGGGATGGCTTTTGACGAGCCGCGCCAGGAGCGAACGTTTGTCCATGTCATCGAACACCGGCGACAGTTGCAATGCGCGGGTGAGGTCCTTGACAACATCGATGTCGGCGGACGCGGTCAACTCGGCCAGCAATTCGTGGTCGTCCAAAATGAATTCACGCAGCCGGTTCGAGCGTTTTTCGTTGAATTGATCCCGTTCCATCGCGGTGAGCATCGCGCGAAAAACTTCCGGCCCGAGAATGTCGGCAAAGGCATCGCTGCGTTCTCGTCCGAGAGAGCAACAGTTCGCTGCCCGCCGTGTGCTGGTTGATCAGCCGCGAGAGCGTTTCCTTGAGCAAATCCATCTTGCCCTCCTGAATCAGCAAATTGGCAAACTCGCGGCACAATTTCGCGGAAACGAAATTCAGCGAACCGCGCAGCACTTCATGCCAGCGCTCGGGATTCGCAGCCTTGAACGACCCCAGCGCGTGATGATGTTTCGCGGCGGGAATCTGTTCCAGCACCGGACCGAATTTGATGTCCTGCGACCAGAGTTGCGCGGCGGTAATTTCGTCGGCCGCCGGTTGCAACCCGGCGATTTCGCGCAATTCGTCGCGCGCAAAAATGGCCTCCAGCGCGACCGACGGCTGCGTGCGTTGATACGACACAATGTCCGCGTTCAGCGTGGCCATGATTTCGCCGGCAGCGGCCTGCTTGTCGGCCAGGTCCGAAGCGCTTTTCGACAATTCGCCGACGACTGCCACGCGCGCCTTCAAACCTTTCGCCGCGCGAAAATTCGCCATCAACCGGTCTTGCAAGGAAGTTTCCTTGGCTTGATAGACGACCGGCTCGGTTTTTTTCAGCGGCACGATGAAGTGTCCGTCCTTTTTCATTTCACGCCGCGCGGTTTCCCACCATTTTTTCCAATCGTCGCGAATAACATCCGGCACGAGCGCCTGCTGAATCTGGTCCGCCATCGCCTTGCCGCCGTAGCTGTTCAGCACAAGCTTGATCAAATCGAGATGATGCGCGGCCATCTGGCGCAGGCTTTCCAGATCGTTGGCCTTGCGCGCGAGAATGTGATCCTTGGGAATCGGTTTGAGGCTTTCGACGGCGAAGCCCAAATCCATTGTGTGTCCCGGTTTGCCGGCGAAATCAATGGTGAACCGCGCAAAAACCGTGTCCACCGTTTTGATGCGCCCGAAGCCCCAACTGCGATGCATGCAGCAGCCGCTTTCCGCCAGCAACGTCAGCGGCTCCACGTGCCGCCCTTCGATTTTTCCCGCCGCCGCCAATTTCTCGAATTCTTCTCTCATAAAAGCCTTTTAATCTCGCGTCCCAAAAGTCGTATGGCATCATTAAAATTGGTGGGCGGACAAAAACCAAGAGAAATCGCGGTGCGCGTTTTGCAACAACGACGCGCCGGGGGCAAATTCATTGAAGATTTGCTTGAAACCGCGCTGCATGGCGCGCAACTTTTGCCCGCCGACCGCGCGCTCTGTCAGGAAATCGTGTACGGCATCGTGCGCTGGCAGGCGACACTCGACTGGCTCATCGCTCGAAAAACAGATGGGCGCGAACAAAAGCCCGCCTTGCAAAACTTGTTGCGGCTCGGCCTCTACCAAATTTTTTGGCTCGACCGGATTCCCGACCATGCTGCCGTCAACGAAACCATCGAATTGGCCAAGCAGAATGGTTTTGGCGCCCAGGCCGGTTTTGTGAACGCTGTTCTGCGCGGCTACTTGCGCGAGCATGACGAAACCAAAAAACTTCTGGCCGGATTAAAAATTTCGCAGCCCGCACTGGGCTGGTCGCATCCCAAAGGGCTGGTTGCCCGCTGGCAAAAGCGCTGGGGCATCGAAAAAACCGCGTCGCTTCTGGAATGGAACAACACACCGCCGAAAACCTTCGCGCGCGTCAACACGCTGAAATTTGGTAGGGCGGGCAGTCCCCTGCCCGCCGAACGCCAGCAAGCCGAGAGCGGCGCGCACGGAGTGACGCGCCCTACCTTGAAAGATGCCGGCGACCTGCTCACCCGCTGGCGCGATGAAGGCGTGGAATACGATTTCGTTCGGCGCGACTGGCTGGAGGAAAACCTGGTCTTTGAGATGAAGTCGCATCCGCCACTATCGTCGCTGGCGAGTTTTCGCGACGGCTGGTTTTACATTCAAGACCCCGGCACGCTGCTCGCCGTTTGCATGCTCGGACCGCAGCCCGGCGAAACGATTTTGGATTTCTGCGCCGCGCCCGGTGGCAAGACGACGTTCATCGCGCAGTTGATGAACAACCAGGGCCGCATTGTCGCGCAGGACGTTTCGGATGAACGACTGAAATGGATCCAAGAAAATTGCCTACGACTGGGTGTCACCTGCGTAGACACTTTCCTCAACACCCCTCACCCCGGCCCTCTCCCCGTTTGGCGGGGAGAGGGAGAAAAATCTGAAACCACGCAAAAACATCCCCTCTCCCCGCCCAGGCGGGGAGAGGGTGGTCCCCGTAAAGCGGGACCGGGTGAGGGGATCGAAAAATTCGACCGCGTCCTGGTGGACGCTCCGTGTTCCAACACCGGTGTAATGCGCCGCCGCGTGGATTTGCGCTGGCGGATCCAGTCGGAGGAAATCGAACGCCTCCGGGTCGTGCAACTGGATTTGCTCCAACAAGCCGCGACCCAGGTGAAACCCGGCGGTGTTTTGGTGTACAGCACGTGCAGCCTGGAACCGGAGGAAAACGGCGGGGTTGTGAAGCAATTTTTAAGCGATCACACCGGGTTCAAATTGGAATCCGAGCGCGAGTTGCTGCCGTTTGTGGACAATGTGGACGGCGCTTACGTCGCGCGAATGAAAAAAGGGTAGCACCCGCGTCTTGCGGGTCAAATTCGGCGTCCCGCCGAATTTCGTCGAGGGATGCTGTGGTCGGAAGAACGTCCGAGCGGAATGCGTCCATCCGTCTCCTGACGGTTTCGGGCGCGACGCCCGAAACAACAGGCCGGAGGCCTGTGCTACCTCAAATCCCCATGATCTGGTAGCCACAATCCACGTAAAGCACCTGCCCGGTGATGGCCGCGGCGCCGTCGCTGGCGAGGAACACTCCGGTCGCGCCGAGTTCGTCAGGCAGCACATTGCGCTTGAGCGGCGCGTGGACTTCGTGATGTTTGATCATTTCATTGAAACCGCTTATGCCGCGCGCCGCCAGCGTGTTAACCGGCCCGGCGCTGATGCAATTCACACGGATTTTTTTCGGGCCGAGATCGTAGGCGAGATAGCGTGTGCTGGCTTCGAGCGCGGCCTTGGCCACGCCCATGACGTTGTAATGCGGCACGACTTTTTCC
>Ga0187870_1000772_pt1 | contig 33161 bp, 36 predicted proteins | sample June2016WEW_13_1_3_FD_132974 | JGI IMG/M metagenome (GOLD analysis project Ga0187870, IMG submission 132974) | Peatland microbial communities from SPRUCE experiment site at the Marcell Experimental Forest, Minnesota, USA - June2016WEW_13_150 | ecosystem: Environmental > Terrestrial > Soil >... | reverse complement strand
CGACGAACCGCAGTGATAGACTTGTCCATGACCGCCTCCTTCGTATGTAGCTCTACGCTACCTTCTCCCGATCGTAGCGCAATCTACGATTCTACGCTCGGGGCGGTCACTTCATTATGACTAAAGGCAGGGGCCGATATCAACGCTCGGGACAACTACGGCTGGACAGCGCTGATGTTGGCGGCTTCGGGCAATCAGAATCCTGGAGTGATTTCTGCTCTTCTGCAAGCGGGAGCCGATCTCAGCGCACGAGACAGATACGGTCAAACCCCGCTGATTCTGGCGGCCTGGGGCAGCCAGAATCCTGGAGTGATTTCTGCTCTTCTGCAAGGGGGGGCCGATCTCAACGCGCGAGATAGATACACTCTGACTGCGCTGATGTACGCTGCCAGCAGCAACCAGAACACTGAGGTGATCGCCGCACTCTTGAAGGCTGGAGCCGACGTCAACGTCCAGATCAAGGACGGCTGGACTCCGCTGATGATCGCCGCCGGGAAAAACCAGAATCCTGAAGTGATCATGGTACTGTTAGGAGCAGGGGCAGACGCCAAGGCGAAAAACAGTGAGGGAAAGACGGCTTTTGATTACGCGAAGAACAACGCGAAGCTGAACGGTACCGACGCTTTTCGCCAGCTCCAGGAAGCGTCACATTAAGGAAGAATAGGCCGCGCGGGGGCGTACAATCTCTCAACATACTTCATGAGTGATGACTCCCATCGTTGTCTTGTGCCACTGTTTTCCACATAGCCGGGAGCACGAGCAACAAAAAGCTCAACGCGACAAGGAGGATTCCAAGACCCTCTCGCACAAGGAGGAGGACGGGATCATCACCCCGGAGGAGCCCAAGGGACAAGAGCTCAGAGGCTGCTTTGTTTGCCCGTGCGAAGAACCATATTCCATTTGTGAGCATGTGACCTGCCAGGCACGGGAAGACTGAATTGGTCCTCAGATAGGCTGCTCCGAAGAGAACCCCTGAGAAGAAGGGCCCGATGAATTGAGCAGGATTATGATGACACAGACTGAACAGCAGTGAACTGAGAAGGAGCGCAGTGGAGATCCGATAGTTTTGGAAAAAACCCCTGAGAATCACTCCACGAAACAGCAGCTCTTCGACTGCCGGCGCGACGATGATTGTTGAAAGAATCGTACCCGCAATGTCGTTCGGCATGTAAAGAGCGCCAAGGCGCAGACTATAGTAATGATAGGATGGGGATGTTCTGCTGAGAAATGCCTCGATTGGCTCCAGGAAGAGATGTAGTCCGATTACACCCGCGGCGACAAGCAGGTAGCTGGTGGCTGGTGCAGACAAGAAAGGCATGGTGGCAACAAGACTTCCGCCGAGCCTCTTGCGGACGACAAGGAACACGATGGCGAAGGAAACAATCTTTTCCGCCGCCACCAGCAGATTTCGTTTTGCACCCACGTTGAGAAATGGCAGTACAAAGATCTCGAGGAGAATCTCGCTGACCAGGAAAACAAGAATAAAGAGGACGGCGTCAAGGAGGTTTGCCGAGCGGGTTTTCAGCAATCCGGCCTCATCTTCGTCTCTGAATCCCGTTGGCGGCATTCTTCTAGGGCGGAGGCTACTTGAGGGCCTGTTGGGAAACGACTTCGAGGCGCACGGGCAGGGACCCTGTCTTCAGCACGAGCGCCAGGTTTTGCATCTCGAGCTCGCTGAATCCATTGACCCTCACCTGGTCGCGGATCGGTTCCCGGATCTTTGCACTCGCCCTGACGCGGCCATCGAGAATGACAGCGAGATTCTTCCCGACATTCGTGCTCGTGAGCCTGTAGAACACTTCGCCGCCGCTTGAGGTGAGAACAAAGTTCACAACGGGTTCCCGCGTTGCCGGATCGTGCGCAACCGACGCGGACCTGATCGCGCGTCCTTCCAATGCCGGCTGGTCGAGCACGGCGGTAGTGCCGGACAGTTTCTCAAGGCCGTACTCGTCCAGGCTGTACACACCTCGGATGGACGACGAGCCTTTGGGGAAGTTCGGCACGGACGCCGGATCGATGGCGTTTCCGGCCGCATCGATCACCTGTTGACCGCCTGCCATGTAGCTCCGAATTGCGGCCAGCCCCGCGTCGTCGACAAGCTGGAAGGAGAGCTGCCCGCGTGTTTCGACAATCGAACGGGCCCGGTCGATGTCGCGTGTGCCCGGAATCCGAAGAACGAGCTGGTCGGGACCCAGCGGGCGCGCAGTGGGAGTCCCATAGGGAAGCTCGTTCGCCCGCCGAAGCAGTATCTCGCGCACGGTCCCCAGGATCTGCGCCTTCTGGCTGTCCGTCAGGGTCATGCCCGTCGAATTTTCCAGGCCGGAGAAGTCTGCCCGCACCCGCAGTTCCAGGCCGCCCTTGTACGCACCTCCGATGCGAACTACCCCACGTGAGCGGCTCCTCAACATGAAGAGTCTCGTACGGTAGTGCCTTGCGATATCTGATGCAAGCAGACTGCGATCGGGGTATTCGCCGAGGAGGTCCCCCGTGCACCAGCTGGAAGTTGATTTGTGGGTGTATTTCTGCAGGTGTCCGGCGGCCTCGGCCACAAGATACCGAAACTGCGCGGGAATGGCGCTTGAAGGATCGACCGCGAGGAGTTGCCGCACGTCTTCCTCGGACCTCGTTCCCACATAGGCTCTCAGCCCGCTCAGGGATCCGAGTGCCACATCCTTCTCAGGCGCTGAAATGAAAAGGTACCACTCGACGGTCGGCCAGAGGAAAAACGCCGCAGCGGCGGCAAGGACGATTCCGAGTGACAGCCAGAGCCATTTCATAACTTTCCTTTGCCGCCATGATAACACTGCGCTTTGCAGCTCGCAAGCATCATCCAGCATTCTGTGCAACCGCTTGAGTTGGCTGGCTTGTGGGCTGCCTGCACGAAAAAAAGGGACGCTCTTGCGTCCCGATTAGCCCCTAGGGGAATCGAACCCCTCTTTTAAGATTGAGAATCTCATGTCCTAACCGATAGACGAAGGGGCCACTTTCTTCGCAATCCTTTTCCCGGGGAGGATTCGAACCCCCACAAAAAGATCCAGAGTCTTTTGTGCTACCGTTACACTACCGGGAATCGTGTACGGCTGATGTGTAATAGAGCAGGGCAAATTTGTCAAGTAGCGGCGAGCGGCCGGCAACCTTGGATGGCGCCCGAGAGCCATGACCGGCCGCTCTGCGCGCCGCTGCACGCCCCCTGAGAGGCGCCGGACGGGGCCCGTCGGCTCAACCCGGGAGCGGAATGGCGATCCGAAACCTCGTTCCGTGGTCTTTCAGGCTGGAAAAAGTGAGGGATCCTTCGTGGGCCTCCACGATGCTCTTGACGATTGACATGCCCAGCCCCGTGCCTCCCTCCCGGGAGGAAGAATAGAATGGCTCGAATATCCTGTTCTGGACTTCCTCGTCCATTCCCTCCCCGGTGTCGGAGACCTCGAACACGAGACTTCCGTCCTCGCGCATGACCGAAATCGCGAACAAGCCGCCGCGGGGCATCGCCTTTCGCGAATTGTCCGTGAGGTTGAGCAGCGCGCGGAGCATGCGGTCGAAATCGAGGATCACGGGCCCGCGGAACGCGATGTCGATCTTTGTTTCTATCTTCCGGGAGGCGAAGCGCTCGGCTTCGATCTCCATCACATGGCCCACGAGCTCTCCCAGGTCGACGATGGACATGTTCAGGCTTATCTCGCCGCGGGAGAAGTCCAGCAGCTCGCCGCTGATCCTGTTGAGCCTGTCCGCCTCTGCGATGATCCTCCGCACATTGCGCGCAACCAGCTCCGCATCACCGGAGTGCGAGAGGATCATTTCCGCGAACCCCCGCAGGATGGAGATGGGATTGCGGATATCATGGAGGATCAGCGTGGAGAACCTGCCGAGGACGGACAGCCGCTCCGCCCGAAGCAGGCGACTCTGCGTGTTTTTCAATTGCCGATTCGTCTTCACGAGCTCCCGGTTTCTTTTTCGCAGGCTCTCGACGAACTTGTCATTGGAGACGCGCACCATGGAGGAGACGGACCGCATGACGGAGAGGGCCACGGATGCGTTCTCCGTGATGATGCGGTGGAAATCCTGGCGGCCGATGGACAGTACGCGTACGGGATTGCGCGCGATCACCGTCGCGCTGCGCGGCATCTCGTCTATCAGCGCCATCTCCCCGAACAGGTGCCCCGGACCATGCACGGCAAGGAGATCCGCCTCCGGATCGCCCCAGTCTTTCCAGACCTCCACGGTCCCGTCGAGGATGATGAAAAAGCGATCGGCGGGCGAGCCTTCGCTGCAGATCATGTCCCGTGCCGAAAAGTGCTCCTCCCTGCAGACGGCGGCGACCTTTGCAAGCTCATCTTGCGAGAGGCTGCGGAAAAAGTAGAGGTCGCGCAGCAGCCCGAGGGTGGCTTCCATGCGCTACTTCCGGCCGTACAAGCCGTGGATGTATTCGGTGGTATTGTCGAGCTGCACGTGGCTTATCGTGCAGCGTCCTTCGAGGATCACCCCGTCCTGAATGATGAGCTCGGGTGTCTTGATGTCACCGAGCACGCGCGCGGTGGAAAGCAGGAGGATGCGTCGGGACGCGGCAATTGTGCCGATGATGACACCCTCCACCACCACGCTGGTTGCGATGATGTTCGTCTTCACCCGTCCTTTGGGTCCGATCTGGAGCTGATCAACGAGGAGCGACTCTCCCTCGAACTTTCCGTCGATGCGCAGGCTCCCGCGGATCGCGAACTTTCCCTCGAAGAAGGATTCTTCGCCGATGGCGGAGTTGGCTTCAATGTCGATCTGCAATCTTTTTCTCTCCTGGCGCGGACCCGGGGGCGGGCTATCCATCGATCTCTGGGATATTGAGATAGGCGACCGCCTCGGCGGCGACATCCTTCAGCTGGGCAACCGCGTCGATGACCTTCCTCCCCTGCAGCATCCTGATTCCCTCTATCCTGTCGAAAGAGACCTCCCCGTCGCTGTTGCGGCACTTCACGCCGCCTGCGCGCGCATCCTCCACCAGCTCGTTGCAGAAGCGTTCAATTGCGCGGAAAAACTTCGCGGCCTCCACCTCGACCAGGCGGGTGAGCTTGAGTGCGCGCTTGCGCACCTCGGTTTCCAGGTCCCGGCTGACCATGCCCTCCGTGATGCTCTGGTGCGCCTCGCGGTAGTCGGCGATCTTCCGCTGCAGGGACTCGAATTTGTTGTAGAAGGCGTCCCTGTCCATGGAGAACTTCAGGTCCAGCTTCAACTGCTTTTCTGTGAGGAAAGGCAGGAATTCCCGCTCGAAGTATGCCGTGTACAGCGCAAGATGGAACATCTCGCTCTGCAGGGAGGTCGGCGCGGAGTCCTTTGCGGCGAATGACGCAATCCGCTTGCCGGGGGGCAGGCCTGAGTTCTCCGCAACGAGCACGGCAAGAACGGGGTACTGTTCGAGGGACTCCTCTTCCTCGGGGCTTTCCTCCAGGTTACGCTCGTCTATCACGTTCACCGCGAGGATTTTCTCACGGAAGCCCTGGAATTCTTTGAGCTGGCGCTGAACCCTCTCGCGCTGGTCCGCATCAGGAGCCGTGCGGTACACCGCCTCGTATTGACGGATGAGTCTGTTGAGACGCTTCAGCTCCTCTTCGGGAGTCATGAAAGCAAGTTTAACATTCCGAATGCCAAAAGAAAAGCCCACGCGGATCGCCGGAGGCGAGCCGCATGGGCTGATGGCGCGAACTTAGATATCCTACCAGCCGTCGGACATGTCGTCCACGTCTCTCTTGGACTCTCCGAACAGGTCAGTGACCGCCCTCAAGTCGTCCAGGTACAGGTAATAAACCCCATAGGAATCCAGAGGATCCGTGTCGACCTCGAAGCCCGTTATCTTGATGCCGTTCCGATATGCGTAGTGATATTCCGACTGGAGGATGTTCGGGGGAATGGCCACGGTCAGTTTTTTCCATCCTACGAAATTGAGGGTGCCCATGGTAAGCTGCTTGGCCTGCCCGTTGTAGTCATCGAACAGGATTTTCAGCGTGTGATTGAAATTCCTTCCGACCACCCACACCGAGATCGTCTTTACGATGCCCTCGACCGGGAGAGGTGTTGCCGGATGGATGGCAAAGAAGGAATCGCCCCTGTGGAAGAAGCTCACCTTCACGCCCAGGACGTACTTGTCCTCCTCCTTGATCCCCAGCGAGGTTTCATCCGGGATCGGCTGTTTTCCCGCGGGTGACCCGTTGAGTCTCTTGCCCGATATGACACCCATGTCGAGGGGCATCGCTGTTTCCCAGAACGCCGCGTCCTCGAACTTGTCGATCGAGACTTCCTTCAAAAGCTGTTGCGCCTGGTCCTTCCCGATCTCCGCGGGATTCGGCGCGCCCGCCACGACGTTCTGGGCAAAGACGGGGCCGCTCAGCATGGCGACAAAAGCGAGCAGGGCGATGGTCAGTCGTGTCTTCATCTTGGCGTCTCCTATTTGGTTCCCTGCTGCCAGAGAGAATTGAGGGTTTCCGGGTCTGCCAGGTCCTCGCCGTCGAATCGCACCACGGAGAGGTCCGTCAGCTCGTTCAGCTCGTCGATGAAAAAGTAGAAATCATCCACCTTCTCATCCGGCGCGGTGGTGATCACCAGTTTCGTCAGCTCGAGGCCGGCGTACCGCGGGATGTAATTGCGCGATTGAGGGATAGCACCGGAGATGGGCGTGGAAAGATGCTTCCAGCCGGCAAACAGCAGCGATCCCATGTGCAGGACATGGTCGATTCCCTGGAAGTCCCGGATGTAGATGTCGAGCTTGTAATTGTAGTTTGCGCCCCACACCCAGCAGTCAATGCTCTGCGCGTGCCCGGGAAGCGGGAGTGTCGACGGCTGGAGCTTGCCGGCGCTGTCTTTCATGGCCGGGATGATCTCGATGGTGTTGTAGGACTTCCGGTCGAATCTTCCGTGGATGCCGAGAGAGCCGAGGTTCTTCCCCTCCGTCTTTCTGCCGTACAAGGCCTCGGGCCATGCCTTCACTACCTGCATCTGGGGGAAGCCCTGCGTGGCATACCTGCTTCCCTGCACGATCCAGTTCCCGGCGGTGGCAGGATCATCCCACGTGGCGATGTTCTTCGAGGTTATTGTTTGCGTGATCTCGTCACCCATGACAAACGCGGCGGCGAAAAAAAGCGCTAATGCAAGCACTGTGCCGAGGAACGCTCTCAATCCTGGCCTCATGCGCGTCTCCTTATGCTCAATCCACTAGGTATCCGTCTCATCAGAAATTATATTTCCAGGGGTATCCCTTGTCAAATCTTTTTCACCCGACGCGGGGCCGATACAACGCCTCCGCGAGATACGAGCTGCGCACGTAGGGTCCCGCGTGGGCCACTGGAATGCCCCGGTCCCGCGCCTCCTGGGCAAGCGTCTCGAACTCTTCAGGGTGAAGGTACCTTGCCACCGGGACATTCTCTCGCGCGGGTTGCAGGTACTGGCCGATCGTGAGAATCCCCACCCCGGCGGATGCAAGGTCGTCGAAAAGACGGGCCACGTCTTCGGATGTCTCGCCCAGACCCACCATTATGCCGCTTTTGATCATCGCGGAGCCTGCCGCGCGCGCCCAGCGAAGGACATCGAGGGACCGGTTGTAATCTGCACCCCTGCGAACGAGAGGGTAAAGGGATGGCACGGTTTCGAGATTGTGCCCAAAGACTTGAATGGGAAGCGCGGCAACAGATTCAACGGCGTCCTCCTTCCCGCCGAAATCAGGCACGAGCAGCTCGATGCTCATGGCAGGCAGGGCCGCGCGGATATCACGCACAACCCGGGCGAAATGCGAGGCTCCTCCGTCAGGAAGATCGTCTCGGGTCACCGAAGTGATGATTGCGTAGCGGATCGACATTTCAGCGAGAGTGCGCGCAATTGCGTCGCCCTCCCCTGGATCAAGCGCGGAAGCTTTCCCATGCTGAACGGCGCAGAATCCGCAATTGCGCGTGCAGATTGCGCCCATTATGAGGAATGTGGCATTGCCCGCACGGCAGCACTCCGAGAGGTTCGGACAGCGGCCTGCTTCGCAAATCGTGTGCAGGCCGTGTCCCGCGATCCCCGACCTGCCGATTGCAGCTTTGTCAGTCAGCGACGTTTTCTTTTGAAGCCAGGCGGGCCTTCTCTGCGGCAACGTCAGTCCCCCCGCCGCGATGGTGCGGCGGCCGGCACCGGCCGCGCTTTTCCCGCCACGATGCGCACGGGTCCGTCCACCACACGAGTGCCCGGTGCCGCGCGCGCGAGTGCCCGTGCGATGCCTTCGGGGATATCTTCTTCCACGGATACGAACACTTGTGCGGCAAAAGCGCCCGACGACGCCCAGTCCGCCACTACAGCGCAGCCACCCGCGTCCCTCATCACCTCCAGGCACCACGGGTCGAGGCTTCCCATTCCCAGAAGGAATATCTCCACGCCTTGCGCGCGCATCTGCTCGATCGCGGTCTTGACTCCGGGCCTGTCGGTGCCGTCCGCGAGCACCATGACCGTCGGACGGGCTCCGTCCAGGGCCTCCGCCACGCCCGTGACGAATCCTTCCGTCTCCGCCGCCGTAAGCGGCGAGGTTGCATTGAAAAGGATTCCGACGCGCGACCCGAGCGCAACGGACACTTCACCTCGGGCACGTTCGCGCACGGACTCTCCCGCGGCGAAACCAGCCGCGTTGAATGCGCGCGATCTGTCGAACACGAGCGCCACCGCGTTCTGCGGCAGATCATCCGCGGCGCCGCCCCCGATAAGGATGAAATGCGTGCGGGGAGATTGCGGGACATATCCCTGCCATTCGAAGGAGAGGAGCGGCCCCACAACCACGGTGCGAAAGGCGCCGGCCGACACGTCCTGGGCCAGGTGGGCGGCGGGATTTTCCTGCGGCCCGCGTACGAGGATGCGAGGCATGTAGCCGTGCTGGACACTTACCCGTGCGAGTGAAAGACGCACCTGCGCGTCGTCACCGAGGGACATCCAAAAGGGTTGTTCGAATGAGAACACGACCGTTCCGTTCCGGCATCCGGACACGAGGAAAATGCACAGCGCGGAAACTGCAAGGGCAATGGCCTTCTTCACGGGGGCGATGGGCGACCTCGAGCCCTTGACAGTCTATGCCCATCAAAGGATATTAGTCCATACCTTTTCTGGAGGAGATAGAATGGTCAGCTATAAACAGCTCGGCCTCGTGAACACTCGTGAGATGTTCCGCAAGGCAATGGCGGGCAAATATGCCATCCCGGCCTACAACTTCAACAACATGGAACAGCTTCAGGCCATTATCCAGGGGTGCATCAACAGCAGGTCCCCGGTCATCCTGCAGGTTTCAAAGGGCGCGCGCAAATACGCAAACCAGATACTCCTCCAGTACATGGCGCAGGGCGCCATCGAGATGATCAAGGCCTCGGGCGTGCCGGTTCCCGTCGCCCTCCACCTCGACCACGGGGACACCTACGAGCTCGCCGTGTCCTGCATCGAGAGTGGATTCTCCTCCGTCATGATCGACGGCTCGGCGCATCCCTACGAAAAAAACGTGGAGCTCACCAGGAAGGTCGTGGACTTCGCGCATAAGCACGATGTCACGGTCGAAGGGGAGTTGGGCGTCCTGGCGGGCATCGAGGACGAGGTGCATGCGGAAACCTCGCATTATACCGATCCGAACGACGTGGAGGACTTTGTAAAGAAGACCGGCGTGGACAGCCTCGCGATCTCGATCGGCACGTCCCACGGCGCGTTCAAGTTCAAGGTGAAGCCGGGCGAGTCCCTGCCCACCCTGCGGTTCGACATCCTGGAGGAGGTCCAACGCAGGATCCCCGGATTCCCCATTGTTCTGCACGGCGCCTCATCCGTCCTCAAAGAGTACGTGGACATGATCAACAAGTACGGCGGGAAGATGGAAGGCGCGGCGGGCATTCCGGAGGAACAACTGCGCCGGGCCGCGGCCTCCAGCGTGTGCAAGATCAACATCGATTCGGACGGCAGGCTCGTGATCACCGCAATGATCCGCAAAGCGTTCGCGGAGGACCCGAAAGGTTTCGATCCCCGGACCTACCTTGGTCCTGCGCGCGAGGAGCTCACGAAGCTCATCGAAAGGAAGAACAAGGAAGTCCTCGGGAGCGCGGGCCGGGTGTAGCACAGACGGGCCTCCGGCTTCAAAATGGAAGAGAAGAAAGAAAAGACCGTCGAGAAAGCGCGGGAGTATTTCCACACCTACGGGTACCGCGGTGCCTCCCTCTCCGCTCTCATCGCCGAGATCGGAATCTCGAAACCCACCTTCTATAACTACTTCAAGAACAAGGAAGAGTTGTTCAACACGGTCATGCTGGAGACGTACAACGAGTTCCACTACCAGTACAACCAGCGGGTGAAGTCCGCGCCGAACGCCATGGAGAAGCTTGACATTTTCATCACGACGTTCGCGTGGTTCCTGGACTCGTACCCTATTTTCCGGGACCTTTTCAAACCGGGGAACGACCTGCTGATCCGATGGGCGGAGTCGCGCTACTCCAAAGACTTTTTCGCCGAAGGGGTGGAGCTGGTGCGTTCGATCCTCGAGCAGGGCATTGAGCAGGGGATTTTCGACGCCGAGATAGATGTCGAGGAGTGCGCGCAGCTCCTCTATTACCTCGTGCACTCCACCCTGTCGAATGATCCCAACCTTTTCCGCAGGCAGGGACAACCCGAAGTCAAGATCGACGCGCGGACCCTTGTGAGGGTGCTCGGCCGCGGAATCCTCGCGCGCGACGCCCGCTGACTTTTATCCGGTTCAATCCCTGAGTGCGCGCGGAAAACGCATCGCAAAAACGGACACTGCCATCAGCAGGGGAACGACCGCACACAGGATCGACAATCCTGCCCGGTTGATGCGGAAGAAAAAACTGGAAAAACTGAGCAGTATCGCGAGCCCCGCGCCCGCGCCGCAGAAGAGCGCTCCGTCCGTGCCTTCCCAGCGAAAAAACCTCCGGGCAAGCAGGGAGACGAGCAGAACAGTCGCCAACCTGAGCGAGGGCAGAAGAAAGAAAGCATATGCGTCCCAGCTGCCCGAGGCGGAGAAGGCGTCCGTGAGATTCAGCATCGCGAAGAAACCGGACAGGTAGGAAAAGACGGTTAGGAAAATGGTCTCCTCATCGCGGGAAATGCTCAGCTTCCTCTGAAGAAGAAGGAACCCGCCGAGCCCCGCGAGCACCGGCACGAGGTGGTCATGCTGAAGGAGTGACAGGTAAAGGAGAAGACCCTCGTAGGAGAAGCCGAAAATACCGCGCACAAGAAGGATCGCGAGGTATGCCGGCAGGAAGACGAGCGCTCCCTTGAGAAAGGTCGCCATGAGGGCAAGCGTACGCGGCTCCCGGGCCTGGTTCCACGGAAGGAAAGCCACAAGGGCAAAGAACAACGGCAGCGCGGCAATCAGGTAGAGGACCATGGTGGCGGCGATCTTAGCAGAGGGTATGTGATGTGACAAGCCTGCGCGGATTGCAGATAGTGTTATATTTCGTGCCTGCATTCACGATTTCTTGACAAAATTGGTCTACAATGATTAGATAGTGATTACATAGCTGCCGCGCTCAAGGTGCTGCTGCGCCCGATCAACGGAGGAAGCCCAGATATGCAACAGGCAATCCCGAACGATAAGATCCCGGATGCTGTCTCCATCCTCGGCAAGAAGCATCGCGTTGTTGCTCCTGTGTCGAAGGGCAAGAGCTTCGTCTTTTCCGCGATCGAAAACCCGGCGGACGTCATCATCGACTACCCCACGACGATCCTTCCGCTGAAGAAGTTCTTCCTCCCTCCCATAGAGGTACTCCTTCATTACAATCGAAAAAGCCAGGCCGTTTCCGCACCCGCGCTCCAGGCTGAGAAGACAATCTACTTCGGCATCCACAACTACGAGCTGCAGGGCCTGCTGAGACTCGACCACGCGTTTCACGCGGGAGTGCACGACGACACGTGGCAGATCCGCCGGCAGGGCTCACTGTTCGTCGGCGTGAGTTACGTTCCCGACGAGCATCACTTCGCCGAGTCAGTCGGCATACCGACGACCCTGAAGGAAGGTTTCGACCTGTTCCTCACGAGGTTCGACGCGCACTATCGGGTGGAATCCCTCACCGACGAAGGCGCGGCCATGATGAAGGAACTGGCGCCGGTCCTGGTCCCCTGTGAATGCGCCGGGGATCCCGTCGTGCATTTCAAGAACAAGCTCAGACAATCAGTGGCGGGCATCAGGGAGATTTTCCACGGAGCCTACACCCACCCCGTGTGGAAAAAGACGGCGCGGGAGTGCCATTCGTGCGGCACGTGCAACATCTGCTGTCCCACCTGCTACTGCTTCGATGTCGACGACCAGACCACTCTGGGCACGGACGAAGGCGCACGGCTGCGCAAATGGGATTCCTGCCAGTTCCTCTCCTTCACGGCGGTGGCCGGAGGCGAGGCGTTCCGCGAGAAAAGGCACGACCGGGTGCGCCACCGCATGTCGCGCAAGTTTGCCTACATCACCGATGAGAAAGGTCAGCCGTTCTGCGTGGGGTGCGGCCGCTGCGTGAGGCAGTGCACCGCGTCGATCAACATCGTCGATGTGATGAACGCCCTTCTGTAGGAGGGAACGAAATGGAGACAAAGAACATTTACGTTCCGGAAATCGCCGAAATCGTCCGTGCCGAGAAGATGACGGCCATCGAGGCTTTCTACGAGGTGAGGCTCCCGGGGGGAAGAGATCTCGGGCACCAGCCGGGACAGTTCGTCCAGGTTTCTCTCTTCGGCATTGGCGAGGCGCCCATCTCGATATGCTCTTCTCCGCTCAAGAAAGGCTCCTTCGAAATGGTGGTGCGCAGGGTGGGGAACGTGACCGAAGCTCTTCACCGCCTTTCCCCCGGCGACAAGGTGGGGATCCGGGGACCGTTCGGCAAGGGATTCTGCACGGAAGAGCTGCGGGACAAGGACGTGCTGTTCGTTGCCGCCGGGCTCGGGCTTCCGCCGCTCAAGTCCCTGATCGATACCCTCCTGGACGAAAAGGAGAGGAAGAAGTTCGGACGGGTCATTGTGCTGTACGGCGCAAAGTCTCCGGCGGAGTTTCTTTTCAATGACGCGCGCGCGGCATGGGAGAAACGGAAAGACATCGACTATCGGGTGACCGTGGACCGCGCCCTGGAGGGCTGGAAGGGGCACGTCGGGGTCATCACCACGCTCATCCCTGAGCTCAGTCTCGACCTGGGAAATACGGTGGCGGCCATCTGCGGCCCTCCCGTGGTGTACAAGTACGCCATTCTCGCCCTGCGCTCGAAAGGGCTGCGTGACGAGCAGATCTACGTTTCCCTGGAACGACGGATGAAATGCGGTGTCGGAAAATGCGGCCACTGCCAGATCAACAGCATCTATGTATGCCAGGAGGGCCCCGTGTTCAACTATGGAAAGATCCGGGACCTGAAGGAGGCCATACAATGAGCAGGCCGAAGGTCGCGTTCTTCGATTTCACCTCCTGCGAGGGCTGCCAGCTTTCCAAGCTCAACCTCGAAGATGACCTGCTCGCCATCCTCGAGCTCGTGGAGATCGTCAACTTCAGGGAGGCCATCTCAGACCGCAGGGACGACTACGAGATCGCGTTCGTCGAAGGCTCCATCAGCACCCCTCATTGCGTGGAGCGGATTCACACAATCAGGCGCCAGGCAAAGATCCTCGTGGCGCTTGGCGCGTGCGCGCACATTGCGGGAGTAAACGCCATACGGAACCGGATGAATATCGACCAGGTCAAGGAAGAGGTGTACGGGAAGGACAAGTACCTCTTCCCGTCCATCAAGGCCCAGGCCATAGCCGACGTGGTCAAAGTGGACTATTTCGTGCCGGGATGCCCGATGGACAACCAGGAGTTCAAGAGAGTCCTCTCCGCCATCCTTACCGGCAAGCAGCCCTTCATCCCCGACTACGCGGTATGCGTGGAGTGCAAGGCGCGGGAGAACGAATGCCTGTACGACTACGGAACCGTCTGCATGGGGCCTGTCACCCGGGCCGGATGCGGCGCTGCCTGCCCGTCCAACGGGCATTACTGCTTCGGGTGCAGGGGCGTGGTCCCTGATCTGAACAAGAACGCGGCCCGGGACGTGATGGAGAAGTACAAGCTCTCCATGTACCAGATCAGAAACCGATTCGCAATGTTCAACTCCAACTACGTGGAGCTGGAGGAGAAGCGCGATGAGTGAAATGAGCCTGCGCATCGAAGTCCCCTACGTCACCCGGGTGGAGGGGCACGGAAACATCGTCATCGACATGAAGAGCGGGAAGCTGCTCACCTCGCATCTCGAGGTGGTGGAGCCCCCCCGCTATTTCGAGGCCATGATCAAGGGCTACCCGTATTCCGACATCGCATTGATCACCTCCCGCATCTGCGGGATCTGCTCGGTCGGCCACCAGATGACGTCGCTGAAGGCCACGGAAAGGGCGCTGGGAATCAGCGTGAGCGCGCAGACCGTGCTTCTGCGAAAGCTCCTCGTCTACGCCGCCACAATGCAGAGCCACGTCCTGCACATCTATTTCCTCGCGGCCCCCGATCTCCTCGGAGTGCCTTCGGTCATTCCGCTGGCCGCGACGCATCCCGACGTGGTGAAGATGGCGCTGCGCATGAAGAAGCTTGCCAACGACATATGCGACAAGCTCGGGGGAAGGACAATCCACCCGAACAGGCTCGTACCGGGCGGATTCACGAAGCTGCCGTCCCCGGCCGACCTCACGTGGATCCGCACGATGCTGGAGAAGCAGATGGTGCCGGATGCGAAGGCGTCCCTCGCGCTTCTCAAGAGCCTGCTTCCGATGTTTCCGACTTTCGAGCGGGAGACCGAATACATCGGGCTGTCTCACGAGAAGGAATACGCATTCTATGACGGCGACGTGGCATCCACGGATGCGGGGCATTTCCCCGTGGACGACTATCTTTCCCTGACCAACGAGTTCGTCGTGCCGCATTCCACCTCCAAGCATTGCCGGCACGCGCGATCCTCGTATTTCGTCGGCGCGCTCGGCCGCTTCAACAACAACTATCCGCGTCTGAACCCGCTGGCAAAGAGCGCTGCCGCGGAGCTGGGGCTGGCACCGACCGTGAAAAACCCCTTCCTGAACACGGCGGTGCAGCTCGTGGAGACGGTGCACGTGGTGGAGGAGTCCTTGAAGCTGCTTGACGATCTCCTGGTCAGGGGAATCAAGGAAGAAAAGCCGGTGGTGCCGGAGAGGATGCGTGAAGGCCGCGCCGCCGAGGCCACGGAAGTACCCCGCGGGATCCTCTTTCACGACTATACGTATGACAACCGCGGCCAGGTAGTGAAGGCCAACTGCATCATTCCCACCACGCAGAACACGCAGTGCATCGACGACGACATGACGGAGCTGGTGCCCTGGATGCTGAACAAGGGCATGACGAAAGACCAGATGACCCTGACGCTGGAGATGCTCGTCCGCGCGTACGACCCGTGCATTTCCTGCTCGGTGCATTTCCTCGACGTGGAGTTCAGGGAATGACGGTCATCGGTCTGGGCAACTCCGCGATGGGGGATGACGGCATCGGCGTGGAGATTGCCGAGATTCTCGGCCGCCTGCCGCGCCGCCCCGGAGGGAGCCTTGAAGTCATCAACGCGGCGGAGGACGCTGTTCTGGCCGGCTCATGTGTTGCCGAAGGCAAAGACGTCCTCCTTGTCGATGCGGTTGACATGAAGAGCGAACCCGGCACATGGCGGGTCTTTTCCGCTCAGGATCTTCCACAAGGTCTGGAGCCCGCGGGATGCTCGACTCACGCATTGTCCCTTGCGGAGGTGATAGAGCTTGCGCGCGCGCTGGGCTGCGCGGATCGTCTGCGCATTCTCGGCGTCCAGGTGGGGGACGTGCGCCCGGGCCGGTTTCTCTCCCCGCGGGTAAGGGAAAGCGTTCCCGGGGTTATTGCAAGGATCAGGGAGGAGGTTGAGGCGCTGTCATGAAAAACATACTGATTGTCGACGACGACAGAGACGTGTTCGAGTCCATGAAGATAGTCCTGGAGGCCGAAGGCTACCGCGTGGACTGGGCCACAAACGGGGCTGAGGCGCTTCAGAAAGCCAAGGCGTCGAAACCCGACCTGATGATCCTGGATGTGATGATGAACAGCGACGACGAAGGCTTCCAGGTCACCTACAAAATGAAGCAGGACGGCGATCTTTCCTGCATCCCGATCGTCATGGTGACGAGCGTCGGCTCCCGCACCGGCTTCTCATTCGACCGCGCCCGGGACGAGGACTTCCTGCCCGTCAACGAGTTCCTGGAAAAGCCGGTGGACCCGCGGGTGCTCATCGACAAGGTGCGCGAGAACCTCGGTCACTAATCACACCCAGCCGTACTCGGCGCCAGGTGATTTGAACGGTACTCCGTATTAGCGGCCGCCCTATCCTCCCAGGACAGTCTGCTCGATCCGGCGCACCTGCTCCCGGTAGAGGGACACGATCTGCGTTCCATAGTCGGCAATAAGCTGGATGATGTTCCGCGGCTTCTCCCCGTCATCGCGGCCGTTGATCCTGTCTCCGGCATCGCCGAGCCCGGGGAGAATGTACGCCTTGGTATTCAGCACGGGATCCATCCAGAGCGTGTAGATCTCCGCTCCTTCCAGCGCGCGCACGATCCGAAGGGCGCCCTTCAGCACTGAAATGACATTGAAAAACTTGATCGACCGCGGCCGCACCCCGCGGTCGAGCAGGTATTTCACGACCGTCACGAGGCTCCCCCCCGTCGCATTCATGGGATCGGCAAAGAACAGATCCTTCCCGTCAAGGGAGGCGGGGTCGAAGTAGGAGAGGTCCAGGTTCAGCACGTACTCCATGTTCCCCTCTTCCTTTGTGTCGTCCCGGGAAATCTTGAAAAGGGCGAAAGGCGTGACGTACCCATGGGATGAGTACTCCTGGATCTCCTTGGACATGATCATGGCCGGCAGGAGCGCCCCGCGCAGCATGACGCACATCACCGCGTTCTCGATCAGCTCATCCACGTCAGGGATTTTGTGCACCGCGAAGTTCTGCACAGGCAGGGTCACCGGCGTGCGCACGATGATATGGTTTTTCTTGTCCCGGGTGGACGAGCCGAAGGCGAAATTGAAAAGCAGCTCGTAGGCGCGCTGGGTGTAATAGACGAACTCCGGATGCTCGGTCCGCGTGTCCCGGAGCTTCGCGATCAGGCGCGAAACTTCTCCGTGCACCTCCCGCGGGGTTTCGAAGGAATACACGTGAACCCGCGGCTCGCGGTGGACGATTTCACGCATCTCATGTCCCATCTCGTTGGACAGCCGGATGATCTCCCCGGTGGCCTTCTCGTGCTCGCCGCCCCGGGTCTCATCCGCGAGCGTCGTGAAGAGCTCGAGAGCTTTGCCGAACTGCGTGTTCATGTCCTCTATGGTTTTCTTGTCCCCCGCGGCGAGGTAACCGTCGAGATCCTGTGCCTTCAATATAACCTTTGCCATGTCCACCACGGTACAACGGCCTGCCGGGGTGGTCAATCGAATCCCCGGGGTGTACTTTCCTCACGGTGATCAGAAAGCGCTTCGTCTTCCGCGGCACCATCCAGGGAGTCGGATTCCGGCCGGCGGTCTACCGCCTGGCTGATTCCCTCGGCCTCCGCGGGTTTGTGCAGAACCGACGTTCAGAAGTGGTGGCAGAGGTGCAGGGCGATGAGGAGGCCCTCGGCCGTTTCGCTTCGCTGCTCACCGCCTCCCTCCCTCCTGCCGCGCGCGTCGACTCTTTCACTTCAACGCGGATCGATGCGCGCGCCGACGAAAGCCGGTTTCAGATCGTCGAAAGCGCGGTAGACACTTACGCATTTCCTCCCATCCCCCCGGACCTCCCCGTCTGCGCGGACTGCGCGCGCGAGCTCCTGGATCCCTCGAACCGCCGGCACCTCTACCCCTTCATTACCTGCACCCAGTGCGGACCGCGCTACTCGATCGTCGCGCGCACTCCCTTTGACCGGGAGAACACCTCGATGCGGCCGTTCCCACAGTGCCGGGCGTGCGCGCGCGAGTACGCGGACCCCGCGGACAGGAGGTTCCATTCCCAGACGAACTCCTGCCAGGCGTGCGGTCCCAGGCTTTCGTGCGTCGATGCAGGGGGCAGCGCGCTGGACGGCGATCCCCTCCCCGCCTCGATCAAGGCGCTCATTGAGGGAAGGATCGTTGCGGTCGAGGGTATTGGCGGCTTTCATCTTGCCGCCGACCCGAAGCACCCCCGGGCAATGGCAAGGCTCCGGCGTGAGAAGGAGCGTGAGCGAAAGCCCTTCGCGCTCATGGTCCGAGACATCGAGGAGGCCCGCGCGTTGTGCCTTCTCTCGCCGATGGACGAACGATTGCTCTCCTCCCCTGAAGCGCCGATCGTGATAGCTCCGAGAAGGCCGGACTCTCCCCAATGGCTCCTCGATGTCTCGGACACCGGGACGCTGGGAATCATGCTCCCCTACACCCCCCTGCACCTGCTCCTCTTCCGGCATCCCGACGTGGCGATCCCCTACAGGCACCTGGTGATGACCTCGGGCAACCGCGCGAATGAGCCGATCATCACCGATCCTGACGAGGCGCGTGACACGCTCGGAGGCGTGGCGGATGTCTTTCTCTGCCACGACCGTCAGATCGTGTTCCGAACGGATGATTCGATCGTCCGCGCAGGGGCATCCTCCGAGCCCTTTCTCCTGCGAAGGTCGCGCGGGTACGTGCCGCGCCTGCTCACACTGGCGTCGGAAGTGCGCGGCGTTGTTCTGGGGGTCGGGGGTGACCTGAAGAATGCGCCGGCACTCGCGCGCGGACGCGCGCTCCACCTGTGCCCCTTCATTGGGGACCTGGAAGATCCCGTCACCCTCTCGCAGTTCGATGACCGGATCCGGCAGGTCCTGGATCTCTATGGCGCCACGCCGGATCTTGTCGTGCGCGACATGCACCCCCTTTACCATTCGACCCGGTGGGCGCAGGACCTCCCCTTGCACGGGGTCGCCATTCAGCATCATTTCGCCCACGCGCTCTCCGTGATGGCGGAACACGGGCTGGAGGAGGTCATCGCGCTCACATTCGACGGCACGGGCTACGGGACCGATGGCACGGTGTGGGGCGGAGAGTTCCTCCATGCAACACGGCAAAGATTCAAGCGGCTGGGGAGCTTCGCGCCCTTCGCGCTTCCCGGGGGGGAGACAGCGGTGCTGAACCCGGCACGCATCGCATTTGCCCTGCTGGCGGAGGGCAGGGCGCACGAACCGGCCGAAGCGGCCGGTATCCCCGGCATAGACAAAACCCAGGGGGAATTCCTGCGTGCAATGCTCGATCGCGGCGTGAACTGCCCTGTCACGACCTCCCTCGGCAGGGTATTCGACGCTGCCGCGGCGATTCTGGGCCTTGTCGAACGGGTGACCTATGAGGGAGAAGGACCGATCAGGCTCGAGGGCTTCGGGCTCCGCGCATTCACACCAGGACGTGTGGGGCTCTCCGAAGAAGAAGCTGCGGAGCTTCTTCCATTTTTCCCCTCTCGGGAAGACGAGCGGCTCTTTCTTATCGACCCTCGCCCGCTCCTTTCCTATTTGCGGGCGCATCAAAAATCAGACGCCATCCCGGCGCTTTCCCTGGTTTTTCACGAGGCCATCGCCCGCGCGTCCCTGCAGGGCGCGAGGAATCTTCGAAACGCCACGGGAGTTTCCCGCATCGCCCTCTCGGGAGGAGTTTTCCAGAATCTCCTCCTGCGCGAGCTTCTCGTGCCCCTCTTGATCAAAGAGGGATTTGGGGTTTTCCTCAATGTGCAGGTGCCGCCGGGAGACGGCGGGCTCTCCGTCGGGCAGGCGTGGTTCCAGGAAAGTTGAGGTGTGCCGATGTGCCTTGCGACTCCGATGCGGATCGAGAAGTTGCTCGAGGGGGGGCGTGCAATCGTCTCCCAGGGAAACGTGAAGGTGGAGGTGAACGTGTCGCTTCTCCAGAAGCCGAAACCCGGCGACCACGTCATCATCCACGCAGGGTTCGCGATAGAGACGCTGTCACTTGTCGAGGCGGAGGAGAGGCTCGCCTTGTTCCGCAAGCTCGCCGAGCTTTCAGGAGAGACGGGCGGCGCATGAGCGAGGAGCGGGAGCTGGCCTCCGCCCTGGTCGCCGAGATCGAAAGGACCGCCGCCGGCATCAATCGTCCTGCGAGAATCATGGAGGTCTGCGGCACCCATACCGTGGAGCTTCGCAGGCAGGGGATTCACTCCCTCCTTCCGCGCGGCATCACCCTCGTATCGGGGCCGGGCTGTCCGGTGTGCGTGACACCCGCCGGCTATGTCGACAACGCCCTCATGCTCGCAGAGTCAGGGCGCGCAGTCATCGCAAGCTTCGGAGACATGCTGAAAGTCCCCGGCTCCTCGGGGCGCTCGCTCACGTCGCTTTCCGCCGGCGGCCGCGCAAAGCTCGTGTACTCTCCCACGGAGCTCATCGAGATTGCCCGCAAGGCCGGCGCGCCCGTGGTTTTCCTTGCCGTGGGATTCGAGACAACGATCCCCACGGTCATATCGGTTCTTCAGGACGCCAGGAACAGGGGAATAGACAACCTGTATCTCTACACGGCCTTCAAGACCGTGCCCCCCGCGCTCCGATTCCTCCTTGCCAACCCTGAGCACGGCATCGACGGTTTTCTCCTCCCCGGCCACGTGTCGGTTGTCATAGGGGCGGACGCATACGGATTTCTCGAAGGGCCGGGAGGAAGACCGGGGGTCATCACAGGCTTCGAGGCCCTCGACATGCTCCTTGGAATACTCCTTGTTCTGCGCCAGGTCCGGAAAGGGACTCACCGCGTGGAAAACGCCTATCCGCGCGCCGTGCGGCCCGGCGGAAACCCGCTTGCACGCGGCATGATGGAGAGCATGCTCGAGCCCAGGGACGAAACATGGCGCGGGCTGGGTGTGATTCCCGGCGCGGCACTCGGACTTCGGCCCGCGCTTGCGGACAGGGATGCGGCAAAGGTCTTCTCGCTTCCCCCGGCCGCGGATGCTGAAGCGCCGGGCTGCATCTGCGCGCGGGTCGTGGCGGGCATGGCCGCGCCGCCCCAATGCCCGCTCTTCGGCACCCGGTGCACGCCGGACGATCCCGTGGGACCCTGCATGGTTTCTTCCGAAGGAACGTGTGCCGCATATTTCCGCTACGGAGACGGAAAATGAAAGAAGGCGCGCTCATCCGGCTCGAGCATGGAAGCGGCGGCGCGCTCTCACGCGACCTCGTCGAGTCGGTCATCCATCCGTTTTTCCGCTCCGAGTCCTACCCCGAGCTTTCCGACGCAAGCCCCGTGGAGGCCGGTTCTGATTTCCTGATGACGACGGACGGCTACGTGGTGGATCCCCCGTTCTTTCCCGGCGGTGACATCGGCGGTCTTTCCGTCTGGGGAACCTGCAACGATCTGGCGGTCTGCGGCGCAAAGCCGATCTGTGTCTCCCTGGCACTCGTCCTCGAGGAAGGCTTTGCCGTCGCTGATCTGAAAAAGGTCCTTCAGTCCGCCGCCGCGGCGGCCCGGGAGGCGGACACGCGGATCGTGACGGGAGACACCAAGGTGGTGCCCAGGGGCAGGGGGGGAGGAATCTTTGTCACGACCGCGGGCCTGGGAAGACGCGTGTTCTCGGGGGTGCTGTCTCCCTCACGCATCCGAGAAGGTGACAGCGTGATCATTTCCGCTCCCCTCGGGGCTCACGGATTGACGGTGCTGGCTGCGCGTGAGTCGCTTCCCGTGGCGGGTACGCTGCGCTCCGACATGGCCTTTCTCTACCCACCGGTCAGCCTGCTCTTCCCCCTGGAGGAATCCCTGCGTTTTCTACGTGATGCAACGCGAGGCGGCATTGCCGCGGTGTTGAACGAGGCGGCGCACGGCGCGGCCTGGGGAATCCGGATTGCGGAAGCGGAGATTCCCGTCAGCGAGGAAGTGCGCACGGTGGCGGACCTTCTCGGCCTGAATCCGCTCGAAATCGCAAATGAGGGAGTATTCGTCGCGGTTGTCGATGCCCAGGCGGAAACGGCTGCGCTGCAGGCCTTGCGCGGTCACCCTCTGGGCAGGACCGCGCGCTGCGTCGGGCATGTCTCCCTCGAGAATCCAGGTACCGTTCTCATGACCACGAGGATCGGCGGGACAAGGAGAGTGGATTTCCCGAGGGGGCTTCTGCTGCCCCGGATCTGCTGAACAGCGGATTCGCTACGTGCAATCCCCTTCGTACTGCACCAGCGTGTTGACGGTGAAAGCAGAGAGGACTTTCTGGTAGTGGAGGAATGGAAGCCCCACGACGCCGAATATCCCGATGACCTTTGCTCCCCCCAGCGCAAGGAGCTGCGCCGCGGCGTTCAGCGTGCCCCCCGTGGCGATCAGGTCATCCACAAGGAGGAGGCGCTGACCGGGGCGTACGTCGCTCCTGTGCATTTCCAGAACGTCTTCGCCGTACTCAAGAGTGAATCCGATGCGATAGGTCTCTCCGGGAAGCTTCCCCTTCTTTCTCAACAGTATCAGGGGGAGTCCGCGCCGCACGGCATACGGCGCGGCGAATATGAACCCGCGGGACTCTATGGCAGCGACGCCGTCCACCTTCTCCTTGTCATAGAGCTCTTCCATCCTGTCAATGCAGTAAGAAAAAGCCTTCGGGTTCACGAGTATCCCGGTAATGTCGTAGAACAACACGCCGGGCTTGGGAAAGTCAGGGACCTTGCGGATTGCCTGGTCGATGATCTCATGCGTGGGCATTCTTCGACTCCTGATGGAAAGCGACCAGCTTCTTCACCCACGCGGCAATCTCGGCGGGCGCGCCGGACTTCGGGTCGGAAAACAGGGGATCTTCCTCCCACGTCGATATCTCGGTGTCCTTCAAAGCCTTGCGCAGCCGCCCCGTGGCCTTCTCCGAGCCCATGGAGAAAAGCCCCGCCGTTCTTCCGGCCAGGGTGACACCCTTGAAAACACGGAGGCATTCCGCGTACTCGGGAGGAAGGTCGGAGGAGTTGGTCTTCTGCGTGCCCAAAACGACGATTTCCGCGGCGGTGATGTCCGCGATGCTGGCTTCAGCAACCTTTTTCGCAAGGGGAGCGAGCATTGCGGCATCGAACGCCCCCGTGACGGCCTCAACGACCCTGCGATTCTCGGCGGATTCCGGGGCCCACAGTATCAGCACGCTGTGCATTCGCCTCTCCTGCACTGAAGTCTAACAATCGAAATATGCCTTGTCAAATTGAAAAATCGGCGAAACGGCAGGCTTTCGGGGGTTGGAGTTTTTCTACATATGGAATATCCTTGTACTGGCAAAGTCGCGAAACGTACCGGCGGGGAGGCAGGCGACTTTCCAGCCCAATATGCGGGAGTTGGTTCTCTTCACGCTCGGAGACACTCGGTACGGGATCTGGAGGGACCAGATCCTCTCGGTGGAGAGCGTACAGTCGCTTCATCGTCTGCCTTTCGCCAGGTCAAGCCTGACCGTTCTTTCTGTTTTCGGCGGTCAGACGCAGACACTGGCCGACCTGCCGCTGTGCCTCGGGCATCCGGCAACCAGTGACGCGAGGGGAGCGAGCGCCTGGATCTTGTCCGAACAGGAGTCGATCCGCGGATTCCTCGTGAGCGGAGAAAGCGTATCCGTGCGGGTATCTCCGGAGACCCTCATTCGTGCGCCCGACTTTCTGCGCCCCCTTCCGATAGAAGGTTTTTTCAGCCACGACGCTCTCCCTGTCCCTGTGCTTGACGTCTCCGCTCTCTATGAGCGAGTGCGCAGGGCTGAGCGAGAGAGGGCCGCGCCGCCGCTGGCTCTGAATGCGCCGCCGACCCGGCAATCGCACCCTGCAGCCTGGTTCAGGGTCTTTGCCTCATCAGGGAGCCTTTTCGCCGCCCCGGGCACCGATATAGCGGAGCTGACCATGAGCGGGCGCGAGGTTGCGCGCATCCCCCTCCTTCCGCCGAACATCGCAGGTGTGGCGCTTTCTCGCGACCGCGTCCTCCCCGTCGTCGACCTTGCCCTTCGCGTAAGCGGAAAAAAGACCCGGGAGAACTCGAGGATCCTCGAGGCCACTCTGAATGGCACCGCTCTCGGTTTTCTTATCGATGAGGATAAAGGGGAGTGGGCGGCTGCAGATGTCATGGTCAAGGATCTCCCGCTGGTCCTGCGCGCCCCGTGGATGAGCTCGGCAGTGCTTCGCGGCGCACATATCGCTCCCCTCATAGAGCTCGGCGCCTTGCTGTCCGGCCCTGCCCGGAGCGCGGGAGGGAGTCCACCTCCGCCCTCGCACTCACCCGATTCGCGGTTTCCCGCAGTGTTCGGGCATCAAGCAGTCGAAGTGACCGAGTTCAAAGCCCTCGGCACGATCTTTGCGGTTCCGCAGAGTGAAGTGGCGGATGTCCTGCCTTGTCAGCCATTCCAGGAGTTCCCGCTTGCCGCCGGACTCGTGGCGGGCCTGGCGGACTACACCGGCGAGCTTGTTCCTGTCCTCGACCTCGCCCGGATTGACGGAGAACCTCCTCAAAGGACCGCTGATTGGCGGATGATCGTGCTCAAGAACGGGGATTTCCGCGCGCTCATCTTGTGCGAAAGCGCGCGTGCTGCCCGTACACTGGAACGCGAGGTGCAGCGCGGCGTGCCTGTCGTGCTCCCCTTCCCGGTGGTCTACGGGTGCTATACCGACGGGGAAGCCGTCCGTCTCGTCCTGAATATCGAAGAGCTCACCGTGCATTACCATCAATCCGGCGCCGCGCTCCTTCTGCCTGCTCTCACGGTGGCTGTGGGAGAAAGCCGGATACGGGCCCGCGTCACGCACGATGTACGGGAGCCCGCGCCTCCCGCGATGCCCCCGACTGAGCCTGCCGTCATTACGCACGATGTCAAAGAACCTGTTCCCCCCGCCCGGGATTCAACGAGACCTGCCGCGGAGGACGAACCCCTGCCGGAGCCCCCTCCGCCTTCCGAACCCCCGCTCCCGGCTGAGCTCGTGCTGAGCTCTCTGGAGCCCAGTCCCGCGGAGCCTGCTCCTACGGAGCCCGTTCCTATGGAGCCCGGCCCGGTGGCCGAAGAGCAGGTGCCGGCCGAATCACCTCCTTCCATCGGGGATGAAGAGATATTCGAGCCGGTTCATCAAGTCGAGGCAACTGCTCAGCCAACGCCCGCTCTTGCCGGCTCCGAACCCAAGCGGCGAGATGAGAAGCCTCCCTCTCAAGCAAGGAAGCCCGTGCCCTTCCGAGGAAGAGCAGTGAGACGAGTACTATTCGCGGCTGCTGTTGTTATACTGCTGGCGGCGAGTGTCATTGCAGGTCTCCATTTTGGGATATTCCGGCCCCGGCCGGCGGCGCCCGCGGCAACAAAACAGGAAATTACGACAAGTCCGGATTCTTCTTCGCGCCCTGCGGACACGCTCTATGTCGTGAAGCAGGGCGACACCCTGTGGGACATTGCCGCCCGGTTCACAGGGGACCCGCACAACTTCCGCAGCCTCGCCGCGTACAACCGGATCGTGAATCCGGATCTGATTTCCCCCGGGCAGGTGATCAGGTTGCCGCGATAAGCGGGGCATGCCTACGGGCTCGCCCTCGTCCATACGGGAGTACCCGTTCGGCGCGAACGCCGTCCCTGGCTTAGGCTCGCCTTCGACATCCTGTCTACGGGCTCGCTCTCGTCCATCCATGGACTCGCTCGCCCTCGACATCCTGTCTACGGATACGCTCTCTTGAACATCGGCACACGCGCCTCGGCGTTCAGGGAAAGACTCGAGAGCTTGCCCGCGACGAGCGCATGGTAGCCGATGCCGGCGACCATGGCGGCATTGTCCGTGCAGAGCTTCAGTGACGGAAAAATCACCTCGAGCCCCTTCTCCGCTCCCATACGTTCTCGAAGGTAGCTGTTCGCCGCCACCCCGCCTCCGGCCACGATCCGACGCAGGCCGGTGTCCTCCGCGGCGGCCAGCGCACGGTCCACCAGGATGTCGATGGCAGCCTTCTGGAATGAGGCGGCGATATTGGCCAGACTCTTTTCCGACTTTCCATTCCAGAACTGCGCGCTCTGATGAATGACCGCGGTCTTCAGCCCCGAATACGAAACGTCGTAGAAGGCTTCCCCCTTGTGCAAAGAGGGCTTCGGGAACTGGAACGCGCGGGGATCTCCGGTCCGGGCAAGCCGGTCGATGGCCACGCCGCCCGGAAAGCCTATCTCGTAGTACTTGGCCACTTTGTCGAAAGCCTCGCCGCACGCGTCGTCGATCGTCGTGCCGAGAACCTCGATCGAGTCGCTGCGCTCCACGCGGGCGATGATCGTATGGCCTCCTGAGACCAGCACGCCCAGGTAAGGGTAGGAGATATCCTGCTCGAGATGAGGTGCGTACAGGTGCGCGAGGATATGGTCCACCCCGACCAGCGGTTTTCCCAGGGCCCAGGCAAGGCCCTTCGCAAATGAGAGCCCGACCAGGAGAGAGCCGATGAGGCCGGGTCGGAACGTCACGGCGATGGCGTCGAGCTCTTCCGCGCTTACGCCGGCCTCCGCGAGCGCATCCTGAACCACCGGCCTTATCCATTCGATGTGCTTCCGGGAAGCGATCTCCGGGACAACGCCGTAGTAAGGCTTATGAAAATCCACCTGGCTCAAAACGATATTGCTGAGGATGCGTTTTCCGTCTTCGACTACCGCCGCCGCGCACTCGTCGCAGGAGCTTTCGATTCCGAGAATCTTCACTGACCAGTTTCCCTTTCCTGTTCACCAAGGACATCCGTCAGCCGGGCAAGCCGGACACCCTCGGAGGAGAGATTCCTCTCCTCGGCGCGCAGTATATCGATGACTCCCCGGTTCTGTACATGCCCGATCAGGACCGCAAAGCCGCGGGTCTTCGCCTCCGAAACTCCCTTGACGAACGCGGCGGCGATATCCGCGTCCGAAGTGCTCTCATCGACGAAAACGTCACGCTGAAGAAGAGGCACGCCGAGCTCGCGCGCAACCCGGGGACCGACCGTATCTGCGGTGGTCCTGCTGTCCACGAAAAACTTTCCCTCCCGCTTGAGAAAGCCCAGGACCGTGCTCATCAAAGCCTCGTCAGCCGTTGCCCGGGAGCCCATGTGATTGTTCATGCCCTGCGCGCCCGGAACCGTTGCAAACGCGGCGGCAAGCAGCGACTCGACCTCGCGCGGGCTTTGATCGGTGCGCAGCGCCCCGGGCCCCGGGTCTTCACCCCCGGTTGCCTCCATTGGACAGTGCAGGATCAGGTCTTTGCCCGCCGCGAGCACGCGCCTCGCCGCCTCCCTGCTGTGCGGGAGATTGGGAAGGACCGAGATGGTCAGTGGACCGGGAAGGTCCAGGAAGGCCTGCAATTCCCCGAGGTTGTACCCGGCATCGTCTATGATAACCGCCAGCATCCCCTGCTGCTCGGGTCGAGGATGTCCGGGAGGGCCGGTGCGCGCCGCCTGAGCCTGAGGAGAAGCATTTGCGGACGGCCGGCGTGTCTCTGTCGGAGGCACAGTGTTTTTGCCCGCGCCAGGAGGGCAGGCAACGAGAAGGGCAACAACGCCGGCAACAAGGAGTATGAGGATGATGGCGGCGAAACGTGCCTTCGGGAGAGGGCGGGAGCGCATGATCTACTCCGGAGCTTAGCTGTAGACGTACTCCTTCAGCTCATCGGAGAAGCCCCTGAGTTTCTTGAGCGCGCGGATTTCGATCTGCCGCACCGTTTCCGGGGAGATCCCGAGCTCGTCTCCGATTTTCTTCAGCGTGTAGCGTTTGCCGCTTGCAAAGGAGAATCGGTACAACAATATCTGCCGTTCTTTCTCCTGGAGGCCGTCGAGAAACCGGAGGGTATCCTCTCTCAATGTTTTCTGCATGAGCTCCAGCTCGGGATTGAAGGACATATCCTCCACGACGTCATGAAGGCTTCCCGAATCTCCTGAAAGAGAGGAATCAAGGGAGGCGACGCTGATGGAGGAGTTGATGATCGACGCGACCTCATCCTCCTGGAGCCCGATTTCCTCCGCGATCTCCAGGAGAGTAGGCTCTCGCATGAGCACCTGAGACAGGCTGTTGTACACTTTGCTGATTTTTCGCAGCTTCTCCTCCTGACGATGGGGAAGCCTGATCACTCTCTTCTTGTTCGACAACGAGCGCACGATAGACTGCTTGATCCACCAGGAGGCATACGTGCTGAAACGCACCTGCTTCCTGAAATCGTACTTTGATGCAGCCCTCATGAGGCCGAGGTTGCCCTCCTGGATGAGATCGAGAATCGACACTTCCGGTGTGAGGTAGCTCTTTGCTATCCGGACCACCAGCCTGAGATTGGACTCTATCAAGAGGGTTCGTGCCTGCTCGTCCCCCGCCTGTATCCGGCGGGAAAGCGCCAACTCTTCTTCGAACGTCAGGAGCTTGGCCTTTTTGATCTGGCTGAAGTAGGCTTTGAGGTTATCTTCGAAGGAAGTCGATATCTCCCTCTTCCTGCTCATCAAACACTCCTGAACAGAACAAAAGCAAGATCCATGCCACTAGGGAGATGCGCTACAATCAACGTATTTCTTTGTCAAGCAAACAAATATTCAGCACCCTTTCCGAACGACAAAACACCCGACGCAATTGTACTTTTTTTAATACAATCTGCAAGTATTATTTTGATGATATTTGCCTATATATCATGTCCGATAGACCAAACTGCGCGGTTTCAGCCATCTTCTTCGCATATTCGTCGTACAGCATTCCCTCGAAGATATCCTGACTCATCCCTCCACTAAGCAGATCATCTCCTTTGTGGACGGTTTTTCGCATAACGTCAAGCATTTGTTTGATGAAGAGCGCCTCGAAATCCTGGCATGCCTTGTACAGCTCGCTGTTCTTGTCTATCGCCGGCTTCCTGGCCTGCGAGCTGTTCATCGGGTACGCATACACGTTGTTCAAGTTTGTGACCTGCATGTCCCGCCCTTTCACATGACAATGAGGCTGCCGAACAAGGCTCCCGCCTTTTCTACGGCCTGGAGCACGCCAATAATGACGTCGGCCTTCAGACCAACGGCTTTGAGAGCCGAAACGAAGTCATCCACCGTGGTGGTATCCCCTATCACGAAAACATCCGGCGTGCCGGAAGCGCCCTGCGATGCCGCTCCCACGGTGACCCGCGCCGTGCGGTAGGAGACCGCCACTTTTCCGATCCGGACTTTTTCTCCCATTACGATGACGCCCCCGGAGGCGTTGATGACCACCCTGCCGTCCGAATCCGGGGTGACGGTGAGCGCTTCAAGCTGGGCAAGAAAACCGACAGGGTTCGCCCTGCTTGCCTCGGGGAGCTGCACTTCAATAAGCGACGCGTCGCGACTCGTAACGGAAATGCCTGAGAAGGCCGCTTCTATTGCCTTCTGCACGGCGCTGGCCGTGACGAAGTCCGGGTTGCGCAGGAGGATGGAGACGACGTTGTTGTCAAGGTACTGGGATACCACTTCTTTTTCCACGATGGCGCCCGCGGAAATTGCGCCGACCGTCTTCGCGCCGTTCTGGTCCTGCGTCGTCATTACGCGTCCCTGCGCGACCGCGTACGTCTGCCCGTTGGCGGCCTGGAGATTCGACTGCAGCAGGATGCCGCCGTCCAGATCCCGCGCGTCACCAATGCTGGAGACCGTGACGTCGATTCGATCCCCTGCCCTTGCAAATGGGGGTAGCTCTGCATTCACCATGACTACGGCTGCATTCTTGCTCCGGATGTCCTGGGGGGCCACGGAGACTCCGAAACTTGCCACGAGCGATGAGAGGGAGGAGCGCAGGAGAGACGAAGTGGACGAATCCCCTTTCCCGTTGAGCCCGGTCACGAGTCCGAGCCCGAGGATCTGGTTTCCCCTTACCCCCCGCAGGGTGGCAATATCCTTGATTCGAACGGTGGGTGCGGCCATGGCGGAGACACCCGACACGACGAGGAACAGAAGAGCCAGGGCTTTACGGGAGCTCAACTTCCACCACCTTTGCGTCGACAACCCGGCCGATGAAGCTTCTCTGGCTGTCCGCAACATACACACCTACTTTCCCGCCCATCGCTGCCGTTGCCATGGCCTTCCCCGGCATCTGAATGGTGATGGGACCTTTACGGAAGATCACCTCTACCGGAGCGCCCGACCTCACGCCGTCCGTCGAGCCAGAAGCCCCCGCCGGCGCCGAAAGTGAAACCCTCCCCGACGTCGAGCTTCCCCCTGACCCCGTCAAGGAATAGGAAACCTCGACGGATCCGTTCGCGGTTTTCACAACCTGGAAGAGGGGGTTCCCATCGGTCGGGAGACTGCCTTTCACCTGGTTTTGCGCGAGTGAAAGCTCCGTGCATGCGGCCCCCACCAGACCTTGCCCGGACAGGAAATCCCCAAGACGCGTGAGCAGGTATGTCTCCTCCTCAGGAAGCACGCCGCGGGGAACCACAACGGTGCGGGAGCCGACGATGATCGAATCCCTTCCGAACACTGCTTCGAGCTGCTCGCGATAGAGAGCCGCGGGGATGAGCAGAACCTTGTCCCCCACAACGGCGATGCTCCGCGCGAGCGCCTCGCGCGCCGCGGCGGGGGTTTCCCCTGCGGCATGCACCAGGTCGCCGAGATTGATGTCCCCGGGATCTGCCGAGACAAAGCGATTGACGTAGAGGGTGGTTCCCTGTGCCTCGGCGGCGCCCGCAATGAAAAGGGCGAGCCCGATTAGCAGCAGAGAGCAAATCCGCGGCGTACGGCGTACTCGCCGAACGGGTACTCCCGTACCGCGATGCTCAAACCGGCGCAGGGCACGCCTCATTGCGCGAACCTTACCTCTTGAGCGACGTGGCGGTGGCGAGCATGGAATCAGAGGTCTGAATGGCCCTCGAGTTCAGCTCGTAGGCCCTCTGCGCCACTATCATGTTCACCATTTCCTTGACGACGGACACGTTGGACATTTCCAGGAACTTCTGCTGCACCTTGCCCATGCCATCGAACCCGGGCCGGCCGGGGATTGCGTCACCCGATGCATTGGTGGTCTTCATCAGGTTCTCGCCTATCGATTCGAGACCAGCCGGATTCACGAATCGGTAGATCTCGAGCTGGCCGACCTCGATCGGATCATCGCTTCCGGCAACCTTGACGGTGATCCTGCCATCCTGTGAAATGGCCAGACTGTCGTTGACGAATCCTTCGGGCAGGATTACCTCGGGGGAAAGCTTGTACCCGTCTGAAGTCACCAACTGGCCGTTTGAATCGATTTTGAACGAACCGTCACGGGTATAGCCGTACGTGCCGTCAAACTGCGTCACCCGGAAGAACCCCTCGCCCTCGATGGCCATGTCAGCGGGGTTCCCCGTGGCCTGGAGCGCACCCTGCGTGAATATTTTCTGGGTGGCGGCAGGCTTCACGCCGTGGCCCACCTGCACGCCGGTGGGAACGACCGTCGCTTCCGTGGCGGGAGTGCCCGCGAGCCTTTCCGTCTGATAGAGCAGGTCTTCGAAGTCGGCCCGCATCTGCTTGAAGCCCGTCGTATTCACGTTCGCCAGGTTATTGGAAATCGTGTCGATGTTGAATTGCTGCCCCGTCATTCCCGACGCGGCCGTCCACAGTGATCTCATCATACTTTCACCACCTCATTCCACAGCTTTCCGATCAGTGCGTCCTCGGTCTGGATAGTTTTCTGATTGGCGTCGTAGGCCCGGTTCACTTCGATCATCTCGACCATTTCCTGGACCGCGTTCACGTTCGCCCCTTCGAGAAAGCCCTGGCGCACCTTGGGCCGCGCGTCGGGTCCGATGATTTGCGCAGGACCGGATTCATCGGTCGCGCGCCAGTACGAGTTGCCCTGCTTTTCCAGGTAACGTCTCCGCAAAACGTCCACTATTTTCAGCCTGTCCACTTTCTCGATGTTCTCCCACTGGTTTTCCGCCTGGCTCACCAGGCGCTTGTCATCCGTGGCGAACGTCGAGTTCTGCCAGACGGTTCCGTCCTGGTCGATCACAAAGTTGTTTTTCTTCAGCTTGATGGGGCCGTTCTCCCCGAGCACAAAGTCGCCGGTCTTGGTGACGAGGTAGCCGTCGCTGTTGACCAGAAACGCCCCGTTTCGCGTAAGCCGTTCGCCCTGGGGGGTCTGCACGGTCATGAACCCGCTTCCCTCGATGGCCAGGTCGAAGTCGTTCTCCGTCTGCTTCAGCGGACCCTGGGTGAAGTTGGTATAGACCTCATTTGTCTCCACGCCTGTTCCCAGGGTCCCCACGATGGGCGCCGTGTCCACGGAGCCGAACGGGAATTTGTACATCCCATCGTCGTTCATGCGGCGCATAAGCATCTCGGGAAACGCCTTCTGGATGGCGGTGTCCTTCTTGTAGCCGTTGAGGTCGACGTTCGCCAGGTTGTTGGCGATCTCGTCCAGGCGGTTCTGTTGAACGTTCATGCCGCTTGCGGCGGTGAAAAGCCCTCGGACCACGGGTGCCTCCGTTTCGCTTATGACGAAGCTCTGCTCTATTCATTATCGGAAGGGATCAACCATCCTTGATCACGGATCAACCACGCCGACTCCGCCGACTCCGCCAGGAGCGGAAGGGAGCGGAAGGGGGCGGAAGGGGCGATTGTCATTTTGCCTGCTTTTATGTATCCTCACCCGCACGCCAAGATAGCTCAGCTGGTAGAGCAGCGCATTCGTAATGCGCAGGTCCTGGGTTCGAGTCCCAGTCTTGGCTATAGAAAAAAACTCTCGACACTGGAAGCCCCTCCATGTTAGTGTACGGCATGCTGCGAAAGATCCTCAGCACTCGGGGAGTCATCCCCATCGTCATGTGTTTCCAGGTCGTCCCCTTGCTCGTGTTTCCCCTTTCGTCCTACTCGGTCAAGTCACAGGAGTGGTGGTTGCCCGTTCTTCTGACCCTGCTCGTCCTCATCTCCCTCGTGCAGATCCTGATACGCAAGACGCAGGCCATGTGGCCGTGGTATCTCGTCTCCTTCGCGCAAGGGATCAATATCATCAGCAGGCTGATGATGCTGCTGCCCCACGCCACCAGGAACAACGAAGGCGTCCAGGATTTCAACCCGGTTTACGTGATCGTTGCCGTTGCGGCGATGCTCTTTTCCGCATTCGAGATCTGGTACAATGATCTGCCGGAAGTGCGCAGAAATTTGCTGTCCGCGTAGCGGAATCGCCCGAATGACAACGAGCTAATTGCGCTGCCGCCAACTTTCATTGTGGCAATGACTTACCGATAGGCTGAAGTTTCGTTTACCCCAAGAAACCTTGGGAAAATCAGGTATTTCGTAATCAGCGCTGGTCTTCCTG
>Ga0187870_1000771_pt1 | contig 33168 bp, 37 predicted proteins | sample June2016WEW_13_1_3_FD_132974 | JGI IMG/M metagenome (GOLD analysis project Ga0187870, IMG submission 132974) | Peatland microbial communities from SPRUCE experiment site at the Marcell Experimental Forest, Minnesota, USA - June2016WEW_13_150 | ecosystem: Environmental > Terrestrial > Soil >... | reverse complement strand
TGAAAGAGGAATCGGGATGAACTACGACGCATTCATGGGGTCATTCCATAAGGACTACTCATCTTACAGGGAACTCATGAATGAAATGAAAGAGAGTCAATACACAGATGTGAATAGGATGGAAAGCTTCATTGTCGACCTTGCCGACAAATTCCACTATCGAACCCTAACCTTCTCAACCCTTGCCAAACACCTGCTAGAAACAAACCAAAAGGAAGAATAGAGAGAAAAAGGCATATGGGCTCGTTTCGGCAAAGCATCCGACGAATTTTCGCATGCCCCCAAAACTAGACGCAGACTTCACAGAACCCAACCGATGACTTACATCACTACTTCTGTTCTATCTCTCTAATATGTGCTTTTACGGGAACCTTTCTGCCATCGGCAAGCGTTCGCATGCTTTTTGACACTGCTATTTCTCTTGTTCTTGGTTTGCCTCTCCAAGTGTCACTGACCAAATCGGCAAATGACTTTTCTTTCTTAGGCTTTGTGGGCATTTGCCTCCCCAATCGTATTGAGTGAGTGAACTTTATGAATTTTATTTCCTATGAATACTTATGCTGTTTTCTTATTGAGACTCTCAGTATGCTCGTAGTAATGTTATCAACCGAAAAGTAACAGCATCAAGAAATAGGCTCGTCAACCGAAGAGGTAACAGTACCTTGTCGCTAAGTCGTATAAAAGAATTTAGCGCCATACTGAGCCATCCGACGATTTTTTACACGGAGAAGAATCCGACGCAAACTTCAGAACCATTTAGAAGGTGAGCCAACAGACGAAAAGTAACAGGGAGATGAAACAGACATAGAGGTAACAGAACCGCGCGCGCTGTTAATGCATTTAGGCACGATTGGCTTCTCGCAAAGATGAATCTGTGCAAGGAGTTAGGGCGCGCGCGGTACCGAGTTTGAATGAACTTCACGCACTTTTTCTCTTGAGGTTGGCTTTGTTTTTTGATTTGAGAAGTTCGAGGGCCGCCGTCTTTGCCCCGAATTCTGCCTTGATCTTTTCGTCTGCGCTGCCTATTATTATGACATCGCCCTCGTTCAAATCAAGTTTTGACAGAGAAGCCAGAATGGAGGGATCGCTTTTTGACACATCTTTCCCCGTGCCGGGCATAGTGAGCCTGTTCTTGGTGAAGATTAGAGTGGTGGCTCCCTTTGCTCCCGCCATTATGGCGGCGTCTCTCTGTTCCAAACCGTATTGTACAGAGTCTTTTATTCCTTTAACTCGGACTGCAACATTGAAGGGCCCGACTGTCAAGGGCGTGGAAGGAACATCTATTTGTTCGCTCACGAGAACTCTCAGGCCTGACAACAGTCTTTTTCCAGCTGCAGACAGCGAAATGCCGGATTTTGAAACTTCAATCAGCCCTTCGTTCTTGAGATGTTTGACCAGAGTTCTGGCTTCGCCTTCGCCGAGGTGGAGGTCTTTTGAGAGTTTCAGCCTGCCCACGTTTTCCTGGAGGCCGATCTCTTCCAAAGCCTTGATGACGTGGGCCTCAGCAAAGGAAGGCAAACGTCCAGGCGCGATTTTTCCTGCCACCTTACCGATTGTTTCAAGAGGGTTCAATCGTATTAACCTCATTATAGGCTGTTGTTAGTCAGAGATAGTAATTCGTTAGTATGGTGGGAGGGATAAGCGCGCCCTGACCAAGGTGTGAGGCTGAGCGCAGATTTGCCCGCAGCTTGGACCACCTTAAGAAATTCCAATGTCACCCGCCCTCCGATGTGCGATGATTGTTTTGAACCATAAACTCATAGTAGCAATTTTCACTTTTAAAGTGTTCAACCGAACGGCTGTGAAAAAAGAAATACGATGTTTCGGAAGGAAGAACGGCTGCCTCATGAAGGCGATGTTGGCCACGGGTTGAAACTTTCGTAGGAGAAGGCAATAGTGTCGTCTTGATGAAGTATTTGTTGTGCGCAAGAAAAATTCGGGGACATCCATGTTGAATTGCCGGTTTCTCTGTACCAGTAGAACCATCCGTGCGTCGTGGAATCGCCAGCTAGGCCGTTTATGGATGTGACCAGTACCCCCAATGTTCCTCCGTAGTCCTTGTACTTTACGTCTGATACTGCAAGTATGGCACTGAACGCTGTTGAACCGACAGACAGCAAAGTATTGTTGAACCATGTCCTTGTTCCATTGCCGTAACTAACAAGAATGTTGACTCGTATTGACATGTTTACCTGTCTCAGCAGGTTGTTGTATTCATTTCGGTAAGTGTCGTATTGCGCCAAGTAGTAACCAGCCATGGCAGTGGCGCAAATTGCCCAGACCAGAAGAGCTAAGATCACGTATGTAAAGACTCTTTTTTCCAGACTTGTTCACCTCCAAGAAGTTTTTGCATGGCGTTTGTGACAGGGACGAAACCTGCTCCAAAGATGACAGTGTTGGAAACAACATGTGTTAACGAAAGAAAGGCACCAGAAACGAGTACGGCCACATACGTCGGCAAAACTGGTTGACCGTTCAACATTGAAGGCATTGCATAAGCAAAATTGGTGAGTGCATCATACACAAGGGTAAGAAAGGCCCCCAGAACCGCCGTTTCAAAACACGACTGCGCATTATAAGAACCATTCCTCGAGCGCCTGTACAGGCCGCCCGCAACCCCTGCCAGTGCCATTCCAACCATTTGAAACGGCATGATCAAGCCGGCAAACCCTGAAGGCGAAACAAATCCGTTGATAAACATTACAAAAGCCCCCAAACCGACACCGAAAGACATTCCAACAACAGCGCTGGCCAAGAAAGAAACCAAAGTAGTGAACTCCACGTTCGGAGGACGAGGCGTCAACTGGATACCTGTGCACAAAGCAGCCAGAACAGCGAAGAGCGCGAGATGACGAACCGTGAAGCGACGCATGAGGTATGGTTGGATAATCCAGCCATATAAGTCTTCTCTACCAAAAAACCCAACCATAAAAAACCAAAGAAAAAGTAACGAATCGAACTAGAACGCATAAAGCGCGCGCGCTGACTTTTAATTGCTCAATAAATTCGTCTAGTTTCTAACCTCATATCTGTCGGAAACATATCTAGCCCGAAATGTCGTGGCCGAGCTTCCGCCCATTTTTCAGAAAGGTTTAAGTGGGTACAATGCCTATGATTTTGTGGGTGACAAATTGTGGGAAGAACAAGAATGGACGAAAGAGGCAGAGTCTTGATTCCTAATGAAGCTAGAGAAAGGCTTGGCCTGAAGCCTGGAACAGACTTCGAGCTGGTTGAAGAGAAGGGGGTTCTTCTTCTGAAACCTATTGTACCGAGGGCGTTCAGGGTAAATTCGAAGAAGAGAAGGTGGGGAAGAGAGGCCTTCTTGGATTCTGGAGAGGCGACTTTTGGCGAGTAATAGTGATAAGGAAAAGAGGGTTCTAGACGTCAATGTTCTTGCAATCTTTTTGGTGAAAGATCACCCGGGCAATGTATTTGTTTCCCCGATTGTTGAGGAAGGTTTGAGAGGCGCATTCATCCCTGTTCTAATGGATATTCTTCCAGTCAGGGCTTATTGGATCATGACGAGGAGGTGGGGCTGCCACCAGGTAGAAAGCGCCAAGGCGATTGAACATTTCGTTAAGGCGTATGATCGGGTGTGTTATACCGGTCTTCAAAGGGAGACCATCGTTGAGAGTTTTGAATTGGCTGAGAAGCTGAAACATGATGTCTTTGACTGCGCTTATCTTGCTTTTGCGCTGCAAGAAAGGGCCAAAGGAATCGTGACGACGGACACAGATTTTGAACGAACCTGCGGACAGGTTGGGCTAGAGTATATCAACCCTGTGCCAAAAAACGTTCTGAAACGATTCGCAGAGCAAAACAGATGAAAAAAGCAAAATAGGCGCGCTTAGAATTAGCAAAGTTCACTCTTATGCTGTTACGTGGCGACGGGATAGAAGACCTATGGACAAGAAAAATTAGGGCTTGCTGGGCTGCTCTAATGGATATTGCCGGTCTGATTTTCTCACAGATTGTCTAGCACCAAACTGAAGAGCTGGGCGATTTGGACGCCTGTTGGAAGCCCAAGGAGGAGGCTCTTAAGCGCGATTGAATGGTAATGAGCGGTACTAGGTTCGAGATTTTTCGTTTCTTTAAGCCACCTGTGGAAGCTGTTGACCTCGGTTTCAACTTCTTCTTCCAGTTCCTTCCGTCTTTCTCGGGTTGCCTTGTCATAGTCTAATCTGCGTGTTCTGACTGTCTCAAGTATGTCACTCTGGCTGTACTCCTCATACAGTATGAAGGTTTTCGGTGTTTTCTGAGTTTCAAGCGTCACTGGCTCGGACGTAAGTTCTCCGGTCTGTGGCTGCATGAGCAAGAACTTACTGGAGAGAGAATATCTTGTTTGTGAAAGCCCCATCTATATTCAGAATTCATAGCGCGCTAGGGTTCGTCACATTTGGCTTAAGGGCGCTCCAATCCTGTTCTCCAGCCCAAGTCTGGAACGTGTGCCAGCTCATTTCCGGATGGTTTCCGTACAGCATGACAATGTCCGCGTCGTATCGCGCCCTAGTTATTGGTCTATAACTCGGTCATGCCAAGGCAAGCAGGGCGAGCATCAGATTAGTTTTGAAAGCGATTGTATTTGGGCAAAGCATTTTGGGCAGTATCTGCCGCCAGAGTCTGTTTTTGCGCACTTGTCGCACACTAGTTTTCCGCATTTCTGGCAGATCTGATGCCCTGTCGCGAGTTCTCCGCAGAGTTCGCAAGGTCCTTCTACGACTTCTATCGTGATTTTTGCTTTGACTGTGTGGTTTTCATCGATTCCGATGCTTTCGGCCAGATGAGCGGGATCTATCAATTCGGACGTGCGAGTGTCTACGCCCACCAGACCAGGTCTAAAGATTCCAATGATGGAAACTTGGCATTTCTTTTTCCTTGACACGGGCTATTTACTCCGGATAGAACTTGCCTCTAGAAGCATGATTCTATGCTTATTTCACTTTCGGTGAAAAATCTGATTAAAAATGAACAAGAAATGCAAATCTGGAGATTAGGTGAATTGTTTGATTATGGACCGTAGTTTTTGCAAGTATTTTTTGTCATCATATTCCCAATTGTTGCCTTTGAAGAACTCGTACGAAATTGTTTGTCTCTCCGTCCTAGTCATATCTTGGATTACATACTCGTAGGTGTCCAACAATCTTGCTCTTATCAATTTTGAAATGGCCTTTTGGAAGTTGATTAATTGTTCCCTGGGCAGATAGATTTGAGCAAACAACCGGTTCTTACCGTACTCTTTTCCCATGTACCTCGCGAATGGTTTGTACATCAGTGAACAAGCGAATTTAGTCAAGTCCTCCCGGTTTTTGAAATAGAACTGAAAGAAGTACGAGTCTGCATACAGGTTTTTGTAGTGTTCTGCTATTACTTGGTAACCTTCGAACATTCCTTTTTCAATGACGTGGTTCGTGAAATGGTAAATCACTCTTTCTAGGCTCGTGCCGAGTTTTTTCGCTATTTCTGTCATTTTGATTGTGCTGTCTTTTTCGAGTTCCTTAAGTATCATTATGTCGAGCCAATCTGCCTTCTGGGTGTACGCATCGGGTTCTTTGAGTGTATAGGGTAGTTCTGCTTGAGTTCTCTGCACTTCTTCCACCCATGAGTTCCATGGAAAGCTCCATTCTTCAGATGTCTTGTCAAACCATGCGCCTGTCGAGTTTATGACTTGGATACATGTCGACCAAAAATAGTTGACGTTTTGTACCAAGTTCAACTCTTGAAGCTGGCTTATGAATCCTTCAAACTCTTTCTCCTTTTCAGCGGGTATTCCGTAGATGGCTAGGCACCTGAGTGCTCCGATACATTGACTTACGTACAGCCAGTAATCGTTCGTTTTCAGGCAGTCATAAAGTAGCTCTTCATATCCGGGTTTTGCGTCGGCAGAAACTATCACTTTTCTGAGTCCAATGAAAGTGTGATATATGTTTCCGTAGAGATTTAAAGAAAAGTTGGAGTGTAAGTTTTTGATTCTGTAACGTAGGGACGGTCTGGGCATCTCGAGCTGCACGGCAAGATCTGACAAGTTTCGCGGGTTGTGTAAGGCCAGGCCTTCCAAGATTGCGACATCTTGAGCACCTAGTTTCTTTTCTCTGCTTGACCTTACTCTCTTAGGCAAGGAACTATCCCCAGATTTAATATGCAGCGAAGGCTTTTAGAATTTTGCCCAAGCACGGTCAGTCTGCCATCGTGTGGACTAGTGGAACGCCGCCGCCAACAGGATCACCTATCAGCATTGTCTGGACTTTAGGAACGCCGCCGCCAACAGGATCACCTATCAGCATTGTCTGGACTTTAGGAACGCCGCCGCCAACAGGATCACCCGTCAGGTGGGCGTTTGGGTGGACTTCGGTCGCAGGTTTGCTGGTAAGATTGTCTGTCTTCATATTGGCATGGGTGCTTGTCATGAACATTGGAGTTGCAGACAGTATTGCGAAGAATAAGGCTGAAAGGACTAGCAGTTTAACAATTTTGAAGTTCATGGTGTTTTTCACCTCCTTTGATTTCTGACAAAGAAAGTACTATAAATGTGGCAAAAACAAAACCTTTCGGTATATCGTTCTAGAGGAGTCTTCTAGAACATTCATCTACAAGTGGCTACCGAAGTTGAAACATGATTGGAACCCAAGGAGATCATAGTCATATCCAGATTGTAATTTACTCTTAAGTTGCACGTGCGCAACAATTGCACAGCTAATAGTAAAAGATTAATGCAAGTTTCTGCACGTTATTCCTGGGTGCTAGATGTGAGGAATAGCCTTCTCTGTTCATAAGAACAAAACCTTTAATACCCAACGAACCGACTCAGAAAGTTTTATGGAGTTTTTGAAAAAAATCGAGGAAAAATGGCAGAAAAAGTGGGAAAAAGCCAGAATCTTCGAGACAGACCCAGAACCGTCCAAACCTAAGTACTTTGTAACCGTAGCCTACCCCTACCCCAACAGTCCCCAGCACATCGGCCACGGAAGAACCTACACCATGGCAGATGTCCACGCACGGTACATGCGAATGCGCGGCTACAACACACTGTTGCCAATGGCCTTCCATTACACCGGCACGCCAGTTCTGGCCATGGCCAAACGTCTCGCAGACAACGACAAAGGCCTAATCAGCGACTTCATCAACGTCTACAAGATTCCAAAAGAAAAGCTTAAGGAACTCACAGAACCCATCGCCATGGCCCGCTACTTCCACCAAGAAATCAAAACCGGCATGAAAGAAATAGGCTACTCAATAGACTGGAGACGCGAATTCACCACAGTCGACCCGCACTATAATCGCTTCATAGAATGGCAATTCCAAAAACTACGCCAAGGCGGATACATTACGCAAGGAAGCCATCCAGTCGGCTGGTGCCCCAAAGACGGAAACCCAGTTGGCCAACATGACACCGACGGCGATGTTGAACCAGAAATAGGCGAATTCACACTCATCAAATTCACGCAAGGTAACACCTTCTATCCAGCCGCCACGTTAAGGCCTGAAACAGTATTCGGCGTCACAAACATCTGGCTAAACCCCAACACAAAATACGTCAAAGCCACAGTTGACGGCGAACAGTGGATAATCAGCCAACAAAGCGCTGAAAAACTCGCCAACCAAAATCGAGAAGTCAAAGTCCAAGAGACCGTCGAAGGCAGAGAGCTCATAGGAAAACACGTCCAAAACCCAGCTACAGGAAAGAACATCCTCATACTCCCAGCGGATTTTGTTGAGCCCAAAAACGCGACAGGCGTCGTCATGTCAGTCCCAGGCCACGCTCCGTACGACTACGTCGCCCTAGAAAACATAAAGAAAGAACCGCAGAAACTGAAACAATACGGAATAACAGCTGAAGACGTAAACTCTGTCCAGCCCATCTCGCTCATCGAAGTCAAAGAATACTCCGATATTCCAGCAGCCGACGCGGTCAAGAAAATGAACATACGAGAGCAGACGGACCCGAAACTGGAGGACGCCACGAAAGAGGTTTACAGACACGAGTTCCACAACGGAAAAATGAAAGCGAACACGGGCAAGTACGCTGGCATGTCAGTGGCTGAAGCGAAAGACAAGGTCAAACAGGACCTTATCCAAGAAGGCGAGGCCACAACCATGTACGAGCTGCTCAACAGGCCCGTGTTGTGCCGTTGCAAGACGGAGTGCATCGTCAAAATCGTCCAAGACCAATGGTTCATCGACTACGGAAACCCCGAATGGAAAACACTAGCACACAAGAACCTGGATAACATGGAAATACTGCCCGAGGAACTCCGACAAGAATTCAACAACGTCATCGACTGGCTGCACGAAAAAGCCTGTGCAAGAAAATCAGGCATGGGCACACGCCTACCATGGGACAAGGACTGGATCATCGAATCACTCTCAGACTCAACAATCTACATGGCCTACTACACGATAGTCAAAACAATCAAAGAAAACAAAATTCAGCCAGATCAGCTCACGACCGACGTTTTCGACTACATCTTTCTAGGAAAAGGAAACCTGACAGAACTTGCTAAAAAATCCGGCCTGAACATCAAAACTGTCGAACAAATGCGCACCGAATTCTCATACTTTTACCCACTGGACAGCCGTCACTCAGGACGCGACTTGGTACCCAACCACCTGACCTTCATGATATTCAACCACACCGCAATATTCCCAGAGAAACATTGGCCTCGCCAGATAGCCACCAACGGCAGCGTAATGATGGAAGGAGCAAAAATGAGCAAATCTTTCGGAAACATCATACCACTACGCGAAGGACTCGCCACGTTCGGCGCAGACCCGATAAGACTCAGCGTCGTCTCCACAGCTGAACTACTCCAAGACTCCGACTTCAGCCCCACAATAGCCAAATCAATGCGAGACAGACTGGAAAAACTCTACAGATTCGCCTCCGAAACCGCCAAGACCCCACGGAAGAAATCACCAAAGATCACGCTGCCAGCGATAGATAGGTGGATGCTCAGCAGACTGAACCAGCACATCAGAAACGCAACTAAAGCCATGAACAAACTCGCCGTTCGCAAAGCCATACACACCGCGCTCTATGAGCTGGACCAAGACTTCCAATGGTACCAGGAACGCATCGCAGACGAAAAGGAAAACCCGAAAAGAAAAGCCGCAACAGCCCAAGTGTTCCACGAGGTCCTAGACGCCCAAACACGGATGCTGGCACCAGTAGCCCCGCACGTGTGCGAAGAAATATGGGAAATGCTCGGCGGAAAAGACTTTATCACCCGAACACCCTGGCCAACAGCCGACGAATCCAAAATGGACGTCAAAGCTGAAGAAAACGAGACCTTCATCATGAACGTGCTCGCAGACACCCAGAACATTATGAAAGCCACAGGTGCAAAACCGAAAAGAGTATGCTACTATGTGGCCGCCGCGTGGAAATGGAAGACCTACCTGAAAGCCCTCGAAAAATCCGCCTCAGCAAAAGTCCTGCAGAAAGACCTCATGAAACAGCTTATGCAAGAACCCGACTTGAGGGCAAACGCTGAAGAAGTAGCCAAGTTCACTGGCCAAATAGCAGACGAAATCAACCGAACATCTGAAGAAACAAAACAGAGACGAGTGCAAACTGGGATTGTTGACGAGAGCGAAGCGTTAGAAGAAGCAAAAAGCTTCTTCCAGAAAGAGCTGAACGCAGAAATCCACGTTTTCAACGAAGAAGACACTAAACGCCACGACCCCAAACAGAGGGCACAACTCGCCAAACCCTACCGCCCAGCGATCTACATAGAATAAAATATATCAACCAAACCCTTCCTTTTATTGGCCGAAAAAGGATCCGTGGCGCAGCATGGATACAGTTTAAGCCATAAAGCGCGTCGGCCTTCTAAGCCGCTGAGGCTGAAGAAAGCCGAAAGCCCTGGGTTCAAATCCCAGCGGATCCGCCACTCACTAGTGCGCGGAGCAAGTTTGAAATGTGGCTTTCGATGGAGTGAGCTTGATTGAGATGACTGAAGAACTGTACGTGCCAAACCGAGACGATTGGCGTGCTTGGCTTAAAGAGAATCATGATGTTAAGAAAGAGATTTGGCTGGTTTATTACAAGAAGCACACTGGAAAACCCAGCATATCGTATGACGATTCAGTTGAAGAAGCCCTGTGCTTTGGTTGGGTGGACAGCATCGTAAGGAGACTTGACGATGAAAAGTTTGCTAGGAAATTCACGCCTCGCAGGGGCAAAAGCAGACGGTCCGAAGCAAACAGGAAAAGAGTCGAAAAGATGATCAGGGAAGGAAAGATGACAGAAACCGGACTGATCAGAATCAAAGAAGCTAGAGCCAGTGGGAATGGCTCAACAGTAATGCTAGCACGCGCCATAGAAACGGACTGGTGATTCCCTCATACTTGCAAGATGCCCTAGCGACCAACAAGAGGGCTTTGGACAACTTCGATAAATTGGCTGAGAGCTACAGAAGAAACTTTGTTTTGTGGATCGACAGCGCAAAGATGGAGAAGACACGCAAAAAACGCGTCGCAGAGGCGATGAAACTTCTCGAACAGAATCAGAAACTAGGCATGAAATAAGCCGCAAACGCGCTACGCTTGCTTCTTTGCAAAACTGTACGCCCTCTTTCCCTTTTTCAATAACGCAAACAATCCTTTGTTCGTCAATTCTGACATTATCTTGTCTTCTTTCATGTGATGGTCACTGAAAGACAAAACTCCATCTGGCTTCAACACTCGATACAGTTCCTCTAACACCCCGTTCGGGTCAGTCAGATTGTGAAAGACGTCGTACAGCAGTACCGCATCCACGCTGTCGTCGGGCAATCCAGTGCTGCAGTCAGAGAGAATCGTCTCAACATTCCTCATCAGATTCTTAACAACAATCCTCTTAACCGTCTGGATTGCGAGCGGACTGATATCCAATGCATAGATCCTGCCTGACTCTCCAACGAGGTCAGCAACAGGCTTCACGTAGCCGCCTGGTCCACAGCCATAGTCCAGAACGTGAAAACCCTCTCTTAGCCCAACTTCCCTCACGATATCCTCACGTGGCCTGAAGAAATCCCGAACCCTAAACATGAAAGCCATAGCGCTGAAACCGAAGTCCGACATCTGATTGTCAACAACTCCGTTGTCAATAGCAACGTGCGATGAAATACCATTGGAAGTTTATTAGACTTCCTAACGCAACGGCGACTCAAATCACTGTGCGCTGTGCGACGCCCAGCAATGCACAACTTTTTTCTGAAAAGTAATTATCGGAGAAGACAGAATTCAAGAGTCCCTTTTCGTGAGACATTTCCGTTTTTCAAAGTGAGCAACTGAACGAACATTCAAACCCATTCGAATCCGCCGCCATTTCCGCACGCGTTAATAGTATAAAACAAATAAAGAAGATTATCGTAGAGTAAGAAAGAAATCAGAGCTTGAAGGACCGCCCGGAGAGACGTTGGGAAATGAGTTCAGAAAGAAGTCAACAGTGGGAAGTTCAAAAACAAATCTCGCGACATCGAATGTGCTTTGATGCGGCTCATGGACGATGAAGAGAAGGGATGAGATGGAACGGAAAAGACCTTTGACAATATTAGGCATTGTTTTTTTTGTCGCTGGAATCGTGCTTGCAGTTGTTGCTTTCATGAGTTATGTAGGCGGGATTTTGTCTGGACCATTTGCCTCTGCATTGCGGTCTTATTTTGTGGGAGCAATCGCTGCAACCGTCTTGATTGTTGCCGGTGGACTAATCCTATTGTTCTCTAGGTGAAAAGAGAAGTTAAGAATTCGCGAAATGTGAAATGGTTTCCAGTTTCCATTGTGTCGATGCGTGCGCTTGAAGACATTCTTTTCCGGATCCTTAACAGATGGTAAATCTGCAGTACAGATATGACTAGCCAAGCTGCGAGGAAGAGGAACGATACCACTCTTAGTTCCCAACTCTGAAAAAGGAGACTCACCAAGAAGAAAGCCATGAAAAGAATAACCGCAATCACTTGAACTATTCTCAGCCCCAAGATATTCTTTCTTGGAGCCCTGGCGGTAATTCTCGTGGAGCGCATTTCTTCTATTTGTTTCAACCTTTCCTCCGAGAGATAGTACTTGCCGTTGACTTCGACAAAAACGCCTAAACGCCCCAGACGCCTCTTCATCACAACCTCAAATCTCGGCGGAAGACTCAGCTCTTCAGCAGTCATCGCTTTATCAGGGCTTACGGCTCCTTTCTAACGAAACCTTTCAACGACTTCATGAAACCATTTCTCGATCTCTTCACGGCGTTCAAACATGCTATCCCAGCTTGGGCAATGGGCTCTCCCATTTCTCTTAGCTTTCACTGCCCTATAAAAAACACTTCATTCAGTAGGAATTGGATCTTTGTTTTCGTCCGCATTCAGGGCAGAAGCGAGCTGAGACGGGTATCTTGCTTTTGCAGTTTGGGCAGATTTTCAACAAAAGTTCAGGACGCAACAGGGTTCCACAGAAATTGCAGTAGTTAGAGTTAGAGGAAACCTGACTCCCACATCGCGGACAAATCAAGTATCGCCCGGCAGATGAAGGAAAAGGGATCAGAACCCAGCCTCCAATGTTCAACTCGTCCACCTCGTTCGAATACGGTCTTTGCCCTTCATTCCGCGCACGCCAACAATTGCGTGCTTCTCTGAATGCAACTGTCCGCCGGTTGACAGTTGGTCTCGGAGCTTCGTAAATAATGACAGTAACTGCTTCTCGGGGAAACGCCTAGTTCCTGATGCACCCTCGCCATCCTTTCAACGACCTTCTCTTTATTCTCATTGCTCATAACAGCCCAAACAGAGACTCCAACCACAGACAATTCAGCGTATCCTCCAACAATGTCGTTTTCCACCTACTAAGCCAATCTTTCGGCCAACAGCTCTTAAGCAGAATGGGAGCGTCTCCATAGCGATGATTCTTTATTCCTCCATATTGAAAGGAAAGCTGGTCAGCCGCAGTTGCAACATTTAGAATGTCAGATACCGCATGAGAATGATCAGAGCAGCCGCGAAGAGACCCGGTACAATCAGAAAAGTGTTCAGCAGCCATCCTTCTTCTATTCCCAAGCGAGTTAGAGCGGTTTTCATTCCGATCAAGACGTGAATCAACAGCAATATGAGAACAGGCGCGACCAAGTTTACGTGCAGGTACATTGAAAAAGCAGTAGTGAAGATTCCTCCGGTCAGTCTAGTCGTGACCTCTGGGTTTGTCATGCCATACCCTGAGAGTACAAGCAGTATGAACAGCACGAGCGTAAACCAAACGAGCAGACGATTGAACCTCTGCAAGTAGTTACTGTCTTTTTTTGTAGTCATCGTCCCATTGCCTTCACACAGCTAACATTGCCCAACGCATAAAGATTCTCTCAATTCTGCATGCTCAATGTGCACGCGCGCCAGTGGCAATTGGTAGTTTCATGCCCGTGAATGATTTGCCTTCGCAGAAACGCACAAGGAACTAGTGATCATGGATAGTTTGCATCATTGCTGTATCCGTAGCCTTCCCAGTAGCCTCGGAAGCTGGTGTCGTTAGATACTTCGATCTTCGTTATCCACTTTATCCACTTGTACCCCAACTTGCCTTCAGCCACCAGTCGGAGGGGGAAGCCTCGTTCTGGGGGGAGGATGACACCGTTGATTTTGTAGGCCAACATCGTGTCGTTGCTGATTACGTAAGAGAGGGGGAGACTCGTTGTGTATCCGTCCTGGGCATAGAATATCACAACCTGAGCAGTTTGATTGTATCCAGCATCTTCCAGAAGATCTTTCACAAGTACACCCTCCCATAGAGCTGTGACTTGCCAGCCTTCCACGCAGTGGAGCGTGACAACTTTCTCGTAATGCGCGTGATTGTTAACGACTTCGTCGTACGTGTAGACCATTTCTTTACTCACAAGACCCGTTACAACAAGCCTGTAAGTGCTTACGTTGATGTACTGCGTGCCCGCTATCGCCTCATTCTGAAAATCATTTATTGATCCGAGGTTCGTTCCATTGTATTCCCTGATTTCTTGGTACGGTGATGGGCTCGTTCCACTGTTGAAGCCCGTCCAGACTTGAGTTCCCACAAAGACAGCAGCCGCCACTATTACCAGCAGAATTGCTACCAACAAGGCCCTTTTTGCTTGCATCGTCCCTTTCCTGCAACAATAAGGTGAACTGCATAATGCTTATATCAATTCTGCCCAAGAGCGATTAACACAAAGGACAGCGCGCTCAAGCTGATCTTAATTGGGCAAATCTGCTCGGACAATGTTGCACTGGAAATCAGGCTTCTTCATGAAAGTGTGTATATGGTTGAATATGGCGGGTTCTGTTAAGTGAGTGATGAAAAACATGAAACTGTGGAAGGTTTTCCTGATAGCGATAAGTGTAGCAATCTTGCCCTTTGCTCTTGTTGGAGTGGGACAAGCCCAACAAATGAACTGTTGGGGCTTGACACCGTGTCAAACCGAAAAAGCGGAGAACAGCAATCATTCTGGGAAACGTTCTCCTCAGAAACGCGAGATATTGCGAAACGTATGGATGACACTTGCCACTGCACTGAAAACGGAGAACATGAGCAAACAATAAGCCTTTTTAGTTCCTTTTTAACTGCAACACGAAAACACAGTCGCATCAAGCTAGAACACGCATTTTTTATTGTATATTATTGTAGAACGACGCACAAATGTGTTACACACTTATTCCTAGGACGCTAACTGTGATGGGTCGAATTTCAATCTCGTCCGTAGACAAAGGGATGCTTGTTGAAGCCTCAAAAAAATCTTGAGAGACTGAAAGGAAAGGCACCGCAGCTGCTGCTTCTAGCGATAGTTGCCATTGTGATTGCAATCATTTTGTTGGATACCTTGGAAGACACTTTGATCTAGGGAGGCTCGTTCACAGGTACACCCCTCGCTATGATATTGAACGCTATAGTGACGCTTACGCAGAGGGTTACCGCAACAGTCTCGTCTTGGAGGTATGCAGGAATCTTCTTGTTGATGTTGCTTGAGGCGAGCTCTCTGCCGATTCCAAGCGAGGTCATACTTCCGTTCTCCGGCTACCTCGTTTCTCAAGGTCTGCTCAACGTTTGGATAACCATCGGGGTTTCAACTCTTGCAGGAATAACGGGTTCGCTGGTTGACTACTACATTGGAATGAAGGGAGCAAACCTGCTCGCCCGGCGAAAAGCTCTGGACAGACTCCTTTTCAACAAAGCACGTCTCGAAATGGCCGAGAGGTGGTTCAGCAAATACGGTGGCCTCGCCGTATTTCTGAGCCGCATGATCCCGGGGTTCAGAACACTGGTATCATTTCCGGCAGGCGCGGTGAAGATGCCGCTACGGAAGTTCGTCGCATACACAACGGGTGGGTGTCTATTCTGGAACGCCTTTCTAATTTATATAGGCGTGTACCTAGGCGCCAACTGGCGAGAGGTTGCCGGCGTATCACGCTACCTGATCATAGGGGTTTTGGCAGCGATTCTCGTAGTACTTGTCGTGTTCTTGATCAGAAGAAGGAAGCGAACCTAGCATGCGCTACTTCCTTAGGATGCTGGCCACGGTGGAGCTACCCAAGGAATCATCATTTTTTTCTGCTCGTCCATCTCTTTCCAGTAATCCCATTCTTTGGCGGTCATTCTTTCTATTTCTTCAATTTTGTCGTCGGTCAGGTGTTCGAACCTTTTTTGCATTCTCAGATATTCCTTCACGTGTTTTCTTGGTTCCGGCCTATAGGTCAAGCTGAATTCTCCGTTTTCATACTCCCATGAGACCCAGAGCCCCGTCTCTAAAGCGCTTCTGCTCAGGTCCAGCGTGTACTTTGGATCGGTGAACCAGCCCTTCGGGCAGGGGACTAGCAGATGAATAAACGCTGGGCCTTCGGCCTCCAAGGCTTTCTTCGTCTTGTTGATGAAGTCCAAAGGGGGGTACAGCGTAGCAGTTGCAACGTATCTAACACCAGGGTGTGCGGCGATTATCAAGGCCACGTTCTTCTTCATTCTCAGGTTGCCAATTCTTTTTATTTTGCCCACAGGCGTGAACGTTGTCGAAGCTCCCCAGGGAGTTGTGCTTGACGCCTGAATCCCCGTGTTGGCGTATGATTCGTTATCGTACAGTACGTACAGAAACCTCTTGTAATCGTAGCCCATGGCCATCGATAACCCTGAGAACCCCATGTCGCCGGTTCCGCCGTCTCCACCATAGACAACGACGTTAACGTCTTCCTTCTTCCTCTTCCCCTTCATCATCAGACTTCTGAAAGCCGCTGCCGTTCCAACGCCTGCAGCTCCTCCAGCACCAAGCTGAGTGTGATACCAAGGCACGGAATAGGGCGAGGACAAGAACTGATGCCCGTTCGCCACGTACATGCATCCGGTTGGGCCGAGAACCACCGTTTTGGGACCCGCCGCCTTAAGCAACAGACGGTAACCCAAGGCTGCCCCGCAGCCAGCGCACGTTCTGTGACCACTCGTGTACAGGTCTACTGAAGGAACGTCTCTGACGGCTCTGATCAAAGGCCGTTCGCTCATGGACTCTCACCTCTCAGCGTGGGCCACCACACGTGTTTCTCAACCGCTCCCTTCCCTGCACCTTTCTGCAACAGTCTAACAGCCTGCTCAAAATGCTCGACAGAAGGCTCTCTACCACCGACGAACATGAAGTCCATCAACAGCGGACGTGAACCGCTCTCATACAATGCTGATCTAACCTCGTTAAACAACACGCTTGAAGAGTCTGCAGAGCCGAAAGAATACGAAAAGTCAACCACCCCTACAGCCTTAACTTTCCCCAGGGCTTCAGCAAGTTCCCTCTGTGGGAAGGGTCGGAAATACCGCATCCTGACGATGCCGACCTTGACGCCTTCTTGTCGAAGTTTTGTGGCAACGTGCACCGCGTCTTTGGCATAGGCTCCCATGGTCACAAGGGCTATTTCCGCATCCTCAATGTACTTGTTCTCGATGAATGGTGGATACTCTCTTCCAACGAAACCTGCATAATCTTTCCAGGCTTCTTGGATCACTTCCCTAGCTTGTGCCATCGCGTTATCCACTACTTTTCGAAGCTCGGGGCCTATGAGGGAAGGGGCTATGTGCTGTGCCTTAGTTATAGGTCCATAAGCTGGATCGAGCGGGTACTGAGGCTTGTACGGGGGGAGAAACTTTGCAACTCCTTCTCTGCTGGGCGGCTCGACGGGAGCAGATATGTGTGTTATCGCGGCGCCGTCCACTGCGACAAAGCTTGGCAGAAGCACCCTGCGGTCTTCAGAGACTCTGTACGCGACCAGCGTCATGTCCAAGGCTTCTTGAGGATCTTTGGCCCAAGACATAAGCCACCCGTGATCTCTAAAAGTGAGTACATCGTTCCATTCCATTCCGAAGTTGCCCGGATCATCAAGAGCCCTGCAACCGGCCATGGCGACGACGGGCAGTTGTCCCATGGCCGTGACGACTATCGGTTCTGCCGCGTACGTCAAGCCCACGCCTGAGCTTCCTACGAAGGTTCTAGCTCCAACCGCGGACGCGTGTTTGGCTATTTCAAACTGTGAATGTTCAGAATCTGCACCTATTATCTCAGCGGCAAACTCTCCGTCAGCCAGCATCTTGGCCAGAGAGTTCATGACTCCAGTGTACGGTCTAATAGGGTACGCAGCTATAACGTCAACGTCCGCAAGCTTCACGGCTTCAGCTATTGCCCGCGTTCCCGTCCACATGAATATCTTGGGCACAGTTTTAGTAAGAGATTTTGAAGCAGTCTTCGGCGTGCTCACGATTTTCACCTTCTAGTAACCATACTCGACGAGTGCATCTTCAATCGCGGTTATTTCCTTCTCAGTCAGCCCTTCCTCCGCCAGCAGTTCGCTTATCATGTTTATAGCTTTCGAGGGGCACATCCGCGCACATATGCCGCAACCCTTACAATAGTTCAAATCTACCTCAATGCGCTTGGAGTCGATTGCACCGTCTGGACAGTAAAGAGAACACATCTTACAATCAGTACACTTGCTCTTATCTATCGTGGGTCTGAGGAATCTAGCGAAAGAGGTTGTGAACCCCACGTTTTTCTTATTCTGGGAAGGGCCGAATTCGATCAGCCCAGGGGACAAAGCCTGCCACGGCGGCATCGCTTTTATTCTTTCGGCGTAGGATAATGCTTCGGCCGCGGCCTTTTGGTAGCTCCGGTACGTCTCCGAATCCCACGTTCCCTTTTTGAATTTGCAGGATGATTTTGACTTTCTAGTCTGCGCCATCATCGTTTCCTTCGCATTGATTCTGACCTCAACCGGTTCCACATCAGAATAGACTCTTTTCACCAAACCAGTCTTGTCTCCGTGCCCAGCGGAATCAAGCGCATCCAGTAAGTCATCGAGGCTCACAACACTCCAACCCTTTACCAACGCGGCTAACAGAGGAAACGCGATGTTAGCATCGTACTCTCTGGCTCTTATCGTAACTAGTTTTCCACACCAGTCCTGCGCGAGGCACCTCTTCTTCACCAATCGTGTGATTTCCTTCGGCGATAACGATGTGTTTACAACAAGAACAGCGTCTTTCTTCGCACCGTCGAACAGCAACGCCCTCTGAGAAGTCTGGCTGACGAGTATCGTGGGCTCCATCACGACTATGGCGCTGAAAACCTCTCCGACAGGCTCAACCTCTTCGTGCAAGGTGACGTCTATTCGAGGGTTACCCATGACAGTGTAGAAAATCATGGGTATGTTATCCCGTTCAGGAGAGTCATCATATCTCATATAATAATACGATTCTCGTCCTGAGACCACGCCCGCAGTTGCCAGAATGCGAGCGAACGTACCCGCGTGACCAGTGTTAAGCACTCCTCTGCCATGAATGATGACCCAATTCAACTGGTCATATTCTGGTATCACACTTTTCACATCCAGCTCCATGCTGTCGCAATCTAATAAGCCTAGTGTCGATTTTACGATTTTTCTGCAAAGGTTCTCTCGGATCTTGCAGGGGTCTACCATCCTATCGCGTAGGCTTTCATTCCACGGGGCGACGCTCCACCAGATATTACCCCGGTGTTGACATCGTACTGAATGGCCAAACAGCGACCGTGGCTCCACGGCTCGTCCACGATTACTTTGTGTCCCTTCTTCTTGAGTCCCAGAATCACCTCCTCCGATATACCTGGTTCTACGTGCATGACTCCAGGGTGAGCCGCGTGAGGCCAGAATGAACCAGGAAAGTGAGTTGAGTGAACAGTCGGCTTATCCAAAGCAAGTTGAATGTCCATATCAAAGTCCACGTGATTCAGGAAAAATTGGAGGGTCCATTGATCTTGCTGATCGGCTCCAGGAGTGCCGAAGGTCAAGTAAGGCTCTTCTTCTTTCATTACCAGACTGGGGCTTAGAGTAGTGCTCGGCTTTTTGCCCGACTCTAATCTTTCGACATGGCTGGCGTCAAGATGGAACATTTGAGCCCGAGTGTTCATGCAGAACCCCAAGCCAGGTATTATAGGCGAAGTGGAAATCCAAGCGCCACTGGGCGTTGCGGAAATCATGTTTCCAAACCTGTCCACAGCCTCCAAATGCACAGTGTCACCCTCTGATTGCCCTACATTTTCAGGTTTCAGTTTGGCAGGCGCCTTTCCCCCCGGCCTTAGCTCCATAGATGCATGATATGGATCAACGAGCGTGCGGCGACGGTCAGCGTATTCTTTTGAAAGAAGCCTATCCAAGGGCACTTTGACATAGTCAGGGTCAGCGTAGTATTGTTCGCGGTCGGCGAACGCAAGTTTGGCGCACTCAACCCACGTGTGAAGATAGTCAACCGTGTTGTGACCCATCTGTCGCAGATCAAAACCCTCGAGCAGATTCAGATGCTGCAGTAGCACTGGACCCTGCGTCCAAGGTCCACACTTGTAAACGTCATACTCGTGGTACTTGACCGTGACCGGTTCTTCGAAACGCGCACTGTACTCCGCCAAGTCTTCTAGGCTGAGAAGACCGTGATGTTCTTTGCCGTAGACGTCTCGGCACTCGAAAGTCTGCATAAATTTGACTATTTTCTGAGCGATGGGGCCTGAGTAGAAATAGTCTCGGGCTGCCTGTAGACCTGCCTCGCGTCCGTTTTTTCGAACTTTCTTCTCGACCTTCACAACCTCCTCAAAAGTGCGAGCCCACTCCGGATTACGGATAACTTGCCCAACCAGAGGCACCTGTCCCTCAACGAGGTATATCTCGGCTGAAGAACGCCATTCTTCAAGGAATCTTTCAGCAACGCTCAACGGTCGTGATTTCACTTTGCTCCCGTTTATGGAATAGCCGACCTGTTGATTAGGTTCAGTTAAGCTTCTTCTAAGCTCCGGATAGATTGGAAAACCTTTAGTTGCCAACTCTATGGCAGGTTCCAGAACCTCTTCGAGCGTCATGGTTCCAAACTTGTCCAAGGTCTTGACCCACGTGTCGAAGCCACTGGGAACGACAGCCGGCAAGAAACCGTCTGGAGGGATCAGATCGTAGCCGTGTTCTTTGAACCAGTCTATGGTGGCTGCTTTTGGGGCTGGACCTTGACCGTTGACTGCGATCACTTTCTCTTCGTCAGCTGAGTATATTAGGATGGGCGATTCGCCTGCGACGCCGACTAGATGTGGTTCGAGGATGGTTAGGCAGAACCACATGGTGGCTCCGGCGTCAACAGCATTGCCTCCCCGCTTGAGGCTGCAGAATCCAGCTTGAGAAGCAAGATAGTGCGTCGAAGTAACCATGCCATTAGTTCCCATCAAAACTGGTCTAGTTGTAAATTGCATAATCTACCCTCAGACTGATGCGCTAGAGGATATCGTATCAAAATATAATACGTTTCTGTTTGAGGTTCTGATTCGGGCGCGCGCTAAGGTTCGATGAAGGCGCCACTGGCTGAATTATCCGTTCTTTCCTCGTTTACAGGATAACATATAAGAGTTTTCGAAAGGAAAGAAGACTAGAGACACAGTGTACAGTGGTGTTGCGTATTGCTTGAAGGAAACAACGTGAACCTTAGAATAATGGAGAGAGAAGATCTGCCAGTCTTACAGGAATGGGACAACAATCCTGAGTTCATGGGTGAATATGAGCCATTCAGACAAGAGACAAGAACGGATTTAGAAAAGACTTACGACAATCTCAGAGACGCACAGTGGTTTTTTGTGGAGAAAAAGGACGGAACCAAAATCGGCTTCATAGCCCACTTTTTGTCAGCAGGAGAAATAGAGCTTGGATACTTCATTGTACCAAGTGAAAGAGGCAAGGGATATGTCAGCGAAGCCATCACGATAATAGTCGACTACCTATTCCTCTCAAAAGATGCGGTTAGGATTCAAGCCAAAGCTGACCCAGAAAACACGGCATCATGGAAAGCTCTCGAGAAGACTGGATTCAAGAGAGAAGGAGTCCTGAGAAAAACCTTCTACTGCAGAGGAAAATGGAGAGACGACTGCATGTACAGCATCCTTAGAGAAGAATGGAAAGAACCAAAAACACTGACAAAAACATCCTCAAAATAACGCAGATTTTCTATGCTACGGTGGGAAAAATGCCACAAGCTATTAGAACCGTTGCGAACAAAATAACTCGTGCGTTCAGATGGAACCCATTAATGTTTGCAAAGCAACCGAGAACGGAATCAAGGCTCTTAGCAGGAAAATTGAGAAACTTCTGGAAGACAAGAATGGCAAGCTCTACCAAGACAACGTTGTGAAATTTGGCATTCCAGAGGAATATGTCAAAAAGGCTTTTTCGGAAGAAGCTCTAGTAGATGCAGCTCGATCAGGAAAGGCAACTTTCCATCTGGCTTTGAAGAATAGGCACGAAATACTGGGCTTTGCTCAGGTCATAGGACATGGTTCCGCAACAGTGGAACTGGACCGTATCGTGGTTTTTCCAGAGTACGAAAGAATGGGCATAGGCACCAAACTGCTGAAGAGAGCTATTGCAGACCAAAAGAAAAAGAGGGCGAAGACGATCATTGTCAGAGCTGGAAGGGACGAAGCTCACGCTAGAGCATTCTACGAGAAGAATGGTTTCAAGAAAGTGAAAGAGGAAGTGTTGAAATCTCCTTGGGGAAAGAAGATTCCTCTTGTAGTATACCGTTTTCAACTGACGTCCACATGAGAGCGCCTGCTTTTGCCAAATGATGATTTCAAGGTTGAATGCCAAAGATTAAATAGAAAGCTGCAAAGAGTGTTGTCAAAGGTTAAGGGAAGAGGCACGAAAAATTTTTCCCTTCTCCTTCTGCCTCTTCCCCTATCCTTTTCCCTTCTCCTGATGCTTCGCTCACAGCAAAGAAATACATATTGCTTGTGGAACCTTGTTCTAGAAAAATCCTCTATTCAAGTTCATGTGAAAAAACGCGCGATTTCTGAGCCTAACTATTCTGTCCAGCAAACCATTCCATTCGAATTCCTAGATTTTTTCAAAATTCCTTTCTTGACCCTTCGAGTAAGAAAACTCATGATTTTGCCCTGCTTATCTTCAACCGAGAGACCCCGGGCCTTCAAGGCCTCGACCACGTTTTCTATTATTCTTCCATCGGGTTGCTTGAAGAATCCCTCTCGAATCAAGCCTCTAAACGCACGATTCGCTTGACCACCCCACGTTTGAGGACCACTGCCCCGGACGCGAAGCTTTTTCTGAGCCTTTGCAGCGGACGAGAATTTTTCCCGAAGACTTTCAAGGGAAGCCCCCACCACCTCAATGTTCTCCAGAGAACCTTCTCCGAGACCCCTCTTTACAAATTCCTGTATGACTGGCATTTTTTGAGGATTAAGGCCAGCAAGAGTCGCTCCAACCGTCTCCAGGGCAACTGCATCTCTCCCAACAAGCACAGTGTTCATTCGTACAGGAGCATCTCCTGCACCGCGCCAGAGGTACGTCCCGTCAAGCACGGCAAGGTCTACCCCGCCTATCGCCTCATAAACATCTGCGAGAAGCGTGGGAAGAACCTTGTGATATTTCATTCTCTTCGAATCCAATATGCACCCGAACAGGTTCTTGAGGATGCTTCCACTCTCAAAGGAACGCAGTATGTGTGTGTCGACCAACACGTTGGGCTTGAACAGCAGGTGCGACAGTTCCATTTGCTGGCCCACAATCTTCGCTTTTCTGACATCCGAGTCGTCTGAAAGGTTGAAGGGAACTATTCGCTCCGTGTAAAGCTCCCTCCAGATTTGAAGCCTCTCTGAACCAGTACCCCTGTAATTGTCAGATTCGACAACGAATATCTTTGGAGCCTTGTCAAAGCGATGAATGATTGCGTCAACTAGGCTTACCGATGCATGGTTCTCTGCCTTCTGACTGAAAACTCCAACCTTAATCACCACAGGTCTCTCCACAACATTCAGGTCAGCTATCCCCCCGATCAGGTCGAAAGCTCGCTTCAACGAAGCCATGTTTTCTCCATCGAATTCAACTACAGCGACCTTCGAAGTCAACGCCAAACCCCCACTTGCGTGCAAACAGAACATTCTGGATGTTTGTTAACACAAAAACCTTTCTAGTAGATAACCCCAGTAGAGGCACTAGCCGCACGACTCCCTCATTTTTCTCTGTTTTTCAGTTCAACCCCATTTTCAGGGGATTTCATACGTCATGTTTTGGGGAGGGGAGTAAGGTTTGTCCCAATCGATGGGAACCTTGGAAAACCTACATTCTAGCCTTCCGAGGACAGTGTCCCATGCTCGTTTGAAGTATTGAAAAACTTTGTCCCATTCCTCGCCTTCCCTCCAGCCAAGATGGGTTAGTCTGACTCGAACTTCATTTCGGCCAAGCGGGTAGAACTGAACGACAACCCATGTGTGTGGTCCCTGGCGGACACTGGGATATTGCGGCGGCGCAGTCCATTCGAACGAGAGCATTTCCATGGGAAGAAAGCTGAGTGTCTTCAAACCCTCGCCCCCTCGCGAGCCTTCCGGAGCGTCCAAGTCAAAGTACAGCTCATACGGTCCGCCTACGGCAAGTCGGATATTAGCTCTTGGCGCAAAAAACGTAACAGCACCTTCTGGTGTGGTCCACGCGTGCCACGCCGCCTCTACAGACGCCTTGACGACTACTTCCTTTCGAATCATCCGCTGCTGCATGAAAAGACAACCCTTTGGGACGTTTGCACAGACCGTCCCAGCTGAAAAACGTTTCCCTCCATGTTACTGAACCGCGCGAGAAATGCAATGCTGTGCCCTGCAAAAAACTCAAGAGCTTCCTGGAACCAAACAGAGTTCAAGAAACAAAAAACGAGGCGAACCAAAATGAAACAATATGTCCAGATCTTCACGACAACCGGGAGAAGAGAAGATGCCGAAAAAGTAGCACGGACCCTAGTGCAGAAGAGACTCGCAGGCTGTGTCCAAATAATCGGCCCGATACAAAGTACGTACTGGTGGAAGAACAGGAAAGAGACAGCTGAAGAATGGCTCTGCCTTATCAAGAGCGAAAAAGCCTGTACAAGGAGCTTGAGAAAACCATCAAGGAGACACACCCTTACGAAACGCCTGAAATCACCGCTGTACCCATCGTTGCCGGAAGCAAAGAATACCTCGAATGGCTTCGTCACGAACTTGAGAGATAACCTCGCACGAAGCTCCTACCATTCTCAGCAGCAACCACTAGGGAAAAAGTCCTCACGCGCAACTGGAAGATTGAACGAGCTGAGAACAAAGCTCATTCTGGAACCCTACCTACTGACTAACGTTAGGTTGTAATACTGCCTTAACTTTGCGGCTTCGCGAGTATCACGGTTCACATTATTAACGCGCTTGGAAGCAGACGTCATCAACGCGCTCTTCTCTAACCCAGCAAAGTATATATCGCAAAAGCAATAATAGAAGGAGAACACGCTAGGGTTTGACTTATCAGTGTATATGAGGCTGTTGTTATGAGCACGCATGCAGAGGATTTGAAGCTTCGGTTGATGACCATCGAGCTTCTCAGAACTGCTAAGTATAAACGAAACATAACTTATCGCGAACTAGCGTCAAAAACCGGCCTGCCCGTAACCGTCCTCAGCCGGTACGCCAAAGGCCACGTCCTGCCCAATACGGCACGGGCGAAGCAGCTCTGGAAAATCCTCACGAGACTTGTCGGCCTGGAACCCGAGCTGCGAAGCAGAATAAGGTTCGACGAAGACGGATACTTTGATAACACTGAAATCATAGGTGACTACAACATCTTGCAACAGGCCGCCAACCACGCCCTCGCAAACTTCGCGGGAAAACGCGTAACAAAAGTGCTCTCAGCCGCGGTAGACGGCATACCCCTCGCAACCATGGTAGCAAACGCCCTCGGCGTCAACCTCGTCGTCGCGAAACGAACCAAAGAAGTCGGCGTTAAAGCCTTCCTCGAAGAAACCTATGTCCTCCTCAAAGGCTCAGGCGTCACCTCAACAATCTACATCCCAAAAGAAGCCATCAAAAAGCGCGACAGCGTACTCGTCGTAGATGACATGATAAAAAGCGGAGAAACCCAAGCCGCACTCGTCAACCTCGTCAAAAAAGCCAAAGCCGAAATGTCAGGAGTCTTCCTCCTCATAGCCGTCGGAGAAGAATGGAAGAAGACATTGAAGCTCTCGGGCGAATGCCCGGTAGAAGTCATCACCTACGTCAAAGCACCCTACGACTCCAGCACTCACGTCTAGCCAAACAAACACCAACGCCCAAAGAACCCAGCATCTACCAAGCTCATGCCAACGTTCTTGACAAACACGAACCTCAAAAATCACGGTTTAGGTACTCATACACAAGGGTCCGAACCCAAACACGAGAGCGGGCGGGTATAGTTATTGCTTTCATTCTTGTTTTCGTTGATGTGTTTTCAGCGCCGTTTCCAATGTGTCTAGGGCTTCTTCCAAGGTTTGCTTTTCAGGGTTTACATTACCGAGGCCGAGCCTTATCATGTTCGTCCTTGTTAGTGCGTAGTCACTTTTGAACAGGAAGAACGTTCCCGGCACTACGGCCAAGCTATAGCGCGGGATTGTGTGTTCGTTTGTCCACTTGTGCGTGTCTTTTATCGGCATTTTCACCCAGTAGGTGACGCCGACCTTGCTCGGGAAGGACTCCAGGCCATTCTCGGTCAGCCACGCTTGCGTTTGATTCTTGAGATGTGTCCATTCTTGCTTGTGTTCTTCGAGCTTCTCCTTGTTCTTGGACAGCAAGTCTGCCGCGATGAGCTGCACTATGTTAGGGCTGTTGCCAACGGTGTTCAGCACGTCCATGTACAGTTCATCGACAAGTTCCTTCTCGGCCAGTGCGATGCCCAGTTTCAACCCTCCGAGACCGTAGGCTTTTGTAAAGCTCGTCGTGACGATGCCCCACTCCGGGTCCACAGAGAAGAGTGTCGGCACCTTTTCTCGGTCAAATTCAGCGTATATCTCATCGCACAACACGTAGAAGCCCTGCTCGCGGGCAACAGTCATCACTTCCCTCAACTCTTTCGCGTCCGATGTTGCCCCGCTTGGAGCGTGAGGATTGGTCAACACGAGCAGACCGGTTCTGTCTGAAACAAGCTTCAGAAGCTCATCCGCGTCAAGCCCGTACGCCTCTTCCTCTCTTCTCACCAGCCTCTTCACGTGCCTGAAATGCTCCTGAACCTGCCTAAGCAAAGGTTCGTAAGTGGGATACTCCACCACCGCTTCATCTTTCTTACGGCTCCTCTCCGCCAAGCATCTGATGACGCGGGCGTTCTGGCCTGAAGCTCCCTCGCTTGAAATGAAAACGTTCTCAGGTTTCACACGGTACCACTTAGCCAGTTGCAAGGCTGTTTCAGGATTGCCGTGATCGTAGTTAACGCTCATATCCAAGCAGTTCAGCCTCAGGTCACGAGTGAAGTGGCCAATGCCGCTGGACCTAAAATCGTTTTTTACCTTGGGCACATGAACATACCAGTCCAGATACATTGACGGATGTTTCAATTCAGACGCCAAGACACTGTAGAACATGTTTGCCGCTTAGCTTTTTCCGTCGCCACTTGTAGTTTGAACATGCTTTTATCCAATCGGATTCTAAGCATAGCGTTGGCGTGGAAATTTCATGAAACTCAGGGAAACAGAGAAAGGCCTAATCTTGGACGTTTACGTGAAGCCGCGGTCAAAGGAGTTTAGGATCATGGTTGAAGGCGATGAGATTGTGGTTCACTGCTCGGAAGAGCCTGTTGGAGGAAGGGTCAACAGGGAGCTGGTGAAGGAGCTTTCAAGACTTTTCGGCAAGAAGGTGGAACTTGTTTCTGGTTCTTCTTCTAGGCAGAAAAGGTTGCTCATTAAGGACGCAGAGAAAAGCGAGATTGAACGTGCGCTGATGGGCGCATAGCTGTTCTTACTGTTCGTGGAGCTGGAAGCGCAGTAGCGCGGCTATTCCGCCGAACGAGTTCTTGAGCATCTGTCCTTCTTCTGTCTCGGTTGATATTATCTCCACCTCAGTGTTCGTGTACTCTGCAAGCTTGGCGAAATCATCTATCAAATCCTGCGTGTCAACAATGCCTAAGGCTGCCGCGTTACATTTTGGACAAGGTTTTCCCGAGAGGCCTTGCTCAAAACTGGTCAGCATCTGGCTTTTCATCGTGTGCTGTTCTTGGTAGCCGCAGGCATTGCATTTCACCGTGACTCTCGTCATTTCCAGTCCCTCTGAAAGCAGCAGCGTCCTAACGGCCCCCGCGTCCAGGGCTCTCCTGACTTCTTCTTCGCCGTAAGTGATTTTTCCCGTGTCATGCCCCACTTCGTAGAGAAACTGTTGCATTATCCTCCTCTCCTCTATGTAGCGCACCTTCCGCATCACTTCCGGCGCTTTTTCAACAACTTCTTTGACGCCCTGCTCCTCAACGTAAGCCGTGTCCACGGTGTCTATGATCTTATTCTTCAGCATGTAATTGAGGTACTCGCCCTTTTCGAAATCGTACTTCGTGGGTCCAGGGCCAGCGATAATCAAGCCCTTCAAGTTTTCAATGGGCAGAAAAATCTCGTTTGCGTGTTCGCCTACTCGCGTGAAGTATTCTTGAAGCCTCATCTCCCTGAGCCTTTCATACCTTCTCGCAGACTGTCCACCCGCGCGGGTTTTGCCTGGCACGCCTGACGTCATCTCCCTTACTATTTCAAGCCTTCTGCCTTGAAGCGTGGCGAGCGTTGCGCCTGAGGAGTCTATGAGGAGTATGCCGTAGGTTTCTTTTTCTCTCAGCATTTCCTGCAGGTACTCGGTGTGGAATCTCGCGTCGCACCTGTAAAGGTATATGTGTATCGGTTCAGGCGGCATAATCACGTAGGTTTCGATTCTCTCGCTTCCGGCACCGTTCTGGGGGATGGCTCCGCAGAATATCACCAGCCCGTTTTCAGGCGGTTCCTTGAAGAGTTTAAGGCGCTGCTGGACTTTCACAATAGCGTCCATGACGTTTTTCCGGGTTGTCGTGGACTTTATGTTGGACGCTGTGCCATACTCGTCTCTGAGCGTGTTTAGAACATCGCTTATCTGTTTTCCAGGCGGAACGTAGAGTGAGACGAGTTCAGTTCCACGCCCCTCCTTACTGGCCAGCGTCATCAGTGTCTTTTTGAGTCTGAACAGTTCCAAGGAAGTCTTTTTTGAGGTACTCAAATGCTTTCACGATACGTTTCAGTGATAGAGCTACATTGAGGCTTCAAATAAGATTTTTGGGGCGTGCCCTAGGTTGTTTCTAAGGCCTCTTTCAGAAACGCCTTGTAAGGACCTATTTTACCGCCATAGTTGCCCGCCGAAATCTTGACCACGCCGGGCACGCCTGCCGCAGCCTTCACACCGTCGCCCATGGCCTTCTTGACCGCTTCAAGGCTCAGGCCGTTGATGACGATTTCGTAAACGCATTTCACGCCTTCGGGCACCTGCGAATCTGGCACAAGCTCTCTCAACCTCGGGCAGAAAGGATGATTCGTGGAAGCTTTCAGCTTGTACTTCAGAGAACCGGCTTTCGAGCCGGAACGGCAGATTCCCCCCGGAAAGGGCATGATAACCTCGTTTTTCCCGGCTCTTATGGCTTTCACAGCTTCCTCCGCGGCCTTGAGGCCCGAGGCTCTCTCTTGGGCGAAGATGATGAAGTTGCCGCCTGCTATGGCTTCTGCGATGCCGAACCGGTCTTCAACGATGAAGTCGCCCTCCATCACGGGGATTTTCCAAACCTTTCGCGGTCCTACCAAACCCTTTCTCTGGAACCCGTCGCCGAACAGGCATAGACTTCTTCCCACCTTCAGCGTTCTCTTGGCGTTCGGCATGGCGTCAAAAGCCGATGTCGTTGGACACGTCATCACACACTGCCCTATGCGTAGTATCATCTGTCCGTTTAGCTCGAACCTGCTGCGATTGTACACTTGTACCAGAACGCCAACTCGACTGTCCGGCGTTTTGCCCGCTGGGACGAAGCTTTCGATTCCAGCCTCAGCGGGGGACATGATCACGCTCGTCGCCAAGCCAGTTGCGACTTCGGCAGCTATCAAAGCCCATTTTTCCATGTCCGCTGTAATCAGAACTCTCCCAGCCCACATCGGAAACATTTCGGCAAAGGTGTTCTGAATCTCTACGGAATGCGTACCGAAATCTAGCTTCCAGCACTGGGTCTTCTCGTCGTAGCCGACGACATACTTGTTCAAGTTGCTCCTTTCAGTCAAGTCCTATCACTTTTTTTGTGGAACAGATCTACTCCTTCTTGAATGCAATAATGGAACTCGTAGCCTAAAGTCATAAGCTTTTCTGCTTCTTCTTGGGTGGTCACAGCTTTGACGGTGTAGGTCTCCACGTCCTGGTTTGGCTCGCTGTTCTCGTTAATGGTAGTGATAGTTATGCTCCTGTGGCCCATCTTCTTCTGCACGTAGTGGATGTCTCGGGTCTGAAGGTAGAGTTTTGTCGCGAAGAAATGGCGCGCGCGGTCTGTGAAATTGCTTAAGGTTGGAGAACTGTTCGAAAAGTGGTGAGAAGTTTACAAAGAAGCCTATATGGGCATTATCGAAAAATCAAGGTGGACGTATTGAAGAAGACTGAAGAACTAAAATACGCTGCAAAGCATGACTTGGAAAAGATAGAACAGGACATTGTGAAAGCAAGAGACCTGAACACTCAGGTGAAGACGAGGCTTACGTCAGAAACCGCCGCACTGAAAGAATATCTTGAGAAGAAATACGCAGAGCTGAGAAACACGATTCTGGGCAAGATTTTTTAGACAAGACTGATTGACGTGAATGCCGACTTGACACGGGCTTAGTTAACGTGTCAGAGCACGTTACGCTACCCGTACTAATAGGGAGCTAGGCTTAAAAAGTCAAAAGAAGCTGAGAAACTGCCTCCATGAGTTGAAGCAATCGAAACTCCCACATCCAGAGGACCAGTCACTGTGAAACTGAGGGTATCCACCTGGAATTCGATACCTTCAAAAATGTACGAAGCGGTGAAATTACCCCCTCGCTTGCTCAAAATGAGATCGATTGCACGATAATTGGAGGCGCGCGCGTCTTGCGCTACCTTGACACGCGTTTCACCAAAGATGATTGTATTTCCAAGGTCAAGAGTGTCGTAGAGATAAACGTAGTCCTCACTGTCTCTCCAGATTATGATGCCAGCACTACCGTTAGGGCTGGCCGATGATAATTGAACCCTTGTGCGTACGAGAAAGTCACCAGTTATGTCTGATAGAACTAAACGAGGTCCGTCCGCTATGCCCCGATTTGGGAGAGAATACGTGGTCATCGTCAACCAGCCTTGGCGTGTGCTCAGGTCGAGAGAAGAGTTACCAAGGGGATCTACGAACTTCCATCTACTATTCAAAGTTTGACTCTCAAAATCATCAAAGAAGGGCCCACTGGTCCCAAACATGTTTCCACCAGTGCTGCTGTAAACTATAAGGTAGGGAATCAAGCTTAACGCAGTGCCCAGCATAATCGCAACGAGAGCGAATTTCATGCTTCTTCTCATTGTCTATTCATTCACCTATTACTGCACAGAACAGACTTCTATATCTACAGTTTAGAACAGTATCTAGAATTGTTTCTCCCTCCAAATCATGATTGTTTCAAACCATAGAACACCACAGGCGATGAAGGATATCAATAGACTCGTCGCGTATCCCAGGATCCAGCCGGGACCCAACGAGAGCATTGGCTGTGTGTAGACGCAAACGTAGATTATGACCATTGTCGAAAGAAGCACTGAATAGAGGAACAGCCGTGGGAAGAGAACCCCGTGAAGCCGGAAAAACAGTCTCATGACGCCGACCTTAACTTCTTTGACTAGGTAGTAAGCTCCAGTGTTGGTGTGATATACGAGTCCAAGTTCCTCCAGTTTTTGAAGGTGATATAGCACTATGGAAGGATGTTTGATGTTGAGTTTCCTGGCTATCTCGCGCACGCCTGATTGGCCGTCTGGAGATTCCAGAAGACAACCATATACTCGACGCGTCGTACCTGTGAGTTTGGATTCGATTTCGCTGTCAGCAGAATTTTGACTCACTCATGATTCCTGTACAGAGATAACCTCATTCTTTCGTATAAGGTTTGAGACTGTTCGATTTTTGCAACGCCCTGTTGTAAACTGTAGAGATATAGGTACCCTTGGCCAAGTATTGGATGGTGAAATCGTTGGAAACGGGGAAGGCAATTAGGACGAGACGTTTTCGAAGAAATCCTACAGAGACTAGAGAGCGCCCACGTTGGAAAGGAGTAGACAAGAGAATCTGCGCTATTCTAGCATGTATTGGGCTTGTCTTAACGACATTGGCGTCCATTATGCCTCACACCTATGCAACCACGGGCCCGAACATGAATGCCATCCAGTTCAGGTTCTTTTCGGGTCAAGACAGTCTCTTCAATGCCCTGCTGACACCAGATTATGCGGGCGGCGTTGACGTTATGGGCTGGCAGCTCACAAGCGCTGAGTATAACACAGCGATAAACAACACGGGCATAATTGTCGAACCGATGGCCGAAGCGGGTGAATATGAGCTGGGGTTCAACTGTAACTGGACTAATCTTGCACATCCGAACGGCAGAAGCGCTTTGAACTACACTGACTTCAGGCAGGCGCTGGCGTGTGTAGTCGACAAGAACGGCGTTATCGCGGGACCCACTCTTCAAGGTTTTGCCACGAGGGACGACACCCAAATTCCGAACCCGCTTATGGCAGGCTACATAAACCCGAACGTTTCTTACCCCAACTACCCATGGGAATACAACGTGACAAACGCCCTGTACATCCTCTACAGGGGCGGCTGGTACAATAAAACTATTTACCCAACATTCCAAGACCTGCTCACCACGTATAGCAATGGCACATTAGCGACGTACGGGGGAACAGCTGAGGGGGTCGTTTACCCTAGCGCTGATCCCTATGGTCAATGGGGCGGAACCGACACGTACGTTAACCCGAGAGCCGGGCAGCCCGTCGACACGCTACAAGGATACGTCAAAAAAAGTGACGCACGAAAAGACTTGGGCGACATGTTCTGTGCGATGGTCGGAAAGATGGGTATAGCTTATGCAGAGCACTACCCCTCCCCCATATTGGGTTGGGGCCCAAACACGTATGAATATGACTTCGTCACGCTTGGCTACAGCTTCTTCACGCCGCCAAACTGGTGGTACGATGAGTTTACACCTGCAGGCATTTGGCCTGGAACCTTTTGGACCTCTGGCGGTCCGAATATTTACGCGGTTGACGATTCAAACATGACACGTTATGCGGACGCGTGCTTTACGGACCAGAATCAATCCCAGTTCATGAGCGATCTCATGCAGGTCCAGGACATTCTGGTTAACGAAGCCTACTTGGTCAGCGTCTACAGCCCAGCAACCTATTGTGCCTACAAGACCAGCATGCTTGGGATGATCAATGAGCTGGGCTACGGCACACAAGGCAACGAACAACTCTTGAACTGGATCACGCTGAACGCAAAGAAGAACGACACAATAGCCTACACGGGGCCTCCGTCGGACACGCCCGACAGCAACATAATCTACTACGGCTGTTACGCTCCGCCAGACGTGCTGAACCCTATCTTCAGCGACGAAGTCTTTGACTACCAGGTCATGGATGAAATCTTCACTTATCCAATGGCCCAAAATCCGTACAACGACTTGGTACCGGGCAGCGCACTAACAGGCGGGTCGAACGGCTGTGATTTACCATGGATGGCTTATTCTTGGAAGGTTCAGCTTATTGATGATCCGACTAACTCTTCTAATCCTCAATGGACGAATGTTACTTTGTGGTTTAAACATGATATTACGTGGCAGGATGGCGTGCCTTTC
>Ga0187870_1000763_pt1 | contig 33377 bp, 29 predicted proteins | sample June2016WEW_13_1_3_FD_132974 | JGI IMG/M metagenome (GOLD analysis project Ga0187870, IMG submission 132974) | Peatland microbial communities from SPRUCE experiment site at the Marcell Experimental Forest, Minnesota, USA - June2016WEW_13_150 | ecosystem: Environmental > Terrestrial > Soil >... | reverse complement strand
GAACAACTGGTCGGGATTGTACGGTTTGAATGTTTTCATGCCGCCACTATAGCTGCTGCACGCTGGATGTCCAGGGCGCAAAGTCCGTGCCGAACGATTTTTTCTCCGACAGGCTCCTAGGTTAGTTATCGAGCGACGAGGGTTTTGCGGACTACAGGCACCTTCTCAAGTAGCCCTCGAGGATTGGTTTCGACCGCGTCCACCAGATGCGAGCGCAAAGTGGTCACCCACCCCGCGCTTCTTTTTTCCGGCAGAGACCCTCCCTCGCCCGCATCGTACGCTGCCACCCCTCGCAAATCCCTCTCGGCTCTCTCCGCCCCCGATCAATGCACTTCCGACGCGGCCGGGGCATCGAGGTAGTGCTGCAGGGTGGACTCAGGTTGTTTTCTCGTGAACCTGCGGGAGACGAGGACAAAGAACAGCGGGATGAAAAAGAGGTCGATGAATGTGGCGGAGAGCATCCCGCCAGTCACGGAGGTGCCGATGGCTTTCATTGCGCCGGCGCCCGCGCTGGACGCGATCGCCAGCGGCAAGACGCCGAAAAAAAATGCCAGCGAGGTCATGATGACCGGTCGCAGTCGCACCCGTACCGCTCCAAGGGTCGCCTCGATCAACCCCGCCCCACGCACCATCCGTTCCTTGGCGAACTGAATGATCAGGATGGCATTCTTGGTCGACAGCCCGAGGGTGGTGAGGAACCCGATCTGGAAGTAGACATCATTGTGCATCCCCCGCAACCAGGTTGCCAGGATCGCGCCGAATACACCCAGCGGCAGCATCAGCAGATTGGCGATGGGGATTGACCAGCTCTCATACAGGGCCGCCACGCACAGGAAGATGACGAGAATGGAAAAGGCGTACAGGATGGGCGCCTGGGAGCTTGCCATGCGCTCCTGGTAGGAGAGCCCGGTCCATTCGAAACCGATCCCTTGGGGCAATTTCGCGACGCTCTCTTCCATCCCCAGCATCGCCTCACCGGAACTCCTCCCCGGCGACGGTTCTCCCCAGATGTTCATGGAGGGGAAGCCGTTATACCGCTCGAGCCTGGGAGAGCCGGACGACCAATGGGCGGAAGCAAAGGAAGAAAAGGGAACCATCTTGCCCGTGGTATTCCGGACGTAGAGTTTTTCCAGGTCCTTGGGCAACATCCGGTACGGGGCGTCCGCCTGCAGGAGCACGCGCTTGACCCGGCCGCCCTGGATGAAGTTGTTGACGTAGGCGCTGCCGAACGCCGCCGAGATGGTGTTATTGATGGAGGTGATGGGGATCCCCAGGACGCCGGCTCTTTCCCAGTCCACGTCGATCCGGTATTCGGGCACGTCTTCCATGCCGTTGGGCCGGACTCTGGTCAGGCGCGCATCCTTCCCGGCCATGCCGAGGAGTTGGTCGCGGGCCGCCATCAGTTTGTCATGACCGAGTCCGCCCCGGTCCAGCAACTGGAAGTCGAATCCGGTGGCGTTGCCCAACTCGATCACGGAAGGCGGCGGGAAGGCGAACGCCATGGCATTGCGGAGCCGAGAAAAGGCCCGCATGGCCCGTTCCGCGATGGCCTGCGCCCTCAGATCCGATCGCTTGCGGAGGTGCCAGTCCTTGAGCTTGACGAATACGATGCCGTTGGTCTGTGCGTGTCCGGAAAAGCCGACCCCGGAGATGGTCATGCAGGAATCCACCGCCTCGCTTTCCTTCTCCAGAAAATGCTGCTGGACTTGGTCCAGAACCCCCCCGGTCTGCTCCAAGGTGGCACCCGCGGGCAACATGACCTGGGCCAGCAGAATCCCCTGGTCTTCTTCCGGCACGTAAGAGGAGGGCAAACGAAGGAAGAGGAGGCCCACAGCCGCCACGATCACAAGATACACCGCCAAGTAGCGGACTTTTCTGCCAAAGGAGCGTTCCACCAGCCGGACATACACATCCCTGATCCGGAAGAAGGTGCGATCGAACGCCGCAAAGAAGGGGCGCAGGAAGAAGATCGCATTCTCCGCCGGCTCATGCCCGGCCGGCACCGGCTTGAGGAGAGAGGCGCAGAGAACCGGCGTCAGGATCAAGGCCACCACCACCGACAGGAGCATGGACGCGATGATGGTCACGGAAAACTGGCGATAGAGGATGCCGGTCGAGCCGCCGAAGAAGGCCATGGGACCGAACACCGCCGAGAGCACCAGGCCGATGCCGATCAGGGCGCTGGTGATCTGCTCCATGGACTTGGCGGTGGCCTCTCTGGGCGAAAGCCCTTCCTCGCTCATGATCCGTTCGACGTTTTCCACCACCACGATGGCGTCGTCCACTAATAGCCCGATGGCCAGCACCATGGCAAACATGGTCAACATGTTGATGGAGAAGCCGAACAGCCCGAGCGCCGCAAAGGTCCCCAGGAGCACCACCGGCACCGCGATGGTCGGGATCAGCGTGGCCCGGATGTTTCCCATGAAGAGCCACATGACCAGGAACACCAGGAGGATGGCCTCAAAGAGGGTCTTGACCACCTCGGTGATGGCCACCTTGACGAAGGGGGTGGTATCGTAGGGATAGACCACCTTCATCCCTGCGGGGAAGTACCGGCTCATCTCTTTCAGTTTGGCCTTGACTGCATCGGCCGTATCCAGGGCATTGGCGCCCGCGACTTGCCGGATGGCCATGGCGGCCGAGGGCTTGCCGTTGTAAAAGGACGCGACGTCATACGATTCGGTCCCCAGCTCCGTCCGCCCCACGTCCCGGATGCGCACGGTGGAGCCATCCGGGTTGACGCGGACCGGAATGGCGGCAAACTCCTTCGGCGTCTTCAGCAAACTCTGGACGACGATGGAGGTGTTCAGGCGCTGGCCCTCGACCGCCGGCGCCCCGCCGAACTGGCCGGCGGAGACCTCCACGTTGTACGACTGCAGCGCCGTGAGGACATCGTCGACGGTCAACTGGTAATCGGTCAGCCGGTCGGGGTTCAGCCAGACGCGCATGGCGTACTGGGAGCCGAAGAACTCCACCTCGCCTACGCCGGGCACCCGCGCCAGCACCTTCTCCAGGTTGGATTGGGCATAATCCCGCAGGTCGTTGCCGTCCATGCTGCCGTCTTCCGAGATCAGCCCCACGATCATCAGGTAGTTGCGCGTTGCCTTCCCGACCGTGACTCCCTGGAGCTGGACCACTTCGGGCAGGCTGGCCATGGCGAGCTGGAGCTTGTTCTGCACCTTGGACCAGGCGAGGTCCGGATCGGTCCCCGGGGTAAAGGTCAGCTCGATGCGGGCAGAGCCGGCCGAATCGCTGGTGGCGGACAGGTAAAGCATCTTGTCCAGGCCGGTCATCTTCTGCTCGATGATCTGGGTGACGCTGTTCTCCACGGTCTCCGCCGAGGCCCCGGGATAGAAGGCCTGAATGTAGATCGACGGCGGGGCGATGGGAGGATACTGCGAGATGGGCAGGTTGTAGATCGCCAGTCCCCCCACCAGCATGATGATCAGGGCGAAGACCCAGGCAAAGACCGGGCGATCCAGGAAGAATTTCGATAGCACCAAAGGCCTCCGCCTACTTCGCGCCTGTGGCCGGCTGGCCGATCTTCCCGGCCTCCGGACTCTCCTTCCGGCCGGCGTCAAAGGGGACGGCCTTGACGGAAGCGCCGGGCCGCACCTTTTGAATCCCCTCGACGATCACCTGATCGCCGGGCGCCAGACCCGAGGCGACGAGCCATCTGTCGCCGATGGCACGATCCACCGCGATCATCCGCTGCTCGACCTTGCTCTCGGCACCCACGAGCAGCACGAGGGGATTCCCCTTCGGGTCGCGGGAGACCCCCTGCTGCGGGACAAGAATCGCCTGCTCGACTACCCCTTCCAGGACCTGCGCACGGACGAACATGCCGGGCAGAAGCGTATGTTGCGGGTTCGGGAAGAGCATGCGAAGGATAAACGATCCGGTGCTGGGATCCACGGTCACATCGGAGAACTTCAGGGTTCCCTCCGATGGATAGGGCGTGCCGTCTTCCAGGAGCAGCTTCACCCGCGCCCGGTCGGGACCGTCGCCTTTGATCCGACCGACCGCGATGTTGCGTTTGAGCTGCAGCAGATTGGCGCTGGATTGGGTCACGTCCACATAGATGGGATCCAGCTGCTGGATGGTGGCGAGGGGGGTGGGCTGGCTCGCCGTAACCAGGGCGCCCACGGTCACGCTGGATTTCCCGATGCGGCCTGCAATGGGCGCGGTGACGCGGGCGTACCCCAGATTGATGCGGGCCGCTTCAAGCGCCGCCGCCGCCTGCTGGACGGTCGCCTCGGCCACGGCCACCGCCTCCCGATCGCTCTCCACCTGCGCCTGGGTGGTCCGGAGGGTGGCATCGGCCACGTCAGCATCGGTCACGGCCTGGTCCCGCTGGCTGGCGGCCACCGCGCCCTCGGCGAGGAGATCCTCGAAGCGCTTCCGGTTCACGCGCGCGTTCTCGACGATGGCCCGCTGCCGCAGGACGCCGGTATGGCTCGCTTCCAGGGCGGCCTGCGCCCGGGCGACCGCCCTCCGGGCGGCGGCAAGGTTCGCCGCGGCATTGTCGTAGGCTGCCTGGAGGGGGGCGGGGTCAATCTCGTAAAGCGCCTGGCCGTCCCTGATGTCAGCGCCTTCCTCGAACAGCCGCTTCTGGATGATGCCGCCCACCTGCGGACGGATCTCCGCCATCGAGTACGCGGATGTCCGACCCGGCAGCTCGGTGGTCAGCACGACCTGTTCCGGCTGGACGGTCACGGTGGCCACCTCCGGCACGGAGGGCGGCGGGGCGGATTTGGAGGACTCGCAACCTCCCAGCCAGAGGCCACACACCAGAACGGCCGCCACGACGATGAGGTTGCCACGGCCATCTGCTTTTCCTAGGAGTGGCATGGGTCACCTTCTTGTCTCGCGCCATCCCGGTCGGGGATGGCGGCCTTGATGGCAAAGCGTCGAGGCCGGGACTCGGTCCTGGGGCGTTCGGCGGGAGGGCGCCCGAGCGTTGCCCCCCGGAGACCCTTCTGGCTCGGGCACACATGGCAGACGTCATGAGCGGCGGACTCCGTTCAGGAAGAGCTGGACCATCTCCTCGACGGCCCGGTCGCTGGTCAGATGTCGCGGGGGCTTCTGTCTGAACAGCTCCAGGAGCTGGGTGCGGTAGACCACCATCCCCATGAAGTTCCACGCCGCCTGCATGGGATTGACATTGCGGAAGGCCCCTGCGGCGATCCGCCGGGCGATGTAGCGGCTGAGAAAGTCGTCCAGTTGCTGCACCCGCGAGCGGAACATCATGTCGGACAGGGCATGCCCCTCGAGGGCGCTGAAAAGGGTGAGCCGCATCAGCGCGGGGTCGGTCCGGGTCCGCGCGATCATCTCCCGGGCCAGCGTGCGTAGGACCTCGGCATCGTTCCCCCGTTCCGCTGCCTCCACCACCGTGTCCATCAGCCGCTCCACGTGGGCCTTGGCCTCGATGATGGCGGCGTACAGCTCCTCCTTGGTGGCGAAGTGCTTGAACAGCATCGCCTCGCTCACCCCGACGGCTCTGGCAATCTCCCGCGTCGTAGTCCCGCGGAACCCCTTGCGCGAGAACAGCGTCGTCGCCGCCTCGATGATCTGCCGGCGCCGCTCCTCTCCCGAGACGCGCACCCGCCAGTTCCGCGCCGGTTTTCCCGGCACCCTGGCCTCAGTTTTCGGTGGCATGGGAAGCCTCCGCACCCTGGTGAATAGTCAGCGCTTACTTACCATGTTGCCGGGTCGGGGTCAATCGCTCTGGGAGCCATGCCCTGAGAAGGTATGCTTCAACAGACGTTTCACCCCGGGCGAATGACGTCGGACTCTGCCCGCACGTTCCTTCTGGTATTTCGGCAACGAAACGAGACGGAGTCGGCGATGGCGGCACCGGAGCCCGGACGTCGGGTGGGCCCAGCGGCTCTCGATCAGGTCCTCCGCAAAGACCTTCGCTCGGTCACGCCGCGCGGTCTCCGGGTGGACGAAGCGATCGAGCGGGAAGTCCTGGAGATTCTTCAGCAGGCGGTCCTCACCCCGGCCACGCTGGACCGATTGCTCGCCATCGTGAACGCCCGGCTGCGTGCCCAGGCCACGGTGTCGCGCCCCCGGATCAAGGAGCTTCGGAAGGCGCTGACACTGGTAGACCGGGAGATCGCCAACTACACCCGGGCCATTGCCAAGGGGGATTTCTCGTCGTTGGAACAGGCGCTCGCCGCTGCCGAACAGCGCCGGACGACCCTCCAGGCCGAGTTGGCCAAACTCGACGGGAACCAGCAGCCCGCAGTAATCCAGCTGACTCCCCCCGCACTCGAACGGCACCTTCAAGGGATGACCGAGAAACTGCGCAGTGGGGTCAACGGAAAAGTCCGCGAGGCGATCCAGCAGTCGGTGGCCAGGATTCTGGTGGACGTCGATGGGAGCCTGACCATTGAGGCGAAATCGAGTGGGCTCCTCGGACTGGAGGATCGCGTCGGACACTTGCCCGGCAAGGGGCCTGGTGGGCTCATCGAATTCAACGGCTTTTCCAGCTCCCACAGGCAGTGGGGAATCTTCGGTATATAGGAGCACTGTTGACCTGAATTCAATTCCGAATCTTGAGGCTGAAGGCACGATTTATGTTGCACTAACATCGCAAGTTGTTGTATAAGTATCTTGCGCCGAAATCGAGGCGCACGCTCTTTGACAACTGCGGTTCCTCGTTCAGAACCTCCTCCCTCGTGGCGGACGGATGTTGTCGTCCGCGTCCTTGCGGCAGCGAGTCGCGGACGCTGGCAAGGAACGGTGATGCCCTTCGCAGTCTGCGCTTTACGCTTAGGTGCTCACCTTCTCTCCGGCTTCCAGACTCGGGCCTCTGATGATTCCACTCATCAGGGCAGGCTTCTGTTACGGTCAGGAAGGGGAAGCCAAGGCTTCAGTTCTCTCCTGGCTCTGGCGAAGTCTGCGCTTCCAGGGGCAGCTGCAAGGAACGCCGCCCCACTTATCGGGTCGGTTTTAAAGTCAGAGGGTGTGGCCCGTTGGTTAACAAGACGGGCTACTCCGGGACCTGCCTGGTCCCTTCAAAGAGCGGGAGGAGGACAACGCGCCTCCTCCCGCCTTTTTGTTTGGACTGGGCAAATCTAAGGTCCGAGAAAGGGGGGATGAAGAATGCCGAAACGAACGAGGAACAAGAGGCAGATGTGCCTCGCAGTTGAAACCGTCCGCGAACTCCGAGAGTTCTTGTCTGCTCCGAAGCGTCGCGGCGGGCTGAAGGCCAGGCAGCGTCGGCGCTTCCACTCTACGATCCGGGCGCTCTGCGAGCTTGAGGCCAGCACGACCAATCCGGTGCTTATTCCGGCCGGCCTGGTTTCCAATGTTCTATGGTGCTTGGCGCAGGTGACGGAGTTCTCGGGGTCGGACAAGCGGATACGCGACGCGGTCTTGGGCCGGGAAAAACATGACCGGACTCTCTGATTTCTCAAACAAGGCGGGCCAATGATCCGCTTCGGCAAGACCATACGAAGTCTGCGCACTGAGCACGGCATGAAGCAGCGCGACCTCGCGCTGCGGTTGCCAGTGACGCCGACCTATCTCTCCCATCTAGAGAACGACCGGGTTGAGCCGAGCGTTCGGCTATTGAAGAAGATCGCTGTGGAACTTGAAACACCCGTCGAAGTCCTTTTTTGGGACTCAGTCGAACTACCTAAGCAGGCGTCGGCCGACGACAAGAAGGCATGTGGACTCGCAAAGCTTGTCGTGAGGCATTGGTATGAGTCAGCGCACACGGCACCCGCCCGGGCTCAGCAAGCCTCGCGTCGAAAAGCTCGGCCTCGACGACCTCGGCGCGGTGGCCGAACTCTGTGAGACACCTCTCACTCACCTCGAAGCCTTTGCCGCAGAGACTGAGAGATTCTACGGTCGGTTCGAAGTCCCCAAGCCGTCGGGTGGCGTTCGCGTAATTCGGCCCCCACTGCGGCCCCTCCGTGACGTCCAGCGCCGGATTCTCAGCCTATTTGCTCGCCACACGACTTGGCCGCCCCACCTGCACGGCGGAATCCCCGCCAGAAGCATATTCACCAATGCTCGCGTGCACGTCGGCAAACAAATGGTCGCTAATCTGGATGTGAAATCGTTCTTCCCGAGCATCGGGATTGACGCGATCCGGGAAATTCTCGCCGGCTTCGGCGTACCCTCCGGTCCGGCAGATCTCCTTGCGGCGCTAATCACGTGTCCCGACGAGGAGGGGAGACGATGCCTGCCGCAAGGTGCCCCGACCAGCCCCTATTTTGCGAACCATGCCCTTTCCGGGGCAGATGAGCAATTCATCGCCTTTTGCGCAGTGCGCCGGCTTGCCTATACGCGCTACATTGACGACATTACCATCTCGGCCGCCGCGGACTTCAAGTGCCACAGGGGCACCTTCATCAGGTTCATCCGCGAGGCCGGTTACCGCGTCGCCGAAAACAAGGTGCACTTCAGTGGAAGGCATCAGAGGCAGATCGTCACCGGGCTCCTTGTGAACGATCGGCTTCGACCTGCGCCCGCGTTCATTCGGGATCTCTCGATTCTAATCAAGGCGGCTTTTTGGCCCGGTGGGCCTGGACTCGAAATCATGAGTGCGGCCGAGGGGGTGACGGTCGCCGGGCTGAAGGCAAGGATTGCAGGAAGGATCGCGCACGTGAGGAGGTTTGATGAACGTGAAGCCAAGAGGCTTCGGAACCTCAAGTTCAAAAGACCCTTGGCTTTCTCGGTGTAGAGTTCTTTCTGGAGACCGGAAAGCTGTTTTGGACAATTATAGTGCTGGGGGAGCGGAACCATTTGTGCAAAGTGTGTATCCACTTCGCTCCAGTGAAGGACTTTGTGGATTGTGCGCTCTATTGCGGTTTTGCTATTATGACAAGAGATCGTGATCGGCTATGCTCGTCATAGTTTGCCGAGCTGACCAGAGCCCTGTTCCTAACTCGGCAGGGGCTGATCTTGGCACTTTGGTCCTATTTTGACGAGTCCGGCCATCCGGATGACCCGAAAATCCGTGCCCTCGCAATGGGCGGGTGTCTAGCCTCGTGTGAGCAATGGCTTGCATTCAGTGCCGATTGGCAAGAGGCTCTCAGTAGCCTCAACCCAGCCGCGGACGGCCGGGGCAATGACGGAAGAAACTGGCTTCCCGTGGGAGCGTTTCTCCGGTACTGTACCGGGCGCCAATGGCCCGGCAGGGGCAAGCGATACACCGGCGCATCACTGGGGCTAATGCCGTGTCGGTAGCCCGTTCGGTAGCATGGTGCCAGGTCGCGTGCGCAAGTCACTGGTGACGCCCCCGGCGTGCGTCGTGCCGGCGGGTGGCGATCCCGCTTAGGAGGGTACCGGCCGTTCTCGCACGACCTGGGCCGCCTGCCGGCCATGGCCTTACCCCCTGACCGAGGAGGACACGCCATGCCCAGACGCCGCCCATCCACCCGCCCCGTCACGATGCCGATCCTGCACCCCCACGCCGGGGGCATCGACGTCGGGGCCACCGAGATCTACGTGTGCGTGCCGCTCGACCGCGACCCGCAGCCCATCCGGCGCTTCGGGACCTTCACGGAGGACCTGCACGCCCTCGCGGACTGGCTCACGCAGTGCGGCGTGACCTCCGTGGCCATGGAGTCCACCGGCGTGTACTGGATCCCCCTGTACCAGATCCTCGAGGTCCGCGGGCTCGCAGTGTGCCTGGTCAATGCGCGCCACGTCAAGAACGTCCCGGGGCGGAAGACGGATGTCCAGGACTGCCAGTGGCTCCAGTATCTGCACTCGGTCGGCCTCCTCCGGGCCTCCTTCCGCCCGCCGGAGACGGTCTGCGCCGTCCGGTCCCTCCTGCGCCACCGGGCCACCCTCATCCAGTTGGCGGCCACCCACACCCAGCACATGCAGAAGGCCCTGAACCAGATGAACCTCCAGCTCCACCATGTGCTCAGTGACGTCACCGGGGTCACCGGCCTGGCCATCCTCGACGCCATTCTCGCGGGCGAGCGCGACCCGCAGGTGCTCGCCCGTCACCGCGATGGCCGGATCAAGGCGTCCCGGGAGACCATCGCCAAAGCGCTCGTGGGGGACTACCGGCCGGAGCACCTTTTTACCCTGCGCCAGTCCCTGGCGTCGTACCGGCATTCCCAGTGCCTGATCGCGGAGTGCGACGGCGAGGTCGAGACGCTCCTCGGCACGTTTGCGTCCCAGATCGATCCCGCCGCGCACCCCCTCCCGCCCGCACCCGCCGCGCGCCGCACACCCCACCGGAAGACCCTGCGCTTCGATCTCCGGGCCGAGCTCTACCGGGTCCTCGGGACCGACCTCACGCAGGTGCCCGGGCTCCAGACCCCCACGGTCCATACGCTCTTCGCGGAGCTGGGCGCCGACCTGTCCGCGTTCCCCTCCGGCCAGCACGTCGCGTCCTGGCTCGGTCTGTGTCCCGATAACCGCATCTCCGGCGGGAAGATCCTCTCCGTGCAGACCCGCCACGTGAAGCACCGCGTCGCGCAGGCCCTGCGGCTCGCCGCCCAGAGCCTGTCCCGCAGTCAGTCGGTCCTCGGGCGCTTCTTCCGCCGCATGCGGGCGAAGCTCGGCGCCCCGAAGGCGATCACCGCCACCGCGCACAAGCTCGCGCGCATCGTCTACCACTTAATCACCACCCGACAGCCCTACCAGGAGAGTCGGTTGGCCGCGGCCGACGCCGCTCATCGGCGTCACAGCGAATCCCGGCTCCGCGCCCAGGCCCGGGCGCTCGGGTTCCAGCTCGTGCCTGTATCCGAGCAGGCAGTTTCTTAGGAGGAGGAGGGCCCGCGGGGAGGGCCGAACACTTGCGGCGCGCCTTGTGCAAGGGCGAGGGCCTTCCCCGCGAACGAAGCAGCGCGGGGAACGGTGTAGCCATTATTCCGCGCTGCGTAGTACTAGCCTGGTTGGCTAACAAACGGATGGAGACTGCCGCTCGCAAGGCTTTCGCGGCTCAACCGCCGCCCCGTTAGGCACCAAGGAGAACAAGTAGGGGCTTGACGGATGGCCTAGTTCTGGCTATGATCTGGCCAGAATGCAATATGACCTCGTCCTGGCGCCTGAGGCTGCTCGCCAGTACACGGGCCTACCGGCCTATCTCCGCGCCCAGGTTCGCGATGCGCTGGAGAAGCACCTCCGGCATGACCCGGGCAGGACGAGTCGCAGCCGGATCAAGCGCCTCCGGGGCCTTGTGCGACCCCAATATCGGCTCCGGGTTGGGGAGATCCGCGTCTACTACGACGTGGCGGACCCGGTGGTCGAGATCCTTGCCATCATTCGGAAGTCGGAGGCCGAGCGCTGGCTGGGAGAAAAGGGTGAGCCCGAATGAAAAGGATTCCGCTGTCTGAAGTGAAGGATGATCTCTCGCGCTGTCTCCGGGAAGCAGAGAAGGAAGAGGTCGTGATTACCCGCCACGGCAAACCCGCCGGGATTCTCATCGGCTTCGGATCGGAGGACGACTGGTTCGACTATCGGCTGGAGCACGACCCACGCTTCCTCAAGCGAGTAGAGACCGCCCGCCATAGCCTTCGGGTCGGCAAGGGGATCCCTCTTGAGCAACTTGAGGAATGACACCCCCGGTGCCTAACACGGCGATGGAGGCCGGCGCCACAAGGCGGTGCGGATCATCGCCCGGACGTTAGACAGGTACGAGGGGAGTGAATGAGAAGGGGAGGGGGACCTATCTCGTGCTGGGCTGTTTCTGAATGTCGTGCTTCTTGCGCTGGTGTCCCGAGTTGGAAGTTCGCCTAATAATTCGGCGGCCTGCGGCGGCACTCCTGCGGGCGCCGGGCTCCGTCGAGAACCGGCCAGCCTTGCTCCGGCGCCGCCGCCCGGGTACCCAGCGCAGACGCTGGGTGCGGGCGCGTCGCGCCGTGGAATGCAGGGCTAGCAGGCAACTGTGTCCACTTTCCCCACGGCGTCCCGAAGCCAGCTGGCCCGCGGGCCCGGTCGTGCTCGGGGTGCCGCCGCAGGCCTTGGATTTGTTCGCAGATTTCTGACTCGGGACACTAGATGCGGCGGGAGGCGCGATTCTCGTCGCGCCAGAGCCGCCGTCGCTCCCCCGGGCTCAGGCTTCCGTCGCTCTTGAACCGCTGCTCCTCTCCCGCAACGCTGAACTGCTCTCGCCCGAGCCGGGCCGCCTCATCGGCGGTGAGTGAGCCGTCGCGGATTCCCTCGGAGATCCGCTCGGCCTGGTTGGACAGCCGGTCGTCAACGCATCACAGTTGAATTGTATTGCCTTTTACCCACTAAGAGACCGACTGGAGAGAAAGGTTGAATCCTGGCATCACCTTGTGTAGTCTGTCGCCGTCCCGGTTACGCTTCCGGAGTGAGAAATGTCGCCAAATCAACTCTGGATAGTCATCGGCATCTTTGGATTCCTGCTCCTCCTGGGCATGGTCGTTCTGGTGCTCATCCTGCGCCGGCGACCGGGAGGAGACCTGGGGCAAACGGTTCTGGCCAACCTCCAGGCGAGCCTGACAGACCTGGGCACCCGGGTTGGTCAACTGTCCGGAGAGGTCCAGGCGGCCACCCGGATCCAGGAGACCGTGCGCTCGGAAGTCGTTCAGACGCGGGAGCAGGGGCAGGCGGCCGTCCAGCAGACCGCCGAGGCCCTCACCCAGCGGATTCATCAGACCCAGCAGGCTCTGACATCCGTCACAGAGCTTGTCCATCAGACGGTTCGAACGCAGGAACTCCTGGCGCAACATCTCGGACAGGTGCAGGAATCGCTCAGCGGAAATCTCGCGGCCGCCCAGCAGGGCCTGCGAACCGAGATCGTCCAGACCCGGGAGTTGGTCGCCCAGATCCAGGCCGCCGATGAGGTCCGGGAGAAGCACGAGCGGGAGGCCCGGGACGTCCTGAAGCGCCTGGAGACGGTCCTCGCCGGGACCAAGTCCCGCGGGATCGCCGGCGAGAACATCCTGGGGGCGATCCTGGCGCAGCTTCCCGTGGAGCTTCGCGAGACGAACCTCACCATCAACAACAAGCCGGTGGAGTTTGCGCTCCGCCTGCCTCACGGACGGCTGCTTCCGATCGACAGCAAGTGGCCGGCGATGTCCCAACTGGAGCGCCTGCAGGAGGCGGAGGATCCGGCGCTGCGCAGGGCGCTGGCCGACGAGATCCAGTCCGAGGTGAAGAGGAAGATCCGCGAGGTGGTGAAGTACCTCGACCCGGACCGGACGATCCGGCTGGGGGTCCTGGCGGTGCCGGACGCGGTCTTCGACCTGTGCGTGGAGGCGCACGTGGAGGCCTTCAAGCAAGGGGTCGTCATCATCAGCTACACCCAGGTCATCCCGTACCTGCTGTCCTTGCTACAGGTGATCTTGCGGTTCGGCACTGAGATCGACACGGCCCGCCTGAGCCAGGCGCTGGCGACCATCGCCGACGCCCTGGAGAAGATGGACAGCGAGGTGGACGGGCGCCTCTCCCGGACGATCACGCAGCTCCAGAACAGCCGGGAGGATCTCAAGGCCCATCTGTCCCGGGCGCGCCAGGGGGTGCGGGGCCTCCACGTCGAGACGGATCCATCCGAGCTGCCGGCGGCACCGGAGGAACGGCCCCTCACCTGATCCGTGCCCGCAGCGGAGCCAGCGTCCGGATTCCTTGTCGCGGCCGGTCCCATGTGTTAGGGTCTGGCGGGACTCACGGGTCTCTCGACTGACTCGGCTGTTCCGGGGAGGGACGCGGACATCGATATTGCGTAGGCTGCTTCGTGAATGAAGCGGCGAAGAGAAAGGATGGGTGAATGCCTGCAGGCGAATCCATTCCCTTGTACATCTGCGCCCCCTTCGTAATCTTCCTGATTCTCATCGCCGTCATGCCCTTGGCCCTTCCGCATTTCTGGGAGAAGAACCGGAACAAGGCGATCGTGTCGGCCCTGGTCAGCATTCCGGTGCTGCCCTTCCTGATCACCCGCCTCCCGGTTGAGCTGGGCCGCACCGTCGAGGATTACATTTCCTTCATTCTCCTGTTGGCGTCGCTCTTCATCATCTCGGGGGGCATCCTGCTGACAGGTGACCTGCGAGCGACTCCGGCAGTGAATACCTCGTTCCTGTTCCTCGGGGCGGTGATATGCAACCTGATCGGCACAACAGGCGCGAGCATGCTGCTCATCCGCCCGCTCTTGAAGACGAACAGCGAGAGGAAGTACACCTACCACATCCCCGTGTTCTTCATCTTTGTCGTGTCCAATATCGGCGGAAGCTTGACGCCTCTGGGGGATCCCCCGTTGTTCCTGGGGTATCTGAGGGGGGTTCCCTTCGCCTGGACATTAAACCTCTTCCCGATGTGGCTGACCGCCCTGGCCATCGTCCTGGTCGTCTTCTACGTCTGGGATACCTGGTGCTACCGGAAAGAAAGTCCGGCGGACATCCAGCGTGACCGTGCGATGGCAACGCCGCTTCGCGTGTCGGGCACGCTGAACCTGCTGTTTCTGTTGGTCGTGATCCTCTCGGTGTTCCTCCAGTTCCCCTTCCCCTACCGGGAGTTGACGATGGTGGCCATGAGCATCCTCTCGATGGCATTCACGAAGAAAGGGCTGCGGGACCAACACGGGTTCACGTTCGCGCCCATCTCGGAGGTGGCCATCCTCTTCGCCGGGATCTTCGTCACCATGGTGCCGCTGCTCACGCTGCTCCGGATAAAGGGCGCGGCGCTGGGCATCACGCAACCCTGGCAATTCTTCTGGCTCTCGGGGGGCCTGAGCTCCTTCCTCGACAACGCGCCAACGTACCTGACCTTCTCCTCGCTGGCGGAGAGCGTCACCCGGAGCCAGAGCCTCGCGGGCATCCCGTCTATCGCCGGTGTCCGGGCGGACCTGCTGCGCGCCATCAGTTGCGGCTCGGTGTTCATGGGGGCGAACACGTATATTGGAAACGGACCGAACTTTATGGTAAAAGTGATCGCCGAGGAGCAGGGTGTTGCGGTGCCGCATTTCTTTGGGTACATGCTGTATTCCGGGTTGGTGCTCATCCCGACGTTCCTGGTCATCACCGTGGTATTTTTTCTGTAGCGCAATTCCATTTTGTGTCGGATGATCGGGGTGGGTGGACCGGATGCCCGGGGATGATCCTGTCTGGCTGGGAGCGCGGGCCACAGGCCCAGAGGGAGCCGGCGAGCACCCCCCGGGCTGCACGGCAATGATCCGGGGCTCGGCTGGAGGAATGCGGCGAGATGCCTGACAAGGTGAGCATCGGGCAGATGCTGCGGAAGCAGCGGGAGGACCGGGGCCTCAGTCCCGAGCAGGCGGCGTACCAGAGCAAGGTCCCGCTCCGGTTGCTCGAGGCCCTGGAGGCGGACGACTACCGCATGCTGCCGGATCCGGCCTATCTGATCGGCCTCCTGCACGAGTATACCCTGTTGCTCAAGCTGGATTCGAACGCGCTGGAGGCGGAGTTCCGCAGCGCCATCCGTCGCCCGCCCGGGGGGTTCGTGGCGCCGGCTCCGCCGCAGCCCGCGCCGCCGCCGATCCCGTGGAAGCACGTCCTTTGGACTGCCGCCGCGATTCTGATCGTCACGCCCCTGGTGTTCATTGCGCTGTCACTGGCCTCCAAACGGGCGGCGGACCGTCCCGCCCCTCCGCAAGTGGCCGAGCGCCCCAGCGAGGAACGGGCGCCGGTCGAGGAGGCGGGTCCGGCGCCGGCGGAGCAGATCCCCGCCGCGGGCACCGGAAGCGTCCAGTCGGGGACGGCGGCTCGGCCGGGCGAGGTTCCCGCTCCGCGCCAGACAGGCACGGGGTCTCCGGAGCTGGCGCAGAAGGCGCCGCCGCCGAGTCCGTCCGCCAAGACGGAGCGGATGCCCCGGCGCCTCTCCCTTACCGCCCGAGCTACGGAGACCACGTGGATGGCTATCCGCGACGATGAGGGGCAGGAGCGCCAAGTCCTCCTCCAGAAGGGACAGATCGCGCACTTTGCTTCCGATACGCACTTCCTGGTCACCGTGGGAAACGCCGGCGGTGTGGAGTTGAGGCTGAACGGGAAACCCATGCCGTCCCTCGGGAAATCGGGGCAGGTGGTCCGCGATCTGGTCCTCCCGCCGGTTGTCGGGGGTGCGGAAGCGGTCGGGGCATCATCGTCCGGGGCCGCCGCAGAGCGGTAGGCCAGGGTCAGACGCCGGAGTGTGACGGATGACCGCGCGCTTCCCGAAGGGGCCAACCCATCCCCCGAAAACTTCCACCGCCGACCGGGATCCAAACCTGGCGGTTCGTCGCCTGCGCTGGGCCATCCTGCTCAACGGCCTCTTCATCGCTGTCGAGCTGGCAGCGGGTTTCGCGGTCAACAGCCTGGCGCTGCTCGGCGACGCCTGGCACAACTTCACCGATGTGCTGGGCCTGGGCATTGCGTGGTTCGCGGTCCGCCAGGTTCAACGCCCCGCCGATTCAGTCCGCACCTTCGGCTATCACCGGGCGGGAATCCTGGCGGCCCTGGGTAACTCGGTCTTTTTGGGCGTGGTCACGTTCAGCCTGTTTCTCGAGGCGATCCAGCGACTGCGCCATCCGCCGCCCGCCGGGGGCGGGGTGATCGTGGTCGTGGCGGCCGTCGGCGTCCTCCTCAATGGGGGGGTCGCTCTTGCGCTGCGGGGGGACGGGCGGGATCTCAACCTGCGGAGCGCGTTCCTCCACATGCTGGGAGACGCGCTGGTCTCCCTCGGCGTCCTGGTGGCCGGCGCCGGCATGCTCTGGACGGGATGGGACTGGCTGGATCCGGTCGCCGGCCTGCTGGTGGGCGTCCTCATCCTGGCGGGGGCCTGGCGGATCGTCCGGGAGGCCGTGAACATCCTGATGGAGGGGACGCCCCGGGGGCTGGAGGTGCAGGAGGTGGGGGCGGCCATCGCCGCCGTGCCGGGCGTGCGGAGCGTCCATCACCTTCATGTCTGGTCTCTGGGGGGCGATGTCACGGCGTTGAGCTGCCACGTGGTGGTGGAAGACCAGGCCGTCTCCACCAGCGGCCTCTTGCTCGAGCGGATTCACAGGGAATTGCGCGACCGGTTCCGGATCGGCCACGTTACGGTTCAACTCGAGACAGCCGCTCCCGCGGCGGCCGACCCGTTGCCCATCCATCACGAGGGGCAGGCGATCCGGCGGTAAGCCCGCTTTTTCCATGTCCGGCACGCAGCAGCGCTCGGGCCGCATGGAATCTTCCGGGGCGCGCCGAGGCGGTGCGATGAGTTCTTCGGCAAAGCGCTGGGCACGGTGGATCCGGCCGGCACTCCTCGTAGCCGTGATCGGGCTGATCACCGTCAGCCACGACTTGACTCCGCTGACCCGCCAGGCCCAGCACGATATCCTGGTCCGCCTGTACTACTTCCCCATCGTGTTGGGGGGGTTGTGGTTCGGCGTCAGGGGAGGGCTGGGGGCGGCCGCGCTCATCACCCTGGTCTACCTTCCCCACGTCCTGATCGTGGATCATGGGCCCATGACCATCGGCTACGTGTTGGAGATCCCCATCTTCCTGGCAGTCGGTTTGCTGATCGGACTGGTCGTGGACCGGCAGGAGCACTATCGCCGCGGCCTGGAAATTCAGGCGGAGACGCTGGCCCAGTCCCACCGCGACCTCCAGGAGCAGACGCGCCTCCTGCTGGAGAAAGAGACGCAGCTCCGCCGGGCCGACCGCCTCTCGGCGCTGGGCCAGCTTTCGGCCGGCCTGGCCCACGAGATCCGCAATCCCCTGGGGGCCATCAAGGGAGCGGTGGAGATCCTCCAGGAGGATTTCCCGACGGGGCACCCCAAGGCGGAGTTCTACGCCATCCTCCTGAAAGAGGTCGAGCGGCTGAACGACGTCCTGACCAACTTCTTGAGCTTCGCGCGTCCCGTGATGCCGCACCTTGCGCCGCTGGACGTCCGGACCGTCCTCACCGCCCTGGAGGGCCTGACCTCGGGCCAGGCGCGAGCGCACCGGGTGCAGATCTTCACCAGCTTCCACCAGGGCCCGTCCCGGGTGATGGCGGACGAGACCCTGTTGAAGCAGGCCTTCCTCAACATCATGCTCAACGCGGTGGAGGCCATGCCGTCCGGCGGGGACCTGGCCATCTCGACCCGGCTTTCGCCCGCGGGCGCGACCGGGGACCGCCCGGAATGGGTGGAGGTGGTCTTCGACGACACGGGGCCGGGCATCCCGGAGGAGGACCTGGGCCGCATCTTCGATCCATTCTTCACGACCAAGAGGGACGGCACCGGGCTAGGCTTGGCCATCACCCACCGGATCATCGAGAACCACCACGGCACGATCCGGGTCACGAGCCAGCGGGGCAAGGGAACTACCTTTGTGGTGACGCTGCCGCTGGAGGGAGCCATACGGGTATGAGGCGTGTGAAGATTCTGGTCATCGATGACGACGAGAGCCTCCGGCGCGTCCTGGAGTACAACCTGGCGCAGGAGGGGTACGCCGTCCTCACGGCCAGCAGCGGGGAGCAGGGGCTCGACCTCCTGAAGAAGGAGAGGGCGGACCTGGTGGTCACCGATGTCCGGATGCCCGGGATGGACGGCCTCCAAGTCCTGGAGGGCGTCCGCAAGGTGGATCCCAACGTCCAGGTGATCATCCTCACCGCCTTCGGGACCATCGAGATGGCGGTGGAGGCCATGAAGGCCGGCGCCTTCCATTACATCAGCAAGCCCTTCAACCGGGATGAGCTGAAGCTCACCATCAAGAAGGCCCTGCAGCTCAAGGAGCTGGAGCGCGAGAACGTGACATTGCGCGAGGAGCTGAAGGAGCGGAGCGGCCTGGATGCGATCATCGCCGAGAGCCCGCCGATGGCACAGGTCCTCGAGCTGGTGATCCGGGTGGCGCCCACCGAGACCACGGTCCTCATCCTCGGAGAGAGCGGGACGGGGAAGGAACTCATCGCCCGGGCCATCCACGGCCGTTCCCCGCGGGCCCACGGACCTTTCGTGCCGGTCAACTGCGCCGCCATCCCGGAGACCCTGCTGGAGAGCGAGCTGTTCGGCCACGTGAGGGGGGCCTTCACCGGGGCCATCCGCGACCGGGTCGGGAAGTTCGAGGCGGCGGAAGGGGGCACGGTCTTCCTGGACGAGATCGGCGAAATGCGACCGGATTTGCAGGTGAAGATCCTCCGGGTCCTGGAAGAACGAATGCTGGAACGGGTCGGGGACAACAAGCTGATCCGCGTGGACGTCCGGGTGCTGGCCGCTACCAACAAGGACCTGAGCAAGGCGATCCAAGCGGGCGAGTTCCGCGAGGACCTGTACTACCGCCTGAACGTGGTCCCCCTCCAGATCCCGCCGCTGCGCGAGCGCCGCGAGGACATCCGGCCGCTGGCCCAGCACTTTCTGAAGCGGCTGGGCGCCTCCCCGCGCCTGACCATCGCCCCCGAGGCCTTCCGGGCACTGGAGAGCTACGACTGGCCCGGCAACGTGCGCGAGCTGGAGAACGCGCTGGAGCGGGCCATGATCTTCCACCGGGGGGATCTCATCAGCCTGGCCGACCTGCCGGAGACGATTCGCGCGCCCAAGGCCAAGGAGGCCACCGCCCTCCCGATGAGCATGCCCGAGACCGGCCTGTCTCTCGAAGAGGTGGAGAAGGAGTTGATTCTGCGGGCGCTGCAGAAGCACGACTGGAATCAATCCCGGGCCGCCCGCTACCTCGGCATCACGCGCCATACCCTGCTGTACCGGATCGAGAAGCACAACATCGCGCGGCCGGGCTCCCGTGGCGGGCGGACCGAAGAGGAGAAGGCGGAGTAGGGTGGAGAAGAGAGGCCGGAGGATCGCTCGCCCTTGAGCGTGCAGGCGCGTTGAGCCGACCCGATCGCCGGGTCGGTTTTGCGTTTTGCGAAGTGTCTGCCGGGAACCCGGCCAGGAGGTGCGGATGCCGAAGGCGTCACATCGGACCGGAGATAAGCCTGATCCGATAAACACTTTGAACCGCCATGATCACCCAGCGCAAGCGCTGGGTACCCGGGTCGCCAAGATTCACATCCGGCAATCAGGCAATCCGGCAACTCGGCAATCAGAGGTTCCAGGTTGCCGGATTGCCCAGTTGCCCAGTTGCCTTGGAATGGAGTTCTTGGCGCCTTGGCAGTTAGCAATTTCCGATTGGGGATAAATCGGACGGGGACGATGACTGACCTGACGTGGGGAATCGCGAGCGGCCTGGGGACCGGGATGACGTGGGCCGCCACCAGTTTGCTCGTCCGCTCCCTGTCCGGAACTTTCACGCCGGCCGGCATCACCGCGGTGCGTTCCACCGTGGCCGGGAGCATCCTGGTCGTCCTGGCGCTCGCTACGGGGCACGGGGGCGAGGTGGTCCGGATGCCACTATGGGTCGTCCTGACGCTTTGGGCCTCCATCATCCTCTCCATGGGGTTGGGCGACTCCCTGTTCTTTGCCAGCATGGACCATCTGGGGGTCACCCGGGCCCTGATTCTCAGCATGGCGAACCCCCTCCTCACAACGCTGGTGGGCATGGGCCTGTTGGGGGAGCCGGTGACGCTCCCCCGGGCGACCGGAATCCTCCTGGTGATGGGAGGGCTCGTCCTGATCATCGCGGGCAAGGGCCACGGGGGAAGCGAGCGCCGCGCGACGCGCCGGGGCATGCGGCTCGTCTTCGCGGCGGCCATGGCCTGGGCCGCGTCGGCGGTGATCATGAAGCCCGCACTAGAGGCCACTTCGGTTGTGGCTGCGGCGGCCGTCCGCATGCCCATGGGCGGTCTTTTCCTCTGGTTGACGCCATGGACCCGAGGCACGGTGGACGCCATTGCAGCGAGTAGGCCGGCCGAGCGAAAACGCCTGGGCCTGATCTGCCTCATCAGCGCCTTCGGCTCCCTCCTCTTCGTCGCGGGGATCAAGTTCGGCGGGGTGGCCATCGGGAACGTCCTGGCGTCCACATCGCCGCTCTTCACCCTGCCGTTCGAGGTGTGGGTCTTGGGCCAGCGCCCGTCCCGGCAGACCGTCCTGGGGGCCGCGGTTACGGTGGCAGGGGTCGGGCTCATGAATCTGTGAGGGGCGCGTTGCAGGCAGTTCGGCAATCGATCGGATTGCGGTATCTGGGTCAATCGCGCTGAGGAACGTGAAGGAGTGGCCATCCGACTGTCCCGGGGTGCGACACTTGTCCGATTCCGCTCATCCGACGGTCTCCAACTGGAGGGCCGGTTGACACGCGGCGCATCCGACCGCGCCGTGGTGCTCTGCCACCCCCACCCGCTCTACGGCGGCAGCATGCTCACGCCCGTGATCATGAGGGTGGAGCAGGCCTTCATGGAGTCGGGCTACACGACACTGGCCTTCAATTTCCGAGGGGTCGGCGGCAGCCAGGGCACGTACGGGGGAGGGCTGACAGAAGTCGCCGACGTCACGGGCGCATTGGATTTCCTTGCAAGCACCCTGGGCGGTATCCCCTCGATGCAGGTCGTGGCCGGCTACTCCTTCGGCAGCGTGATCGGGGGGAGCGTAGCGGCCGCTGACCCGCGGGTGCGTCTGTACGTGGGCGTCGCGCCGCCCCTCAGCCACTACGACTTCACCTTCCTCCGATCCGCCGCGTGCCAGATCGCCGTCGTGGGTGGGAGCCGGGACGAATTCTGCGATGGGGAAGCCTTGGAGGCATTCATCGCCTCGCCGCCGGGCGACACGTGGCTGCGGGTGCTCGACGCGGACCACTTCTTTGAGGGGAAGCTGGAGGACCTGGCGCAGGCGTGTCGGGACATCATCGCCTGGACCGAGGGAGAAGAGCCATCCTGAGGCTCGGGCTCGGGTCTGCTGATTCGCGGAATCTCAACCCAGCAACGGGGGCACTGGAGGGACGATGCGCATTCATGCGGCGCTGGACCAACTGAGCGACTTGGAGGAGCGGGTGGGTCGCCTGTATACGCACTTCTACGGGAAGTTCAGCGACTTGCCTGCCGTGGCGGGCCTCTGGTGGGAGATGGCGCTGGAGGAGCACGAGCATGCCGGGGTGCTGAAGATGGTCAAGGAGCTGACTGGCCCCAGGGGGCGGGTGGCCGACATCCGGAAGCGCCTACAACCCTTGCAGGCGATGATCGAGCAATGCGAACGCGTGGCGGCCGGCGACATCACGCTGAGCCGGGCCCTGGCCATGGCGGTCCGGCTGGAGCGCTCCGAGCTGGACCGGTTGGGCCGCGAGACGATCCAGGCCATCGGGGGGAATCTGCCGCTTATCCCGCGCTCGGCCTTTGCCCCGCATGAGGCGCATCTGGAGCGGCTCATGCGGACCGTTCGCAAGTTCGGCGGCGAGGAGGTCGCGCGCGCGGCGTGGGATCTCCGGCCCGAGGCGCGGGTGCGGGCGCAGGCGACGCTTGCACGGATCCCGGCTCGGACCGGAGCTGCTCCGGTGGGGCGGAAGAGAAAGGGGAAAGGCAAGCAGCGGGATTAGGGGGCAGGGGTCGCTGCCCGGGCGGTTCAGGCCCGACGGGTCTTGGCTGTCCAGAGTCGCCGGCTGGCGAGCACCAGGAAGAAGAGGCACGTGCTCACGAGGACGATGGCGGCGCCCGAGGCCACGTTGAGATAATAGGAGAGATAGAGGCCGATCACGGCAGCGAGAGCGGCCAGGACGACGCCCAGGATCATCATCCGGAAAAAGCGCTCGGTGAGGAGATAGGCGGTGGCGCTGGGAGTGACCAGCAGGGCGACCACCAGGATGATGCCCACCGCCTGGATCGAAATGACGATCGTCAGGGCGATGAGGCCGAGGAGGAGATAGTTGAGCGCCTGCACCGGGTATCCCATGGCCTCCGCCACGGTGGGGTCGAAGGAGAGGAGAAGGAGTTCCTTGTAGAACAGGATGATCGTCAGCACCACGATCGCCCCGAGGATTCCCACCAACAGCAGATCCCGCGTCGAGATGCCCAGGACATTGCCGAACAGAAAACTGAACAGGTCCACGGTGTAGCCGTGGATCGTGCTCATGAGGAGGACGCCCAGGGCGAAGGCGCCGGCAAACAGGATGCCGATGGCCGTGTCGTAGCTCACCCGGCCGCGCCGGGAGACCAGGCCGATCGCCAGCGCGGTGGCCAGGGCGAAGATGGTGGCACCGACGTAGATGTTTCCCTTGAGGAGATAGGCGATGACGACCCCGGGGAAGGCGGCGTGGGCCAGGGCATCGCCAACGAAGGCCAGCCCCCGCAGCACCACGTACGTCCCCACCAGGGCGCAGATGGCCCCCACCAGCACGCCTCCCACGAAGGCCCGCTGCATGAAGCCGAATTCGAATGGTGCCACGAGCAAATCGATCATCGCCTCAAGCCGTGAAACGTGAAGCGTGAAACGTGATCTGGGACCGGTTCACGTTTTACGTATCACGCTTCGGGTCAGTGTCCGTGCTCGTCCGCCACCACCACGCGCCGGTCCCCCACCTGCACGACCATCAGATGGTTTCCGTAGGTCCTGCTCAGGGTATCCTCGCGGAAGACCTCTTTGGGCGGACCGTAGGCAATCACTCGCCTGTTGATGCACAGAACCTGGTCGAAGCGCTCGACGACACAGTTCAAATCATGGGTGGCCACCACGACGGTCTTGCCGTTCTCCCGCAGTTCTTCCAGCAGGGCGAAGATCGCGTGCTGGGTGGTGGCGTCCACGCCGCTCACGGGCTCATCCAGGAGGAGGAGATGGGGATCCTGGGCGAGGACACGAGCCAAAAGCGTGCGCTGCTGCTGTCCGCCCGAGAGTCGGCCGATCTGCGTCCCAGCGTGAGGGACAAGGTCCACGCGCGCGAGCGCCTGACGCACGACGGAATCATCCGCAGGTCGAGGCTGGCGGCACCAACCAACCCGCGGGTAGCGGCCCATCATCACCACGTCTTCCACCGAAACCGGAAAGTCCCGGTTGATCTCCTCGAGCTGGGGCAGGTATCCCATGAGGGGCCGCTGGGAGAGGGCCGGGGCCTCGTGCAGCAGGATCTCGCCCCGCTGCCGAGGGATCAAGCCCAGGATGGCCTTGAACAGCGTGCTCTTCCCGGCGCCGTTGGGCCCGATCACGCCGACCATCTGTCCCGGCGCGACAGCGAAGGTGACCCCCTCAATCGCCGGCTTGCCGCCATAGCCCGCAGTCAGGTCCCGCACCTCCAAGCAGTACTTCCATGGCTTCTTATCCATCGGGTTCAATTCCGCATTCCGAAATTCATTTGAGCGCGTTTACAATCTCTGTCACATCGTGCTTCATCATGGCGATGTAGGTGTTGGCCTCGGGACCGGTCGACAGGGTGTCATTGTACAGATTCGTGATCACCCGCACCCCCGTGTCGCTGGCCAGGACCTCCATCGCCTTGGGGTTGAACTGGGCCTCGGCGAAGACGGCCGGCACCTGCTCCCGTTTGATCCGCCGAGCGAGGGCGGCGAGGTCGCGCGCCGAAGGCTCCTTGCCGGGGCTGGCGACGAGCGCCCCGTGGAGAGAAAACCCATAGCGTTTGGCAAAATAGGGGAAGGCGTCATGGAAGGTGACGAGTTTCCGTCGCGCCTTGGGGATTTTGTCCACCTCCGTCTGAATCCACTGGTCCAGCTCGTCCAATTGGGGGAGGTAGCTCTTGGCGCGGTCCGCGTAATACCCGGCATTCGCGCTATCCCCCTTGCTCAGACCGTCACGGATCTTCTCCACATATGCCTTGGCGTTGGTCACATCGAGCCACAGGTGCGGGTTTGGCTCGTCGCCCGACTCTTTGATGAGGGATAGACCATCCGACAGGACCACGATCGGCAGGTTCGGTTTGCCGGCGCTGCGAATCGTCTCGTCGAGCCACTCTTCCAGGTGGGCGCCATTGTAGAAAACTATCTTGGCCTGGGCCACGCTCTTGATGTCATCCGGGGTCGGCTGGTAGGTGTGGACTTCCCCTCCGGGGGGCACCAAGGCCTTCACCTGGACCTTGTCGCCCCCGACCTGCTGGATCAGGTCAGCCAGGACCGTCAGAGTGGTCACCACAGTCAGCTTCTGAGGACCTGCAGACTGAGTCTGCGCTGGCCGCGATTCACAGGCGGCGAGAAGAAAAAGGAAAACCAGAAGCGGGGGAACCTTCAATTTCCCCAGATAGGTTATCACGGCTTTCTCCTTCTTCGGGAGGGATGGTCGCTGGCTTGCCTGCGGCACTTCCGGCAGCGGCCAAAGAACTCCACGCAGTGACCCTCGATCTGGAATTTCGTCCGCCGGGCGAGGGTCCGAGCCAGGCGCTCCAACTGACAATCCGTGAACTCCACGACGAGCCCGCAGCCGTTGCACACCAGGTGGTGACCATGGTGCTCTGTGATCCGAGCGTAGTGGCGGTGCCGGTGTTCCATGTGGACGTGCTTGACCAGGTGAAGCCGTTCCAGGAGGTCCATGGTGCGGTAGACGCTCGCCAGGCCGACCCGCGGCTCGATCCTCCGGGCGCGCCGGTGCACCTCCGCCACCTTCAGGTGCTCCGAGCTGGCGGAGAGCACCTGCAGGACCGCCCGGCGAGACCGGGTGAGCCTCAGCCCTTGATCGTGGAGTGCCTGCGTCAGTTCGCTGCGTGGCATGGTAGGTTGATCAGATTGAGAAATATTCTCAATATGTTTATCACCGGAGTCGAGGCATGTCAAGCGGGATACAGGTTAGGAGGGTGATCAAGATCGCCGGCTGGATTGCCGCTGTGGTCGTAGGCCGCGCGCTCCAGGGTCCCGCGAGGCAGAGCCACGCGGAAACGAATCACGCCGGGGCCGTAGGCCCTTCCTCCGTAGAACCGACCCCCGGCGGGTCGGAAACCTCACAGGGCGTACAGTTCCTCCCCGCGAAGGATGCGGATGCCGGCCCCGGTGAGCACCTGGATGGCCTTGTCCAGCTCGTCGAAGCGGAAGATCACGATGGCGTTGTCCAGCGAACGCTGGACGAACGCGTACATGTATTCCACGTTGATCCCGGCCTTCCCCAGGATCCGGAGGATCTCGGCCAGGCCGCCTGGCCGGTCCGGCACCTCGAGGGCGAGGACTTCCGTCCTTCCGATCGTGAACCCCTTGTCCTTGAGCGCCTGCTTGGCCTGATCGACCTTGTCCACGATCAGGCGGAGGATGCCGAAATCGGCCGTGTCCGCCAGGGACAGCGCCCGGATATTGACACCCGCGGAGGCGAGGACGTCGGTGACCTCGGCCAAGCGGCCCGACTTGTTCTCCAGGAAGATCGAGATCTGCTCCATGCGCATGGCAGGCCCTCCTGTCCCGGTCAGAGCTTCCGCTTGTCGATGACCCGCTTTGCCTTGCCCTCGCTCCGCTGGATCGTCTTCGGCTCGACGAGGCGCACCTTGCAGGAGACCCCGAGCAGATCCTTGATCTCGTCCTCCACCCGTTTCGCCAGCCGCTCGAGGCCTTTGATCTCGTCCGTGAAGATCGGCTCGTTGACCTCGACGTGGACCTCCAGGACGTCCAGGGTTCCCTCGCGGGAGACCACAAGCTGGTAGTAGGGCTCCACCCCCTCCACCGCCATGAGCACCGACTCGATCTGGGAGGGGAAGACGTTCACGCCGCGGATGATCAGCATGTCGTCCGTCCGGCCGGAGATCCGCTCCATCCGGAGCAGCGTACGTCCGCAGGAACAGGCAGTCGGCAGGAGGCGCGAGATGTCCCGGGTGCGGTATCGCAGGACGGGAAACGCCTCCTTGGTCAGGGTGGTGAACACCAGTTCTCCCGCCTCGCCGTGGGGGAGTGGCTTCCCGGTCTCGGGGTCGATGACCTCCGGGATGAAGTGGTCCTCGAAGACGTGGAGCCCGTGCTTCTCTTCGATGCATTCCGACGCCACGCCGGGGCCGATGACCTCGGAGAGTCCGTAGATGTCCAGCGCGTGGATGTGGAGCTTCTTCTCGATCTCTCGCCGCATCCCCTCGGTCCACGGCTCGGCGCCGAACAGGCCGCACTTTAGCCGGAGTTGGGAGGGCTCCACGCCCTCCTCGGCCATCACCTCGGCGATGTTCAGGGCGTAGGAGGGGGTGCAGCAAAGGATGGTGGAGCCGAAGTCTTTCATGATCAGGATCTGCCGCTTGGTGTTCCCGCCGGACATCGGGATCACGGCGGCCCCGATCTTCTCGGCCCCGTAGTGGGCGCCCAGGCCGCCCGTGAACAGGCCGTAGCCGTAGGCGTTGTGGACGATGTCGCCGCTCGTCGTGCCGCCGCAGGACAGCGTGCGGGCCATGAGCTCGGACCATGTGTCGACGTCCCGGCGCGTGTACCCCACCACGACCGGCTTGCCCGTCGTGCCCGAGGAGGCGTGGATCCGGACGACCCGCTCCATGGGGACGGCGAAGAGGCCGAAGGGGTAGTTCTCGCGCAGGTCGTCCTTGGTGGTGAAGGGAAGGCGGGACAGGTCTTCCAGCTTGCGGAGGTCGCCCGGTTTGTAGCCGATCTCCGTGAGCTTCCGCCGGTAGAACGGCACGGTGGAATACACCCGGTCCGTCAGGTCCCGCAGGCGCTTGAGATGGAGCGCCTCCATCGCCTCGCGCGGGAGCGTCTCGAACTCGTCGTTCCAGATCATCGGTCACCCCCCATGTGCGGGAAACCTGTCTTCAGACATTCCGTCGCAGCGGCATGGCTGCGTGCTGGGCGCCTCCGCGGGCGCAGGGCCGGGCATTCCCCTGGCGCTCCCCAGGCCATGCAGGGGGGCGTCAGGAAGGTCGGGCCACATTACCACATCCGCCCGGCTGTTTCAAACCGAAGGGAGAAATGACGCGGGCGCACGCGGGGGGCCACGATCCAGCCGGGGTCGGGTGGGGGCTACCCGAGGTGCTTCTGGAACCGGAGGGCCGACAGGGTCAGGACGCCGATCCCGAAGAGGAGCAGGATCACGGCCTGGGGCCACAAGATGCCGAACCCGATCCCCTTCAGAAAGATGCCGCGGATGATCACCAGGAAGTATCGGAGGGGGATGAGGTAGGTGAGATATTGCATGGGCTCCGGCATGCTGGCGATGGGGAAAATGAAGCCCGAGAGCAGCATGAAGGGCGGGTTCACGAAGAAGCCGAGCATCATGGCCTGCTGCTGGGTCTGGCTGACGGTGGAGATGAGCAGCCCCAGGCCCAGCGTCGTCATGATGAACAGGCCGGACAGGACCAGGAGCAGGCTGAAGCTGCCGGCGATGGGGACGCGGAACCAGAGGAGTCCGGCCAGGACCACGATGAAAATATCCGCGTAGCCGATGATGACGAACGGGATCGCCTTGCCCAGCATGAGCTGGTAGGGACGGATCGGGCTGACGATCAACTGCTCGATGGTTCCGCGCTCCTTCTCCTTGACGATGGCCGTGGCGGTCATGGTCATGGTGACCATGGTCAGGATCAGGGCAATCACTCCCGGCACCATGAAGTTCACGCTCTTCAAGTCCGGGTTGAACCAGACGCGCACCGTCGGGTCCACGCCGACCGGCAGGACGCCTTTGGGTCCGAGACGCTCCAGGATGATCCGGCCGGCCTCGGCATTGACGATCTGCGTGACGTAGCCCTGGGCCACGTTGGCGGTGTTGGAGTCGCTGCCGTCCAGCAAGAGCTGCACGGTCGCCGTTTCCTGCCGGGCCAGCTTGGCGGCAAAGCGGGGAGGGATGACGATGCCGACCCGCGCGCGCCCGGCGTCCATCAACCCTTTGATCCGCCGCTCGTCGTCGAGGCGGTAGCGGATGTCGAAGTAGCCCGAGGTCGAGAACCGGTCCGCGAAGGCGCGGCTCGACGGGGTCCGGTCCAGGTCGCAGACGGCCGTGGCAAGGTTCTTGATGTCCGAGGAGACGGCGTATCCCAGGATGATCAGTTGCATCACCGGCATGATGAGGAGAATGGGCAGGAGCCGTCGATCCCGCCGGATCTGGATGAATTCCTTTGTGATCAGGGCCAGGAGGCGATTCCGCCGAACGGTTCTCACGTCGCTACTCCAGCCGCTTGTGGAACTTGGCGGAACTGGCCACCAGCATGAGCCCGGCGAAGAGGCTCAGAAACACGAGTTCCTTCCAGAGGACCGCCAGGCCCACACCTTTGAGGAAGATGCCTCGGATGACAACCAGGAAGTAGCGGGCGGGGACCAGATAGGTGATGGCGCGCAAGGCCGCGGGCATGTTCTCGATGGGATAGAAGAAGCCCGAGAGGAGCAGCGCGGGGAGCATGGTGGCCAGGATGGACAACTGGAAGGCGACCTGGACGCTCCGGGTGGCGGCCGAGATGAACAGGCCGATGCCCAGGCCCCCCAGCAGGAAAATGGTCGAGGAGAGCATGAGCAGGAGAAGGCTCCCCCGGAGGGGGACGTGGAACCAGAGGACCCCCAACAGGAGGATCAAGACCACGTCCACCAGGCCGATGACGACGTAGGGGAGGATCTTGCCGACCATCAACTCGTAGGGGCGCAAGGGCGAGGCGATGAGGCCCTCCATGGTTCCCCGCTCCCACTCGCGCACCACGGTCAGCGAGGTAAGGATGGCAGCCAGCATCATCAGGATCACCGCGGTGAGGCCGGGGACCAGGAAGTTGGAGCTCTTCAGCTCCGGGTTGTACCAGACCCACGTGCGGAGTTCGATGGGGACCGGGTTCTCGGCCTTGGGCGTGATGAACACCTGCGACCGGAGGTCGCGCGGGGCGAGTTCCGTGCTCCTGCTGATGGAGGCGATGTTGCCGATGGCGATGCTGGCGGTGTTGGAGTCCGACCCGTCCACCACGAACTGGATCGGCGCCGGACGATTCGCGCCGAGGTTCCGGCTGAAGTCTTCGGGGATCATCAGCCCGACCCTGGCGTCCCCCCGGTCGATGGCCTGCCGGAGCTCGCGCAGGCTCCCCACCCGGACCGCCTCCACGAAATACTCGGTGCTGGTGAAGCGGCGGACCAGCTCGCGGGCCGGGGGCTGCCCATCCCGGTCGTAGACCGCCAGGGGCACGCGCTTCACGTCCGAGCTGATGCCGTATCCGTAGAGCAGGAGCATCAGGACCGGCATGACCAAGACGAAGGCGAGGGAGCGGGTATCGCGCCAGATCTCGAGGAACTCCTTGCGCATGATGGGCCAGATGCGGGAAGTCACGCCTCCACCTCGCGCGCAACCAGGGACACGAAGACGTCCTCCAGGGAGGGGACGATGGCCTCCATGCCCTTGGCGGCGATGCCGCGCTCCTCGAGGGAGGTCCGCATGGCGGGAATGGCCTCGGCGGAATCCAGGGTCACGTGGAGGCTGGCCCCGAACATGGCGGCGTCCCGCGCGCGGGGATGGGCCTGGAGGACCTCCAGGGCGGGGAGGAGGTCGCCGGGCTCCACCGCGACCTCCACCAGGCAGCCGTGCAGGCCGACTTTCACCTGGGCAGGGGGCCCGGCCGCGATGAGCCGCCCCTCGTAGATGAAGGCCAGGGCATGGCAGTGTTCCGCCTCGTCCATGTAATGGGTCGTCACGAAGATGGCGGTTCCAGCCGCCGCCATGGTCCGGATCAGATCCCAGAACTCGCGCCGGGAAATGGGATCCACCCCCGCCGTCGGTTCGTCCAGGAACAGGACGGAGGGCCGGTGAATGATGGCCGAGGCCAGCGCCAGGCGCTGGCGCAGGCCCCGTGGCAGATCTTTGGCCGGCACGGTTTGGTAGGCGGCAAGGCCGCCCATCTCGAGCACCTCCGCCAGCCGCGACGCGACCTCGGCGTGGGCGAGGCCGTAGATTCCGGCGAAGAAATCCAGGTTCTCCTGAACGGTGAGTTCCTCATAGAGCGAGAACTTCTGGGACATGTATCCGATGTTCTCCCGCACCTGCTCTGGCTGGCGCGCGACATCGAACCCGGCGACCGTGCCCGTCCCCGAGGTCGGCAGGAGGATGCCGCAGAGCATCCGGATCGTCGTGGACTTGCCGGACCCGTTGGGGCCAAGGAAGCCGAAGATCTCGCCGCGACGCACCCGGAAGCTCACCCGGTCCACGGCCACGAAGCGACCGAAGCGCTTGGTGAGATCGGTGACCTGAATGGCAAGATCAGCGTTCACAGCGGACACCCTGTGGTGAGGACCTGCCGCCCCATATACCTCCTCCCCCCGCAGGTGGGGAGGGAAAGGCAGCCGAAGGGTTCACTGCAGCGACGGAGTGCCTCGGCGCTGGCCACGCAGCAGCGTCACGAAGATGTCCTCCAGGCTCGGCGTGATCGGGCGCAGGTGCGCCTCGGTCGCCCCTTCAGTCTGCAAGGCTGCCCGGACACGGGGGAGGTCGCGCTCGGCATCTCCGACCAGCAAGTGGAGTGTCTCGCCGAACACCTGGGTCTCCTTCACCCCGGGGAGGCGCCCGATGAGGGCGGCCGCTACCTCCGGGGCCGGGCCTCGCAGTTCCAGCAGGGTTCCCGGCAGCAGTTGGCGCAGGCCGGCCGGGTCGTCACAGGCGATCAAGCGCCCATGGTCCATCAGGCCGACGCGATGGCAGCGCTCCGCCTCGTCCAGATACGGGGTGCTGACCAGGAGCGTGAGACCCCGGCGCAAGAGTTGGTAGATCAGGAGCCAGAAGTCGCGGCGCGAGACCGGGTCCACGCCGATGGTCGGCTCGTCCAGGAAGAGGACCTCGGGCCGATGGATGAGGGCGGCGCACAGGGCCAGCTTCTGGTGCATCCCGCCCGAGAGATTCCTCGCCAGGCGCCTGGCAAAGGGCTCGAGGCGGCTGAACGCCAGGAGATCAGCCATCTGGCGATTCCGCTCGGCCCGGGGGATCCCGAACAGGTCGGCGTGGAATTGGAGGTTTTCGACGACGGACAGGTCGGCGTACAGGCTGCTGCTTTGCGGGACATAGCCGATGCGCGGGCGGATCGCCTCCGGGTTCCGGGTGACCTCCACGCCGAGCACCGTCGCCGAGCCCGCCGTCGCCTGGATGACGCCCGTGAGCAGGCGCATGGTAGTCGTCTTGCCCGCGCCGTCGGGGCCTACCAGGCCGAAGATCTCGCCTGGCGCCACCGAGAGTGTCAGGCCATCAACGGCAGTGACGTCCCCAAACGTCTTGGTGAGGTCCTTGGCCTGGATGGCCGGCGCGTCGTTCATTCCCATCCGCCGTCAGTTGGACGCCTTGCCCTGGCGGCCTGTCCCGCCTCCATTGAGCAGTTCCGCATCGGCGACCATTCCGGCCTTCAGCTTGCGCTGGGCGTTGTCGATCGTGATCTTGACCGCATACACCAGGTTCACCCGCTCTTCCTTGGTCTGAATGTTCTTGGGAGTGAACTCGGCCTCATCCGCGATCCAGCTGACCGTCCCCCGGAAGGGCTGTTGCGGAAAGCTGTCCGCCAGGATGCGTGCCGGCGCGCCCAGCTTCACCTTGCCCACCTCGGTCTCGGTCACATAGACCTTGATCCACGGGTGATCCAGATCGCCCAGGAGGACCAGGGGCTTTCCGGCCGGCACCACCTCGCCTTCTTCGGCTGCCTTGGTGAGGACGGTGGCATCCAGCGGGGCGAACACCTTCAGCTCGGCCACCTGGGTTTCCAGCCGTCGCACATTGGCCTGCGCCTCGCGGACGGCCGCTTCGCCCGCCCGGACATCCTGCTGCCGCAGATCCAGGGTTGCGGCGTTCGCCCGGGCGGCCTCTAGCGCCGCCGCCGCCCGGTCCCGCTCCGCCTGGGCCGCGCGGATGTCCTCGATCCGAGAGCCCTCCTCCAGGACGCCAAGTCGCTCGCGTGTGGCGCGGACGGCCGCGTCGGCCGCCTGGAAGTCGCTCTCGGCCCGGTCCAGGTCTTGCTTGGCGATAACCCGGTCGGCCAGCAGATCGCGGTAGCGATCGCGGGTCAGGCGAGCGATCTCGAGGCGGGCCAGATTCTGGCGCAGGTTGGCCCGGCCCTCTTCGATTTCCTGGGGCCGGGAACCGGCCTGGAGCAGGCGCAGCCGTTCCTCGGCGGAGCGGAGGCTTTCTTCGGCCTGGCGGATCTGGGCCTGGACCAGGGTCGGCTCGATCCGGAGGCTGATCCGGGCCTGGAGGAGCCGAGCGTCGGCGCTATGAAGGGTGGCGAGGGCCTGCCGGAGCTGGGCCTCCAGTTCCTCTCCCTCGAGGATGGCGATGAGCTGGCCGGCCTTCACATCGACTCCTTCGTCGACGTACCGCTTGATGACTCGGCCCGTCACCTTGGAGCTGACGTTCACCTCGGTCACCTCGATGCGACCCGAGGCCTGGATGACGTCGCGCGCGTCCCGGCGGTCCCGCCACCAGACCCACCCGGCGAGGGCGAGGGCGGCCGCGACCGCGACGAGGGCGACCACCAAGGCGGGGCGGGGCAGGCGTTTCATTGGGGACCTCGTACCGGGCGCCGGCGCGCGGGGCGCCCGCGGCTTGCCAGCAATCCGTTGAAGAAGATCTCGGTGAGGGTCCGGACGACTTTGGCCTCGGTGAGGGGGAGAATCCGCTGGCCGCGCAGCAACCCCTGGGAGACCGCGAAGACCTGGAACATGCCGGCGAAGGCGCGGGCGGTCACCAGGGGGTCCACGGACCGAAACTCGCCGGCGGCGATGACGCGGCTGATGACCTCGGCCAGCCGCTGGTTGGCGGGAAG
>Ga0187870_1000751_pt1 | contig 33969 bp, 52 predicted proteins | sample June2016WEW_13_1_3_FD_132974 | JGI IMG/M metagenome (GOLD analysis project Ga0187870, IMG submission 132974) | Peatland microbial communities from SPRUCE experiment site at the Marcell Experimental Forest, Minnesota, USA - June2016WEW_13_150 | ecosystem: Environmental > Terrestrial > Soil >... | reverse complement strand
TAGAAATTAGAAGTCATGTTGAAGGTCCCGGAAGGCCCGATGTCAAACTCTCCTGCACCTGAGATTGTCGCCGACCCGGCGGCGGCACCGCAACTCAGGTAACCGGTATCGGTGATGACGATGCCCGCACTGATGCTCAGAGTCCCAGTCAAGGACAGACCGCCCATGCTGAATGAACATGAGATCGTCGGCGTGTAGGTTGTTCCTGCGGGGATTACTACATTACCAGTCACCCCCGAAAATGTTCCTACCGTCCACGTCGTTCCTGTGTTGTAGGTCATGTTGGCGCTGTTGGTAGTGGCGACTGTTCCCGATGCGGCTGAGATTGTCGTATTCGCGCCCCAGGTCAGGTTAGCGCTGTGGGTCAGAGTGTAAGTCCCAACGACGACGGTCAGGCTTCCAGCTGTGATCGTGAGGGTCCCAACCCACCAATTTAGGCTCGCGCCGAGCGTGATGTTGTTGCTGTTGGCGAGGTTCTTGAGGGTGAAAGCGGCGGTCCCGAGATTGGCGATCGAGTAGGTCACGTTCGCGTTTATCGTCAGGGTTCCCGACCCGCTCACGGCCAGGGTCCCCGTTCCTGCGAGGTTGATGTTCTGGGCGTTGGAAGCGTCGGAATTGAGGGTAGCCGTGACCGTGTTGACCGTGAGGGTTCCCGTGGAAGTCGACGCCAGAGTCTTGCTGAAGGTCGTATTGACGCCTGAAATCGTGAGGTTTTGGCCGTTGACGATGTTGAACGTGTCAGCGATCGACGTCGCCGCCGTGTAAGAGAACACGACGCTCGTGGCCGAGGCTGCCGAGGGCGTGTCGATTGTCGTCGTGATGGTAGAGCCGAAGGAGAGCGTCCCTGCGCCAGAGAAGGTCAGGAGGTCCTTCCAAGAGTGAGAGGCCGAATCGGTCGCGCTGAATGCGATGGACTTGGTCGATGCGATGGAGAACGTCGCCGTCGAGCTCGCGCCTCCGATGAGGTTAGGGATCCTGATCGTAATCGAGGCGCTGACCGTGACAATGACGCTGTCGTTGGTCTTTAGAGTTCCCGTTCCTGCCCAGGTCGAGGTCCCTGAAATCGTGAGAGCGGAGTTGATCGTCAGCGTGGTTGTGACGCTGACCGTTCCTCCCCCGGCAATCGATCCCGACATGTTCGCTGTCGTGCCCGAGAAGGTCAGGCTGCAGCTGGCGTTCACCGTCATGGTTCCCGACAGCGCCGTGGGCGTGCCTGAAAACGTCACGGCGCCGGTCGTCGGCCCTACGGTCAGGGTGCCTGAGATTGTCGACTGCCCCGTGAAGGTCCCATGGCCTACGACGGATATCGTGCCCTGGCAGACGACCAATCCGGTGATGATCAGATAGTCGCCAGAGTAGGTTGAGCTGAGCGTCCCGTTGATCGTGACGTGGCCGTTCACCGTCAGGATCGCGTTGTTGAGGACCAGGCTCGCGCCGGCATCTATCAGCAGGAGGTCCTGGACCGTGAAGTTGGATCCCGTGTCAAGCGTGAGCGTCTTGCTGTTGGTGACGTAGATCAGGAGGACGTTGCCGCCTGCCCCTGAAAGCGTCGTGTTGTCTGTGATTATGAGGTCTGTCGGTGGGGCGAAGTCCGGCATCCATCTGGGCCTCCTAACTGAACGTGCCGGTGTAGATGACTACCATGTTCCCTGCGGGGCTGACGGGGAATCCGGTCGTGCCGTTGGTCAGGTCGTGGCCGAGGAAGAACTGGTGGCCTCCCACTGTTATCGCGAGGCCGATTTCCTTGTAGGTGATGATGCTGCCTGACCCGTTCGCGATGGTCCCCTGAACGGTGAACGACGCGCCAACGGCGGCAGCGAGCGTGGCTGCTTTCGCGTAGTTTCCGTCGCTCTTGTAGTCGGTATTCGCAAGCCCGTCTCCAAGGGCATAGTCAGAGAAAGCGGGAGTTGTGGACGAGAGCCCAGCAACGACGTAGAGCGCAGAAGCCGCGCTGTTCGGAGCCACTGACCTCGGGGTATTCGAGACGTCCGTGATGTTGATAGAACCTCCGGCCACGCCGGCGAGGACGTTCTGCTGAAACAGCGCCTCGACCGCAGCGCACGACGGGTCGAGCTCATGCTCGGTGATGCCCACGATCGACTCGGGGCAGTCGTCCGGGATCCTGTGAGTCGGACAGGGATTGCGGGCGATGATCTTTACTTTGAGTCCATACAGAATCGTGGCGTGAGCCTCCTGGCGAGAGACCTTGGCTTCGCCGCCGAGACCGATACCAGCAGAACCTACTGACATTGGGTCGCATTTTCGGCTGTGAGCTCTTTAACCTGAAATCAGAGGTAGAAGTGCCCGAACATCAAGCCGATCACGAGAGTAAGCAGCGGGACCACGATCTTCTGGTAGAGCGAGAGCATGCCGAACATCTTGCCGACGTCGACCCTGAGGGCGTTGAGGTTCTTGTCGGTCTCCCTGCTCTGGGCCGCCAGCTCGCTAAGCTGCCTCTGCGTGTCCTGACGGAGCGTTTCGCACTCTCGCGAGGTCATGAACGATTCGCGATCCATCGCCATCTAAGCCACCGGCACCGCCTCGAGGGTAGACCCTGCTTTTACCGCGTCGCCGGTCTGGGTGTCTTTGAGGTCGAGCTGGAGCGTCGTCGCGGTGGACCCGACCGTGATGAAGCCGAAGATTATGATTGCCCAAGAATCGTCGAGGGCGGCGAGGTAGTTTTGCAAGATGTCCGTTGTAACCGCTGTGACAAGACCGAGAGACGATGAAAAAGCGGTCCCCGAAGCGAAGGGAAGAGCCGCCACATAGAGAAGAGCCGCGCCGGACGCCAAAGCATGAACCTGGAAGTTGATCCGGGGGGTCGAGGAGTTTGACTTCACGAACAGGTACGCCTTGAAACTGTAATTCGCGTTCGCAGAGAGAGGAATCGACAAACCAGAGCTCTCGGTCCCGTTGATGGACGTCGTGTCTGACGCCAGCCTGGCTATCGCCATGCCAGTGATCGCGATCCAGGCGGTGTTCGCAGCGTTGCGCTCGTAAAGCGTGTTGATGACGAAGCCTGAACCCGATGATGTGCAGAACGCAAGCATCCCCGCATAGGTCGTCGCGGCCGCGATTGCCGCCCCCGTGCCCACGAAGAGGGTCTTCTGGTTGAGCTTCGTGTATGTGACCGGACCTTCATACTGACTGAATGCGCTCAAAGATCCAGCTCACCGCTTCCTACCGAATACTGCGCGTCGAGATAAAAGCCTGCACGACCGCCTCCGGCCGAATCGAGCCTGTAGCCGCCAGTGACGATGTCCTCCCCAGGGATCGAATCCGTGAAGTCTTCCTCCTCTCCGGTCAGCGGCTCGATGAAGTTGAGCTGGGCGCTTATGTCGGTCTTGGACCCGTCGATGCGCTTGATCTGGGCGTCGAGCTTGGCGAACATGTCGGTGATGTCGGTCTGCCGGTTGACCTTGGTGCTCAAGTCGCGCTCGCTCCTGTCCACTGCACCGCAGTCGTGAGCGTCGCGGACGTCGGGAACAAGAACGAGGAGGAGAACAGGGCACGCTGCAGCATCGTACCGACCGAAGCAGCGTTGAAGATCCCCTCTTCCGCTATCGTCTGCCCCGCTGCCGGAGACGTCGACGGGAAGAAGGCGTCCAGCTCGAAGCCCTTGCCGGAGTTGATCGACAGCAGCGAGGCGTAGCGGACTCGGTCCTTCTCGGTGACGAGGGTCGTCTGGCCGGCAGCTGGCGCCGTGTTCCCTGTCCCGATGGCCTGATACTGGAAGCCGGCAACTGACTGGCCGGACACCAAGAGAGCCACCTGCACGAGACCGGCGTCGACGGTCTTGTTGACGAACTTACGCCAGCTGAGCAGGGCCCCTTCGCGCTCGAGTCTGCGAAGCAGCTCATCGGTCAGCTGACGGCGTCTCATGACCGAAAGATAATGGTCGAAGGTCGGGACATAGCCAGGAGCCCAGATCATCGCATAGCCTCGGCCGGTGAACCTAATGCCGTCCAGAACCCTCAAGTTGGAAGGCGACACGCTCCCACTCTCTTAATCCTAAACGAGTTCGACCCCTCCAATGTTCAGCGCCGTGGCGCCGAGGGCCTGCTTGTCGGTCTCGAAGTCCAGGGTGACGTCTGTGACCTGGAACTGCTCATTGAGCCCGGCTCCCAGCGAGACGACGGTGACGTACTGCCCGGGCTTCGGAAGGACGTCAGGAATGTAGCAGGTCGCGTCGAGGACCCTCTTGACCTTGGCCGAGACTGCCACCTGGGCCGTAATCAGGTTGGCCATCGTGGCGCGGTCCCGGATGTTCGTGTCCGTGAACACGCTCTCGCTGAGCTTTCTGACCCCGGAGACGGGGATCGACCCGACTGTGACGATGACGGGCGCCGCATAGGTCCGGTAGGTGTAGGTCGCGACGCTCGAGGTAGGGGTCCACGACTTGCCGTCGGCCGACGTGGCTTTCACACCTGCAGAGTCCGAGCCTTTGAACCACGCGAACGTGTTTGCCGTGACTCCGTTGAGAGCGAAAGCAAGCCAATACTTCTGCCCGATCAGGACCGTCTGGGCTCCGATGTCGATGATGACCCAGCCACCCCCTGGCGCCGGCGTGGCCTTCGGAATCGAGAATGACTTGAGCAGGCTGCCAGGGACGCCTCCATTGTCGACGAAGACCGCCCCATTGAGGTCCGCCGTTGGTGTTCCGACGCTCTGCAGGTAGGCCGCGACATAATTCATGGTCCGCTGCGTGGGAGCGAACTGCACGGCGATCCAGGAGACGGAGAGCTTGTCGGCTCCTCCCGTGATGGCCTCCGACTTCTGGTCGATGACGTTCGTGTCGGTCCCACCGAGCCCGAAGAGCCTGTTCACGACGTCGTTGCCGTCGTCCTCGCTCTTGTGCTCCTTGTCGTCGACGATGTATGCGAGCTTGGTCTGGTCGCCCCAGGCTGCACCCGTGGCTGGATCATCTGTGACCAGGATCCCGGAGTCGAGAGCCGACGGATTGGCGAAGTAGAAGACCTTGTTCTCGTCGACCCACCAGACCCTGCCAGCCTGGGCGGCCAGGTCGTTGAGGATGTCACTGATCGGCTTGTAGACCGCGACGTAGCTCGGAATGAAGATCCCAGTGCTGTCGATGCTCAGCGTGAAGCCGTCGTCTGCCACGATCGTCGGGCCTCCGGTCGGATAGGCCGAGGGATCGCTCAGGACCAGGCTGACCAGGTTGCCGATCTCGGTCGACGTGTCGGAAGAATCGGGGGTGATGCCGTCTGCCTGCCTGGCCTGGAACTTCGCGAAGTTCCCAATGCGCTTCGAGGGCCGCTTGCTCCAGTCGAACCCCTTGACGTCGTAGAGCCTCCTGCCGATCCCGGGGACCCTGGTCGTCGGGTCCGCCACGAGCCCCGAGAAGTACTTGGTCCAGGCGCCAGCCCCGGCCTTCTGGACCCAGACGTCTATCGGGTCGTCCACCACGATGGAGCCAAGAAGATCTCCGTCGCTATCCTCGATCACCAGGTTGAACGTCGACGCCACGCCCTCGGCCGACTTGGAGATCGAGAGGCTGTTCAGGTTGAAGTCGAGCCGGGGCAGCAGCGGGTCGTAGATCAGGGATCCCAGCTGCACTTTCGCATAGAGTGGGGCTTGGACGACCATCTACGAGGTCCTCCGCTGGGTCTCGCGCTTGAGCCCTTCCATGACGGTGTCGATGAGCTCCTGCTTGGAACCGACGTAGTTCGGGAACGAGAACGAGTAGTGGTTGACGACGGTGCCGCCCGGGGCGCCTCCGGAGAACCTGCCTCCGGCGATCCCTGGAACGGTCGACGAGAGTCCTTGCAGCGGGACCACAGCCTCGGGCCCATTCTCTCCCACTACCGCGAGCGTCGGCTGGTCGATGATCCCGCCTTCAGCAAGACCGAGGGCGCTGCCGATGCTGCTGATCGTTCCCGTGACGCTTCCAACGACGTTGCTCACCGTGCTGCTCGCGTTCGTAAGCGTGTTGAGGCCATCGAGGATCGGCTTCAAAACGCTCCAGATGGTGTCGAAGATCGGCTTGATGAGACCCCAGGCTGCGCTGACGACCGTGTGGACCCCTCCCCAGAAGTCGTTCCAGGCCGTCGATAGGTCTCCGATGATCGTCTGGAGGACGCTCATGCCTGTTGAGAAGACGAGGGTGACGACCGCCATCACCGGCTTCACCACTGCCTGGATCCCGGCCCAGAGGGCATCCCACGCGATCTCAAGGGCGTCGATGATTATCTGGGCAGCGTCCCACCAAACCTGAAAGTAGAGCGAGATCATTGTCCAGACGATCTTCGCGTATTCCTGGATCCCTTGCCACACGAGGTTGATGACGACGCCGAAGGCCTTGACAGCGACCTGGATGGCATCGATCACCGGCATGATGTAGGGCTTCAGGAAGTCGACCACCGCCTGGAACTTCTCGCGGATCCCTCCCCAGTCGTTGGTCCAGGCTTCGTAGAGCAGGGCCGCCACGGCGATGATCGCGAGGATGATCAGGACGACCGGGTTGGCGTCCATCACGGCGTCGAAGGCTGCCTGAGCCGCTGTCATCAGGGTAGTTCCTGCGACGTAGATCCCCGACATGACTGCGTGGGCTGCTCCGGCGATTGATGACGCGACGCCGATGCCCTGGAGCCCCATGACCAGGTTGAGCACGTTGAAGGCCACGTTCGGGATCTGGAGAGCGACGCCGACGAGAGCCATCTGGTACTTGCTCTGGGCCGCGCTCGCCGCATCGACAGCCTTGTTGTGCTCGTCGATGGCAGACGTGAGCGCCTTCTGGGCACTCAGGGCCTGCGAGGAGTTAGGGCCGTACTTCGCGACGGCGGTGTTGTAGTCCTCCTGTGCTGTCGTGACCTTGTTCTCGGTAGAGATCACGTTAGCGTTGGCCGTGTTGAGGTTCGTCTGCGCTGACGTGAGAGTGCTGATCATGCTGGTCACTTCGTGTCCAATCGTACTGATACTCTGGAACGCCTTCTGCGACTCCGCGAGGGTCGAGTGCCCGATCTTCCAGCTGTTCCAGTTGTCGTTGACGGCAGCGTTCTGCAGCCTGAGCTCGGACCGTGTGTCCTTGATCTGGTCGGTGGTGGTCCCGAAGGATGAAGCGACGTCATCGAGCGAGCTCGTCGTCGACGCTGATGAGTTGGACACCTGGTCAAGGGAGTTGGCGACGTCGCCAAAGTTCGAAGCTGCCTCCTCGACGCCGTCCGTCGTGACCTTGTAGTCGATCGGTACCTCGGCGCTCATCCTAAGGAGCCCCTACCAGGTCGGCGAAAGCGTCGTCCGTCTTCCCCTCGATCTCGTCCAGGATCGCGTCGACTGCCGGCTGCATGAACGGCTGGGCTCTCATCCTCGAAGTTCCCAGTTCGACGTAGGAGGCGTAGCCGGCCATCGCCCGGAAGTGCCACTCGCCCTCTCCCATGGCTACCCAGTCAATCGAACGCTGCAGGTACCCGGTGTCGACGGGGACGATCGCCTTGGCGTAGTCGACCATGTCCTGCAAACACGCCTCGATCGACCGCTCGGTGATGGGCTTGACCGAGTCTGCGGCCTTCCTGGTGAACGCCCTGGCCGCGTCGAGGCCCTCGACCGTCATGCTAACCATTGTAGAACTCCGCCGTATTCTGGTCCTGCTTGCTCTTTATCGCCTGGGCCTTGTCGATGGCCATCCAGGTGGAGATGAGCTTCGGGCGCAGCCGCGTCGCCTCCTCCGGCCCTATGTGATAGTCGATGGCGAGCTTCCGGAGCAGAAGCGCCTCGTGCTGGAACGGAGTGAGCCCGCTCAGGTTGTCGAAGAAGACGAAGCGGTTGAGGGCTCGGACTTCGGCCTTGGTCGTAAAAAAAGCGTGTTGTACTGCTGGACGATCTGGTTGACGACGGATGCCTTGCCGTTGGCCAGGTCTTCCGGCGTGAGCTTCGGGCTGACCAGGGCTGCGCTGACGAGCTTGTAGGTGAGCTTCTTCTTGTCGGTCTCCTTCTCGTCTGCCGTGTCGAGCAGCTCGCTGTGCCCAACGTCCCGAAAGACGCAGGCGAGCTTTTCTCCCGTGGACGGGTCCTCGACCGTGAACGGGTACTCTTTCTTGGCCAGGAACGCCCTGGCAGCTGCTACCTGCGGATCTATGTCAGCGCTCAGGTGATGCTCACCGCTGTCGCGCCGAAGCCCCACTTCTCGGGGATGCCTTCCTTCGCGTCTGCGTCGACGGACCTGTCAGTCAGGTCGATCGCGTAGGCGCCGGTGAACGTGATCGTGCAGGTCGTGGCCTTCAGCACCCAGGCCAGGGTCCGGGACGTGTTAGCTTTCGCGTCGGTCTCGAGGGTCGTTGAGACGTACTCGACGGTGATGTCGCCCTTGATGTCACGCTGGAACGAAGTGCCGCTGAACGCCATCTTCTTCGATCCAAGAATCCATTTGTCGCCTGTCTCCCTGGTGATGGTTACGTTGATCTCCTCGCAGGGTATTCCTGATGCGTTCCACGACACAGGGCTCGCGCCTCCGTCGGCCATCGACCAGAGAGCGGTCGTGTCCGGTGTTGCGTGAGTTCCCGATCCGATGTAGTCGGTGACTGAAGGCGTCGAGATGTTGTCGTGCGTAAGCGTGACGGTGACATTGAGCGAGGGCTTCGAAGCCGCGCCGGAGATCTTGATGCTCTTGATCCTCGAGCGCGTCATCGTGATGAAGTTCGTGGTCCCGTTGAGCTTGAAGGAGAACCCGATGCTCAGGGCCTTGTCGATCGACCCGGCTCCGCCTCCGACCGCACTGATCCCGTACTTGATGAAGGTCGAGTTCGTGATGCCGAACTCGAGGGTCGACTCGAAGACCTGGCGTCCGAAGACGAACTTGTAGGGATCCTCAGAGCCGTGGCGCCTGTAGATGTCCTTGTCCTGCGTGAGCTTCGGGGTCCACTTGGCCACATTGGCCAGAAACACCATCGTCGGATTGGTCGGGAACGTGCCTTCCGTCGTCTCTTCGACATACTCGAGCTGGTTGACGATCTGGCTCGCATGCGTCATCACGGAGCTCAAGCGCTAACGCCTCCCGTGGTCGCGACAGATACTTTCACAGACACAGTCGTGGTCTCCTGCCGCCACGCGCCGCAGAGAGCGCAGTGCCAGTTGTTGATCTGGGCGCCTGCCGTCGACGCCTCTGTGAACTCCATGGCGGGGATGCCCTTGCAGCCCTCGCTCGCATGTTCAAACTCAAATGCGCTTTCGTCCTTCTCGGACTTCTTGACCGTGAGCTTCTCGCCCGACGAAAGAAAACCGCGGCGCTCTTATTAGCCTGAGAACGTGCCGGGGTTAATAACGGCCAGCTGAGCAGCCAGGCCTTCCGGCGACCGTCGATTGTTAACAAAACGGACTTTGTTATGCTGGTCTTACGAGCGCTTGTGGGAAAAAGGGAGGATCCTCAGTCTCAGCTACGGGGTAGCTGGGGCTGGGGTCGGAACCGGTCCGAGCTTCGCGTCGATCACTTGCAGGGCTGCGGCCGCGAACGGCTGATCGGTCGCTGGGAGCTTCTGGATCTCTCCCTGGATGTACGGCTTGACGTCGGCCCAGGTCTTGCTCACCAGCGCAGATGAGACGGTGCCCGTGTCGACGAAAGCGATGATGTCTGAGACCGCGTCACCGGCGAGAACGCCAACACCTGTGACGAGGGCCTGCTCGGCCGGAGGGAATGCTTGGACATTTGCGACCAGGTAGCCTATGAACGCTCCAACCGCCCACAGGACCTTATCGAGGATGTTCTTCTGTCTGAGCGAGATAGTCATGTTCGATTTCCGAGACGGCGCTGCGCTCTTTAACGTCCCCGGCCCTGTGGCCAGGTCGAAATCGCGCAAGGAGTCCCAGGTGAGAAGGACCCCGGCGCCGAGGATCCCGACGAGCCCCGTGATGATCTCCGACGTCCTCTCGCCGACCAGGTTGAAGTAGATCGTGACGACGGAGAACCGCATCTCGAGCAGGATGCGGTCGAACGCATACCCCAGCACGACCGAGAAGAGCAGGATCCTGGCGAAGAGCCTGATCTGGGCCTTCCTGGTCTCGTCCATCACTGCTTGACCTTCTCGTAGTGGACCGTGACGATGGCGACGCTGTGGACGAGCTCAGGCTTCCAGTCAGTCGCCTCGCTGGCCGGCTCAGGGGCCTCTCGGAAGTCGCTAATATCCCACCAGCAGATGCCGGGAGCAGGGCCTGCCCTGATCAGCATGATCTGCTGAGCGACCTCCTTCTCGAGCTTCCACTTCTTGTCCCTCATGTTCTTACCCTTCGCGAAGATGTGCACGTAGTGCCTGTCGGTGTACTCCCAGCGGGTACTGCCGAGCACGTTGGGATCGATGCTCACCAGAAGCGGTGTGACGTGGACCTGGAAAAACGTCTGGCCGTCCCACCAGGTCGTGCCGATCTTGACGCCGCTCGGGTTGAGCGACGCGTCGAAGAGCTGAAGCTCCGAATCTCCTTGCGCCCCAGCAGCTGGCCACCCGTTCTTCAGGGCGTTCATGATCGTGATGTTGACGTCGGTCTGGAAGTCTGCAGTCTGACCTGCGACGATGATCTTGGCCACGGCCTACGCCTTCCGCTTCTCGCGCTGGTTGCCCTCGTGGAGAGCAGCGATCCTGCAGTCGGCTGAACAGAACTGCCTCTTGTCGTTCAGGCTCGCGACCTCGAAGGCCTTGCCGCAGCCGGAGTAGTGGCATCTCCTCGAGTAGGTTGCCATGCCTATGGCTCCGTCATCGACGTATCGGAAGTGACCTGGCCCTGCCCGGGGATCGGCCCGAGCGCTGGGTTGAGCGGCGAGGTCCGGTAGTTCGAGGACTGAACCACGACGATCTGAGTGCCGAACAGTTGCTCGATGATCTTGTAGAACTCTTCGCGGAACGTCTTGCCCTTCTGCTCGACGTCCTTGTAGTTGGCCAGCAGGAGCGAAGCGGCATAGAAGTTCGACAGCTGCTGGATGGTCTGGAACTCGTCATCGACGGCTGCCCAGTCGTCCTTCCGTGTAAGGCTCTTGACCAGCGAGTCGGCCGCGTTGATGTAGCCCGCTATCGTGGCGTCGGAGACGTCGGACGGGGGCACGTTGTTCGCGAGGGCTCTTACGCTTGAGACGTCGCCGTAGGTCACGGAGAAACCGAAGCCTCCTTCTCGTCTTTAACGCTCTTCTTGGCATAGGGCCACGGGATCACTCCTGCGGCGTAGAGCAAACCCGTCACCATGCCCTTGGTCCTGTCGGACCATTGGACGATCTCCTGCTCGGAACCGCTCGCGATCTGCGCCAGCATCAGCAGCAGCCCCATGTCGAACTCGTTGCCGGAGGCCGCGCTGCGCTTGATGCTTTCAAGGTCCGCAGCCAGGGCCTCCGGGTCGACAAAGACGGCCTCGCAGTCGGAGCCCTCGAAGTACTTCGACGTCGACCAGGTCCCCTCGTTGCCGATGAACTGCAGCATGCGGTAGAGCGAGCGGCGATGGAGCCATGCCTTCGACCGCAGGGAAGGATCGTTGACGATGCTGACGCCATGGACCTGGTAGAATGGAGGGCTCGCATTCTGGGTGATGACGCCAAGGGGCGACCTGATGGTCCAGTGGTTTGGCTCGTAGTGGAGGCCTGGCGTCCACCTCACGAGCCTGTTCTGCGGGAACTTCCTGCCAAACCTCAGGTCCTCGACGTCGATGCTGGCGTAATCTGCCGCCCAGCTGGAGAGCACAACTCGGAGAACTGCTTCGCTGTCAAGGACCTCGTCGTCGTCGATGATCAGCAACCAGTCGTCGCTCGTGGGCTTGAGAGTCGCGGCCAGCTGCAAGGCCTGGGTCCGGGCCGTCTTCTGCAGCAGATGCCCGTGCCTGGTGTACATGGTCGGGAACGGAAGGCCTGTCGCACACTCGCCTGGGGAGCTTGGGCTGTCGCCTCCAAGGCGAGGCCATCCGGCGTAAGGTCCCTCGTGGATGACCGCCCCGTCGACGTGGCCTCTGAGGCTCTCGAGCGTGCGCTTGAGCGACTCGGGGCTGCCGTATGTGTTGATGCACGCGAAGATCTTGGTCATTCCAGCAGTCCCTTGTAGATCTGGTCGAGCTGCTTGACGACGTTCTCGATGCGGTGCCGCTCTGGGAATCCTTCGAGCGTCTCCTTCGTGGGCCAGTAGTAGACCTGCTTGCCGAGCATGAGGCTCTCGAGGTCCGTCAGCGACAGAACCTTTTCGGGCGTGGCCGAGTAGTCGACCTCGGGCTTCCAGGAGATCTCTCTCTCGAAGCCCGACAGGAACGACGGCATCTCAAAGTAGGGCATCGGGTCCTGCCAGCGGATCCAGACCGTCACGCCCGGGATGGCTGCCTTGACTTCGTCGACGAAGGGCAAGGTCCGGACGTAGTCGCAGGGGAAGAGGTCCCCGTGGCCAGCGTATTCGGTGCGCCTGAACAGGCGTTCGTCGATCGGGTTGGGAAGCCAGCTCGAGCCAGGGATCAGCTTCTGCAGGTCAGGCGTAGAGACGAGGGCGACGTCTGCGAGCCTGGCCAGGCGCTGGGCGGTGGCAGGATCCTCCTCGCGCAGGTTCTGGCCGTGGTGATGAAGAACGATCTTCGCATAGGGGTGGCTCTCCCTGATCCTGGGGAGCAGCCAGTCGAGGGCATGGACATGGATGATGCCGAAGTCAGGAACGAGCCTGATAGCCTCTTTGACCATGACGTCCCTGTTCGTGCAGCAGCGGATGATCCCGTCCTCGCCAGCGCGGAAGGGATCCAGATTGCGATCAGCCATCAGAACGGCAGAGCCGGGATACTCGCGAGCAAGAATGGCGGCGACACGTCCTGCGTTCCAGATGTGAAGGACCTTTGGGGGATCCAACGGTGCGTGAGAGTGCGTGGGATTGCTATAAGAAGAGTTGCCCCGGCCAGCTCCCCCATTGCTGGCCGAGGCCCGGATTCGAAGTTATGGGTATTCTTACGCGTAGGTCGTTGTGATGGTCCGCATGCCGCCCTGGTTGATGATGCTTGCCAGGGTCCATTGCCTGATGACGTAGCCGTCCGCGCCCCTGATCTCGTCGCGGTACTGTGCCGCTTCGGTGGGCCCTGCTGCGAGCACTACCGCTCCGGAGGACTTTGACATGACCGTCGCCATTGTGGCTGTCAAGTCTGGGTCTGTGACCACCATCAGGTCTGGGTAGCCGACTGCCGCGAGGTTCGGGCTTACGTTGCTGAGAGCCCCTGCGTCCTGGTTGAAGTATCTCACGTAGGTGTTGGCGCGAAGTGCCGCGAAGACCTTCGGGTGAAGTCCTATCACGTCTGGCTTGAAGCCGTTCTGCCAGATGAGGTCGTAGACCCCTTCGAGGTCCAGCAGCGGGTTGTAGTGGCTGAAGTCGCCGTTCGTGTTCATGGTGTTCCACGCGCCTCCTGAGTAGGAGCTCGTGGCGACGGTTGTGCCTCCTTCGATGATGGCCTGGAGCTGGGCGTTCTCCGCCTTCACGAGGGCTCTGGCTGCGTTGTCGACGTGAAGCCTGAAGACGTCGTGGACCGCCTGCTTCTCGGACTCGTCCGAGAGCAGTATGTGGGCGACGTTCTTCCCTGCGGCTGCAAGGTCGAATGTGGTCCTCGCGTAGGTCTGCTTGAGGACTTGTGCCTCCTCGAGAGGCAAGATCCTCGTGGATGCGCTGTACTTGGTGGCCAGGTCTACGCTGAGTACGAGCTGCGGGCTGTTGACGATCTGGCACATCTCCCGGAGCCTGTAGTCACGGAAGGTAGTGCCGAGGACCTGATCGAGCACGACCACCGCCTTGATGGTCGAGCTGTCTGGAGTATCGAAGATGCCTCCGCTGAGAGAGGCTTCTGCGGCCCTGAGGAACCTGCCCTCGACTTCCTTGAGCCCCTTCTTGGCGACATAGTCTGAGTTGGGCGCGTTGCCGACGGCGCCTCTGTAGAAGGTCCCGTCATCAGGGTTGAACCAGGCGAGATGCTTGCTGTCCATCTCTAAGCACTGATCCCTGCTCGGTATCCGAGCAAAATCCTACCGTAGCTTGCCTTGGTGATGGCCTCGTAGGCCGTCCCCACGATGAGGCTGAGCTGCAAGGCGTCAGACTGGACGTAGTTGCTGGAGAAGTCCGTGGCCCTCGCCTTCTGGATCTTTGTCTTGGTCGTGGTTCCCGGCTTCACGAGCCAGCCGAGCGAAATGTTGCCGACGTTGTCCTCTGCGAGTTCGACGATCCCTTCGATGAGGCACCTGCCAGTCCCAGACTTCGCGATGGCTTCAACGGCCACCACGTACGGGCCCTGATCCGTCGCGTTTTGGGCGTCGCGGACTTTGCCAGCTCTGACGACGCAGAGGTCGCCCTTTACGATGGCGCTGGTGCCATCCTCGGTGAGCTGGATGTACCGGGCGCCGATCTCAGAGTCGACGTCTCCAACTGCCACTACTGATTGCCTCCCTTGGTTGGGCCGAACATGCTTTCGCGCAATGCGTCCACCGCCGTGGCTTCCGTCCCGCTGCCTGCCGCTGCGGAGTACGCGACGCTGGCCGACCTGGGTCTTACCGATCCGGTCGGGTTGGCGTCGATCAGCTTCTGGTAGGTCGTGGCCAGCGCGTTGAGCGTGTCCGCGCTGAAGCCCTTCATGGCCTCCAGTTCTTTCTGTGCGTCCGCCGCCTTGGCGAGACCGCACGCGACCTTGAGCTCGACGACGCGCTTGACAGATGCGAGCCTGTCGGCAGCCTCTCGCGTTGCTTTCTCGTCTTCGAGCGTCTTGACCTTTCCGCTCAGGGCGTCGACCTCGGCGCACTTCGCAGTCATCTTCGTCGACTGCTCCGCGACCGTGGCCTTGAGCTGGTCAAACTCTTTCTGCTCGTTGGCGTCCATTCGAGTCTCCGTGCCCGTCTGACTCTTATTAGCCTGAGAAGCCTCGAGGTACTTGCCCCAGGCGTAGGCGTAGAGTGGATCCTCCTTCATCTTCTTGCCGATGAGGGTGGCGGCCTCTCCCATGGTCTTGGCCAGCCCGAGCGACACCATCGTCGCGGCGCTGCGGTTCTTGATGGCTGCGCAGACCTTCTTCGCGGTGTCCTCGTCCCCGTACTGCTTCATCATCTTGGTCATGCACTCGTCCCAGGGGAACGAGCCAGGACCACCCGCCGGCGCGGCGAACATCATCTCGAGCTCGGCGCTGAACGCCTGTATATCCAGATCAGTGGCCAATGTCAGGACCGAAGCCGGGTTTGGCTCTTTAACTATCGAAGCGACCGCCGCAGAGAAGTTGCAGGTCCTGACGTCTGGTGAGACGCAGGTCCCCCTGACGCTGGCTGCTCCTCCGAAAGCAGGGTTGTCGACAAAGGCGACGTGCCTGCCGATGAACGACTCGACCATCTCTCCGCCGTTAGGCAGATGCTGGATGTTCGACGTGTCGACGCGAATCTGCGGGCTGACCCACTTCCAGGAACCGCTCTTGATCCCGGCCCAGGCCTCATCGCTGGAGATCTTGGCGATCCCCCAGCCGATTCCGTTGCTGACACCGACGTCGATGATCGTCCCGACCTGGTGGGCGTCCTCGTAGGCGGAGAGCTCGCCGAGCGGGAGCGACTCGCCGGTCCTCGGGTCGACGCCGTGCTGCATCGGGTCTCCAGGCGGCCCGATGACCGGCTTTCCGATGAACGACTTGAGCCCGGCGAGCAGGGCGTCGTCGGTGACGCCCCACTTGTTCTTGCTGAGGACGTCGGCGTCCAGGATGAAGATCTTGACGTAGCGGATCCCGTCCTTCTCATAGGGCTCGAGGGCGCTGCCGTATCTGAGGACGTACTGCAACGAAGCTGCTTCTGGCTTTGAGCGTCTTTAACCCTCAGACGAAGATTCGGAGGGCGATTGCCGTCCCCACGAGCAGGGCCAGGATCAGCAGGACCGCGAGCGCCCTCTTCCACTTCAAACCGCTTTCGCCAGCTCCTCGATCGTCTTCATGCCATAGGCGACCTCTTTAGCCAGCTCCTCGAGGTACGGCCCCATGTCCTTCACGGTCTTGCCCAGGTACAGGCCAGGGCACTCCTTGGGCGCCTCCTCGAGGTACCCGACGTCTCCCTGCGGGGTGTAGTGGAACGGGTAGAGCCTGCAAGGGTGAGGCCTGGACCCGTAGACGGCGCACTTCTTGTCGCTCCTGAGGAACGTGCAGGGAGCGAAAGGCTCCTTCTGGTTGAGCTCGCGGAGGATCGACGCGCCCTCGTGGGTGCACTCGGCCTCGAAGTCCTTGATCTGGGAAGGCGCCATCGCGGCGAGCCTGTCGACGTCCCGGGGCAGCAGGGCGAGCACCCTCGGGTGGCAGCACTTGCCGCAGCCGGGCCTGCACTCGAAGAGCATCAACTGGCCTTCCTTGGTGACCGGGATCTGGACGGTCAGGCCTGCGTCTGTCCTGTACCTGGCGTAGGCCGCGATCTTCGCAGACGCGACCCTGTGGTTAGGTAGCAGCTGCAGGGTTGGTCCCTTCTGTCGGGGCTGTGGGCGACGGGGCTGTCGTCGGCTCCGGTTGCTGGACTTCTGGCATGCCAGACTGCGGTCCCGTGGGCGGCGGTCCGATGATCATCTCGAGCGCTATCGGGTTCCACGCGTGCTCGATGTAGACTTCAGGCTCCTGGTCCTCGGCGAGGGCTGCGGGAAGACCGACGCTCTTGGCGTTCTCTTCGACCATCAGCCAGGCCTTGACCAGCGGAGCGTACCAGCGGAGCTCGAGCTGCCTTCCGTGCTGGGTCTGGATGTCGGTGATGGGTCCGTTGATGAACATCAGCGCTTGGATCTCGGCGGTGGCCCTGTTGACGTTGTGCTCCCTGTTCAGCAGGAAGCGCGGGACCTGGAAGTTGCCGATGAGCTCGTTGTCGAGGTTCTCCTTGGCCGCGATCAGCTTCTCGAGGTCCGGGCTGATGTCGACCTTCTGGAACTCGACCTTCCTGTTGACGCCGATGAACTTGCCCGGCGCCAGGGTGGCGTTGTCGAGGATGCTCTGGATCGTCACCGTGGCAGCTGCCGAGCTCTGCCTCTCGGTGTCGATCCGCAGGATCCCGGCAGGAGCCCACAGCGACTTCGCGACCTCCTGGATCGCCTCCTGAAGCAGGAACCTCCTCGCCTGCAGCGGCCAGCCGATCGGCTCGATCTCGCTCAGGCCAACATGCTCGTTGAGGATCTCGTTGTGCGTGAAGTGGAGGACGTTCTCGGGCGGCAGGATGTTCTTGTCGTTGTTGATGCTGATGTCCGCGCGGATGCCGTAATAGAGCCAGTGGTCGATCTCCCCGGTGTCGCGGTTCATGCGGGGCCACATGGCCCAGGGCTCGAGCTCGATCAATTTCAGGACGACGCCGTTGTCATCCTTGAGAATGAAGAACGACGCGAGGCCGCTGATCTGGGTGAAGATGATCGCCTGCCGCATGACGGCGTCTATGTTCACCTTGCGGTTCATCCCATCGATGTAGTCCTTGAGAGGGCCGTACTTCGCTCCAGGATCGGCGTAGACAGGCTTCTTGGTCTGGGGGTCGATGGCGCCCGTCTTGTGGGCACTCGGGTTGACCCACTTGACGACGGTCTCGGCTCCCTCTTTCGTGCCCCACTCTGCCTTGATCTGGATCGACTGCCTCACGATGCTGTCTCGCTTGAACTCCCGGAACCATTTATCCATCGCGTCGTAGGCGATGGACCTTGCGAACGTGACGTCGCCGCCACCGTATTGTAAGCGGAACTGCCAGCCCGTGCCCCTGCTGACCGTGGTCCCCGGGGCCCTGGCGCGTCTGAATTGCTTGTCGTCGATCGGAGCGTAACCTGCGGTCCTGCGGATGGCGTTGAAGTCAGCGGCGACCGAGTCGTCGTAGGACTTCTCGGCTTCAAGTCCCTTCGCGAATTCGCTCGCGTCCTTGGACGTCGCCGCGACCGCCTTGTCAGCGTCCGTCTTCTTGGCCAACGGGCTCAGCAGCCCCCGTGTCGGTCTTTAGCATGAGTCAGAGCTGCTTCCTCTCCGACTCGCTGATGATCGTGATGCCGACCCTGTCGAGGCCTTCGTCGTGCCAATGGCTCCTCCTGCTCTTCTTGGGGCTGACGGCTACGGCCTGGCCTGCGGTGGGATCGGGCTTGTCCTTGAGCGGCTCTCCCAGCTTCAGGACCTTCGGCTCTTCGTCGCTCAGGACGCGGACACCCCCGCATCCTCTTCAGGGACCGGAGCCTGAGGCTCGACGTAGAAGACACTCCTGATCTCCAGCCAGGTCGCAGTCTCGTAGAATTTGCGGCCGGAGCCGGTCAACGAGTAAAACCAGCTTTCCTTCCGGATGAACCCATACGCGAGGAGCTCGCTGAGGAGCTTCTCTGTCATGACGTAGCTCATGTTAGCCTTGTAGAGAATGGGGGTCAGGCGAACCGGGCCTTCTTTCTCGATGACGCCGAGGATCTCCATCAGGATCTCGACGCGGCTCCTTCGGATGTTCTTGACCTCGCGGCGTGCGACGGTTGCTTCCTGGGACATCATGGCTCTTTCGTCCACCTGCGCAGGGCGCACATTAGGGCGTCGACCGAGTCCATCGTGCTCTTGCCCGTCTTGTCGATCTTCCTGCCTCCCTTCGCCCAGCGGGCATTCTTCAGCTGCCAGATCAGGGTCCTGAACCGCGGGTGGATCCTCAGGCGGCGCTGCTCAAAGAACAGCTGCGTCGAGGAGATCATCGGCGGAAGTTCGGTCCCGAATGCGACCCGCTCCGTGTAGATCCCCAGCTGGCCGAGGAGGTCGGAGAAGGGCTTGTTGCTGGCGTCGCAGAACGAGTCGGTGTACCCGCCCTGGACGTAGGCGTTCGTGATCGCGACCGCCATGTCGTTGAAGTTCGGCCGCTCGTACTCCTCTGCCATGATGACGTAGAGCGCATCCCCTCGGTCTTCAATGCCGCAGACCGCGAACATGGAGCTCGCGAATCCGGTGTCGATCCCGATCGACTTCGTGAACTCAGCCCTGGGCGCCAGGTCGTAGGGTTCCGTGCACAGGTCGATCGAGTCGGGCCTGAAGACGTCGCCCGTTCCTGCCTGGGGCTGGCCGAGCCAGAAGACCATGTAGTTGCTGGACGGGTTGGCCATCGCCCTGCGTGCCTCGTCTACCTGTACCGAGAACGGCTTGATCCAGGGCCTGCGGTCGACCTCGTGGATGAACGGCTCCTTGAGCTCCTCCCATGGGTGCTTCATCCAGGGGCCGTAGCGCTTGTATCCCCACTCGTCGGCGTTGCGCCAGGTCTCCATGAAGATGGGATCCTGGTAGTAGGGAGCCGACGCCATGATGCGGACTCCGCCCGTAGTGACGGACGCCAAAGCCCCCGAGAGGACCTCTCCGCCCTGGGTCTTGGACGCAAGGACCGCCTCGTCGGCCATCACCACGTGAGGATGCCAGCCGTGGGCGCTGTAGTAGCTGCTCGCGTAGACGCGGACCTCGCGGCCATCTTTCAGCCTGGCGTTGACGGCGAGAGGCTCCTCCTCAAGATAGGCCGGGGTGTGCTTCCCAGAATGGAGCAGGCGCCTGATGTGGCCATAGGTGATCTTGGCCTGGTCCTCGCTTCCTGCGATGATGCCGATGGTCTTGAGCGGCGTGTACAGCATGAGCTCGATGGCGAGGATCGACAGGGTGAGGCTCTTCGCGGTCTCCTTGGCGCCCATGATGATCGAGTCGCGGGGATCCTTCCAGAACTCGGCCAGGAAGGCGCCCCTGTCCTCCTTCTCGGAAAGCCAGTCGAGGCCTTCCCACTCCTGCTGGGCGAATGTGATCGGGTCGGTCCAAGCGGGCAGCGTCTCCAGGACGGGATCTCCCCTGTGCCGCTCTTCGAGCTCGTCGAAGGACTTCCAGGTGTCCTGCAGCCTCAACGCCCGGAGGCCTCCACTTCGTGCTTCAGCTTCTCGACTTCCTCCTGGCGCTTCTGGTTCTCGACGACGTTGAGGACCGAAGGCCCCCTGTTGACTGCGGCCTGAATCGCTCCGATGAACTCGCCTATGAGGCTCGTGGCCTGGATCTTGACGAGCGGGCTTTCGGCGCTATCACGGATCTCTGTAAGCACCTTGATCTGGTCCTCCCAACCCTCGATCGTGCGCCGGAAGTACAGTGGGTAGCTCTTCTTGGCGATGGCCTCGACGAACTTGGCTGCGTCCTTCTGAGACCTTTCCAGCCACCTGTAGTATGTCGCCTGGGAGATACCCATCAGCTGCATGATCTCGTCCTTGCGCTTGAGCTCGCGCAGGTACTCTTCGAACTTGGCCCTCTTGGTCGCGTCCTGTGCCTTGGTGGTTCCCGGTTTTCTCATTTTTCTCGCTTGCTGTAACGCGTCAAGCGACTCTCATTCCTCAGGCCTTGGCCTTCGCCGCGTAGAGGATCCCTGCCGGCAGCCCTGGGAACTGCCCTGCCTTGACGTGAATGTGCGGGTCGCACTCTCCCGGCATCTTCGAGAGCCAGGCCTGCGGGTTGGGCTTGCGTCCCGCGACCTTCGCAGCCTCCACCTCTCGCTCCTTGGCATTGGCGGCTTCGGCCTTCCTCGCGTGGTAGGCCCACATCCTCATGCCGCACCCGTCGCACCTGGTCTCCTGGAAGGTGCGGGGGCCCGCGGAGTGGTGGTCAGTGCAGGTCGGTAAGTCGCTCACGCCCGTGTAGTGGACGCTTCAGGATATACCCGTTGCGCGGGAGTGCATAGGAAACAATGGGGGATAGGCCGGGAGAGCATTAACTCATGTAGCATTCAGCAGGCAGAGGTTCGAACTGTAGGGTCGGCCCATGCAGGATTGAGCCCGGCGTGTAGATCATCGGAAGACCTTGGTCCAGTGGATACCAATCACCGATGTTGCAGTTCATCGCCTCAGTAGTTGACGCCCCCCCATAGGTCACAGTGACGAGCATGGTCCCATCCCAATTATGGGTCACGGATGACGGGATGACTTTTACGCTCCGTTCTCCCCAAGAATATGCAGCATTGGAACCGACCACCGCGAATAGGACGATCAGGTAGAGTGCGCACCAGGCATTGCGGTTCATGAGAGCCCCGCCCTCGCGTTCTGGATGCGCTGACACCGATCGCACCATTTCCACTCCTTCTCCCAGACGGAGACGTCGACCTCCTTCTTGATAACCACTCCGCAGAGGGCTACCCTCGCGGGCCTGCCGTGGACTATCGGGAGCCGAGGATCGTCCTTGAAGAGGTGGACGAGTTTGACGCTCACTCTACGCCTTCGCCTCCGCTTCAGAGGAGGTCACGACCTTGACGACTCCGAAATCCACGCAGAAATCAGCCAGCGGGTAGTAGGCGTTGAAGTTCTTGAGCCACGCTTTCGCCTCTCGGACTTCATCTGAAGTGTCCGACCCCAAGGTGCCAGCGACCATCGAGAGCAGGTCATCGGCGTTGTACTCGTCAATCTCCTTGGTCGTCTCGAAAGTGTCGTGGCCGAACTTCTTTGGCCCACCAGTCTTGGCCCACCAGTAAAGCGTGTACATCCGCTTCTGCGCTTCATGCCCGCTGTCGGAGGTCATGGCAACATGCTCCTGAGCGTCGCCCTCGTCTGTCTGATCTGCCGGACGCAGAGCTCCGGGCAGTGCTTGACGTGCTGGTTGTCAAAGTAGAGGGGGAACATGCCGTGGCTGAGGAGTTCGACGTGGCGCCTGTAGCTGTCGGACTTGCTCCCCTTTCCCATGACCTCGGGGACGATGTACAGGCCGGGGGTGACTGGCACCAGGAGGTCAGGGACGCGCGAGGAGTCTTCACCGGTCGGCATGGGTTCGCCCCACTTGGCGTCTATCCCGGCGCGGTTCAGCGCATCCAACAGGACGAGCTCCATCTCTCCGAAGCCCTTCCTGTAGGTTCCTTGCTGGCGCTCGCTCATGGCGCTCCATTCTCCGCTTCCCAGGACTGGTAGCACTTCAAACACATGCGGTCGGTTGGAAACGCAATGAGCGTCCAGTCTCCCTTGATTGTCCGGCCGCATCGGGTGCGCGTCCTGCTTCCCTTCGCCACGATGTGCCAGAGGACTTGGTCGCGGAGAGCCCTCAGGTTTTGATGTCTCAAGCCGCTCCCTCCCTGATTCTGTACAACCACTCTCTTCCTTTCGCCGGGAGCATGCTCTCCACCACGTCTGTGCCCCGGAGGTCGCTCATCGGGTCCTCGACGGCCAGCTGGGTCCAGTAGATCGATTTGCCGACATGCTTGAAGTCGCCGAAGCCGGCTTCTTCGATGCCTCTATCGACCGCGTTGTTGAGCCATGCTTGGACTGCTTTGACCGTCTGCCATCCTACAAGGATGTGAAGCGCATGCCTGACCTTTTCATGATTCGGCCCGGGCCTCCAGTCGAGGTCATGCTTCCTCCCGCCACCAAGCTGTCTTTTGTCGCACTCGATGACGACCTGCTGGCCGCAATTGGAGCAGTTGACGGTGTGGCTGCTCATTCCTTGAGATGCTCCTCGTACTTTCGATGGCTTTCGAATGTCGTGCCGCAACAGAGACAGCGGACACGCTCACCGATGCGCCGAAGGGTCTGGACTGCGTCGGGTTCGCTCATCTCGCGGGAACCTCCTTCATCTTGAGCAGAATCGCGCGGGCCTTGCGCTCGGCCTCGTACTCGTCCTCCCAGCGGAAGAAGCTGTGCAACCGAGGGTAGAGGATTCCATGTGTGCTCTCCTGATGGGCGAGGTATTCCGCACGCGCCTTTGCGAGAGAGTTTTCGAACTTCTTGGGGCAGTACTGGCAGCGGACGACCCACATGGGGCCCTCCGAGTCGATGAAGACATCCTTCGAGTACGGATTCCCTGGGGAGTTGGCAGGGAGGAGTTGTGCCATCAGATTCTCCTCACTTCGTTGCGGTTGGTGCGGGCGCTCCTCCGCGTGGGTTGGTTGCAGTTTGGGCACCTGTCTCTGCCGGACCCGACCTCAGCGATGGGGACGACCGACTCGCCATAGAAGCCACACCACCGCTCTTGGGTCTCATAGTCGCAAATCATTCGGGTCGCTCCGTGTCGAACGCGTCCATCGTGATGACCTCCGTCATCCGCTTCTCCTTCTCGTACCCGGCCTTGAGGCGCTCCTGCCTCGTCCGCTCGTAGGCTTCGGCCGTCCAGACCCCCACATCATCTTCAATGATTAAACCCGCATCCCTCAAGGTCTCAAAATAGTCGTAGACGGTTGACTTCCTGACGCCAAGGACCAGTCGTGCCCTCGCCAACAAGACCCTCTTCGAAATCCCTTCGTCGTCCTTCACCAGTGAGAGGAACCTGTGGACGGCCCGCCTGCGTTCAACCTTTAACGGCTCGCTGGACAGTGGCATCAGGTCTTCACTTCTCCCCGTAGGTCAATCAGTGGAAATCTCAGATTCCACCCCGCATACGTCCTCCCACCTACTGCTACTGTACTACTCCCTCTTACTACTCCCTCCCTCTTGGTCGTGGGTTCGAATCCTACCCCCTCGCGTGGATGGATGCGGCGTGGAAAACCGACTTGGCAAGAACTCGAGTTGTTTCCCATCCTTGGGGGCGTCATTCTCCTACTGTCGGGGGAGGTGCGGAGGGGGGCCATCAGTTTGAGACCTCCACTTTGACGAACCTCGCCAGCCTGTAGGTCGTCCCGTCGAAGACGACCGCGCCGAAGGTCCTCGGCACTATCTCGGAGATGTGCCTGTGGTCGAGGTTCCATCCGTGCTCCAGGCCGAGGACTTCAATCTCGGACGCCCTGCTGGGCTGGCCCTCGCGGTCGTTCATCAGGACGTAGACCAGCTGGCCGGCCTTCTCCTTGGTGCTCAGCGAGACGAGCTTCTCGGTGTGGCTGACCCTGATGGTCATCTGCTCGTGCTCAAGGTCGATTTGGCTGGGCGGTTCTGATTGAGAATGTGCACGGCCCTCCTCAGATGATGCGCGGCCCTGTGTCTGAAGGGAGGCCCCAGCACCCCTGCCGGAGGCCTCCCGGGTGTCAGGCTGGGAAACGCTGCTCTGCACGCGCCCGACGTTGGCGGGGGCTTCCTGAGCTGGGTTACCCCGCACGTTGCCTGACTGTGATACTTCGGTGTGTAACTTGGTAGGTAGCTCCGTAGGTAAACGGCTCTGCGTAGGTAGCGGCTTAGGTGCATACGCAGGTATGTGCTTAGGTGTAGACCGTCCTTCGAAGACGTCCCTGAACCTCTCGATGAACTCCCCCACGGGCATCGGATGGATCTTCGAGGCGTCGAACCGCTTGAGGTTCTCCCTGGTGGCGTGGAAGGTCTCCCTCATCCTGAACTTGGTCTTGACGCCGGGCACGTTCATGTCGGGCCCCCAGACGTAGGCCTCGCCGTCCTTCAAATCACTCAGGGAGTCGAGCCATTCGTTGAGCGCCTTCTTGTCGCCGGTCCTCCTCACGGCCCAGGCTGCCACCGCCTCCTTGTCCTGGGGAGCGTTGGTCCGCATCGCGACCATGAAGTCAGACTGCGTGAGGACGTTCTTGTTGACCACAGCGGAGCGCTGCGAGAGCAGGGTGCAGCCGAGGTTCCGGTTCCCTCCCCGTCTGACGAAGATGTCGACCGCGTGGAGGCAGACGGTCTCGTCGCGCATCGGCTTCTGGGGCGCGATCACGTCGGCCTCCTCGATGAAGACGTGCCGGTCGTTGGTGTTCTTCCGGCGGAGCTCGTCGAGGAACCGGGGGATGAACCGCTGGGTCTGGCCCTGGGTGAGCTCGGAGATGTCGATGACGCAGGAGACGTTCGACTGGATGAGGGCGTCGGCCAGCTTCTCCGCCTTCTCCAGCTCGAGAGGAAGGTCCGCATGGTCGCCTCCGAAGACCACCACAGGCAGGCCCTTGCCTTTGCCGTCGTAACCCACTCTCAGGCCCCACCACACGCCCATCGGGTCGAGGACGATGATCGGGATCCCGGCCTTGACCATCTCCTCCGCGAGGACCGCAGCTGCCCAGGTCTTGCCCGCGCCCCTGATGGCGAGGAACGCGAAGACCCTCCTTGCGGCTTCGATGGTCAGCGTCAGGTTGTCGGAAAGCCTGAGGCTCATTTCACGAGGAACCCCTTGACCGGCTGGAACTGTATGGCGAAGACCTCGTACTCCCCGAGCGGCCTGAACCTGAACCCCGCCCTGCGCAACGCGGTCTTGAGCTGCCACAGGTTGTCGAAGCCCCCCAGCTCCGCGTCGAACTCAGTCAGGTCTCCCAGGTTCCTCAGCTTGATGTCGGTGATGCGGGCCCTGTACAGCAGCTGTCCGTCGAGCGTGATCGGGACCTCCGAGCCCTGCTTCATCAAGAAGGGCGCGGCCTCCTTCCTGCTTCTGACGGTCTGCAGGACGCCTCCGAGCTTGAGTTTGTCCGCGACGCCGGAACCGAGGACCTTCGAAGTGAAGTTGAGGGCGAGGGTCATAGATTGCTCCCTTTCCCGCCTGTGGTGCGTCCGACACGGCCTGCCCCTCCCGGCTGGAACTTGCCGGGGTTGTTACCATGAGAACCGAATGGACTCCCCAGGTTCAGCTTCATCATTTTCGGATAATTGTAGGATTCCAGCGGCGGCGTCGTGGCTTTGAGGACGCAACTCAGATGGACGTAAGGCGGCTTGCTGTCGGGGTTCGAAACCTCAGCTTCTTCACCACCGAGAATACAGACGTCCCTCAACCGCAAGTCCTCCCTTGGCAGGGAAGCCCGCTACGTGGACTACGGGCTCTTGTTGAAAATTGAGCACGGAGAATGCTACCGCCTCCGCCGACCGCCAACCCTGCCAAGCTCAAGACGTGGCCTCCCTGTACGGCCCGTGCTTCCTCTGCTTCATGTGGAGGTCCAGTACGACCGGGTTCCGACAGATGACGCCGCAGGTGGGGCAGACGGATCCGCCGGTGGGCGGCGCCCGCCTCCAAGCCTTGACGACGACGCGCTCCCTGCGGGGCTTCTTTGAATCCTTCAGGCTGATATGGAACTCGACGTAGCCCTTCTTGGCGTTCTCCTCAATCCAGAACGGAACCTCCTGCAGGTACATCATCTCCTTGATGATGCTCACCATGGAGAGCGCCCCTGAGGCTCGCAGCCCGCACTGTCAACGGTGTTTTCAGTGCTCACGGCGGGAGGTATAGGCAATGACCCTGCAGCATCATGCTTCCGTGCCTTGACAAGGGCAGAACGCTGGTGCCTACGAACAACCTTCTCGCGTCCCGGCAGCAGTCTGCCGTCCGTCTGGTCCTCGAGACGGACCAGAACCGACTCCACGTCGGCAGGGTCGACATTGACACGCCGGACTCTGCCGCCGCTCGTGAGGGTGATCCTCAATCGAATCACCTGCAGTCGTGTCTGCTTCCGTCTTCGTTCTTCGGGACGTTCTTACCGTTTTCCTTGGCCCACCAGATTGGCCCCTGGCAGTACTTGCAGGGCGAGGAGAGCCCCGTCATCTTGGGCTTGGCCGGCGGCGACCCCGCGGAAGGCGGGACCTGTTGGCTACCCGTAGGCGCAGGGTTGCCGACGCGCTTCCTGTGGCCGAGAATGAACACGAGCCGCTCGGACCGCTTGACGACGCCCTGGGGGTCGACCTCGTCATTGGTCAGCTTCTCGATGCGGACGATCTCCCAGCCGTTGTGCTGCTTCAGCTGCAGGTCGACGTCCTGGGTGCTATGGAACTCGGAGAGAGAGTCGACGCCCTCGTAGTACCTGGGCTCGTTCAAACCGGCTTCTCCTCTCCTCCGTACTTGTGCTTCAGCTCCGCGTCGGCTATGTCGACCGTGGTCAGCGCGGACTCGAGGTTCTTCTCGTGGACGCTGATCTCCCACTGGTACCCCTTGGTGTTCTTCGTGAGAGTGATGTGGACCGGCTCGGCGATGGTGGTGACGACCTTCTGGTCCTCGCTCATGCGATCCTGTCCCCCCTCTCGATGATCTTCACCCTCAACGTCCTCTCGATCTTGTCGGCGATGACCTGGGCGCAGTCGTCGCACGCGAACCTCGGCAGTGTCCCGATCGTCGTCAGATACCCCAGCTTGGCCTCGGTGATCCCCCTTCTCGACTTGCAGGCCTCGGTCAGCTTGAAGTCGCAGGTCTCAAGCTGCTGCTGCGGGGCCATCATTGGGCTGGCACCCTCATCGTTTTCGAGACAAGGGCTTCGTACCTGTACCCTTGCGAGATGAGCAGGAACACCGCGTCCTTGCTCGAATTGATCTTGTGGCTTTCCTTGAAGGCTCTGAGGTCGTCGGCCTCCTTGCCCTCGAAGTCGAGCCGGACGTGGATTGCGTCGCTTTTAGGAGCCGTAATCACTCACGCGCACTCCTACTCACCGAGTGGATATAAGTGTTTTTGGCTCACTCTGACGCAATGAGCAGGGTTCTCTGAAGGTTTTCCACGAGTGAGGCAAAATCACTTATAGTCACCGCCCTCCCCACCGCTGTCAATGCCGAAGAGGGTTGAAGGGAAGTACAGCGTGAGGATGGACTTCGAGGGGAAGGACCTCGACATGTTCAAGGCGCTGCAGACGCACTACGGGATCAGCACCGGCACTGACCTGATTTCGATGCTCCTGAAGCGCGAGTACGACTTTCTGCAGGGTAAGCCCCGCTTCGAGCACATCAACATGTACGAGGACCACGTGAAGATCCTGGACCGGGAGCTGGAGAAGAGCGGGAGGATCGTCAGTGTGTACTTCCGCAAGGACGGCCCGTTCTGCGATTACGACCAGACGAGAGAATGCATCCACGTCGACTACGCGTGGGGAGTCCCAGAGGTGGCGAAGGTCCTGCGCAGCAAAGGGCTGAAAGGCCCGGGGAAGGGGAGCTGAGATGGGATTCAGAAGCCACTACTCGCCCGGCAAGAAGTACCAGCTGTTGATCGACACCGGGGACTGCGAGAAGCTGCTGGAGGCCCTTGAGAAGGCCACGAACGAAGGGTGGACCGTCGCACAAACCTGGGGGAGCACTGCAGGCGGCGTCAACATGAGCTACGTCTTGCTTCGGGCTCCGCAATGACTCCGACTCTGCGACTCCACAGCATTCGAAAGGGTTATTTCGATTACCCCTCCGTCGCAGAAACGGCTTCTGGGCCTCTCCGCTTATCGGTAGCAGAAACGGGTTCTGACATGGATTGACTGAGTTCGAGGACTTCATAGCGACCCGGCGCTCCCCGCAGACCAAGGATGCATATGCCCACTGGGCCCGTCTGGCTGTTGGGGAACCCAACACCTTCATCGAACTCGCCCGGATAGACAAGCAGAAGGCAGAACAGATAGTCGCGGACTTCATCGTCAGGACCAGGGCGCGCGCCGGAGGGAACTACATCAACGCCGTGCTGACCCCAGTGAAGAGCTTCCTGGACTACTACGAGGTGCCGTTCTCCTGGCGGAGGCTGAAGCCGCTAATCCCGCCCCCAAGGTTCGTAGCTTCTGACAGGGCGCCGGAGATCTCTGAGCTGAGGAAGATGTGGGCAGTGGCTGATCCTCGAGAGCGCCTCTTGATGTCTATGTTGACTTCGCTTGGGGGCAGGCGCGGCGCGTTCTGGTTTCCATCCGCAAGGAGGGGATACTGCTACATGGCGATGAAGGACATCGTGTTCGATGGAGATGGGCCGGCCACTCTGACGGTCTATCCTGGCGAGCCCGAAGAGTACCGGACGCTGGTATCACCCGAAGCGGTGAATCACCTGCGCCTGACCCTGGAACTGAGGGAAAGGTCGGGGGAGAAGCCGACGCCCGAGTCGCCGGTCGTGAGGATAGAGGACGGGCGGCCCTTGCAGGCGGACTGGCTCTCTGGGATTCTACGTAGATTGAAGTTGAAGGCCGGCATCATCACGAATTCAAGGGACGGAGGATTCAAGGCCGCGCACGGCTTCAGGAAGTTCTTCAAATCGAACTTCCCTGCGTGTCCTCTTCACGGCGACCTCGAGGCGGAGATCCTGATGGGCCATAAGAGGCCTTACGACAAGGCGTCCTGGGAGCACGTCAAGGAAAGGTACATGGTCGCGGTGCCTTTCCTCACGATAGACGCGAACAGGAGGGACGACTCCAAATGGATGGAGGACCACTTCGAAAACCTCGAGATGAGGGAGCAGGTGCGGGAGCTCAGGAGGAACCAAGCAAGGATCCTTGAGCTGCTCATGGCAGGCGCGAAGGTCGACCCGAAGCTGCTGGGTCTGAAGCCTGAGGACGTCGGCAACGGGTAGCCGACAGTGCGTCACGGTAATCTTAAGTGCGAACCACGCAACGGTGAAGTGTGCAGCGGCCGGACGAGCAGTTCATCGACCCTGAGCACGCCGCCGACCTCGACCGGAGCAAGAAGATCTTCGGCGAGAAGGTCCCCATAGTCATCGACGACAGGACCGGAAGGACTGTGGATGGCAGGCACAGGCTCCAGCACGGGTGGAAACTCGAGCGCCACATCAGGACCAAAGACGACCTCGAGTTCTGGGAGCTCAGGCTCGCGTACTCTGTACAGAGGACCATCGGAGAATCCGAAAAGGTCGACATCTTCTCTCACCTGGGAGACGAGCTCGAGAAGAAGGGCCTCTCCGATCCCGAGATAGTCAAGCAGCTCCTGGAACTCTCGCACTACAAGAAGTCAGAGACCTACGAGATGATCCCGGACAGATTCAAAGGTGACCAGGGGCCGAAGGGTCCGAATTTCCACAGGCCGGAATCTCTTCAGGAGGGTTCGTCTTTCGCGGTCGACGGGGAAGAGGTCGGAGTCAGAGGTCCGGACGAAGAGCTCAGGCCCAAGCATCCGGTAGGCCCGTGCCCCTGTTGCGACCCTCCCAAGATCATCGCCTACGTCGGAGGCAGGTTCAGGCTCGCGGATGCCCAGGGCTAAGACGCGCTACTGTTCTGGGTGCAAGCGCACCCACGACTACGGCCGTCCGTGCCGGGCCTGCTTCAAGCACAGGTGCAGCAAGTGCAAGGCCTGGAACGAGATCGACGCCTCGAGCTGCTGGAGCTGCGGGGCGGTCCTGGCGATCAGCGCGAAGTTACTCAGGGAGACGACCCACCCCGACCGCATGAACCGCTGCCCGATCGAAGGGTGCGGGACGATGCTCAGGCTCAAGCCCAGGGACGGGCGCAGGGCCGCAGGAAAGAAGCGCAGAAAGAAACCCGTGGCTTAGGCGTTCGCTGATACGAGCAGCGGCACCTGGTACGTCTTCTGATAGACCCCTGCCTGGTACACGCGGACTCCTGCGACGTAGCTTCCGGTTTCGAGCTTGGCGGCGTCATTGGCCCCAGTCGTCCATTGAACCTTGCCCCCGGTCTCGGGCGTCGCGACGACTGCCGTGGCCGTGAAGAGCACGTTGTCCGGCGACTCTGACCAGACCAGGACTACAGCAGATTTCCCGGTGAGATCTTTCGGGTTCCCGTTCTCATCCTGGATGTCGAGCTCCTTGACGTCGCCGAAGTCGCCCTCATTGATGCTCCACTGGGAGGCCAATCAGGGATTCTCCGGGTCGTCTCTCGTCTTTAGCGCAATGGCCTCGACGCCGGCCTCGCGGACCGTCACTGTGGGGCTCTCTCTGACCACGACGACTTCTGTGGAAACGCCGACTGCTGCGACTGTCTCGAGATCCGGAGATTGTTTGACTACGACGTCTGGGACATCTTCGAACGTGATTACTTCGGTGCTCCTGTCCAAGAGCGGCGGCCCTTCTCTCGTCTTTAACGTCACAGTTTCGAGGTCGAAGGTCCGCATGGCCACGCTCATGCTTTCCCTCGTAGCGACAGCTTCCGAGTAGACGTCCATGGCTGCGACTCTCTCAGGATCCTGTTCCTTGATCACGGCCAGGTCTGGGACATCAAGGATCGTGACGATCTCGAGGCTCGGGAAGCGAGGCCAGGCGATCACGCTCAGGGCCATGCCGATGCTTCCGAATGCCACCTGGCTCAGGAAGGCCTCCTGGGCGGTCAGCGCGAAGCCGATGCTCCCCGAAGCCACCTGGTTGAAGAGCTCCTGTGCGGAAAGAGCGAACCCGATCGATCCGCTGGCGACCTGGTTCAGCCTTGTGTCGCTGACCAATCCGAACCCGATCGATCCCTTGGAGATCTGGTTCAATGTTGTACTGCCAATCAGGTTGATTCCGATCGATCCTTCGGAGACCTGGCTCAGCCCTGTGGCGCCGGCCAGCCTGAACCCGATGGATCCCATGGCTACGCTGGCAGGGATCGCGCTGCTGGCCAGGGAGAACTGGAGGATCCCCTCGGCTACCTGGTTGAGCACTTCCTGGGCAGAGAGTGAAATCCCCATGGACCCGGCCGCGACCTGGTTCAGCCTCGTGCTACCCGCCAACCCGAAGCCGATGGACCCCCTCGCAATGAAGATCAGCTCGGTGATTCCTGATAGGGAGAACTGCAGACTTCCTGCGGCCACCTGGTCGAGGATCTCAGCAGCTGAGAGCCCGACGTGGATCTGGCCTGTCGCCACCTGGCTGAGGATCTCGGCAGCGGAGAGGCGGATCCCGATCGCGCCTGCGACTTTGATTGTGTTGGCTCCCTTGCCTGCGAGACCGATGCCTATGCTCCCATCAGCCAGCTGGGAAAGCTTCATTGAGCCGTTGAGCCCGATGCCCACGGAGCCGTAGGCGGTGACGGGTCCGATCGGAGTGTAGAGCGCCTCCTCGAGGAGGAAGGGCGTCTCGTGGAAGCTCAAAAGTTCAGGACCTGCAGGGCGAACCAGTAGGGGATTACCCTGCCCGTCCCTGCGGTCTGCTTGATCACGATCCGGTAGAGCTCGTTCGGGAAGCACTGCTTGCCGAGGAAGGCGAGCGCAGGGTTGGCCTGAGCGCCCGTGTAGGTCCAGGAGAAGTAGAGACGAAGGTTTGCCTCGTCGATGCCGTGGTATTCCTTGACGACCAGGATGTCGGGCGCCACGGAATCAAGAGCACTCAAGTCTATTTCCCCAGCGATGTAGTAGTGGCCGGCCTGCGGGGTGTTGATATCCACGAGGATAGAGTCTGCTCCGATCGTCAGCGCGGCGGGGGCCTTGTTCCTATAGGGCGTGAGGGTATTTACTGTGACTGTCATCTTCTCGCCTTGAGCATCCCGCCATTCTCAGACCTGTAGACGACGAACTCTCCTTTGCTTATCACGACGCCTCGCCCGTTCCTGACCCACTCGGACTCGTCCTCTCTCAAGCAGGATTTGTGGTAGCTCGTGATGACCTGGCCGTCTTTCATCATGAACGCTGACTTCAGGGCGACCATTTTGAGGGAGAACGACCTGATTTTGAACCGGTCCTCCTCCTTCACGGAGAGGCCACAGACAGGGCAGACCCTTGAGGACGATGGCATTGGAATCGTCTCGGTGAGGCTCAAACGTAGAGCGTCCCCGTCATGGCTGAGATGTTCCCGACCGAGTTGCCGACGAGCCAGAGGTAATACGTATCGCCGCTGTTGCTGATGGTAGTCGCATTGAGCTTGAAGGAAGAAGCCGTGAGCGTGAATGCTCCTGTGCCTCCGAGGTAGACCCACGCGAATATCTCGTAGGTCGTCCCTGTGTTGTCGGTCCCGCCGAGGGAGTACCTTCCAGCCACGCTTCCGGTGATCGTGGCCATTATGATGTAGGGCCTCTTGCCGGATGAAGACTTGCTGTTCGCGCCCTTGTTCCCTTTGTTGACCGCGCCGAGGGCGATGGTGGCGGTCGCATTCCCTGCGGTCGCAGTCAGACCAGCGAGCCAGATGCTCGTTGCGTTGCCCATCGTGATTGAACCTGACGTCGGATCGCTCAGCAGATTGGTGCTGCTTGTCGATTCCGTTCCACCATTCGCTCCGTTGGTGTAGAACTGGCCGTAGATCGTGAAGTTTTTGGTGGATGCCGTCCACGTCGCATTGATGACCACGACCGCGTTCAGGGAGGCGGATCCCACGGTGACGGCTCCGACCGTGGCGGCGAAAGTCCCTCCGGTGAGAGTGAGAGTAGACGAAGAAAGCGAAGCGATCGTTGATCCGCCGGCGACGCCGAAGGTGATCGTGTAGCCTGTGAACGTGATAGTACCCGAGCCTGTCAGAATTGCCACGCTGAAAGCCATGGACCCGCCGAGAGTTATCGTTCCCGTTATCGAAAGCGTCCCAGCCCCGCCGAAGGTCCCTGTACTCGCTATGGCGAGAGTAGTGCTGATGGTTACCGTGTAAGTAGAGCCAGCGTTGTAAGAACCTGTAACGGTAAGCGTTCCTGCGAGAGACAGAGTCTGGTTAACGCCAACCGTTATCGTGACGCCCGTGTTGACTGTCATGCTGCCGTTTCCCGTCAGAATGGCGATCGTATCAGTCTGGCTCGTGTCTCGGGTGACGGTCCGGCCAGAGTCGATCGTGAAAGTTCCCGCTCCCAAGATGGCAGCCGAACAGATGAAGTCGTTGGTCTGTATCTCCATAGACTTGCCGGAGGCGATTGAGATTGCTCCACCTGCACTTGCGGTTATCGACCCGGCTCCCTTGTAAATGAGGGGCGTAGTCGTGACATACATGATGCAGGTTCCGAGGGCGAGTGTTCCCGTGGTCGTGAAGGTTCCATAGGTCCCTGTGAGGCCCATGGTGAAAGACGCGCTGTTCATCGTGAGCGTGACCGCGTTGTCGATTGTGAGAGATCCGGTTGAGTTCGACCCTGTCCCTGCGATGGTTCCCGTGAACGTCCAAGTGACGCTCTGACTGATGTGGAGTGTATTGCCGTTGTAGATGTTGAGAGTTCCCGCACCGTCGAAGATCGTCGTGTTAAGGTTCGTTGCGTTGCCGAACTGCAGCGCTCCAACGATCGAGATCGTCAGCTGCATCGTGTTGGTCAGGGCGGATGCCGCCCAGGAGACACCCGAACTTGCGCTCGCGCTTCCGATCGTGAGGGTATTGGCCGAAGTCGCACAGACGAGGGTGAAGCTTCCAGTGATGTGGAGGTAGTCCCCTCCTGTGGCCCCCCAGGTTCTGCTTCCAGTGATGTAGATTGTGTTGGTGCCGGCGGCTATGGTTCCTGTGCCTCCCAGGGTGGCGACATCGAGGTAGAAATTAGAAGTCATGTTGAAGGTCCCGGAAGGCCCGATGTCAAACTCTCCTGCACCTGAGATTGTCGCCGACCCGGCGGCGGCACCGCAACTCAGGTAACCGGTATCGGTGATGACGATG
>Ga0187870_1000747_pt1 | contig 34023 bp, 32 predicted proteins | sample June2016WEW_13_1_3_FD_132974 | JGI IMG/M metagenome (GOLD analysis project Ga0187870, IMG submission 132974) | Peatland microbial communities from SPRUCE experiment site at the Marcell Experimental Forest, Minnesota, USA - June2016WEW_13_150 | ecosystem: Environmental > Terrestrial > Soil >... | reverse complement strand
GCTTAAGCGCATCCGTGCTGGCACCGAAGCCTCCAAGCTGGGCGGCGGCGGCCTGAAAACCGGTTTGGGTGAGTTTCAGTTGTTGCGCCGTTTGGCTAAGGGCTGTATTGAAGCCCTGGTTATCAAATACGATCTTCACATTCAAACTGCCGACATCCTCTGCCACGATCTACCACCTCGTTTTCCTTTTTGATTTTGATCCAAGGGGCTTTTTGACGCTTGACCCCCCTATGTCCAATTTCGCGAAACCTTGCGCTGAATTGCGAACCGGTTCTCCGCCTTGACTTGCTAGGGATTTACACCCCTTACCCCCTACTGCCGCGAGGCATCAGGGTTTTGCCTGTTACTCTGGTTCCTGCTCAAGCCGGGCTAGCCGCTCCTTGAGCTCGGCCAACTGCCGCGCATCCTGCCCCATGCCCTGCTGTATGATACTTCTCTTGTGTTTTAGGTCGAGTTCCTGATCAGACCAGTAGCCACCGCGCGCTAGGCGCTGCTCATAGTTAAGGATCAACTGTCTCTGGGCGCCGCTTTCCTTAAATTGCTTTAGTCTATCTTCGTCTGCCTTGCGTCCGTTTTGGAGTATGCCCTGCTGACGCTCGATATCGATCAGTTGAGATTCCCAGTTGCTCTTCAACATCCTGGATTCGTGTTCAGCAATGGCCTGCCTCAAGTCATCTGCCATTCTGTGCAGTTCCTTGATCTGGTCAGCAATAATCTGGGCATCTGTCTCTGATTTGTTGCGCTGCCTCCAGGCTTCATCAGACAACTCCTGACGAGCTGCGAGTTCGCCGCGCAGCGCCGCCAGAGAACTGGCATCGCCCAAGTTCGCAAGAACAGATTTGATTTGCTCCTTCAGGACATTAATCGCTTCCCGCTCCTCCATAAAGCGAGTCTGAAGGTCACTGCCCCGCTGCCGCATTCCGGTCAACGCTTTCTCTGACACTAAGATGTTGCTGTACTCCATTGAAATCCCCCCGATGTTTTTCATTTTGGGAAAAAGTCTCGTTCGAATGGGCCAACCGGTTCCGGAGACAACGACTTGCGGGATTAGATCCCCTTACCCACTTGGCTATAATGAAATATTATTGGGGACATTTTTTATTTTCAGAGTCCGAACCGGTTCGCAGGTTTGACTTGACCGCGATCGCGCGGCCTATCCCCCCGGCACGCCCTAAGCAACAATTCTCCATGCTTTTAAATTCCATCTGAAATCGCTCCTTTTTAATGTTTTTGGTATCAAAACGATGTAGTTTTTGATTTATTTCACGTGAAATAATTTCTGTCTCTTCTCCGCCTGCCTTGCTCGCATTACCGCCTTGCCCCTGACCAGGGCTGTCTGCCATATCCCGATATTGCTTTTGAGTAGTTGCAGGATCTCGGCCTCGGTCAGGATCAGGGTGCACCTTGGCAACCGGACCTCTATCTCCTTCATCTGGAGCAACACCGCATCTGAAGAATCAACTTCAGGCCGTCCTCGCCTAAGCCGGTGATCAACGCCTCAAGCATGTTGCCCCGCTTTTCGGCCAAGTGTGGCAGCCACTCCTCGAACCGCTCAGTTAAGTCCTTGACGGTGAACCAATACCCGCCGGGATCATGATCCTCGCAGCCTGCTTTGAGGTAGTGACCACTATTACCATCTAGGACGAGATGCAACGTGTCTGCCGGTTTTCCGCAGGTAGAACAGAGGATTTCCCCGGCCACAATCCGGACGCCACGCGGCGTATATTCCGGCACATCAGCAAGCCTTATCAAACCTGTCATTTCACGATCACCCCTTTCATCTCTCTTTTTGCTGCATGAATCTGCCGCAAGTCTCCGATGGTTTTGACTGTCCCAGCCTTGACGCCTTGCTCAAGCAGCCGGATCTCCTTCAGGCTATATGACGGGATGCCTTGGGGAACATTCATCCGGAAGCGGTCATGCTCGACAACGGCGATCCGCTCGCCCAGCGCCCTGCTTTGCATCAGGAAGTATCCCAGGCGCCGCATCTGCTCCTTTGCCCGGGCCTCCTCGTCCGGGTCCGCGCCGGACAGAGTAAGCAGCAGGTTGTCTCGCTCCCGCAGGTAGGAGATTGCATCTTCCTTGTACGCCCGCAACTCCTCCAGCATGGGCTTGACTGTGGCCGGGTCAACCTCTCGCCCAGGTGCCAGAGTATAACGAATCTGATCGCCATCAATGGTAAGCGAATAACCGGCGCGCTCAAGTTCAAGGACCGCGTTCATCTAGATCGCCCCCGCAATTAATGTGCATGAATCAGAATCAACATCGGTTTCATGTGTGACAGTGTTACAAACATCCTCGCCGGTGTCGTCAATCCCAGCAGCAGCAAGGTTTACAGCCTCCGTAAGTTTGTCACAATCTCTGTCACATGGGGTGTGACAGGTGATCGCCAGTGTGACAGGTGACGGTAAGCCGGTCTCCGGTGGCATCGGTTCGCCCATGATCAGATCCGCGTTGTGTCCTTTCCGGGTCTCGTTGTTCACCAGCCAAGATAACTTTAGAGCCTGGTCTGCCCTACGTTTAGCGATCTGCCGGTGGACGCCCAACTCCTTCGCCAATACTGAATAGGTGACTTTGCGATCTGGCAGTTCAGCACGTAGATCCTGGACAGCGTTAACGGACTCCCGGACAACCTTGCTCGCCCCGGTGGTAGTCGCCGCGTACATCTCGGCCACAAGTTCATATACTGTCTGGTAATCCTCGATCTCTGCCACAAGCCGCCCTTTCTCGTCACGCTGACGGTGCCGGTGACGTAGGACGGCCACACTTTTAATGAGAGACAGCACGCGCTGGAAGTCCCGCAATATGCGGGGTGCATCTGCCGCCCTGCTGATCTCCTTTGCCAAAGGCGACACAAACGGTATAACTACATCCCAAGGCGCTTGTGCTTGCAGCAGGGATTGAAAGGCGATCAGCGCCGGGTCGACCTCACGCGCCCCGGTGATCTCCAGCCGCGCTTGTGTCTCCAGCGCCGCCTTGACTTGTTTCGCATCATCGGCAACGTCTAGGGTGAAAAGCCGGGTCATAAGTTGGTGACCAAGTTTGCGAATGGCCGTTGTAATAAGGACGGTTGGCCCCTCTTTGAGAACCTCACGGACAACGTAAGCGCTGGTCTCGTCCTTCATAACAACTTTATAATGCAGTTGGTTGTCTTGTGTCAGGTTGCGGACGGCGCTCGCTGCCGGGTTGTCCTCGCCCGATGGTAAACTGTCGGCCTCACCAAAGATCAGCGCCCGGTGTTTCAGAGGTGCAAAGTCATAAATGAGAACGCGCGGAGATCCTGCCTCTATAACGTGATATGCTGCCGGTGGAAACAGCCCTAAAGCGGTCTTTAACGTGTAACTCTTGCCAGCAGATGCAGGGCCATGCAGCAGCAGGTGAACGGGCATTGATCCCGCCCTCATTTCTAGCAGCCTTGAGTTTACAGCCAAGTAGGTGATCAACGGTGCTTTCAAGTCTCCGCCATATCCCAGGTCGCGAATCTGGTTTTCCACCAATAGGAGAGGATCAAGAGCGGACAGGACCGCGACGGCCTGTGTCTCTAATGTGTCTATGTCACAAACAGCCTGATCGGGTGTGACGCCAGGTGTGACAGATGCAAGCCCTTGCCCTATGCGGTTTTGAATGGTGCCTGTCACACTGTCACAACGTAAACCGGGGTTTGATATACGTGCGATCTTTATTTCAAATCGAAGCGCCTTTTTGGTGACGCCTTGTGGCTTGAGTAATGTGGTCAGCGCATCAATACCAGCATCCGCGTAAATACTTGTCTCTGCCGCCAGCGAATTAATTGCCGTTGTGACAAGTCTTTGTAGCTCTAAGTCGGAGGTATAGCTTTTGTTATCTTTCAGCCGTCCTTTTATCTCATCAAGTATCCTGTCAAAGTCGGTCATGCTAGCATCACCACCCCCGGCAACCCCAGCTTGTCAGCCTTGGCACCCTCCAAAACGGCCAGTTTGTCCGAGAGGCTACCGAATTGCAATGTGTCTAAAATTTCGTCTGCATAGTCCATCAAGTCGCAGTAATAGGCATCCGGTTCATCCAACACCAGGAAACAGGCTCGCCGTAGTACCACCAACTTGATATACGCTTGCTTCGCCCAGGCTCTTAGCGCCCGTTCAGATTCGATCTGGTCCGTGGCCGCCTTGATTTGCTCTTTCACTTGCTGCCGATCATGGAGCTGGTCAACTGGTAAGCCAAAGCGCCGGGCTATATCCTGAGCTGCTTCAAAGGGGCGAACGTTCAGCAGTCGAGCAACAAAGGAAATAGTATCTCCATGGGCGCCACAGGCGAAACAGTGAAAACCGTCAGAATAGACAATAAGGGACGGACGATGATCGTCGTGGAAGATACACTGACAGGTCAACCGGCCGCCCCCGGTGGGGTGCAACTCTATGCCGTAGCGTCCCAGGACTTCATCGATGGGGAGTTCTTTAACACTCTGGAAAATGTTACTGCGGTATGGTAATATTGACTTGGACAATTTATTTTCACACCTCTTGCCGCCGGCGCTGCCCGGGGGCTTCATTTTTATGGCAGCAACCGCCTGATCTTCCCTGGCTCCAGTGCAACTTCACGCTTCACGCTGGCGGCCTCTTTTGCTTCCATCCAGTCTAAAAGCGCCTGACGCCTGAACAGCACACGACCACCCTGACCTTCTGAGATACGAATGTGTGGAATCTCCCCAGCCTTAGCCATCTCCATGATTTTCCAGTATGAGATTGATAATAGAGCGGCCGCCTCTCTTGGCTTCAAGGTTTCTGGGCTGCTCATTGAGCAATCGCCTCCTGCATCCGTATTTCTCGCAGGTCGTAATCCCGACTGATGGCCTCTCCTGGGACGCCCAGGGCACCAGCTAGGCGCTCGACCATCTCCGGAGACGGCTTTAATCGGTCAGTCTCCCACTTCGCAACCTGGCTTTCGCTCACTTCAACAGCCTTTGCCAGGTCAATCTGCCGCCAACCCGCCTGCAACCTCGCTAACTTTAAGCCGTTCAAAATGACTCCTCCTCTCCTGAAGAAAAATTCTTGACATACACCCACAACTTTGATTTAATATAGTTAGTTAGTGAATAAGATTGTTTCAGCCTCTAAATAACATACTATCTAAAATAACAGGTAGTTGCAAGCCAAAATACTATATAAGAAACTTAGTTTAATACTTATGCCGGGGAGGGTTTGTTTTGGAAGGTGTTAAAACGGGATGCGAATATACTCAGCAGGGAGAGAAATACGTTTCAGATTTTGGCGTGTATCCACGTTATAAGATCACTACATATGGAGGAGAAAGGATCATCTATATTCCTTGGGAGGACATAAATGACCCTGAAATCGAAGTTAAACACTATTCGCCGATGGACATTGATTGCATCTATTCTCACTTTCGGACTGTAGAAGATGAAAAGAGCTTACTCGTTTTTGCACATCGCTTTGGACTCCTGGGATTAAAAGAGCGCGAAGATACTTCCGTTGCTCTGGCGGGGTATAGCAGCACCAGTCAGACAGTTCCTTTCGATTATGTTGATAAATGCTTAGAAGAAGCTAGAAAACTGAGATGGTATATAGAATACATCCGGCGTATTGACACTAGTGGGAACCTCAGCAGTAATCCTGAAGTGAGCAGACGATATCAAGAAACAATCAGCATGAATCTCGATCTGTATCCCAAATGGAAGGCAATTCTTCAGAAAGCCAGCCCTGCTAAACAAAATAGAGGGGATATTGCCTTATCTGTCTCAAATGAATTGGGAGGCGTACGCCCGGCAGCTAGTTTCACAAAGGATGGGACTCTAATCCCTGGATTTGCTTACCTTACGCTACATGATGCAATCTGGCATCAGCTCTTTATAACACTTACCAGGCAAGAAAGATTTAAGGAGTGTCCTTTTTGCCACTCCTTGCATACAGCCCGCGGTCAATTCTGCCCGCCGCCGCCTTTCTATAAGCGCTCTCCGTGTGAAAACGGATACTATCAGAGGCAGCATCGAGGCAGGGGGCCTGGTGGCAAACCTGGACGACCGAAGAAAACTATAAAAGAGGGGGTCCAATCATGACAGGTCAAACAGGGCAAATCGAATGGAGAGGCGCGAACAGTTGCAGGCTCACCGTGCAGGCCGGCGTCAAGGATGGCAAGCAGATCAGGAAGCGCCGGACCGTCCACGTAGAGGGGAAGACGCAGACGGAAAAGCGGAAGAATGCCGAGAAGCTGCTGGCCGAGTTCACCACCGAGATCGAGCGCGGCCTGGTCATCGACGGCAAGAAGCTGACATTCAAGGAGTTCGTACAGCGCTGGCTGAAGGACTACGCAGAGACCAATCTGGCGCCGAAGACACTGCACCGATATAAGAAGATGCTCGATGCCCGCATCCTGACGGCCATAGGACACCTGTATATCGATAAAATAAAGCCGGTCCATCTCCTCGACTTTTATGCCAATCTGCAGGAGGATGGAATCCGGCTTGATAACAAACCAGGCAAACTATCCGAAAGAACGATCCACCACCATCACCGTCTGTTATCGACCATTTTCAACGACGCTGTTGGATGGCAGATAATCCACTCCAGCCCTGCCGCCAGGGTCAAGGCGCCCAAGGTTAAAAAGTCGCAGGCCACCTGCTACGACGAGGAGCAGATCGCTGCGCTCCTGGATGCAGTAGACCAAGAAAAAGTAAAATACCAGGCACTCATTCACCTGGCACTGTTTACTGGTCTGCGGCGGGGTGAGATCATGGGCCTCGAGTGGCCGGATGTGGATTTCACAAATAGGGTCATTCATGTCCGTCAGGCCAGCCAGTACCTTCCTGGGGAAGGGTCATTCACCAAGGCGCCGAAAAACGAGATGTCGATCAGGACCATTTCCATGCCGGAATCGCTTATCCCGATTCTAAAGAGCTATAAGGCATGGCAATCTGAGCGGAGATTAAAGTTGGGGGATGCTTGGCAGAAGTCAGAGAGGGTGTTTACTACCTGGGACGGCAGACCCGGGCATCCTGAATGGCCGTCTCAATGGTTTCCCAAATTCATTAAAAAGCATAATCTTGCCCCGATATCATTCCATGGGCTTAGGCATACGTCAGCAACGCTGCTGATAGCGGAAGGCGCCGATCTCAAGGAGGTCAGCGGTCGTCTTGGTCATGCCAATACTTCAACCACCGGCAACATCTACGCTCATTTCTTGAAGAGCGCTGACAGGGCTGCGGCTGATAAGCTAGACAGTGCGATCGCCAGGGCTCGCAATAAGAGAAATGTCAAGTAAAATTAAATACGATATTAGGAGATATCATGACTTCTAAGGAGTATTATTATGAAATATTTTAAAATAGTCCCCTTAAGCTGCTTATATCACTGCACAGGTTTTTCGAAGACAATAAATGATGTAAAGTATACTTTATAATTTTATCCAAAATGGTTATACTAACAACAGATAGTTGTCATGAGAATGAAGGCGCCACTAATGACCGAACCCCGTAATTCTATATTACGGTGAGAAAGTAGGCATTAGGGCGCCGTTATTTTTGGCTTAAGCCTGAAGATGTTAAATAAGCGATTTGAAGGATAAGTTTGGAAACATAAATTACACCTACCTACCTGTTTAGCAATATAATTTGCTAATAGCACTTTACCTGGTTTTGCATTGGGCAAATTGTGAAATCCATTCCAATGATAACCGACTGCACCTGTTAAAATATCTGCAAGCTGAATTAATCTTCTATCTCGCGCAGAACGAGGTTCTATAGTTAGAACTATGTCATCATTATTGGCATAGTTTATTTTTTTAATAAATCCCGAATTTAAACATTTTTGCAAATCTGATAAGCGTGATCGTTCATCTAATGCCATTCTTTTCTGTGACACATTTCTTTTGGCGACTCTAATATGATATTTATTGCCAAAATCCAAGCTGTTTAAGATTAGTAAATAATACAACTTATAAAAACCTACTTCCGGATCTCCTCTGTTAAATATGTCATGGGAAAAGTCGTAATCTTTATCAGCAATTATTGTTTTAAAAAACATTTTTCCTTCTGCATTATACTTAAAATATAAATTTACTAAATACCCGTAAGCTTTAAGGTATTTGGACGTTCCTTGGGGTGATGGTGATGGTACTTTTGTCCATTTCATATGGCCTGGCAAGAATCCTAGATTATTAATGCATATATTATGGAATTCATCTACAAACGGCCATCCACATTCTTTTTTTATCCAAATGCCGCCCATTAATTTATACTGACTATCAGTTTGTCTACTTTCATCACAATATATTTTATATACGGCCAAGGACAACTCACCGCCTGTATAGCTAACTTACCTTTGAAACAATCTATATTGTGTATTTCGTTGTTGACCGTAAGACTCCTCTTCAGGTTGAAGTACCATAAGCGAAAAATGTTAAGTATTTCTCGGTCTTGTTCGGTATCGTTTGGGCAATACTAGGCTCAATTTAGGCCCAACTCCCCCTTTTATGCACCCCCTGCATAAAACAAAAACCCGCAATTGCTTGCGGGGTCTAACTTTCTATGGCGCGCCCGATAGGACTCGAACCTACGACACGCGGTTTAGGAAACCGCTGCTCTATCCTGCTGAGCTACGGGCGCAGTAGTTTTATTAAATAAAAAATGGCGGAGAGAGTGGGATTCGAACCCACGAAGCAGGTTTTACAGCCCACTTAATCGCTTAGCAGGCGATCGCCTTCAGCCATCTCGGCCATCTCTCCGTATTCAAGACCTTTATAAATTATGGTGCGCCCGGAGAGATTTGAACCCCCAACCTACAGATCCGTAGTCTGTTGCTCTATCCAATTGAGCTACGGGCGCACAATTTTCTTATTCTCATGGCGGAGGGGGTAGGATTCGAACCCACGGAGCCGTTAAGCTCAACGGTTTTCAAGACCGCCTCCTTAAACCGCTCGGACACCCCTCCAAAGGGTTCAACTGGGTCTCGGCTTCGGTGGGGGATTGATACCTCACTGAGGCTTAGAGCCAGTTAATGCAGTGACTAGCCGCTCTTATTCCGCCGCTTCAAAGAAGCGGGGGTATTAGAGCGGCTTGTCATCTGTCAAAACCAGCACGAACTCTCGCGCTGCGACGCCAGTATAGCACAGCCTCAGCCCGCCTGTCAATGTGAGATGCGGGAAGTGGGTTTTTTTAGAAGTCATTGGCAGGCTCTGGGCTTCCGGGTACCGGCAACCTCGAGCCTGCGTTCAGGCCGGATGCGGAGGAGGAGGAAAAGCACGCCTGCACGTCAACTCCGCAAGTGCCCAACAAGAAATCTCACTTCTAACCTCAAGCTTCTCACATCACAGTTCGATCCGGTCAAAGCCGCAGTATGGGCGCAGCACCTCCGGAACGATCACCGAGCCGTCCTCCTGCTGGTAGTTTTCCAGGATTGCCACCAGGGTGCGGCCAACCGCCAATCCGGAGCCGTTCAGGGTGTGCACGAACCGCGGCCGGGCGCCCGCCTCCGGGCGGTAGCGAATGTTTGCCCGCCGGGCCTGGAAGTCCTCGAAGTTGCTGCAGGAAGAGATCTCCCGGTAGGCGCCGGCCCCGGGCAGCCAGACCTCCAGGTCGTAGGTCTTGGCAGCGGAGAAGCCCAGGTCGCCGGTGGATAGGGCGACTACCCGGTAGGCCAGCCCCAGCCGGCGCAGCACCTCTTCCGCATCGTCGGTGAGCCGCTCCAGTTCCGTATAGGAACTCTCCGGGGCAGTGAACTTGACCAGTTCCACCTTGTTGAACTGATGCTGCCGGATCAGCCCCCGGGTGTCCCGACCGGCTGCCCCGGCCTCTGCCCGGAAGCAGGCGGTATAGGCGGTGTGCAGGATCGGCAGGGCCTCGCCGGGCAGGATCTCCTCCCGGTAGAGGTTGGTCACCGGCACCTCGGCGGTGGGGATCAGGAACAGGTCCTCACGGTCGCAACGGAACAGGTCCTCCTCGTACTTGGGGAGTTGTCCGGTGCCGGTCATAGTCGCCCGGTTCACCAGGAACGGGGGGAAGATCTCCGTGTAGTCCTGCTCCCTGGTGTGCAGGTCCAGCATGAAGTTGGTGATCGCCCGCTCCAACTGCGCCCCCTTGCCCTTGAGCACCGTAAACCGCGCCCCGGCGATCTTGACGCCCCGGGCGAAGTCCAGGATATCCAGGTCCTCCCCGATCTCCCAGTGGTTGCGCGGCTGGAAGTCAAACCCCGGCGGCTCGCCCTCCACCCGCACCACCACGTTGGCGCCCTCGTCGGGGCCGACTGGCACGGAGGCGTGGGGGATGTTGGGGATCATCAGCAACGCCTGGCTGATCTTCTGCTCCAGGTCCTGAACCTCCTGATCGATCTCCTTGATCCGGGCCGAGGCGTCCCTGACCTCCTGCATCTGGGCGGCGGCGTCCTGCTTGCGGGCCTTCATACGACCAATCTCTTCGGAAAGGGTATTGCGCAGGTTCTTCAGCTTCTCACTCTCGCCCAACCGGCTGCGATAGGCCTCGTCCCAGGCCAGCACCTCGTCCAGGTTGAAGGTGTTGTTCCGCTTGGACAGCGCCTCTTTGACCGCTTCAGGATGGGTGCGGATGAATTTCAAGTCCAGCACTTCGTTCACCCTTTCTCTAAATAAGTTAAAGCGAGACCACCCTCACGCTGAGGATCCCGTCGATCTTGCGCAGTTGTTCCAGGGTAGCCTCGTCCACCGGGGAGTCCACGCTCATGGTCATCAGCGCCACCTCGCCCCGGTTGCAGCGGCCAACCTGCATCATGGCGATGTTGATGTTGGCCCTGCCCAGGGTTGAAGCAAAGGGCCCGATCACCCCCGGGCGGTCGATGTGGTCGACGAACAGCATGTGGGGCGTGGGGATGATGTCCATCCGGTAGTTGTTGATCCGCACGAAGCGCGGCCCGTTGTCCCAGGCGATAGTTCCGGCGTACTCCGCCTTGTTCCCGTTCCTGGTGATGCAGACCGAGATCATGCTGGTGAAACCGGCGCTGCTGGCCTCATCACGGCGCTCGTACACCTTGATGCCCCGGTTTTCGGCCAGCCAGGCGGCGTTGATCAGGTTGACGCTGCTTCCCAGCGCCGGTGTCAGCAGCCCCTTCAGGAAGAACAGGGTGATCAAACCGGTCTCCTTCCTGGCGATCTCTCCATAGTAATTGAGCTCGACCCTCTCCGTGGGCGCCTTTTCCAGTTGGTAGTAGAGCTTGCCCAGATACTCCGCCAGGGCGCTGTAGGGGCGCAAGGCGGCGATCTCTTCCCCCAGCAGGCTGGGGAGGTTTACGGTGTTGGACACGATCTCCCCCCGCAGGGCGGTCAGCACGTAGGTGGCCACATCGGTGCCCACCCGGTACTGGGCCTCATGGGTGGTCGCCCCGATGTGGGGAGTGACCACCACGTTGTCGAACTCCAACAGCGGGTTGCCGGCGCAGGGCTCCTTGCCGAACACGTCCAGGGAGGCGCTGGCCACAATCCCCTGGCGCAGGGCCTCGGCCAGGGCCTTCTCGTCGATGATGCCGCCCCGGGCGCAGTTGACCACCCGCACACCTTTCTTGGCGATCTGAAACTGCTCGGCGGTGATGCGGAACTGCTCCTCCCCGATCATGCCGATCGTCTCCTCGGTCTTGGGAGTGTGCACAGTGATGAAATCAGCCTGGCGCACCAGGTCGTTGAGTGTCTCCATGCGCTCTGCCCCGAACCGCTTGAAGCGCTCCGGTGTGATGTAGGGGTCGTAGGCGATCACCCGCATCCCGAAGGCCTTGAGCCGGGTGGCGACCAGCGCCCCGATCCGTCCCAGGCCGACGATGCCCACGGTCTTGCTGAACAGTTCGTTGCCCATGAAGCGGTTCCGGCCCCAACCGCCCTGTTTCAGGGTGGCGTTGGCCTGAGGGATGTTGCGTGCGGCGGCCAGCATCAGGGCGATAGTCTGCTCGCAGGCGGAGATACTGTTGCTGTCCGGGGTGTTGACCACCACCACGCCGTAGCGGGTGGCCGCGTCAACGTCGATGTTGTCCACGCCGTTCCCGGCGCGCCCGACCACTTTCAACCGCTTGCCCCGGCTCAGGACCTCCTCGGTGACCTGGGGCTCGCTCCTGACGATCAGGGCGTCGTAGTTTTCGATGACCTGCAACAGATCCTCCTGGCTGATGCCGTAGTTGACATCCACATCCGCCTCTTTGCGCAGCATCTCCAGGGCCTCGTCCACGATCCTGTCCCCGACCAGGATCTTCGGCCGGGCGGTATTGCTGGGTATACAAGTTTTCTCCGTCTCCATTTGGATGCCTCCTAAGCGTTTTCTGCCAGGACAACTGCCTGGGCGGCCCTGACGCCGCTTCCCAGTTCAACCTTGTGGCCGCAAATGGTGAGGGTCATCTCCAGGGCGGCCATCACGGCGATGATATCCAGTCCTTGAACATAGCCCAGGTGCCCGATCCGGAAGATCCTGTTGTCCAGCTTGCCCTGGCCGCCGGCCACCACCACGTTGAACCGGTCAAGCAGCATCTTCCGGAGAGTGTTGGCCTCCAGGCCGGGCGGCGGGAGCACCGCGGTCACCGCCGCTGAAGCCACCGCATCGGCTGCCAGCAACTCCAGGCCCAGGGCCCTGACACCCTGCCGGGTCATCTCCCGCAGTCTCCGGTGGCGGGCAAAGAGGCCGGACAGCCCCTCGGCCCTGATCATCCGCAGGGACTCGACCAGGGCGGCTACCTGGGGGATGGCAGGCGTGAAGGGAGTCTGGCCCTTGGCCGCCATCTCCCGGGCCTTGCCCAGGTCCCAGTAGAAGCGGGCGTTGGTGCACCTGGACGCCACGTCCCAGGCCCTCGGGCTGACACAGGCGAAAGAGAGACCGGGTGGAATCATGAAGCTCTTCTGGGAGCCGGCCACCACCACGTCCAGGTTCCAGTTGTCGGTTTCCAGGGGCATCGCCCCCATGCTGCTGACCGCATCCACGATGAATAGGGCGGGATGGTCACCCACAGCCGCCCGCAGCGCCGGAATATCGTTGGTGACACCGGTGGAGGTCTCGTTATGGGTGACGAACACCGCCCTGATCTCCTTGTTGACATCCGACCTGATGCGGTCCGACAGGGCCGCCGGATCGGCCGCGGTTCCCCAGGTAAACTCCAGTTTATCCACCTGCGCCCCGAAGCGCTGGGCGATCTGGGCAAAGCGGTCGCCGAAAGAGCCGATGGACACCACCAGCACCCGGTCACCCGGGGACACGAAATTGCTCACCGCCGCTTCCATGGCGCCGGTACCGGCCCCGGTCAGGATGAGCACCTCCTGCCCGGTGCAGAAGACCTCCTTCAGGCCCTCGGCGGCCTCATCCAGCAGGCCCTTGAACTCGGGGCCCCGGTGGTTGATCATCGGCCTGGCCAAGGCCTGCAGCACTTCTTGCGGGACCGGTGTTGGCCCCGGCAGCATCAGAAGCTGTTTTTCCTTCATCGACCTTTCCTCCTTAGCTCGATTCCTGGGCTCGAACCACGATGACTACCGGCTGAACCTCGACTAAATACAGTTGGAACCCTATAAAAACAAAACCCCCGTCTCCAATAACTGGGACGAGAGGCCTTACCCGCGCTACCACCCAAATTGGCGCCGGCCTTCCGGCCGTCACCCGCTCAAGAGGGCCGTAACGTGGCCCGGCGTATCCCTTCGCCGGCTGGCAACCGTTTGCGGGATCGGCTTCGGGGTGGATTCGGGCTGCCTGCTGCTGGCTTGCACCAACCGCCAACTCTCTGGGAACACAGGACCGCCGTACTGGCCCCCGTCATCGCTGCTTTGCAATATTTTTTCAAGCCCATGTAACCGTTGTAACCTATAGCAAGCCAGCCACGGCAGGCCTCGACATCTCAAATAATATTAAGGCGTATTATAGCACATGCTTTTAGTAAAGCGCAATCAATTATTCCTCAATTTTTCCTAATTTTTCGTAAAGAAACCACTACGACACCATCGGGAACCATCAGAGGGACGAAAATCAGATCCTCCTCCAGAGGGTTGCCGGCCCGTCCCGTGTTTCCTGCAACCCTGATCACAATGTTGGCGTGGTTGGGGCATACTCCGGCGCAGATGTTGCATTCCCAACCACAGCCCAGGCACTGGCCCGGTTCGTCGTCCAATGCGCCCGCACTCCGTAGCATCCCCCTTCGGCCATGAACGTCCGACTGGCGCCGCTCGACGTCCAAAGAGGCGTCTGCAACCTTTGCAGCAGGCTCAGGAGCCGGCCAGGCCGAAGCTGCACCGCGGGAAGCGGCACTCGGGGCAGGTCCTGCACAGGCCGCCATGGCCCATGGACACGATATCCCGCCGGGTCAACCGCTCGCCGATCAGCAACCGCGGCAGCACCAGGTCCAGGATGGTGGTGTGAAAATACATGCCGCAGGCGGGTACACCGATGATGGGAACCTTGCCCTGATAGGCAAGCAGGAACATCGCCCCGGGCAGCACCGGCGCCCCGTATATCTCGATCCTCGCCCCGCTCAGGGAGATCCCCTGGGGGGTCACATCATCCGGGTCCACGGACATGCCGCCGCTGACCAGCAATAACTGGGCCCCGGCGGCGACCATACCGGTGATCAGTCCCGCTATCCGCTCTGCATCGTCCGGCGCATACTGGAAGTCCGTCACCCGCGACCCGAAGGATGACACCTTGTCCCGCAACACCGGCCCGAACCGGTCCCTGATCCGCCCGTGAAAGACCTCATTGCCGGTGACGATGATGCCCACATCCAGTGCCCGGTATTCGACGACGCTGACCGTTGCGCCCATACTGGCAGCGATCTGCTCCACCGACCGCACCACTTCCTCCTTGACCGCCAGGGGGATCACTTTGGTACCGGCCAGCAGATCGCCGGCAGCCACCGGGGTATTGTTCGGCAGGGTGGAAAGTACTACCGACGGTATATCATTGATCGCTTCCAGCGCTGCAACATTGATCTTCAACAGGCCAGACCTGGAGGCAAAGAGGTTGACCCGGCTCTCCTGGGGCTCGGAACAGGTGACACCGGCGCCGGCCGCAGCGCGGCCCAGGCGGATCCCGGCCTCGTCCTCATGAACCTCGTCCGGTTCCAGTTCCAGCACGTAGATGCTGTCCTTGCCCATCCGGAGCAGTTCAGGAATATCCTCGACAGCAATGCGGTGCCCCTTCTTGTAGGCCGCCCCCTTGAAGACGCCCGGAACAACCTTGGTCAGGTCATGTGACAATACCCGGCCGACAGCCTCTTCCACCCGTATCTTGCTTGCCCGCACGTTTATCCCTTCCGATTAAATATAATCCATTATATAGCTAATAAGAGAAATAGACAAAGCTTCGGTTATTACAATCCTGAGCATGGCTGGCTTTCACCTCTCTTGGCGTGGCTCTATCATACGGGGTAAAGCAAGAGGGCACGGGAATAAACGCTCCCGCGCCCTCTGTCTCTTACCTGAGAGTTTCGGCTCCCCTTAAAAATATTAACCATGTTTCAGGCTGCCACAATCATTGTCCCTGCTTTGCCGTCCAGCGCCTTGAGCGCCTCGCCCAAGAAGCCGATGATCGCAAATTTTCCACCTGCCTCGATAAACCGGCAGCAGGCCTCGACCTTGGGACCCATGCTGCCTTTTTTAAATTGCCCTTCGTCCAGGTACTTCCATGCCTCTTTCACCGTCAGTCGAGACAACCACTCCTGAGTTGGTTTACCGTAATCTATCGCTACTGCCGGTACATCGGTCAGGATCATAAATACATCTGCACCGAGACCAGTAGCCAGTCGCTGCCCGCCCAGGTCTTTGTCAATTACTGCCTCAACTCCCCGAAGCGCACCATCTACCTGCCTGATTACAGGGATCCCGCCCCCGCCGTTGCAAATTACTGTAGTGTGTTCCTTGGCCAGTTCACGTATTGCTTTTAGTTCGATTATTTCCAGCGGATTTGGCGAGGGCACCACCTTGCGCCATCCCCGCCCGGCATCCTCGATCCAGACTTCGCCCTCAGCAATTCTCCTGCGGGCATGATCCTCGCTGTAGAACGGCCCCACTGGCTTAGAGGGGCGCTGAAAGGCAGGATCGTCAGCCGAGACCAAATCCTGAGTAACAACACTTACCACACGCCAGTCATTAAAACCCTGCTTACAAAATTCGTTGTACAATTCTTGCTGGATCATGTAGCCGATCATACCCTGGCTTTCGGCCCCACAAACATACATAGGCATGGCAGGAACAGCGTCCGTGGCCTCGTTCTGAATCAGAATGTTACCAACCTGCGGTCCATTGCCGTGGGTTAACACTATCTTGTACCCCTTCGCTAACAATGACACTATCTGACCGCAAGCGGCCCTTACATTCTTCAATTGCTCGTCAATTGTACCTCTTTGACCAGGCTGGAGAATTGCATTTCCTCCGAGAGCAACCACCACTAACTGGTTCATCGCGCCTTTCCTCCAACTGCGTCTAAATCAACCGTCCCCTGAATGGGCGGGGCTTAGAAACGCCCACCCATTGTAACTGCCAAAACCGCTTTTTGCAGGTGCAACCGGTTCTCGGCCTCGTCGTAAAGCCATGACACTTCCGGATCATCGATCAGATCACTGGAAGCCTCACTATCCCGGTCAATAGGCATGCAGTGAATCATGTGCGCATGATTGGTCAGTTTATCCCTCTTCTCGCGGGTGAACTGCCAATCCCTGTATTTCCCGGCGATAGTCAGTTCTTCTTCTTGAGAATGCATGTGATAATCCATTGTCACCCAGACACGCGGGTAAACAACATCGGCATCTTTGAGGGCCTCATCGAAGTCTTCGACTTCCCTGAACTCGGTTCCGTTCATGGCTGCGTACTCCTTGCCAAGATCGAAAACACCAGGAGTGAAGGTGTATTCAGGCGGATGAGCTACGGTAACTTCCATGCCGTACCGGGCAGCCAGAATCGCCGCTTCCTGCGTTGATGCCCAATCTCGCAACTGGTTGGAATACGCCCAGGTTACTACCAATTTTTTGCCCCTGAGGTCGCCCACCTTCTCCTTCATGGTCATCAGGTCGGCCATTGCCTGGCAGGGATGCCAGATGTCGGACATCATATTGATGACCGGAATGCTGGCATACTTGGCAAACGCCTGGATGATTTCGGTCGCCCTGCCGAATTCCGGAACGGACCTGGTCAGGAGCCTGATACCGATACCGTCCACAAAACGGCTCAGGACTTCGGCGGTATCCTTGATGCTCTCACCCTTGCCCGTCGGGTTAGGATCGAGGGTCAGCCGCATATTTCCCGGATTGACATACTGGGCATGGCCGCCCAGTTGGGTCATGGCCGTCTCGAAGGAGTGGCGGGTACGGGTCGAGTCATTTAAAAAGAGCATCACATAAGTCTTTTTATCCAGGGAGTTCAGCGGGATTCGTGCATAGTGACGGCGTTTAAAATCTGCTGCCACATCGAGCAGAATATCCAACTCCTCTTTTGTCCAATCCTTGGTACTAATGAAGTCCTTGCCTTTTAAATCAAACCAGGCCATTGTTTTTCTCCTTTCAAAATTAGCTTGCCCCTGAAAACCCACCGGCTTGTCCGATGGGATGAAAGAGGCGCTTGAATGTCAACTATAAAGCATTAGCGGCTGAAATTTTATCAAATTTGTGGCGCTTCCCGGCAAAGCTACCAAATTGCTTTATTGCCGTGTGTTATTGACGAAAGCACGTATGTAGCCACATGGCGAATTAGTGGAACAGATGTCGTTTGCATGATGTCGGATGTAAGAATTTTTTTCCGGCCTCTGACATCCTGCCTCTGACTCCATTTATGCCTTAGGCCGGGTCGCGCTCGATCTCGAATGTCAAGCAGTGAGGCCCGCCACCGCCCATCAGGAACTGGCCGAGATCTGGATCTACGACCGTCAATCCGGCTGCGCGCATGGCCGCATTTACCTCGACATTCTGTTTCAGGGAAAGGACCTTGTCGTTTCCAAGAGGCAGCAGGTTCAGGAATGTGGTCCCCTTGGCCACTCTCGCCGGGAAGTCCAGAACCTCGAAGCCTCGACCCTTCAGAAATCCCATGAAATATTCCGGAAGGGCATCTGAGCAGGTAACGGCAAGTTTCGGAGCGATCACGCTAAAGATCATGTCCAGGTGATTCCATTTTGAATGAAACTCGACGGGAATTACTTCAATTCCCAGCGGTCTTAAAATCTCGGTAGCCTCGTCGATGCCTGTATTGGTGCTCCGATTCCCACATCCGACACACAGGGTATGATCATCGACGTACCAGCAGTCTCCCCCTTCAAAAGCCCCCTTAGTGACCTTGCCATAAATGGGGATGTTATGTCTCTGGAAGACTTTTTCCGCTACCAGTTCCTCGCCCTTACGCTCAAGGTAACGGAACCGTCCTACCACCGCACCCGCTCCGGTCATGCAGCCCCAGTCGCGGGCGTATATCTGCCAATGTAAATTCGGATCGAGATCGAACCAGATAATGTCGACTCCGTTCTCCTCCAACGCCGCAACCATTTCAGCATGCTGGGCGGCAGCAGCTATATGGTCGACGTTCTCCCCTCGGTCCTGAGCGTCCCGTGCCGTGTCGCTTACCGGAGTCAACTCATAGTAGTCGGGCTTGGTCAGCATAAGCTTCCTCAATACACCCGTGGGGTTCTGGTTCCATGCCATGACAAGCTTCCTCCTCTTAAAAACTGGTTTTTGTGGTGCGCCCACGACTATAACAAGCAAAACTCATGCCAACCAGAAAGGTCTCGCCCATGTGCCCGGAAAGTGCGATATTCCTGGAAACTACTTTGCCTTTCGGATTGATGGATTAATCGAGGTAATTCTATATAGCACATCCAATTCCATATGATATTGAAACGCATGGATTACGGGGACAGGAAGGAAATGTGGTGGGGTATCGCCTGTAAGTTCATTGCCTCAGCCTTTTTACTCCTCCGTTAACAAATCCATTAGGTTATTTTCCAGTACCTGGTTTCGATTAAAACCCTTTAACTGCAAATAATGCTCCGCGACCAGCAATAGCGCTTCCTGGCGCACCGTTCCCACAAGCTCCGTTTCGATTACCGGCACACCGTACCTCGATGCCTCAAGTTTGACTACCTCGAATGTCCTATAAAGAGGCGTCAGTTCATAATCAAACATATTCATAGATACAGCCACTAGATTGCGCTCCCGGTATCTGAGGCCAATAGCCCTAACTGTGCTAAAACCGCCACTGGGCCCCCGCACCGCCTTGGCTATTGTCTTGGCAATTGATAAGTCATCCGTTCCCAAAATTATATTGACTGCCGTCAGTGGACGGGTTCCAGCACTGACGATGACTGCCCCCGCAGTAGGGTGAAGAGCGGCTGGGCCGATATCTGGCGCCCTTCCCGGTAAATGAGCCACTTTCTTCAGGCCTTCGTATTGTCCCTGACGAATGAAATCTAGGCTCTTCCTTTCCGGTTTGCGGGCGTTCTCCCCGCTAAAATAGACCGGCAAATTGATCCTCTCATAAATTTCCCGGCCCAATTCCTCGGCTAGCAGCTTACAGCTTTCGAGACTGATACCTTTAAGCGGGAAAATAGGTATTGTATCCTGGGCGCCTATCCGGGGGTGAACGCCCTGCTGTTCATTCATGTCTATCAATTCAACCGCCCTGGCTGTCATCCTCAGCAGAGCCTCTTTCAGCGGCTGGGGCTCGCCGACGGTCTCTATGACGGTCCGGTTGAAATCAGGATCGGGGTAGTAATCAATAAGCCTGACTCCGGGAGTTCCTTTGAATTGAGCCACCACGGCTTCAATAACTTCCCGCCTGCGGCCTTCGCTGAAGTTAGGAACCGCATGAATATATTGCTGCACAACCTTTGCCTCCTGCTCCTTAACATGAGCTTCCATCTCTTAACCGCCAAGGTACTTCTTGCGTACATTGGGATCGCCGATCATGTCCGAGGCATTGCCCTCCATGACCACGCTTCCGGTCTCCAGGACATAGGCACGATTGGCAATCGCCAGGGCTGCCGGCGCTTTCTGTTCCACCAGGAGGATGGTCACCCCCGAAGCGTTGATGTTGCGGACCACTTCGAAAATCCTTTCGATGATCAGCGGAGCGAGCCCCATGGATGGTTCGTCCAGGGCCAGCAGGACGGGGTTGGACATCAATCCCCTGGCAATGGCCAGCATCTGCTGCTCACCGCCGCTCAGGGTCCCTCCCATCTGCTTCGGCCGTTCGGCGAGCGCGGGAAACAGCTCGAAAGCCCGCTCGAGCCCGTCCCGGATGTCTGATTCCCGGCGCTGGGTATAGGCGCCCATGCGCAGGTTCTCCAGCACCGTGAGCCCGGGAAAGATCTGCCTGCCTTCCGGGATCAGAGAAATACCTTTCCTGACGATGGCATCCGGCGACATGCCGTCTATCCTCGATCCCCGGAAGGTGATGGCGCCTCCGGCAGGCTTCATCAGCCCCATCAGCACCTTCATCGTCGTGCTCTTACCGGCCCCGTTCGCTCCGATCAGGGTGACGATCTCGCCCTCGTTCACCTCGATCGTGATTCCCTTCAGGGCGCGTATCTTGCCATAGCTCGCTTCCAGCTTGTCCATCACCAGCATCTCATCTCGCCCCCTTTCCCAGGTAGGCCTCGATCACCAGGGGATCCTCCTGAACGAAAGCCGGTATGCCCTCGGAGATCTTAACCCCGTGGTCCAGCACCACCACGTGGTCGGAAATCTCCATCACCACATGCATGTCGTGTTCGATCAGGATGATCGTCCGCCTCATCTCCCTGATGCGGGAGATGAGGGAGATCACATCCTCGCTCTCCGAGGGTGTCATTCCGGCGGTCGGTTCGTCGAGCAGGAGGATCTTCGGGTCACTGGCCAGCGCCCGGGCAATTTCCACGCGCCGCTGGGCGCCGTACGCCAGGTTGTGGGCCATCTCGTTCTGCCGATCCAACAGACCGACAAATTCCAGCAACTCCTGGGCGCGCTCCTTCACCCGCTTTTGCTCGTCCCGGACCCACCGGCTGCCGAAAATGATGGGGAACAGGCTGGCGCGCGTCAGGCCGAACTCCCCGACGCTCACATTCTCGATCACGTTCATAGAGCCGAATAACCGGATATTCTGAAAGGTTCGGGCAATGCCCCTAAGCGCTACCTGATCGGGTCGCAGGCCCATGAGGTTGGCGCCCTGAAACAGGATCTCGCCGGCGGCGGCATGAACAGCCCCTGTGATCGAATTGAAAAAGGTGGTCTTACCGGCGCCATTGGGGCCGATGATGGAAACGATCTGTCCCTGCTGCACATCCAGGTCCAGTTTATTGACCGCCGTCAGGCCACCAAATTTGATCGTCACCTGGCGGGCTGATAAGACTGGCGCTGCCACGCCGCTCAACCCCCTATCTCGCTTCGCCTGCGGGCCAATCCCAGGAAGCCCTGCGGGCGGAAGAGCATTAGCAGAATCATCGTCAGGCCGAAGAGCACCATCCGGTATTGGTCGGCATTGCGCAGCAGTTCCGGCGCTAGGGTCAGGATCGCCGCCCCTAGGATGCTTCCGGGGATGCTGCCTATTCCGCCGAGGATCACCATGCACAGGATGGTGATAGACACCATGTAGGTGAAGTTATCCGGGTTGATATAGGTCTGGAAGTGGGCGTAATAGCACCCGGCTATGCCGGCAAAAAAAGCTCCGATTACGAACACGAGCACTTTCATCTCAGTAATATTAATCCCCATGGCCCTGGCAGCCGCCTCATCGTCCCTGATGGCAACCAGCGCCTGCCCGAGCCTTGAGTTCACGATGCGGTACACCACAAAGATCGTCAGGGCCAACAACACCAGCATGAGGTAATAGAATGTGATGTTGTCTCTCAAAACAAATCCAAAGATGTGCGGCTTGGGTATCCCCGGTATACCCATGGGTCCGTTGGTAAGGCCGCTCCAGTTCAAAAAGATCAGGCGGATCACCTCACCGAAGGCAATTGTCACAATGGCGAGGTAATCCCCTCTCAGCCTCAATGAAGGCATGCCCACAAGGAAACCACAAACAGCAGCAATGATGCCTGCTGCAGGCAGGGCCAACCAGAAGGAAAGGTGCAACTGGGTGCTGAGGATGGCGGAGGTATATGCTCCTACACCGTAGAACGCTGCATGACCAATGGATAGTTGTCCCGTATATCCGGCGACCAGGTTAAGCCCCAATGCCAGAATGGAATAGACCCCGACCATGATGATCAATCGCCGGATGTAGTTATCGGTGATGACATAGGGCAGCGCCAGGAGAATAAGCACAATGACCAGCCACATGTATGTCTTATTGATTCTGTTCAAGTTAATTTTTCTCGCAGCAAAGCTTCCAACTGCCTTGAACATATCAGTCAGCACCTCTCTACGATTTCTCGATGATCGCCTTGCCTAGCAGGCCCGAGGGCCGGAGCAGCAGGCACAGGATCAGAATGATGAATGCATAGCCATCGCGGAATCCTGACGAAATATAAGCTGCCCCGAGCGCCTCGGCCAAACCCATCACTATTCCACCGATCATCGCCCCCGGAATACTGCCGATGCCACCCAGAACAGAGGCGGCAAAGGCGACGAGGCATATTTTGAAGCCCATCAACGGATATACGGCGTTGTAATAGATGGCCACCAGCAATCCCGCTATAGCCGCCAGCGTACTGCCCACTATAAAGGTGGTATAAACGATACTATCCACGTTTACACCCATCAGTCGAGCGGTATTCATGTTTTGTGATGTGGCCCGCATTCCCATGCCGAGCCTGGTTTTTTGCACAAAAACGGTAAGAATCAGCATGGAAATTCCTGCCACTACCAGGATGATGATCTGCATGCTGGAAATTTCGGCCGAACCGATACTAAAAATGGTTACCGGGAATTTGATGGGAAATGGCTGGGTGTTCGGCCCCCAGATAAGCATTGCCCCGTATTCCAAGATGATCGAGGAACCGATCGTGGTTAGAAACAAGGATTCCCGGGGAGCGTTAAAAAGAGGTCGATAGGCGTAACGAGCCATGATCAGGGTGATCAGGATGGCCATCACGACTGCAAGCAAGAATGCGGCCGCTACGGGAAATTTTGCGTACAGCAGGAGGCTCAGGCCGGCGAAAGCGCCAACCATGTAGATATCTCCGTGTGCAAAGTTCATCAACCTGATAATGCCATAAACCATGCTGAATCCGATCGCCACCAGGGCGTAGACTGCTCCTATTGTTAAACCGTTCACGACCTGCTGTAAAAACACATCGCTCCCTGCCCTTCAAGTCAATTTATGAATTGGAGAAGGGCGAACCTTTCGTTCGCCCTTCCCTGCTGCTCTTAAGGCTGAATGTCTGCAGGCACAATCTGGCCATTCTTGATCGTCAGAACGATGATGTTCCGGGTGGCATCGTGCTTGTCGTTAAAGGTGATCGGCCCTGCAACCCCCGGAAAGTTCTGTACCCCAGCCAGATACTTCTGAATTCCATCCCTGGTTGGACCATTTGCCTTCATGCCATCCAGGATCATGTTGGTGGCATCATAGGCCAACGCTGCGAAGGTGTCGGAGTCGTGTCCGTACTTGGCTTTGTATGCCGCATTGTACTGGGCAGTCCCCGGAAACGTCCTGTAGGGGCTGTAGTAGCCAACGAACATCACACCCTCAACCGCAGACCCGCCTAACTTCACGAGCTGATCCGAGTTTAGCCCGTCCGGGCCGATGAACTTGACGTCCATTTTCAGTTGTTGCGCCTGCTGAACAATCATCGCACCCTCGGTGTAATAACCGGCAAGAAAGATTAGGTCGGGTTGCGCCGCCTTGATCTTGGTCAACTGGGGAGTGAAATCTCGTGACTGCCCTTCAATGTAGGACTCGGTATCCACGATTTGCGCCCCCAGACCGGTGGCGATGCTCGAAAACACGCTGTCCTGTCCTTTGCCAAAGTCATTGTTGTCATAAAATATGGCTATTTTCTTGGCGCCCAGCTTGGTTACCGCGTACTGGGCAATCTGTGATCCGGCCTGCTCGTCTGTCAAGGAATCACGAAATTCCCATTTCGAACTGCCCGATATCTTGGAGTTGATCGACGAGGTTATGAACGGAATGCCTGCAGCATCATAAATAGGGATTGCAGCCAACGTACATGAGCTGTTCCAGTGGCCAACTACCGCAACGATATCCGGATTCGACGCAATGCGCTGGGCGACATTGGATGCCTCGTCGGGAAGGCCCCTGTCATCCTCGTCGACAAACGTCACCTTCCTGCCATCTATGCCCCCGGCAGCATTGATCTGGTCGACTGCAAGCTGAATGCCCTGGGACTCTACTTGCCCGAATTGTCCCGAATCCCCGGTCATTGGCGCTGCATGGGCAAAAACGATCGGCTTTTTAGATCCTCCGCTACATCCGGCAACAGACAGGATTAACAGCGGGATAAAAATGGCCGCAGCCAACATTTTATACCGTCCCATAACTAATCCCCCTTATTTTGGAATATTAGCAAACTTAATACATCCATTACTTGGATAGCAGCCTTAGACTCTTTCAAACCATTTCATTCTGGCTCCCACCACCTCCTGCTAGTCCATACTGGCTCCCACCACCTCCTGCTAGTCCATAAAAAGATAACTGATACGATTAAAATTAAAGCAAAAATATAGGCGCACCATTTTTAAGAAAAGCAAGAATGATGCCACCCGAAACATTAAGAAATGTATAAAAATTACATTGGATTAAAATAATTATATTGTTTTATATTCGTTCATTTTCGTTCATTTTCATCATTATGCCCATTATAAATGGCATTGTAATATCATCGCCTGTACCCCTATGATAATTCCGGTAGGATAAATTATTTCAGCATGGAATTATCCTGTTTCAATTTGGTTAGCTTTTTGAAAACCATGGATTGACTGACCCCCAACGCCTTGGCTATCTCATATGTAGAATGGTACTTCCCGGCTGCGTTGTTTAAAAGCTGTTCCTCCAGAGCATCTCTTGCCTCGTACCAATTTATAATGCCTGTAACCGCTATGCCTTCGTTTTGTAAGGTCGCAGCATGAAGATGCTCCGGTAAATCGTTTACAGTAATAACGTCACCCTCACTCGTTACAACAACTCTTTCGATAAAGTTTTGCAATTCCCGGACATTGCCCGGCCAGTTGTAGCTTTCCAGCGCTTTGATAGCATCTGTACTAAAGCGCCTATTCTCCCCGTACTTGTTGTTAAACTTCGTAATATAATAATGAATCAGCGGAGGCATGTCTTCCGACCGCTCTCTCAGCGGAGGGATCCGGACGGGCACTACGGCCAGCCGGTAGTACAAGTCTTCACGGAAATTTCCACCCTGGACTTCCTTCTCAATGTTACGGTTGGATGCCGCAATCACACGTACATCAAACTCCCGGCACCTCGTCCCGCCTACACGAGTAACCCGCTTGTCCTGTAATACCCGAAGCAGTTTTACCTGAAGCGCCAAACTGAGCCCGGTAACTTCATCCAGAAACAATGTACCCTTATGAGCCATTTCGATTAGGCCGGCTTTTCCCTCTTTTTGGGCGCCCGTAAACGCCCCTGGTTCATAGCCAAATAGTTCCGATTCAAAAAGGCTTTCCGGTATGGCTCCACAATTTACAGCGATGAAGGGCTCGCCTGCTCTGGGGCTTACGTCGTGGATGTAGCTTGCTATGGTATCTTTTCCAACTCCCGTTTCGCCCATAAGAAGAACAGTGCTATCGAGCCGCGCAACACGACGAGCGGTTTTTAAAACTGCCTCCATTGGAGCGCTACTGCAGATAAAGTTTACTTTAACGTGCTGCGATCTTGTCTCTGCAAGTGCTGCCCGATACCTTTCTGCAAGATTACGAGTTGTCTCCAACTCGGCCTCCAACTCCCTCATTTCGGTGATATCCTTAGATGTGTTGATCACCTTTACCAATTCGCCGGATTCATCAAAAATCGGCCTGGCAGTCACCAACAGCGTTTTACCTGCAGCAGTTTTCTGCGAAATCATGATCGGCCGGTTTTGCTCAATGACCATCCGCGTCGAGGAAGGCACAAATATGCCCATTCTTTCAAGCTCGAATACTGACTTATGGAGAAATTCTTCAACAGGAACACCAAAAATTCGCTGGCAAGAAGAACTGACCTTAAGGGTGATCCCTTCTCCATCAGTAATATGGACCTCATCAAAGCAGCTATCCAGCACTGCCTGCAGTTCCACGCTGATGTCGCTCGCACTTGTGAACTGAGCGGCCCACCCTTCCCGTGCAGACCACTCGGCAATAAAGATCAGGTATACTTGTTTGAATAAGGGACCGCGAATAGAGACCAGCGACGTCCCTATCATTCGCCGGAGAGTTATCGGATCGTCTTCTGCATTCATTAAGGACTCATGCATCAGCGCCAAGAGGGAACGGTAAAAATCGGGGTCATCAATAAGTGAACGAAAATAATCGTTGGCAGCGTTAATCTCCCCGGTCATATTGATAAGCGCCAGGCCGAGCTTAAACTCATTCAATATATCGCCTAAATCCTTAATAATCCCGTACAACTGAGAGCTGGACCGGTTCACGTCAGCAATATCAATGTCTTTCGTGCCATCGTTCATGTCACCCAAGAACTTGCTATGATTAGCCAACTCCATCCTCGTTCCCCTCCGTCTATCGAGGTTTATCGTTCATTCGAGTCCGATCCGGACAACAAAAAGGGTGATGAAGTTACCATGTATTCATATATTCGACAGGCACACCTGGTATCCTCTGCCCTGCCCCGGTCGCCCAATATCAAACAAAAAATAAAAGCTCTTGTCGCTATGGCGACAAAGGCTCGTCGAACTATCGATTGTATGGCTTTTATCAGTTGCGGCTTCCCGCCGCCAACTCCAGGAAGTAACGGTGCAGCCGCAGGTCCCCGGTCAGTTCCGGATGGAAGGTTCCGACCAGCAGGTTGCCCTGGCGGGCCAGGACTACCCCATCCTTGTAGCGGGCCAGCACCCCCACCCCGGGCCCCACCGATTCGATCAGGGGCGCCCGGATGAAGACTGCGGGGAAGGGCTCATCCCCCAGGCAGGGGATCGCCAGTGATGTCTCGAAGCTGTCCACCTGGCGCCCGTAGGCGTTGCGCCGCACCTTCAGATCCATCAGGCCAAGGCGCGGCTGGTCGCTGTCGACGATCTCCCGGGCCAGCAAGATCGCCCCGGCGCAGGTGCCAAAAGCCGGCAGACCCGCCCGCAGCCTCTCCAGCAGCGGTTCCATCAAGCAGTAGTCGCCCATCAGCTTGCCGATGGTGATGCTCTCGCCGCCGGGAATGATCAGGGCATCGATTGCCGCCACGTCTCCCGGCGCCCGCACCTCCAGGCATTCGCACCCCAGGCTTCTAAACGCTGCGGCGTGCTCCCGGAAGGCGCCCTGCAGCGCCAGAACTCCAACTCTCATCACTACCAGCCCCGCACCGCCAGGCGCTCCTCCGGAGTGATGGTGGACAACTCCAGGCCGGGCATCGCCGTTCCCAGCCCCCGGGAGACCTCCGCCAGCATTTTCGGGTCGTTGTAGTAGGTGACCGCAGCCACCACGGCTTTCGCCCGGGCTGCCGGGTCGGAGGACTTGAAGATGCCGGAGCCCACGAAAACCCCGTCGGACCCCAGTTGCATCATCAGGGCTGCGTCCGCTGGTGTGGCCACCCCTCCGGCGGCAAAGTTGACCACCGGAAGCCTCCCCAGGGCGGCGACCTCTTTGACCAGTTCATAGGGGGCGCCCAGGTTCTTGGCTGACGCCATCAGTTCCTCGGGCGGCAGATTCTGCAGCCTCCGGACCTCGCCCATCACGGCGCGCATGTGGCGCACCGCCTCCACGATGTTGCCGGTGCCGGCCTCCCCCTTGGTGCGGATCATCGCCGCCCCTTCGCCGATGCGCCGCAGGGCCTCGCCCAGGTCGCGGGCGCCGCAGACGAAGGGCGCCTTGAACTGGTTCTTGTCGATGTGGTGCGACTCGTCGGCGGGGGTGAGCACCTCGCTCTCGTCGATATAGTCAATCCCGAGGGCCTCCAGGATCTGTGCCTCCACGAAGTGCCCGATCCGGGCCTTGGCCATCACCGGGATGGAGACCGCGTCCATGATCCGCAAAATAACGTCGGGGTCTGCCATGCGGGCGACCCCGCCCTCAGCCCGGATGTCCGCCGGCACGCGCTCCAGGGCCATCACGGCGCAGGCTCCGGCGGTCTCGGCGATCTTGGCCTGCTCCGGAGTGGTCACGTCCATGATCACGCCGCCCTTGAGCATCTCCGCCAGGCCCTTCTTCAGCTTCCAGGTACCTTTCTCTTCCACGGTCAACCCCATCCTTTCCATATCATCACGCGGCAGCCCTGTCATTCCGGGCTAGCGCGCTACTGTTCGATCTCTTTCAGGCTGGCAGGCGGGAGCTTGGCTACCGCCACCACCCGGTCGCCCTCGTCCAGGCGCATCAGCCGGACGCCCTGGGTGCTCCGTCCCTGCCGGGAGACCTCCCCGACCGGGATGCGGATGACGATCCCCTCGCTGCTGATCAGCAGCACCTCGTCGTCGTTGTTTCCGGCAATCTTGATCCCCACCAGGCCGCCATTGTGACCGGTCACCCTAAGGGTGATAAGCCCTTTGCCGCCGCGCCCCTGGCGCCGGTATCGCTTCAGGGGAGTGCGCTTGCCGTAACCCTTCTCGGTCACCACCAGCAAGTCGCCGGCATCATCCTTGCGCTCGATCCCCACCACCTCGTCGGCAGGGCGCAGCCGGATGCCCCGCACGCCCATGCTCGTGCGTCCGGTGGGCCGTACCTCCTCCTCCGGGAAGCAGATCGCCATTCCGTCCCGGGTGGCCATGATCACCTCGTTCTTGCCATCGGTCAGCTTCGCCCAGATCAGTTCATCCCCCTCATCCAGGCGGATGGCGATGATGCCGTCCCGGCGGGCGGAATCATAGTCCAGCAGCCGCCCCTTCTTGACGATCCCCCGCTTGGTAGCCATGAAGATGTAGCGGTTGTCGCTGAACTCCCGCAAGGGAATGACCGCCGTGACATCCTCGTCCCCGGCAAAGGGAAGCAGGTTGACCAGAGCGGTGCCCTTGGCCTGGCGGCTGCCCTCCGGCAGGTCGTACACCCGCAGGCGGTAGACCTTGCCCTTGTTGGTGAAGAACAACAGGTAGTGCAGAGAGGTGGTCACAAACAGGTGGTCCACGAAGTCCTCGGTACGGGTGGTCAGAGCGGTCACCCCGCGCCCCCCGCGGTGCTGACCCCGGTAGGCGTTCAGGGGGATGCGCTTGATGTATCCGCGGTGGGTAAGAGTGATCACCATATCCTCTTCCGAAATGGTGTCCTCTTTCTTGAATTCGGGGGCGGGTCCCACGATCCGGGTGCGTCGCGCGTCCCCGAACTTGGTCTTGTACTCCAGCAACTCCTTGCGGATGACCCCGCTGATCAGGTTCTCGCTGGCCAGCAGCTTGTTGAGGGCGGCGATCCGCTCCTCCAGTTCCTTGCGCTCAGCCTCGATCTTCTCCCGCTCCATCCCGGTCAACCGCTGCAGCCGCATGTCCAGGATCGCCTGGGCCTGCGGCTCGCTCAGACCGAAGTTCTGCATCAGCCCCTGCCGGGCCTCGTCCACGGTCCGGGAGCGCCGGATCAGGGCGATCACCTCGTCGAGATGGCGCAGGGCGATGGACAGGCCATCCACGATGTGCAGCCGTTCCATGGCCTTCTTCAACTGGAACCCGGTGCGCCGGGTCACCACCACCACCTGGTGCTCCAGGTAATGCGACAGCATCTCCCTCAAATTCAGGACAAGCGGGGTACCGTCCACCAGGGCCAGCATGATCACCCCGAAGCTCTCCTGTAGTTGGGTGTGCTTGTACAACCGGTTGAGGATCACGTTGGGATTGGCGTCGCGGCGCAGTTCCAGCACCACCCGGATGCCGTTGCGGTCCGACTCGTCCCGCAGATCGCCGATCCCGTCCAGCTTTTTCTCCCGGATCAGCTCGGCGATCCGCTCCACCATCCGGGCCTTGTTGACCTGGAAGGGAAGTTCAGTGATCAGGATGTGGGTGCGCCCGCTGTCGGTGTGCTCGATCTCCGCCTTGCCCTGCATGATGACGGTGCCCCGTCCGGTCTGATAGGCAGACCTGATGCCGTCCTCGCCCAGGATGAAGCCGGCGGAAGGGAAGTCGGGGCCCGGGACCAGCCTCATCAGATCCTCGACCGTGGCCTCCGGGTGGTCGATCAGGTAGACCAGGCCGCTGATCACCTCTGTCAGGTTGTGGGGCGGGATGTTGGTGGCCATGCCCACGGCGATCCCGGCGGAGCCGTTGATCAGGAGGTTTGGCACCCGGCACGGGAGCACCGAGGGCTCGGTCGTGGTGCCGTCATAGTTGGGGATGAAGTCCACCGTCTCCTGGTCGATGTCCGCCAGCAGGGTGAGGGCCAGGGGCGCCAGCCGCACCTCGGTGTACCGCATGGCCGCAGGGGCGTCGCCGTCTATCGAGCCGAAGTTGCCGTGGCCATCCACCAGGGGATAGCGGGACGAGAAGGGCTGGGCGAGGCGCACCAGGGCGTCGTAGACCGACGCGTCGCCGTGGGGGTGGTAGCGGGCCAGCACGTTGCCGACCACATTGGCCGATTTTTTGTGGGGCTTGTCGGGACCCATCCCGGTGTCGTACATGGTATAGAGAATCCGCCGGTGCACCGGCTTCAGGCCGTCCCGGACGTCGGGCAGGGCGCGCCCGACGATCACGCTCATGGCGTAATCCAGGTATGACCGCTGCACCTCCTGGTTGATATCGACCGGAACGACCGATCTATTTTCGGTAGCCAAAGACTCAACCCCCCGCTTCTAAAGCGCATCATTCACCGTTCAAGCACGATGCGCTGGTATAATACAGTAATACAAGAATAGACGATCAGGATTCAACGATTTCTATACTTCAGTGGGGGAAGACAAGCCCCCACTGAAGCCAAGAACTCGTTGAACAGCCAAGCATGACAGTGTCCAAAAAAACAGCGAGCGACAAGGCGCTGCAAGAGCTTCCATGCCTTACCACCCGTCATTTTACCACTTGCCGCTCCATCCTTCAACTTTGGCGTAAAACCGCCGGTTTCCAGAGGCTCATATGTGTTCCAACTGAAAGATGTTTTCGTCGCCTACCAGTTCCACCAGTTCGGACATGATCACATCCACATCCGCCTCGTTCAACCCGACCAGGGCAAGGGCCTGGCCCGCAAAGGGATAATACAGGCCGTCGCCGCCAAGGCCAATCCCCATCGACATGGAAACCGCGTCGGCTATGTGAACGATAGCGGCAAGCCGGGGGTTTTCCCTGGCATCCATGGGGGTATGATGACAGGCTATCGCCTCCACGTGATCGGCGGGGAGGTTCCACTTATCGGCCACCCTGGCGCCAACAGCGGCGTGCGTGAAGCCCAGCACTTCCTGTTCCACCACCGAAAACGGCTGCTGCTCCTCATGCACCCGCCTGTTGATCTCATCGTAGACCTCGGCCACATAGACACTCAGGATCACCTTGCCAATATCGTGCAGCAGCCCGGCGATAAAAGCCTGTTCGGGCGCCGGATATCTGACGCGCCGGGCGATGGCGCGGGCAGCTATGGCACAGGTCATGGAATGCCGCCAGATATCGCCCGGGGCGATCTGATAGCCCTTCACTTCTTTTTTCAAAATGTTGTACGTGTGCGCCGCCATGACGAGGTTGCGGATCGCGTTAAAGCCCAGGATGCCGATCGCATCGACAACGGTGGCGATGCGGCGGGAATAGCCGTAATAGGCAGAGTTGGACAGGCGCAGCACCTTGGCCGTCAGCGACTGATCCTGGCAGATCACCTCGTTCAACTCATTGACGCTGGAATTGGGATCATTGGTCAGACTGATCACCCGGGTTACCACCCAGGGCATGGTAGGCAGGTCGTTGACCCCGCGCACGATCTCTTCCAGAGTAACAGCCGTAAGACCACCCCCGCACCTTGAAATAGGTTTGCATTCCGGATGAGACATCACTGGCTATATATCGGTTATTTGACAAACCTGCTTAACTTTCCTGCATCCGCCGCATCCGGGCTTACCGCCCGGCCTGAACGCCGGCTCAAGGCTCCGCCTTGGCTGAAAGCCCGCCGGCACACCGGGAATGCGGCGCACAGGCAAATAGGCTATGTATTTATCGCCCCCTGGTATATGATAAAAAGATAAAAGCTGAAAGGCGATATGGATGGAAATATACATAGGGTTGCTGATCTCTTTCTGCCTTCTTATATACAGCGTGTCAAGGAATATATTTATCGGTTACATGTTAATCTCCTGCTGGGTTTTGTTCGCCATAATCTCGCTGAAAAAAGGCTATGCGTCAAAAGAGATCGCCATAATGTCATTTAACGGGGGCAAGCAATCCTTTGTCGTTTTGAAAATATTGATTCTGATCGGCGCCGCCATCGGCATCTGGATGGGCTCAGGCACGATACCGACCATGGTTTACTACTGTCTGAAGTATCTAACCCCGATCATGCCCTCTACCTTTGCCCTGGCCGCCTTTGTAATCTGCTGCCTGACCTCTTTTTTGATCGGCACTTCCTTTGGAACGGTAAGCACCGTGGGCATCCCCCTGATGATCATCGCCAGGAGCGGCCATACGAACTTGAATATAATAGCCGGCGCCGTTATAGCAGGCGCTTACTTTGGAGACAGGTGTTCTCCGATGTCTTCAAGCGCCTATCTGGTGGCGAACCTGACCAGGACAAATATATTCACCAATATCAAGAACATGCTCCATTCAGCAACAATTCCCCTGTTGCTGTCACTGGCTTTTTTTTACACGTTATCTGTGTACCATCCATTAAGAGCGATAAATACCGGTCTACCGGGCGCCCTTGTAAAAACATTCAACATTCAATTCATCATGCTGCTGCCGACCATCATCATCCTGATCCTGTCATTATGCAGGATAAACATCGATATTTCCATCCTGATCAGCATCCTGTCGGCTGCCGTCCTGGGCGTACTTTTCCAGGGCCATCAGTGGCAACAGATGATTGGCTATATCGTCTTGGGATTTAAAATAACCGCTCCCGGCCCGTTGCAAAACATCATTACGGGCGGGGGGATCGTTTCCATGCTCAAAACCTGTCTGGTGGTATTCGTCTCCTGCTCTCTGGCCGGCATCTGCTCGGGAATAAAAATGTTCGATGGTTTGAAAAATACACTCTTAAACATGCGCCTATCGAGGCATAAGCTATTCGGAGCGACCTCGATCGTCAGCGTGATCACTGCCGCCTTTGGTTGCAGTCAGACGATCGCTGTCGTTATGACCAAGGAGATTGTGAAAGACTGCTACGATAATCTTGACAACTATCAATTGGCTTTAGACCTCGAGAACTCCGGAATTCTCCTTTCCGCTCTCATTCCCTGGAACATCGCCGCCCTCATGCCCACAACAGCCCTGAATGTGGGCACTGCCGGATACATCCCCTATGCATTTTTCATATATATATTGCCGATCGCCTATTTTATAATTTTGGTCGCAAGAACCACCCGCCTCAGATCGGCCGAACGCTGATGCGCCAGCAATCCTTCCACGCCGGCCAGGTGCGAGCAATGCTGCGCCAGGGTGGCGGCGCCCTCCGGAGTCATCCTCTCGTACGTGGACACCTTGATAAAGGCGCCCACCCAGATCCCATTGCTGAACCGGGCGGTGGTGCCGGTGGGCAGGGTGTGGTTGGGGCCGGAGACGTAGTCGCCGAAAGCCACCGGGTCGTGCCGGCCGATGAACAGCGAGCCGTAGTTACGCAGCCTGGCCGCCATCTCGTCGTCGCAGGCGGTCATCACCTGGAGGTGCTCGGGAGCAAAACTGTCGGATATCCCGATCGCCTCATCCAGGGAGTCGGCCAGGATGACCTGTCCGTTGTCCTCCCAGGTCTGGCCGGCCAGTGCCGCCGTCCCGAGCGTCTTCAGTTCTTCCTGGATAACCTTCTGCACCTCCCCGGCCAGCCTGTGGCTGGTGGTGACCAGGATGGCCAGGGAGTTGGGATCGTGCTCGCACTGCGAGAGCAGGTCGACGGCCACCAACTGAGCCGGAGCGGTATCGTCGGCGACGATCAGCGTCTCGCT
>Ga0187870_1000746_pt1 | contig 34038 bp, 44 predicted proteins | sample June2016WEW_13_1_3_FD_132974 | JGI IMG/M metagenome (GOLD analysis project Ga0187870, IMG submission 132974) | Peatland microbial communities from SPRUCE experiment site at the Marcell Experimental Forest, Minnesota, USA - June2016WEW_13_150 | ecosystem: Environmental > Terrestrial > Soil >... | reverse complement strand
CAGGAAGACCAGCGCTGATTACGAAATACCTGATTTTCCCAAGGTTTCTTGGGGTAAACGAAACTTCAGCCTATCGGTAAGTCATTGCCACAATGAAAGTTGGCGGCAGCGCAATTAGCTCATATTCTTTTCAATTTCGGCAAAACGTAGGGAAATTCTACGATTCACCTGCCGGCTGAGTGCTCCGGCGCATCCTCAAGGGCTTGAGCATTGACAGCCGGCGGCAAAGCCGATACTCTGGTTTGTCCAAGGAGGGTTTTTTGGCAAAGGAAGAGGCTATAGAAGTTGACGGGAAGGTGAAAGAATCCCTCCCCAATACAATGTTCAGGGTCGAGCTCGAAAATGGTCATCTTATCCTGGCCCACCTTTCGGGCAAGATGCGCAAGCATTACATCCGTATCGTCCCGGGAGACCGTGTGAAAGTCGCCCTCTCGCCGTACGATCTGACGCGAGGACGAATCATCTATAGGGAAAAATAACCTCGCCGGCTCTACGAGCGGTAATCCGCGTTTTCTTTTACATAGTCATACGACAGGTCTGATCCGATCACCTCGACCGAGGGCGACGATCCGTCCAACGTGACCTCGATGTCGACTGTCTTGTCATGCTGCGGCCAAGGGATGCGTTTTGTGTCGAGGGCGCGCCCTCGCAGATATGCGGACAGCCGCTCTTCCTTTTCCGCGTCAAGCCGGAAGCAGCCTCCTGAGAAGATCTCCTCTCCCCCCATACGAACCGTCACCCGGCGGTTGTCCACTGCCTCGCCTGCGTTTCCAAGGTAGTCGCCTACTGCGGAAATGATCCGGCCCACGTTTGGATCATTGCCGAATATCGCGGTTTTCACCAAAGGCGAATTCGCGATTGCACGCGCGACTCCCAGCGCCGTGGATTCATTCCGTGCCTGTCCGACCTCGACCCTCAGCACGTGGCCGATGCCTTCGCCGTTTCTCACAATGTCGAAAGCCAGCCCTGCGAGAACCGCCAGCAGCCCTTCCCGAAACTCAGCCGGGTCGGCCGGCCCCCGGCGTCCCGAAGAGAGAAGGAGGGCAGTGTCACTCGTGCTCTGGTCGCCATCGATCGATATGCGGTTCAGGCTCCTCTCCACGCACCATGCAAGATCCTCCCGCAGACGTTCCCGTTGGACGCCAAGATCCGTACACAGAAAACAAAGGAGGGTGGCCATGTTGGGCTCGATCATGCCCGCCCCCTTCGCGATGCCCACAATGCTCCCCCTACCGACCGCCGCCCGGCGCACCTTGGGAAAAGCGTCCGTTGTCATGATGGCGCGGGCAACCGGGAGAACGGAAGAGGGTTCCAGGCCGGACACGAGATCAGGCAGAGATTCGCCCATCTCGCGCACGGGAAGCTCCCATCCTATTATGCCCGTGGAGGCGATGAAGAAGCTTTCCTCCGTTGTGCCGAGCAGCTCCCCCAGCCTGCCGAGGAGCCCACGGGCGTCTTCATACCCGTTCCGCGTGCATACGTTGGAAATCTTGTTGTTGACGAGCACGCCGCGCACGGTCGGCCGCTGGAGACGCTCCCTGCCGATGAGCACCGGTGCCCCCGGAAACTTATTGCGCGTGAACACTGCTCCGAAATCAGGAGTTTCCTTGTCCAGAACGATAAGGGAAAGGTTCATCCGTAGAGGCTCCTGAGTCCTGCGCTCACTGGGCGAAAACCGGATCTCCCGCGCGGCGCACTGGAAGCCGTCCGGAAGCACGGAACGCGCCTCCAACTGGCGCAGGTAGGAGGTCTCCGAGTCGTAGGTTTCCACGAGTTTCTTATACTAGTGCGCGTCCAGTGTGACAAGCAGGGGCAGGTGGTCCGAGTAGCCCCGTCCGGCGCCGAGTCCCGTCCACTTCTTCGGCACGCCTTCCGTGGAAAAGAGGAAGGGGAGCCTGACAGGCCCGAAGCTTCCCCATCGATAAGAGAAGCCGCGGGTATCAAAAAGGCCGGCGGAGAGCAGAATGTGGTCCACCGTCAGCCATTCACCCTGGTAGGAATAGGAGCCCCGCCGTGCCGGCGCAAGCTCGAACCACGGATCGTAGAGGACCAGCCGATCCCCGGTTGCGCCCAGTCCGCGCGTATTGCTCGAAAGGAAGATGCTTTGTCCTGCGAACTTCCGCGGAGTCGTTTCACTGGTCGGAATGAGCGCTGTCTGGTATTTCCGTCCGGTGCGCACGTACTCGTCCACGCTCTCATTCATGTCTCCCGCAACCAGGATATCAGCCGACGGGTCCTGGGCCAGGATCTCCCGCACTCTCCTGGCCAGCACGGAGGCAGACTGCAGGCGGGACGACTCGGTTGCCTTGACCCCTTCCGTCTTTGCTTTCCAGTGATTGTTGAAAACGTAGAGCGTGTTTCCGCCGTACTCGATCTTTGCCTCGATGACGTCGCGCACAGGGGTGCGCTGCTTCCATGGACCCACGCCATGAGCACGAACACTTGAAACCGGAAACCTGCTCAGGATGGCGACGTTCGTTGCACAATTCTTCTTGGGGACCAGCACCCGCCATGTGTACCCCATGCCGCCAAGGCCTTCCTCCGCCAGTGTCTGCAATGCATGCTCGTTCTCGATCTCCTGCAGGAGGAGGATGTCAGGACCTCCCGGCACCGCTTTCCGAACGACCTCCGCGATCGAGTCGATACGCACCTTGAAAAACTCCGCATTCCACGTTCCACGGAGGGGATCGAACTCCCGGTACTCAGTCCCGTTGTGCACGTCATCGAAGAGGTTTTCCACGTTGTAGCTCATGACGGTGAGCCCCGAGGCGGAGGCGACAAGGCAGGCCGCGAGCAGGAATGCGGCACACGCTTTCTTCATGGGGACCCTCAGCGCGAAAGGGGGCCGGCCGAGGGGCGGGCCAACCGTGCCGCCACGAGTGCCGCTTCCCCCTCAGCACCCATGGCGCGAGGAGAGAACTCACGGCGCATGATGGTCTCCCAGGCCGTGACGTATTTCCAGGCAATCTGCACGCGCACGTCATCCGGAATCCCGGGGGGCGCGCCCTCTCCGCTCCAGCCGCGGGCGAGCAGCCACTGTCGAAGGTACTCCTTGTCCAGCTCGCGCTGCGGCTTCTCTTCCTTGAAGAGCTGTTCCCACGTGTCCGCGAACCAATAGCGGCTGGAGTCGGGGGTATGCACTTCATCCACAAGGATGAGCCGTCCTTCATGAAGGCCGAACTCGTACTTGGTATCCACGAGGATCAGACCGCTGCGGGCCGCGATCTCGGTGCCACGCTGGTACAGGGCCAGGGAGGTTTCCTCGATGCGCTCCCAAAGCCTTCCTTCCACCCTGCCGCTGGAGACGATTTGCTCCCGCGAGATGGGACGGTCGTGCGCGCCCTTCTCCTCCTTGGTTGAGGGGGTAAGGAGGGGAGCGTCGAAGCGCTGATTGACCCGCATTCCCCGGGGAAGCGTGATGCCGGAGACGGGGGCCTCGCGCTGGTAGTCCCTCCACGCCGACCCTGTCAGGTAGCCCCTGACCACCACTTCGATCGGCACCACGTCGCATTTGACTGCCCGCACGGTGCGGGCCGAGATTTCCTCCCTGACATGATTCGCGATGATGTCCGAGGTGGAGTGGAACCAGAAAAGCGAGAGGGTATTGAGGACCTCTCCCTTGCAGGGGATCGTGGTAAGGACCCGGTCGAACGCGGAAATCCTGTCCGTGGTCGTGATCAGGACTTCTCCGCCCAGGTCGAGAATGTCGCGTACTTTGCCATGGCTCAGCGGAGCATCTGCGGGGAGGTCCAGGCGCTCCACGCACGAGCCGAGCAGGCCCGGCAACTCCGCCTGGCGCACGGCTACAGTTCGTCCCGTGTCTTGATGACTCGGGAAAGCAGGCCGTACGAGACGGCTTCTTCCGCGTTCATCCAATAGTCCCTGTCCGTGTCTTTGCCCACCTTGTCCAGCGGCTGTCCCGTTTCTTCAGCGATAAGGCGGTTGATCTTGGCCCGCAGCTTCTCGATCTCTTTGGCGTGAATCTCGATCTCCGTTGCCACGCCGCGCGTGCCGCTCATGGGCTGGTGGATGAGGTAGTGCGAGTTGGGCAGGCCCACGCGCCTGTCCCGCGGCGCGGCAAGCATGATGATGGCTGCGGCGCTGGCCACAAGGCCCATCCCGATCATGGTGATCTGGGGCTTCACGAACCGCATCATATCGAATATGGCGTACCCTGCGTCCGCGTCCCCGCCGGGCGAGTCGATGTACACTTTGATCGAGTCCTTGCTCTCCTCCTCCAGGAGGATGAGTGAGCGAATGACCCTCTCCGCGAGCTGCTTGTTGATCTCCCCGGACACGAGCACGGTGCGGGACTTGAGCATGCGATTGAAGAGCATGCCCTCATCCGCGCGGGGACCGTTTTCCTGTTCGACTGGCTTGTCCTGCATGTTCATACTGATCATTACAATAAGGAATTTCGCGTTGCTTGACAACGCCGCGATCCACGTGCCGTGAGCGCATTGAAAAAAAGGCCGGGGCATCTCTGCCCCGGCCACCCGTCAATCTTCCGTCCTCCAATTGGTACTGGAGGTTGTGGGGCGGAAGCCTCCCAAATGCAGCGCTCATTATACATTGCATTCCCTGGATGTCAACGAAAAAGCCTTTCCTGCCGCGTCCGCGCTGGAATTTTGCGAGTGAATGGGGAATCGTCCGTATAGTGGCCGCGTCGATCCATCAGCATCATCCGCACTAATCACGCCCGGCGGTACTCCGCGCCGGGCGATTAGAGCGGTACTCCGCACCAATCACGCCCGGCGGTACTCTCCTGGCGGAGCTTGCGCGTCATTTGGCGCCGCAGCCCTCCAACTCCGCGGCGTACCGCGGAAGGGCTACGGGCCTGTTGCGCTCCTTGCTCAAAACGCGCACAATGGAGGTTCTCGTGCAGCAAAGGAGGACCGCGATGGTGGCACGGCTCGCCGTGATCGGGGGGAGCGGACTGTACTCGATGGAGGGGATCCGGGTGCGGGAAGAGCGCGAGGTGCCCACACCGTGGGGCCTCCCCTCGGACCTGATCACTCTTGCCGACATTGGCGGCGAAACGGTGGCATTCCTTCCCCGGCACGGGAAAGGACATCGTTACCTGCCTTCGGAGGTGCCCTCCCGCGCCAACATGTGGGCATTGAAATCAATCGGCGTCGAGCAGATCCTGTCCGTGAGCGCGGTCGGCTCCCTTTCCGAGGAGTATGCCCCGGGGGAGTTCGTGCTCTGCGACAGCATCATCGATCGAACCACTCGTCGACCGGTGAGCTTCTTCGGTGAGGGCATTGTCGGGCACGTGTCGCTCGCCCACCCCTTTTGTGACGGCATGCGACATTCCGTGACCCAGGTGATGGCAGCCCACTCCCATCCGCATCATTCATCGGGAACCTACGTCTGCATGGAGGGACCGGCCTTCTCTACGGCGGCCGAATCGCTCCTGCACAAGTCCTGGGGAGCCCACCTGATAGGCATGACAGCCGTTCCCGAGGCCAAGCTCGCCCGTGAAGCGGAGATGTGCTACGCCACGGTCGCCATGGTGACCGACTTCGATTGCTGGAAGGAGAGCGAGGAGAACGTGAGCGTGGAAATGGTGCTGGCGACCATGAAGGGAAACACGACCGCGCTCCAGCACATGCTCCCGGATATCATGGCCGCCCTGAAGAAACGAGGCGATTGCGCGTGCCGGCATGCCGCGCGGAACGCAATGATGACTGATCCCGCGCTCATCCCATACGACGCGCGGAGAAGGCTTGCCCTGTTCTATGACAGGTACTGGAACAAAGGGGATTGAGCCGGGCAGCCATGTGGCATGGAGGGAGCTCGTGAAAGCCGCTGTTGTCGCGATTGTCGGGCGTCCTTCCTCCGGCAAGTCGACTCTCGTCAACGCACTCTGCGGCGGAAAGGTCTCGATCGTCTCCCCGGTACCGCAGACCACGCGCAACCGGGTCCGCGGCATTCTCACGACGGACGCGGGCCAGATCGTGTTCATCGACACGCCCGGCTTCCATCTCTCGCAAAAGAAGCTGAACCGGTACATGAGCGATCTGGTCTCCTCGACCCTGGGGGAAGTGGATATCGCCCTGTATGTCGTGGACGGAACGCGTGCCTTCGGCGACGAGGAGCGCGCGCTGCTCGAGGCACTCCGACGGGCGGGCCGGCCGGTGGTGGCGTGCCTGAACAAGTCGGACGCCGCGGGCCCCACATGGGCCTCGGTGCGGACGCAGATTGCCGCGGCCCTTCCCGATGTCCTCCTTCTTGAAATCTCCGCCCTGGGCGGAACGGGTCTGGAGGCGCTTCGCGAACGGCTCTTTTCACTCTCCCCGGAAGGCGAGCAGATGTATCCCCCCGACTACTACACCGACCAGACGCCGGACTTCCGGGTCGCGGAGATCGTCCGGGAAAAGGCGATGCTGCAGACCCGCGAAGAAGTTCCTCACTCGCTGTACGTGCGCATGGAAGACCTGGAGATGCGCGATGACGGGGCGACCCTCTGGGCGCGCGGCTTCATCTGCGTTGAGCGGGAGTCGCAGAAGGGCATCCTCGTGGGGAGGGCGGGGGAACGGATCAGGTCCATCGTGCGGGATGCGGAGCAGGAGCTATCCGAGATATTCCCTTATGCGGTGAAGCTCGACCTTCGCGTGCGAGTGGACCATGAATGGCGCAAGAGGGACCCACTGCTGAAGAAGATGATCAGATAAGGCGCGCGCGGTACTCCGTGCGGTTTTGGCGCGCACGGTACTCCGTGCGGTTTGGCGCGCGCGGTACTCCGTGCGGTTTGGCGCGCGCGGTACTCCGTGCGGTTTGGCGCGCTAGTTCTTTTCCTGAACGACCGTCAGCTGCGCGAGCACCAGGGCGCTCTTCGCGTCGAAGGGGTTCTTGATTTTCAGCACGAGACCCGCGTCGTTCTGGCCGGGGCTGGGGAGAGTCACAGTTTTCTCCGCTGCTCCGGACGGCACGACGATGGACATCCCATCAGCCCCGAGCTTGAACTTGAATCCCGCCGCATCCGCGGTCAAGGGAATCTGCACAGGTGCCTGGGAGGCGCCTTCCCAATGGGCCTCGAGGGTAGCCGTTCGTGCCGAATCCGAGGATAGATCAACGACCACGCTTATGGATGAGCCTCCCGGTGTCAGCGGCGGGAGATCAAGCCCGGCGCCCTGCGGCAGGGAAAGGGATCCGGCGCTCAAACTACCGTTTCCCTCCAGCGTCAATCCGCGCGACAGGTATATACCGTCGAAACCATCCGCCAGCAGCAGGCTGTTCCCGTACTTGAGGGACTGCGCCCTGAGGTACAGATCGGGATCGGGGGAGGGCCGTTCCGAGGAGTCACGATAGTAGATACCGAACTCGTCGACCGTTCCCTTGAACCCCGCCGCCCCGCCGATAATGAGGGTGCCGTTCTGATTGGCGACGGAGAGCCTGTAGGAGGCGCTCATGGCCGACACCTGCACGCCGTCAAGGAACCACTGAGCCGTGAAGCTCGCGCTCTGCGGCACGATGCTCAGGGAAAGGAGGTAGCGCTGGTTTTGCGCAAGAGCGGGACCTGCCCATGGGATTGCAATGGCCGCGGCGCCGCCCGATGTAATCAAGGCCTGCGGGGCCCCCGTTGCCGGATCCATCGCGATCACGAGAGAGAAGCTTCCGTCGCTTGCGGACGCGTTCAGGATTGAGCGCGCGCCGGACAGGTCTTCAAAGCTCACGCCGAGGTTTGCCGTGAAAGGCTTCAGCACCCCATTGTCGATCGGCAGCGCCAGCCATGTAATCTGGATTCCGGAAGCTCCGTCCAGCTTGTAGCCGAAGCCGTCCTCCAGGGAAACTACCTGCGGCGCTCCGATTGCAACCGCGGCCGATTTCCCCGGCTTCTTCGCGCCGGTCCCGACGTCCGACAAGTTGGCCTGCAGGTGCAGCAGGGTAAGGTAGGAGGATTCAGGGCCGAAGTCGCTCCCCTCGAGAGCCTTTCCCCCGGTGACAAAGATATCCGTGGAAAGCAGGAGCGACGACACGAACGTGAAGTCAGCGTCAGCAGGCGGGGAGCTGGGGAAGAGCTCCAGAGTGATCGTGTAGACTCCCTGGTCGGAAGGCGCCACCCAGAGGATCTGTCCGAAACCTTTGCTGAGTGTTCCCCTTGCGATCACCTTTCCTTTCCATGACCAGCGAAGGTAGGGGTCGAAGCCGGACGGAATCGCCAGCTCCGCCTTCAGCATGACGCTGGCCGTGGTCGTGATGACCGGTGGAAAACTCTTTATGCCGGTGATTTTCCAGCCATCCTGGACGACGAAAAAGGACGCGGATTTCTTCTGCGCGACCTCGCCTGCGGAGTACAACACGAAGTCCATGCGATACTGGCCGACCGCCAGGTCTGCGGGGAGAGTGATCGGAGTCTGCTCGTTCAGGATCGCGGCCGAGCGGTTGTGCCAGACGCTGGCGCCGCTCGCGGAGGTCAGGGTCACCTCGATCTCGACATCGCGACTTTTTGTCGTGTCGCGCGCCGAGACCAGGAGCGGGACGGAATTCCCTTGTGTGAGCACCTGGCCGTCAATGAGAGAAGCAATCTGCAGGTCTGAGGTTTGGGCCTTCAGAGACATGAACAAAGACTGGTCCCCGCACGCCGCAAGGAACGCCAAAATCGAGACGACGAGCAGTCTTTGGCCAACTCCACGGCCCATTTTGCTCAAAATATATCACGATGGGGGGGAAAATCAAGCCCTCATTTTGACAAATCGCGTTACGTTCGATTCCTGAGGTGAATCACCTCGATTTCGACGTCCCCCCTCGCATAGGTCTGGCAAGCCAGCCGGATATCCGGGCCCGTCGGTTCCCCCTGGCTCGCAAGCTCCGCCAGCCGGCGGGTCTCCGCCTCGCGCCGTGGGCTCAAAAACCCCGCTCCGGCGCGAATCCTTATCAGGTCCCTGCCGCACAGCGCCCTTCCGCCGCAGATCGTCTGGATAGGGAATCCGTTCTTCAGCAGGGTGTTGAGGATCGAGGTAGTGAGGTTTGTCTGGTAGGCCTTCTCGAAGCCATGCACGCGGATGGTCGGCATTGTGAGGTTACCGCCCCCTTGCCTCGGTGAAACGCCGACTTCCCGTCAATATTTCCTCCTTGATAGGAGAGATTTGGGGAGCCCCAGAAGGGATTCCCGCCGCTAGATGTCGCGAGAGTCGCACAAGGCGCGCACAGGGCATTTCTCGTGATCGGGCTTGCGGGCCGCACAGCATCGGCGGCCGTGGAAGGTGACCGCATGGGAGAACGCCGTCCAGTCCTTTTCTGGAATGAGGGCCTGCAGCTCCCGCTCGATCTCGTCGGGATCCTCGCTGGCAGCGAGTCCCAGCCTTTGTGCCACGCGCCGCACATGGGTGTCAACGACGATCGAGGGCACGCTGAAGCAGGTGCCCAGTATGACGTTCGCGGTCTTTCTGCCGACCCCGGGAAGGGTGAGGAGGTCTTCCATGCGGTCGGGAAACCGGGGGGGAGAGTTTTTCGCAAGAGATTCGGCCGCTCCCTTGATGCTCCTGGCTTTGCTGTGAAAGAACCCTGTCGACCGGATGAGCGCTTCCAGCTCGCTGATGTCGGCCTGGGCCATGGCTTTTGGAGTGGGAAACCGGGCAAAGAGAGCCGGCGTCACCATGTTGACCCGCTCGTCGGTGCACTGCGCGGCAAGTATCGTGGCCACCAGCAGCTGGAAAGGGTTCTCATGGTCCAGCATGCAGTGCGCATCAGGATATTCGGCTATGAGAAGGCGCGCGATCTTTTTCGCCCGGGCCGCTTTCTGCCGCGTATCTTCGCCGCCGACAGAAGGCGCCTCAGCTTTTTTTTCTTTCTGAGAACCACGCATCGATCTCCTCCACGTTCACGCAGTTGAGGATGTCAAATTTTACGCCGGGACCCTGTAAAAGTCGAGCGCAGATTCACGACGCTTTACTTCCGGTTGCGCCGTGCTTATATCTGAAGTATGTTCCACGCCTTCTATCAATTTCTTGGACGGCTTGGGTACAGTCACCCCCTCCATCCCATGGTAACGCACATCACGGTCGGGCTCACACTCGGCACCCTGGTGTTCGCCATAGTGTCGGTGCTCTTTCGCCGAGTCCGGCTGAAGCTCACCGCCTGGCACTGCGCGGTCCTGGCCACAGTGAGCGTGGTGCCGACCGCACTTCTCGGTTTGATGGACTGGCAGGAAAAGCTCAACGGCGAATGGTTGACGCCGATCGTCATCAAGATGATCCTCGCTGCGTCGCTCTTCGTATGCCTCCTCGTCGGCCTGCTCCTGGGCAGGGAGCGCCCCGATGAGCAAAAGGAGGGCGCCTCGGGCCAGCCGTGGCGAAGCCCCCGTGCGATCGCCGCCCTCGTGCTCTACGGAGTGTGCGCCTGCATTGTCATCGCCCTCGGCTTTTATGGAGGCAGCCTCGTGTACTGAATGTGCCCCTTGACAAAGGGGGCCAGTGTGCATTTTGATCCGATGTATTAATAAAGATGCAGCAGGGCGGCATGAAAGACCATTCTACAGGCATCGTTCCGTCCAGGCTCGTCGCAGGCTCCATCGCCAGGTGAGGGGACGAAAAGGAGGTCCGATCTGAAGAGCCAGGAATCGCGACGACGGCTGATCCACGGGATCCTCCACGCGGAGAAGATCCACAGCCAGGAAGAGCTCCTCAAGCGTCTGGAAAGAGAAGGTGTCGATGTGACGCAGGCGACTCTTTCCCGTGATTTGAAGTTCCTCAGCGTCTCAAGGGTCCCGGATCACGATGGGGAATACGTCTACACCGTGGACGCGCCCAAAGAGCCGGCGCAGGACCCCTTCATCCGGGATGACCTGCGGCGGGAAATCGTGAACATCCAGTTCTCGGGCAACCTCGCCGTGGTGAAAACCAAGATGGGGCATGCACCGGGGATCGCGTACGGAATCGATCAACTGAAGATCCAGGACGTCATAGGCACAGTGGGCGGAGATGATACGCTGCTCGTTGTCCTCAGAGAAGGGGCGGACCATGCGAAGTTCCTCAAAGCGCTCACAGGGGAAGAGTAGAACAGCGGTCGGCCGATCCGCTTGCACACGGTCCGCGCAGCTGCGGGCGGCCGACCCGCTCACTGACGGCCTGCGCCTTGACCGTAGAGATCGAATGACGTATTTTTGCGGCCGGTCCCTCGCGTGGAGTACCACGCTACGGCCTTCCGGCGTTTCTGCGAAACGCCTGCCGCCCTCAGTGCGGGGTACCGCGCTTCGGGATGTAGCCTAGCGGCTAAGGCGCCTGCTTTGGGAGCAGGAGATCGTTGGTTCGAATCCGACCATCCCGATGAACGAAATGTGTGAGCTATTAAGATTGCCGCTGACCCGAAATCCGTTATTCGGTGAGGCTACTAGTTGTCCAGACTTCTCGGGAATGTATTTCACGTTGTCTTCTCTGACTGGATCATCAACCGCGCTGATCAGGCAAAGGTCTACCCGGTGATCCTAGGGCTGATCGCAATGTTGAAAGCGATGGGATAACCGGGGCGGACCATTGAAACGGCCAAAGCGGGGCCATTTGGCAGGTGGCCCCGCCTCACGCCCGGACTGATTGCTACTCAGCGCCCGGAAGGTTCCGCGCCACCTCAGCGCGCCGAGCCGCGCTCTGCAGCTTGCGGGAGCTCCGGAGCAGTCGGAACATCAGGCGATTCGGACCTCGCAGGAAGGGTGGGAGGGTGTTGTCCCGGAGCAGGTCGCAGAACAGAACAACGCGGCGCGAGCTGCTCTTGTTCCACACCTCGTGTCGGTACGTGTCGTCGAAGAGCACGTCCTTTCCCTCTTCCCAGTGGTACTCTGTGCCGTCCACTACGATGTACACCGGGGCGTCTTGTGGCACGACAATGCCGAGGTGGTATCGGAGCACGCTCTTGAAGAATCCAACGTGAGGCGGGATGTGTTTGCCGCCGTCTATTATAGAAAACATCGCGGTGCTGATCAGGGGGAGCTGCTTCAGGAGCTCCGTGGTCCTGGGGACCTGTTCGCAGTTCGCGGGCAGCCATGCGCCGAAGCCTTTGAGGAAGAAGGTGCGCCAAGCCTTGTCGTCCCGGGCCGAAATCAGCTTCTGCAGGGGATCCACCTCGTGAAACCGTGGGATGGCCTCCACGTTCTCGAGGATGCGATCCACCTCCTCCCGAATCACCCTCCAGTTGTCCCGTAGCAGGCGCGACTCGGGGAACACCTCCTCGACGCTCATGTAGGGCGGGTTCTTGACGAAGATCTCGATGAGCTTGGAGTAGAGGAAGGCGTACAGGAAGGGCTCCACAAAATAGACAATCATGCCGACCGCGAGGACGGCGGCGATCACGATAAGGGCTACCATCGCGTACCTCCGAGAGAGGATGTAAGGCCGGGGAGATAATACTACGCGAGCGAGCCGCGGGGAAGGCCGATCTCGGGTGAAAACGAGGAGTACCACTGGTGATATCCCCAATATGCTTCCCGTACCTTGGACACCAGGAGTGGAGCGTGTTGCAGGTGGCGATCGTTGAAAGTGGCAACATGAACACGTCAGACAAGAAGGTTGCCAAGGAGGTGATGGGCCAAGTGGCACGCGCTTTGCTCCCATCACTTGAACTGTTCTCGAAGCCCCTCCACGACACCTTGAAGCTTGCAAAACGCTTGATAACTGGATAACATGAGATAAAACAGGATGACGGTGAAAGCGTGGCAATCCCTTTGACCGGTAAGTAATTATTGTGACAAGTGATTCCACGTGATACCACGTGAAAACGGCACCGGTCTCCTTGGGGAGCAGGAGAGCGGTGGTTCGAATCCACTCATCCCGACACGCGTCCATAGCTCAGTTGGATAGAGCAACAGCCTTCTAAGCTGTGGGTCGCCTGTTCGAGTCAGGCTGGACGCACTACTTAACTACTTATTTCAGGAGAAATTAGGGCAAGAACACAGTAGAGGGCTTGACAAGAAAGGGCCAGCGTCGCACGATTCGTCGCACGACTAGAGGCCCTCATGAAACACCTACCGTACAACCTGTACAAGCGTCGCACGAATCGCGGAACCGTCTGGCACGTTCGCTTCTGGAATGAGGCCGCTGAAAGGTTCGTAAAGACCGTCAGCTGCCAAACCTCAAACAAGGCCAAGGCGCGTGATGTCGCAGAGGACATGCTTAAGCGCGGCGTGGTTGCAGGAGATGACGACCCGATCCTCGTCCCGTACCTTCGTGACTTCTGGAAATCGGATTCGATGTATGCTCGGGCGAAGGCACTGCGCGGTCAGGAACTTTCCCCTCGTTACCTTGCGCTGTGCGCCGGTGCGGTGCGCCGAGACATCGAACCTTACACACCTTTTGCCGATCTGCACGTTTCTGCTGTCACACCCGGTGTCGTCGAGCGCTGGATGCTCTGGCTGGGGGATCAGGGTAAGGGCACAAGGACGATCAACATTGCACTTCAAGCCATACGGACAGCGGTGCGCAAATGGGCGCGATCTCGCCGTCTTTCAGACCCGCTTGAAGGAATGCAGAAAGCGGCGGAGCGGTCTCGGGAACGTGGTTCGCTGTCGCTCTCTGAAATTCAAGCTCTGATCAAGAGCCACGAGTATCTCGACAAGGACAGGAAGGAGCATCCGATTGATGCCCGGGTACGTGCTGGCGTTCTTCTCGGGTGCCTTGCCGGACTCAGACTCGGAGAGTGCAGAGGACTTCGTTGGGAAGACGTGGACGAAGAGAGAGGCATTATCCGAGTTGCTCAGTCCGTTCCTGCGTTCGAGCGCACTCCACGAAAGCCCAAATGGGGCAGCACAGGCGAAGTCCCCGCTCCGTCCATTTTAGTTGAAGAACTTCAGGAGCTTGCCGCAGGGTCACCTTTCGGGCGCAGCGGCTATGTGCTTTACAACGCAGACGAGGGCTCGCCTATCGGCACTGAACTGCTTCGAAATGGATTCACCCGGATGCTTTCGGCCATCGGCATCAACAAGGAGGTTAGGGTCGAACGGCATCTTTCATTCCATTCCTTGCGGCATACTTTCGTGTCGCTTTCGCGCATGGCCGGGATCCCGGACTTCTTGGTACAGCGCTACGCACGGCATCGCAGCGCGGCGATGATGGAGCAGTATAGTCATGTCGAAATCGTGGATTTTGAAGAAGCTCGCAAGAAGATTGCTGCGGCAGTGAGCATGACCAAACGCGCAAAAGGGAGCAGTCGAGGGAGGGACTCCCTGCCGGAGTAGGGTAGCAAGTGCGAATGCGGCTGCAATCCTACAAGTATTCCTTCCTAAGGCCTATTTGCGACCGAAGAGAAGAACCAGTAGCCGTGAAGGCATAAGCAGCAAGAGCGGAACCCCTCACGGACACGACCCTCCCTAATGTCCGATATTCCGGTGTGATCATTGCCTCATGAATGATCCGAAGAGACTTTTCGTCACGCCCCGTCAAGTTCGGGAAGCGCTCAATATCGGGCGGGCCACCCTTTATCGAAGGTTGAAAGACGGAACTATTCCTTCAGTCCGCATCGGGAGACTCCTTCGCATTCCCCTTGCTGCACTGGAAGAGATGACGCGCGTTCAGCGCAGGGACCCAGAAGGCGGCGGCGGGAGTGGGGCAGGAGCGTGACGAGGAAATTCTCGGCTGCGCCGCCGATGCGGTCGAGTCGAATCGCCGGTCTTGTGGAGGAGACACAGAACGAATGAACGACGGCAAAAAAAGATACTTGTGCAGTGAATGCTGGACAACCTATGAGCACACAGTCGATGAGGAAGGACATCTGGCATGCCCGACCTGCGGAAATGGAACATTCCTGTCGGTTGAGGAGCTGGTCGAGGCGTATGAGAATCTCGGCTTGATCCGTAATTTAGTGCCACGACTCACAGATGAAGCTAGAAAAATCAACACCGAGTTCAGAAACCATCTGGAAACTTACGAAGCAACGACGTTGCTCGGTCCTCAAGGAGACGGGCTCAGGAAGTTAACAATAGAGCATTTTGCCACGACCTACATGGCGTGGAAACAAAGGCTGTGGGCGGCATTTAAGAAGGACAGGTCGGGATTCGGCAGGACGCTGGATCGTTTGCCATAGGACCGCCACAGAGAGAGTACGAAAGGATCGCGCTCGCAGCTCTCTTCCTCGCCTCATCAACCCCGTCTGTCGAAGCGTTGCCTCCTGCATTCAGGTGTCCTTTCATAAAAGGTCCGGGGAAAAATCTGTGCGCTCCCAAATGCGGTCAGAATTTCCAAACAGAATTGTTTTCTGTGGGGAATCATCTCCTACTACGAACCCCTTGGTGAAGATTTCGATCATGGAAGTGAGGCGAACCCTAAAGCCACCCCCATGGGAGGCCCTCGAAATTGCTGTACTTTTAAATCTCCCCTAGCGCCTGTACGGAAGATGCAACGCTTTTGCTGCCTTCCTTTTTGCCTCATCACCCCGGCGATCATACCTTTGGGTCGTAGACACCGATGAATGCCCCGCCATCGATGCCACCGTCGAGATGTCAACGCCGTTGTCGAGCATATCAGAGACGAAGCTCCTACGCATGTCGTGCGGAGAAAGGGTCTTCACTCCTGCCACCTTCGCACAGCGCTTGATCCGAGCATATATTGCCTGATCCGTCATCTTTGAGTCCTCAGTCAGTTGTCCACCCTTCAACGACGCCCAAAACAAGAAACCTGATGAGTCTCCCCGCACTGACAGGTAGTCCCTCACGGCATCAGCACCGCCGTTGTTCAGGAAGAGGACCCTGTCCTTCCTTCCCTTCCCCGCCTTGATGGTGATTTCAAGCTCCTCACCGAGATCGTTGACGTTCTCAACTTGAAGTTTGGCGATCTCCTGCCTCCGAAGACCGCCGCAGTAAGCGAGGGCGATGATCCCAGCATCCCGCTTCCCTGAAGGAGTCTCCGGGTTGATGCCCTTCATGATCGCACCGAGTTCCCCGGATGTGATCCTGCGTCCCTTCGGTTCGGTATGAGACTTCACTCCTTTAACAGCTTCAATCCGTGCCAAGTCCTCTGCGGTCATCAAACCCATGTTCCAAGCTGTCCGAACCGCTCCTCGGATTCCCGCCAACATTAGGTTCACGGTCGCAGGAGACTTCCCCATCTCAAGTGCCTTCGTCTTGATAGCAACGACGTGTTCGTGTTTGAGGAGATGCCACGGTACGACATCGATGGAGTCGGCTCCAACCATCCGAGCTACACCACGAAGCTGGGTATCCACGGTTCTCCTGCCTGACTTGGCAAGCCCGGCAAGGTAGACCCGAGCGGAGTTCTTGACCCCCTTCACCGCCTTTTTGACCAAGATAGGCAGATCGGACACGAACGCCTCCTTTGGTTTCGCTAATATACATTAGCATAATCTATTTTGATTGATTTGCCAAGCTGGAATAGGGTTCAGAAGGCACCCCCCTCCGCCCATTCATGCATCAGATCAGGAAGACCCTTGATCACAACTCCCCCCAAGATTTCGTCTCTGGCGGCTGCTAGCGGGTTCCAGCAATGCCGGGGAGCAGAGGATGGCTTCTGACATGTCCGATTCGCTGGAAATGGGCTGGTGAGCCTCGACGACGAATTCGCCGTAAACAGGTGATGATCTTTACAACCAATAGGGGCGCCTATACCATGAACCAAAGGGGAGCCTGAAATGTTGTGGACAATAGTAAGCGCCTCCATAGTCACTGCCATAGTATCGCTGATCTGCATCGTGGGAGTTCCCTATTTCATAGCGCCAACACAGTGGGGGATAAGAGTCTTGACCGGATTCAAGACTCCCTTCGCCTTGGTACTGTCAGGTCATGCTATCATATTCCTACTCGCAACCCTTGTTGGTCTCCTTGCGGGTTCTTTCATGATTCTTGGAAGAGTGCCGAAGAGCCTCTTCTGGATTCTCGGGGTTGTAGCGCTCGCCACTAGCTTGCTAGAGCTTCTTACTGACCTTTGTTTGCTAACTGAAAAACTAATGAGGAAACCGTTGCTGGCAAGGAAACTAGTAGCTGAAAAAGCGACGATGCTCGTCGGAGCCATTATTGGTATCGCCATTTGGTTTCTGCTTGTCCCGATTCTGTAGCGCCGAGAGGGTTACCCCCCAATCCTAATAGTCGAGTGTGAATGGGCCGACCACGAGCGCGGTTCTTGAAGATACTTGCGGCAATCTGATCCACCTCGTCCAGCCGAATACTTGAGGAATAGTGCCGCCAGCAGACCCCCCCCGTAGGGAACCTCAACAGGCTTCTCCCACAACAACGACCTTCTCAGCTTGGAAAGACTCAGTTGTTTTCCCGCTGTCCACAGAGCGTCACGAGGACCACACTCCTCCGGTGTGCTCATCTGACGCTGGTATTCGTTTGGCTGACAGGGCACGGACATCAAAGGGACACACCCCTAACCCGCGCAAAAGCCTTCAGAATGACTACTTTGCGGAGAATATCTCGAAATTTTACAAAAACGTTGTTGTGACATCGTGCGAAAGTGACAAGAGTGACGCAGCATTCACCTTAGGCCAGGTGACCCGTTGTTGCCCTGACCCAAGAAGTCCGCCAAAGACTGCGTAGCACTCCAACCTCTTCGGGCTACATGCATGCCATCTTACAGAACGCCCGACGCAGATACCCAGCTTGCATGGAGGACAGGACTGGTTAACTCGCCTACTTGCAGGATTATTTCCGAGGGTCGATAATATGCTTGTTAGGCAACATCAGGGAAAGGATTTTCGCATTCCCTATTAGGTTGTGTATCTTAGCATATGAACGAGAAGATGCTCGAAAAAATAGATTCGCTGCGGGAAGATTTCAAGGCGACTACTGGTGACGCTTTTCAGTATTTCTATTGCCCAATTCTATTTCAAGATGAGAACGTACAACTCTGCAAAGCACATATCATAAATCGGGCGCTGCCGAAATCGGCCAAGGACTGGACGATACAGCGGAAAGACGTTGATAACTTCTATGGTTCAATCTTTGAAAGTGACTTCGCAGCAATAAAGTACAAGGACAATCGGTCAGTTGGCGATGCATTCGTGGATAAGGACCTATCACGTGTAATTCAACCTAAAATTATTGCAGGCGGTAAGCCGGTTGAATACTTTCATTCAGACGAGGCTATTCCGGAGAAGCATACAAGAATGGTCCTTGAGCACCAAGGCAAATCAGCAACTCTTTGGCTAAAGATGTCCCCAAGCGAATTGGTATCCAAGCAAGACGTTAATTGGGAACTCGAAGTGGAAAAGGACATTAGGATTCCAGCATTGGTTTCACTGATCAAAGCGGCTCATTTGACTCTTTTTCACCTATTGGGATACCGGTATGCTTTGTCTGCCGGAGCTCATTTTGTCGGCTATGACATACTGGGAAGATTTTACTTGGACAACAATGGGTCCACCAAGCAAGAGTGCCTTCAAAAGGCCTCATCACATTTCAAGCAATACATTCAAATGGTTAGGCCAATTCTGTGGGTTAAAGCTCCGATAGAAGGTACCTTGTCTGACAAACAAATGCTTATTTGCCAAAATGCAGAAGGCCGGTATTGGGCTTTTGTTGTGTTCGTAAGAATAATGAAAACGCTTCACGCTGTGCTTTTGCCACTTTTCATCAATCCCGAAGATGTCGCTTTCTACTTGGAGTTTATGAATAATGATGTTGAAGCCATAGAAGTCTGTTGGGGTCAATTCAAAACGGATCATTGGGAAATAGACAAGTCCAAAACGAAGCTTCGCTGGCCTAAGAAGGGAATCCTACTCCCATGAGTGCCTTGTCCATGCCGAGATGTTGCCTAACAAATCGTTGCAGCCGTCCCCTTGAAGGCCGTCTGGTACCGTGCGTATAGTTCTGAATTCCATGCGCTGATGATCTGATGCGGCGGGGCAACTGAACTCTATGTCAGGCGCATCAAAGGCTTAGGTGAGCAGAAATGACCAACGACGGAAAGCGGTTAGTTGAAATAACAAAGCCAGTGCTGATTCAAGCTGGACTGGCGTTGCTTGACTGCCAAGGATTTGAATACGGAATCGGATTCCTCCTATTCCATCTGAGCCGAATGGGATTACTGGACGGAGCATCGATCAGATGTATGCAATAATGGAAGGAGATCAAAAGCGCACGGCTGCGCAGCTCATTCAGATGCTAAAGCAACACATGGATGTCTCCGGTGAAATGGAAAAGGCACTAAACGAGGCGCTCGTTGCTCGAAACAGTCTGATTCATCGCGTCCTTGTAGAGAAGATTGAACAAACCGTGTCAAAAGAAGGTAGAGCCAATCTGAAAAAGGAAATTGCGGCCTTGAGACGAAAGGTGCTAGCTGGGAACGATGTTTTGCGCCCTATAATAAATACTTTTAGCCAGGTCCTCGACAACTTCGACGCAGAGGAGTACCAAAAAGATGCTATTGATCGAATTTTGCAATCCGGAGGTGCTGAAAGAAAGTAAAACTAGAATCTAGTAGTATCTAGACAGGGATAACGGAGGGTTCCCCATGGCACTAGATCAGGAGAAGTACAACCTCTTATCGCAACATGGATTCATAAATCACTTTAATAGAAGTGCGTATTTTAGTAGACAACTAAGGAAGTTCTTCAGTCTTGAGGCAATCGAGGATCACGGCTTTGAGTGGCTGAGGGAAAGAGTTGAATCGCCAAACACTACGCAAACGTGGCAGTTCTATTTCAACCAACCGCCTTCACAAGAAATACTCAGGGAGATTCTCAAAGAATTTGGAGAATGATGCGCCTAACAAGTCTTACAAGCCGACTCCTTAACGACTGGCTGTGAATGGGGCACGGGATTTGAAACAGCGGCCACGGCTGGGATGATATGGCGGCTAAAGTTGTTCACGAGAAAAGGTAAAGCCAGCTTCTAAGCTTCGAATATCATTCCCCAAGGAACTGAAGTCTAGCCTCGGAAAGGATCGTCTTGCACTTTCTTTCCAGTAACCTGTTGTAGCGCTGAACAACCTCATCGGTAGGCAAATCACGCTTCACATCGTCGCCAATGAACAGCGTATAAGGAGCGACCCCGAGGGCCTTTGCTATCTTTTCAAGCATCTCGACAGACGGAAAACGATATCCAAGTTCAAGGGCTCCGTAGTACTTGTGGGCAATTCCGATTCTTTCAGCGATCTGCTCTTGGGTAAGACCTGTGGTGCGACGTTCCCGCTTCAAATTCTTTATGAACACCTTCTGGAGCTGAGTCATCGGTGCCCTCCATTAGGTGGTCAGGATGCAATCAAAGGCTTTACATCGACAACATTCTCGAAGATTGTACTTGGCTATCTAATAGCTTGACAACGCTCAGTTATATTGTAAGCTTGAAGGATGCTGCTTCTTACGAATCGCAATGAACCTCGGTTCCCGGGGTGAAAGGAGAACGATTTCATTTTTGCCAGTGCTACGCACTAGCCCCCAGATGGGCAAAGGAAGAACCCATGAAAAGAATTCTGATTCTCTTTTCAGTCAGCCTAGTTCTTTTCGCTTGCTCAGCGCAAATTGACGGCACTAAGGTAAATGAAGACAAGCAGTCTCACGTGTACACGTACAAGGATGGCGGTGCCAACGTGACCGGCACTGTCGTCTTCTATGATTCACAGAAATTGAAGACGGTTATAGTTGTCAAAGACGGCAAGAGAGTAGGCACTGCTCACACGTACTACCCGAGTGGGAAATTGGGTGCCGAGTGGTCGTTCGATTCCAACGGGCTTGGCTCTGGTATTGAAAAAGACTATTGGGAAAACGGAACTCTATCAGCAACGTGGGAATATAAGGAAAACAGACTTAATGGAATCGCAAAAAACTATAATGAAAAGGGCGTTCAAATCAAAGAGACTGTATACGAGAACGATAAGAAAATCAGAGAGTATGAATTCGACAGCAGCGGCAACAAGATTATTCCCAACGTCGAAAAGGTCGAACTGGTTGCGGGCGAAACAGGCTTCTACCCCTACCGCGATCTCCAGCACCTTCAGTTCCTCCTGGTACCAATCGTGATCTTGAAGCTCAAGAACGTAAGCAACGAGCCCATTAGCGGGGCTGTCCTCGTGCAAAGCGTCTTCACTTCGAAAGGTGAGGAGTGGTCAAGTGAAGAATCCATCTTTCAATCAGGCTCGTTGCCACCCCTTCAGCCCGGGGTCGTAAGGCAAGTCAGCATTCAGAGTGGCAAAGGGTACCTGAACGAAATCGCAATTCCCAAAGCTGACATCTCTTGCCAGGTCTCAATTGACAAGCAGCCGCTTAAGGAGTTCAAGATCAGTAACAAAATCCTGTCTTCTAACCAGATGCAGTAAGCAAGCCCAGAAGCGATGGCTCTGGTCCTACAGAGACGAGCGAGACTAACGAAGAGCATGCGTATCTGCCCCAAGCCGCAAACATGGGAAAGAATCTATCAGAAATTGGCAAAGTACTCGAATGCGCACCAACTGCCAATGCCTCCGGAGCCCCTGATTCTCGGCGCTTGGCAAGACAGTTCTGTAGCGGAAAAAGCTGTGAGATGGAAAGACACCGTCAAATGGGCAAAGGTAAACGGTCGCAGCAGACCTGTGAGAGGAATCGCTGAGAGGGATTTTTACCATGACGGGTTTGCTGCTGGCGAGCTTATGGAAGCCCTGACCCAAAGAAACAGGACTGCCGAACAGATATATGAAGCTGGAAAGGACTGGAAAGGGCAATTCGATTTTTCCGCAGGATTGAAGGCGCTAGTCGAAAAAGACACGACAGGCAAATGGCTCTACAAAGCGGGCGCGGACTGGCAAGTCTTTGACTATCGCAAAGGTTGGAAGGCGTTACTTGAAAAAGACAAATCGGGAAAATCAATAGTGTCCGCTGGCTTCGATTGGCAAATTTGCGACCATAGCAAAGCACTCAAGGAACTTGTACGAAAGGACAAAACGGGCCAGTTGATTGCCGAAGCCGGGAGTTTATGGCCACGGTTCGACTTCCGGGCAGGTCTTGATGCGTTGGTAAAGAAAGACACCGGCGGAAAGCACATCCTTTTTGCGAGCCTTTGCTGGGATACGACGCATTTTGAGTATGGAAAAGCTCTTCGGGCGTTGAAGGCAATGAGGAATGGTCGCTACTATAAATTGGCTTTGAGACTATGGCCGCGAGGGGTTGAACAGACCATTCGGGCTATTAAGAGACTGAAGAAGAATGCGGTGTCTTTCCCTAAAGAACTTTATGAACTCAAAGGATAGCTCGCAGGACAAATGCCGAGAAATGCTGAGAGAAATCCTTGACAGAGTTTTGGGACCGCAGTAGCATATAAACAGTTTGTGACCAGTGAAGGTCACCCGCCAATTTATCCCTCTTACTTGCGGGCGGTAAAGACAGCTAAAGGGAGGTGTATCTTGCATTTTCGGAAAACTCCTTCGCCTCCGATTCTGATCTTCATCACCGGCCTCAGCAGATGCCTTCGTTTGAGAAGTCTGTGCTTCAGTCAGAGAATTCAGCCTAGACGGCATCGCCCCAAGACGTAACCAAACAAGTTGCTGGACGGCTAAGAAGATGCCGCTGGAAGACCTGAGTAGAATCGATAGAACCGGCAAGCTGCTCTATGAAGCGGGCCTACGCTCGACGCAGTTTGACTACTCCAAAGGATTCGAAGCCCTGGTTCAAAGAGATGTGAAGGGCAGATGGATATACGAGGCTGGTCTCCACTGGAGGGTCTTTGATTGCGCACGAGGACTAGACAAACTAATAGAACACAGGGCAACTAGGTGGATATATCAGGCAGGCGTCGACTGGGTTCATTTCGATTACGTCAGGGCGTTGGAAGCCTTGACTGAAATAGACAAAACAGCCGGATGGATTTACAAGGCTGGCAGAGACTGGAAGCGCTTCGACTATGTAAGAGGACTCGAAGCATTAGTGGAGAAAGATTCGACTGGTCAAAGTATCTCCTATGCTGGCGCACACTGGAAGCAATTTGATTATGCGCGAGGATTTCTGGCACTAATAAAAAAAGATGGAACCGGTCGATGGATTCATGAGGCCGGAGTACGCTGGAAGCGATTTTACTATATGAGAGCATCCAAGGCACTCAGAGAACCCAAATGGATTTTTGAGGCTGGCGCAAACTGGGACCAATTTGATTATGAACGAGGGTTCGAGGCTCTAATCCAGAAGGATGAGACAGGTGAGTGGCTTTCGAAAGCTGGCAGCCTTTGGACGCAGTTTAACTATGCGAGAGGGTTTGAGGAATTACTAAACAACGATAAGTCCGGTGAATATATCCTATCTGCGGGCAAATCTTGGAAACAGTTCGATTATCTGAGAGGATTTGAGGCACTAGTAGCGAAGGATAAGACCGGCGAAAACATCTCATATGCTGGCGCATGGTGGAAGCAGTTCGATTATGTACGAGGATTTGACGAACTAGTTCTGAAAGACAAGACCGGCTTTTGGATTGTTCAAGCTGGCGCGTACTGGGAACAGTTTAATCATGAGAAGGGATTTGAGAAACTATTAGAAAGAGATGAGACTGGTGAACATATTCTCACTGCGGGCAATCTCTGGAAGAGATTTAGTAATAGGAAAGGATTACAAGTACTCAGAAACATAAACAGCAGCTATTACAAGGAAGCTGAAGAAAACTGGCCCATGGAAGCTTGGCAGGTTGAGGAAAGAAGTAAGGAACTGAAGGAAAAAGCAATACCTTTTCCCAAAAAGCCCTTCAAACTGAAGGAGTGACGCGCAGAACAAATGCTGAAGGAAAACTTGACGGAATTGCACAAGTGCACTAACTTATAGCCAGTGACCAGTTAAGGTCACCCGCCGATTTATCCCTCTTACTTGCGGGCGGTAAACACTGCTAAAGGGAGGCGCACCTTGCATTTCCAGACAATCGCTTTTTGTTTCTCTCCAAGCAATCCGAAATTCCACCGTCCACCGTAGCAGATGCATTCGTTCGAGTGGTCTGCGCTTCGGTCTGAAACTTAGTTGCCCAAGGCATTCTTATGCGGAAGGGAAAGGGGGAAGTCTGTGTCCATCATGGAAGCGGCAAAAGAAGCAATTCTTGTGCAGGATGCATGCAACCTTTCAGGAGTGGTTCACGCCTTCAGTGAAGTCTTGGACACCTTGTGGAAGGAGGCAACACGGATGGGCAAGGGAACGGACTGGGTCAACAGGCATGCGATTTCAAAACTCTTCTGCGACAAGATGGCGGACCTTTCAGGAGCCCGGTCTTTTGAGGATTTTTCCCAGGCATACGCAGAATGCCGAAAACTTGTGGAAGTGCAAGCCTCGACTGTGCGGCAGTAGAAGGAAGGAGTTCAACATGCAGACCACGATTGCAATCGCAGCAGCGGTCCTGGTTGCCCTTGCACTCGCAGCGCTTTTTCCGATGGTCGCCATCCTGCTCACGGCTCTGGGGATTGTCTTCATGTTTCTGGTTTTCAGGTAAGGCAGCGATTTCGAGGTCTCCAAGGAAAGGCGCAAGGGCAGGAGGTTCCGGCGCGAATGGGTAACAAAGAAGGAGCCAACAGATGAAATGGAAAGAAATCCCATTTTTCTCAGTTCAACAAATCAACAGAGTGGAGGATTACGTGAGGTTCCGCCACTGCAAAGCCTACCTGAAGGGCAAGTCGGACGAATGCAAGGACGAAAACGTTCTGCGCGTGGAGTGCGGTTACAGCCTTAAAAACAGCGTCATCAAGTTTCGCCACCATCGAAAAGAATGGGATAATCTTGAGCGGAAGATTCCGCTCAAGTATCTCTCAGAAATTGGCGTTGACTTGGACACCCTCAAATTCACAGTAGAGTTGGATCAGGAAGAGTTCGACAGGGCTCTTGAAATCCCCTTCTATCCCCGCATAGTTGGCTTCAGAGTCATGGCGGCTGTATTCTCGCAGTTTGAGTTGCCAGAGAACACCTCTGAACGAGAAGCTATTGAAGTCACGAAACGGTTCGCCAGGGAAAAGGGATTCCGCAGCTTCATCCCGGCGCGGGACCTGAAAACGATTTATGTAGAGCCCAATGGTGCTGTCTTCATCGACTACTACCGACCAAGCCTTGAGATCACCGAGACCCATGTGCAGGCAAGCTCGGACGGTTCGACAGTTGGAAAGAGCTATATCGGGTAATGGCATGCAAGCTCAAGGGTATTGGGTCAACGGCGATCAAATTATCGATGTGACACTCGCCAATCACATCGACTACCTCTGTGATCATCCTGGAGAGTTTGGCTTTTCGAAACACGAGGTTGGCGAAACCTTCCAGCGACACAGAGAAAAGCCCGGCGAAGAAGGTCGCGCAAGAGAGGAGTTGATCAAGAGCGCAACAACACGGGCATGGATTCGCGTTAGACACTACAGAAGCCCACATGATTACTGGTCTGTACAATTTGATAGGCTCGAACAGCGAAGAGAGACTGTCGTATCTTTTTTCAAATCGATGATCGAACAGGGCAAGGTGTCGAAGGACGATGAACTGAGACTGATCGGCTTCTACGATGGATTCGAGCGAATTTACTCCTTCCAAGAGGGCGGAGTAGGTCGGTTTCTTGAGGAGCAGAGCGGAAGCCCGAGGTAGGAGGTAAAGCATGCCCTTTGAAAACTGCTATCAGCAGTTGTCTCGGCAAGTCCCGATTGCGGGAATCGTTGGTTTCTAGCATGATGTTTTTGACGTTCTTGAAGGCATTAGGAATGTCCTTTCTGAAAATGCATAAGTGCTTGTCCGCCCAATGCCTTCCGTGGCACCCGAACAAGACCGCCCCTGACGACAACGCCATTGCGTCGAAGAAAGAATCAGACCATTCGGAGGATAAAGGGGAAAAGCGAGAAGGAATCTCATCGGCTTCTCCCCAGTTGCGGTGCCCACGGTGCGGGTCAACCAAGACGAAACCCGTACCGGTGCAAATGGGGTTCTATATACAATGCGAGAATTGCGGCTACTTTTGGGACACCAACAAGGAATAGGAAAGCGTGACGTTTGTGAAGACCCATAGATCGTTGACTCCCTGCTCAGACCTCTTCTGGTTACGCCAACCAGAGGGAGGCTTATATGAGCAGGAGCTTCAGGAAAGCAGTTTCTCACTGCAAGATTAAATTCTTCCAGAGGTATTCGCACCGCCGAGAACGCTGTCGTCAAAGAATCGCTATCGCTGGATCGGAAGAGGACTGCCAAGAACTGCTCCAGCCTTCGAACATCTGTTACAAGTATCTCTTGACAAGGAAATGGCGAATTCACGAATTCCGCTTTGACTTCGAGCACGGGATGCCTTGGTTTCTGATTTGGTCTCCTCCGGAGGAATATTGGACAGACAGAGAAAGGCTTTCGAGAAAATAACTAAGATAGCAACATTGAAATCATCCGCACTCACAGCGTCCATCATCCTCCGGCATCTCATCCCCGCACACGATGACCCGAAGGATTCCCTTCCACAAAGTTGGGAGTCGCACGATGTTCAGCGAGCAACAGCTTATGACTTGGGTCAAAGCCCTTGAGCATCTCCCTGAAGAGCCTTCGCCCCGCCGCACACGAAGGAACTGATCGCCGAACAGGCGTCAAGATGGTAGGATCACCCATCGGTGAGCGACGCTGGCAGAATAGACTGCCCGAATAGAAGGAGGAACAAATGTCTGGACCGAACACGTGGGAGATTCTCACAGCCATCGGGACACTCGGTGCCGTTGTTGTCGCCCTGTTCCTTCCCATGTGGCAAGCGAGAAGACGTTTGTCAGTTCAAGTGGCTACACCGGGCGGCTACAAGCGCGACAAGACCATTTCTGTTGTCATGACGAACAGCGGCGGGAAGGTCGTCACTGTTGTTCGAGTTCTGACCAAGGGTAAGGGCGGGAAGCCCGAAGAGAGATTCGAGTCGGGCAATACCCCTACACTCCCTCACACGCTTCGATCTGGTGATTTCATCAGCCTAACCTTTCCCTACATTACTTCTCACCTTGCCGAGGTCAAAGATATCTTGGTTGAAGATTCTCTGGGCAAGCTTTGGAGATGTGATGCCAAGTCCCACAGGGCGGCTCTATCGATTCAGGGGGAAAAGCGACGATTGTTCTCGCATGGAAAGGAGTTCGATGAGTGGGCAGAAAAGAACAAGAAGAAGTGATGCTCGCGAAACGTCCACGCCGTGTCAGCCGACTCGATAAGTCCTGAGTTTCAGCCGACTATCCTGTTTGCGCTGATTCCAACCCCGAGTGACAAGTCCAGAATAGGTCCGGAACCCCTTGGTCCGTCGCAAGTCTACGTGAGGTTTTCCTTTTCCAACCTCTTTACGGTCCTTTCGATGATCTCTGCTTGCCTTGTCCAAGCGGCAGCATTCACCCCGGCTATCCAGTTCTCTCCCGGGACTTCACGAAAACCCGCCGCCTTCTTTCGGCAAACCACAACCACCGCCGACAGTACGTTTGCTACATCGACAGTATTAATTAGCGACTCCACTTGTTGAATCAAGGCGTTCAAGGGGTTCTGACCTTCTCTTGAATCCTTCATGGGATAGCCCTCCGCGACCATCTGCTGCGACTCCCCTTGACGCCTCGGGGTCGTCATCTCATGTGCATTCCTATGCAGCGTTTCTATCCCTGCCATGACTATGGCGATTGCGGTAGGTACGCTTTCGCTTGAGATGCATATGTGTTTGAGAAGTTCCTTTGCGACGCTATTGAGGAAGGTATCTTTCTTCTTGCCCGCCTTTTCCAGATAGGTACTTCTTCTTTGGGCGCTAAGAGCAAGGAATGCTTGCACTTCCTCTTCGGACCAGTCACTTACGCCTCGTTGATATTCAGAGTAGTACGCCCGGAAAATGTCACCGATGCTCCCGTCTTCGTCTGACAGGTTCCTCTTGGCAAATAGGGCGATGAAGCTGAGCATTACAATCATCATTTCCTGCTCGACATCAACTCCCGGTCTGATGCCGTCAGGAAGATTCACGCTCAGATTTAGGGCTACGTTCTTTGCCTCATCCCGTACGATTCCCACAAGTACTCGAATCACGTTCCGCATTTGCTGATCGTTTGTCAGTTCAGGAAAGCCACCATCTTGTCTCACAGCGACCTCCCGATGATGATGTTGTCGCAGACCTTCGGCAAGCTCAAGTTCCAACGCTTGTCCAAGTAGCCTTTCAACTCATGCTCTCTCACGAAGATGCGATAGTCCTCCATGATCTTGATAAACAACTCAAACTGCAACTCCTCCTTCGTTGGGAGGGCTGATTGGTGGTTTCGAAAGAACGTAAGAGTGTACTTCCTGTCCACGGGCGCGATCAGGTTTGGGCATAGGAAGTGCATCGTTTTGCTGAAAGCAACGAATCGCGGTTTTCCCGATGGAACTATCACCAGCGACCTAAAGAGATTGTTCAAAGGGCGTAGCAAGACAGGGCTGTCAAAGGACTCTACCTTCTCTATTCTGAGGTTCGAGAGCCTTTGGATTGTCTGCCGATTTCTCTTGATAGAGGCAAGAAAGTCTCCGAAGGGCACCAGCTTTGCGCCCCTGCTATTCATGCCCCATGACATCAGCACCGCATAGAGCCTCTCGATCTGATCAAACGTTGTATAGTCACCCCGTTCCCACACCATCTGTCTGTAAAGATACCAACTGGCATCGCCGTGCCTGTACTTGTCCCGGACTCGATGCAAGTACTTTTCGATCTGCTTCGCGGTCAGATGGGCTTTTGCCAAGGAGTTGATCTTCAAAGGATAGACTCCCTTTACTCTTCGGGCTTACCCGGCGTCGTTGTCCTGTCCGACACGCCGTTGCGAGTTAAAACAACTCCGACAATTCGAAATACCCAAACGCCCCGCCTTTGAAGTTCTGCTTATCGCTCGGTATCAGGGTCTTCTCCCCAAGCTGAAAGACGTGTATTCGTTCTTTCCGTCGATCTCCCGGGAACTGTGCCAACTGCTCGTGAAAGAGGCTGATCATGGTCTCGTTACCGGAGGACATGATGTCTCTGGCTGACATGACTTTGTACCAGTCGATTTTGCGGACATACTCTGCCGTTCGCTTGTTCGTGTGGGCAGGTCCGTAGCATGGCATGAAGTGAGTGATTACCCGATCCGGGTAGTTGTAGAATAAGGTCATCCCACCGTCAAAATAGAACCCTACCGGGTCCGCATTAGCCATCTCATACGTGGAGTTCATTAGAACATGCCTGTAGATCACTTCTTTGGGTGCTGTGCCCATCTCGGTCCCTTTCCGCCGTGAATCTCCCCTTGACTTCAGCCACCCTTGCTCCTTCAAATACTGCACAAGCAACTACCATGATCCGCTCGCGTCATTTTTTACTGTTTCTAATCTCTTCTCCAAGCTTCTCTGTTTCAAGGCTAGCCTCAAGAAATCTGTCAGCACTCACTACGAATTCCCTATCAAAGCCACGTTCTTCGATCTTGCCCATTTTCCTCAAGAAGTTGTAAAACAACTCAAAAGTTTTCCTTCGTGCGCGGATGACTAGAACCGATCCATGCTCTACACGCGCAAGACCCATGCCACGCATTTTTTTGACGATATTCGGTCCAACATATGCTGATTTCCCCACTTTTCTGAAAGGCTTCCTTGATCCCATATAGCTTCCCAAGCCATCGTCTTCCTTCAAGTCAGCCTTGAGTTGAGTCACTTCTTTTATTGATGTAAACAAAGAAGACCCCTCACGAAAATACTCTTTGAAAATAGGGTCGTCAGCAACTCGAAATCGGCGTTTCGATTCTCGCTTGAACTTGGAAATGGTGGACCGCCTTTGTAGTCTTTTGAAAAGACCCGCGAGACCCGCGATGGAAAACGAAAAAGCAATGACGATTATGATAAATGCAAGAGCGTAGCCAAAGATTCTGATGATTTGGATCACAACGTTGCCTTGGAAAGAAAGCGAAAAAGTGGATTCTGATTTTGGCGCAGGCGTGTTCTCGCGAAGGAGTATGGTCGATTGCCCAGCGATCTTGCCAAAGGGCGCTATTACCGGGGTCTGGTTCCCGCTATGAAGTAAATAGAGCCTGAGCTTGAAAAAGCTACCCTTGTCAAGAATAACCGGGCTGATGCTTACCTGATTCCCTGCATCTACCTGAATCCGAACACGTTTCATCAGGTAATCACTGCTTGCCTCTGTTAGTTCAGGGGGTCTCAACAGCGTTGAGTCACTAAAGTCAAGACCGATTGGGAACCCGGGATCGTATGACGAAATCAAAATGTCCGTGTTGCCGGAGTTCAAGCAACGAACATCTACAATCGTGATCTTCTTGCCGTTTGCGAGTATGTCTTCCCCTTTTATTATTACTTTTGCGTCCGGAAGAGGTGCCTTGAAATCAAATGGATTCACTCTTGATAGAATTTCGAAAGACAACTCGGTTCTCTTTGATTCAAAGAAAAAGGTATAGATTCCAAGGATTCCCGCAAGAAGCCCGACTGCGGAAGCGATTCCAACGAGCGCGGCTCTTCCAGAAATCTTCTTCACAGGACTCCCTCCCGATCCAGTTGCCTAAAGGTCTTTAGACCTATTTGAAGAACAGAACTCGGTCGGATTGCCTTCAGTCTTTCAGAGTTTACGCAGGATCACATTCTACCACAGTTTGTCTTCCCCTGAAAGTCAACGGAAGATGCCTGAAAGATAGTTCTTTCGATAATCAGGTCATAGGGCAACAGTTCTCGTCTATCATGTTCCCTTCCTTGGATAAGGCAGGTGCAATGCCTTCGCCGCCTTCTTCTTTGCCTCATCCCCCCTGCGATCATACCTTTGCGTGGTAGCCACGGAACTATGCCCCGCCATCGAGGCAACCGTGCTAATGTCGATGCCGTTGTCCAACATGTCGGAAACGAAGCTCCGACGCATGTCGTGTGGAGAAAGGGTCTTCACTCCCGCCACCTTCGCGCAACGTTTGATCCGGGCGCAAGCGCCTTGACAGTCATAGTATGATAATCCTTGCAGACTCATAAAATCAAGGATTGTGAATGTAGGAGGACGGGATGAACAAGATCAAGGTCGCCACGTTCAACGCTGAATGGATGACCTCTATCTTCGGGGGAAAAAGCACGGAATGGGACGGAACGATCCATCAGAGCTTCCCGGGTAGGAAAATAGGTCCGATTACCCTCGCCCCAATAGGGAATGTCCCAAATCTATGTAAGCGGATTGCGAGTGTCATTCAGCAAGTTGATCCTGACTTTCTTGGCATCGAAGAAGGACCACCGCTTATTGATCAAATGAAACTGTTCGTCCGCGACTACTTGAACAACGGATATGCGGTCTTTCAGTCCAACAAGAGGGACCAATCGATCTTCATGCTGGTTAGGAAGTCACATGCGCAGTCCATCACTCAGGTCCTCCCTGACGATCCGGAACTGGCACTTCTCAAGAAGCAGTTTAACTATTACCCATGGATCGGCTATCAACTCAAAGACAGAAAGAAACACAGCTTCTACCGCATTCCTTTGGTGCTGAAGTTCAAGCCAGAAGCGGATACCGAACTGCAATTCGTCGTGGTTCACACCAAGTCAGAATATTCGTTGCTACAGAAAAAGGAGCAGTGGGAGAAGAAAGATAAGGTCGCGGTCCTTGACGCTCTCGATGCAAGGCAGAAGCTCTCTGCCGAGGTCTGTCAGCTTAGAAGATACATCGACGGTCAGCTTCCAACGAATGATCCCAAGAAAGGGTTGGTGGTTATGGGAGATTTCAACGACGGACCTTTCCAAGACCAAATGGAGGAAGAGTTTCTACTTCACAGCATCCTAGACGAGCTTGTCGGCTCCTTCCTGAAGCCAAACAGCCATCTCACTCATGCCATGGACCCTGTAAAGCTTGCGCAGGAGTGGACGATTGAGTTCCCCGATCCCATGCAGGACGACAAGCCGAACAAGGAAATAGTGGACCACATCCTTGTTTCTCCTTCTGTTATTTCAGGTCCGGATTTCTCTTTGGTCAAAGGCTCGTGCATAGTTGAACACAACATTTACAACAACGCCTGTGCTCCGGGGTCCAGCACCAACCGTGAGCTTCGTCCAAGCGATCATAGACCTGTCTCGGCAGTGATAGAGTACTAGCGCCGGAATTGCCACTTTGGAACGTGTTCTCGGATTTGATTCGGACGGGGATGCTCGTCCCGCTTGAGAACCTGTCCGAATGTCCCTGTCCGTAGAATGTGGCGCTGATCGTCTCGCGTGTCTATGATCTCGGGTGAAAAGCGCCGCATTCCGTTCTGCGTTCGAGTCGTAGCAGACGTACCAACCGTTGGACGCGATACGTTAGGAATTGGCAACACCAAAGGGATCACTCTATTTTTGGAAGGAGAGGCTATGAACTCATTCAATAATAACCTGCTCAAGTATACCTCAGAAGAAGAGAACGTTCTTCGCGCCAGACTGCAAGCCATAAGAACCGCAATCCCGGCTGAACACCCGTCCGAGAAGGGTAGATCAGTTGAGATGGCGGTGCATCGCTTCTTTCGTGATATCTTGCCGAACGAGTATGGGTTGACTACCGGCTTTATTGCTTACCACGTGAATGAGTGCATCGAGGAGACGCGGACTCCAACAGAGAATGGGGTACGCTATCACTATCGCTACAACCACGAAACTGACGCGATTGCGCTCTCAAGTCAGCTAGACCTGATCATCTATGACGCCATGAGATATGCTCCAATTGCTCGAATTGAGGGATGTGATATCGTGCCTCTTGAGGCAGTCTTTGGCTACGTAGAGGTTAAATCGTGGATCGACAATAGCAGAGACAACTCTGGCATGACTCCCTTGCAGAAAATACTTCGTCAAAGCCAAAAGCTTCGTGACATGAAAGTAAAGCTTTACTGGCTGTCCGAGCCTGACACGTACACGAAGGTCGTACTCATGCCGTTTCCGCTTATTGAGACAATACCAATACGAGCCTATGCCTTTGTGCTAAGTACGGATGAGTCGCTCGGCGGTCCAAGTCAAATAAAGGAACTACTTGAACAGAAAGAGAGTAGGTCTCTGAACGGATTCCTTACTTCTATGTACATCCAGAGTTGCGGACACTTCTGGTCCCATCATGCTGAAACTGTCGATGATCCAAAGATTGGCACCTTTGAATACAGCGAAGAACATCCTCTTGCAGCATTCAAAATAGCTCTGCTTGCGAGCCTTTCAAGGTTTCCACGCGCTGATCGCACATGGACCCTTGCACTTGATCGATACTATACAAACGCGTACGCAAGAGCCGCTGAGGTCACGGTCACGAAGGCGAAAGGCAAAGTTCCGACCACGGAGGTCTGGATAGGAGAGCCATAGGCTTGTAGGGCGATCCCATGTCAAGGCTACCGCAATTCTGAGTTCTCTCCATATAAGTCGAAGGAGCACTAGCTCCGATGCAGTCCTCAAGCATCCTCGGGCTTTTCTCCATGATCCGCTCTCATGAATGCCTTGTGACATGATTCCAAATCCATCGACGCAAACAGATTGGACTCCTTCTGAACAACCTTGAAATCACCAAAATGCCTCCGCAAGTGGGAGAACGAGGAGGTCTTGAAAGCATAGTTCTTGAAGGTAATGAGGGAATCGTATCGCTGCTTGACGGAGCCGTCCCCGTCTAGGCATATGGCTTCGATTGACTTCAAGTGCTTTGCGTTCAGTATTGCAGACTTGAACAGAAACTGGACATATGCGTCGGAGGGGGGCATAGAGAATCCGACGAAACGCAAATGGTTGGTATTTTCGATAACCTTGAAAGCATTCCTCCACACCTGAACGTTCTTTTGGTCCATTCCCTTAGCCCAAGTCGGAGCTACTATGGAGTCGTCGTCTACGCTACCGTGGAGCTTAAAAAGCATCGGCTTGCTCCAATCTTGTAGGTAGTTGTCCCTCTCAAACTCAATCGGTCTATCAACATCAAAGACTCTGGTGAGTTGGGCACAGATGCTCTCCAAGATCATATCGTAGTTTAGAGAAACTATCGCATATCTCGTAGCCGGATTCATCAGATGTGCGATTCGTTGTCTTCCTTGGTCAGGCTTCGTCACGGAGTGCGAAAACTCAAGACCTTGAAGCCCTATCACGAAATAGGCGTATAACGCGTCTTTTTGATCTGCTGCTCGTATCTGCTGTCCGTCACGCTCTGTGACCCGCCCCGTCACCTGAACTGACCCACCCTCCCGTCATCGGGAGTGACCCACATGAGCGTCACGCGAAATGACCCACCTGCCCCGCAGAGGCTACGCTTCT
>Ga0187870_1000733_pt1 | contig 34400 bp, 25 predicted proteins | sample June2016WEW_13_1_3_FD_132974 | JGI IMG/M metagenome (GOLD analysis project Ga0187870, IMG submission 132974) | Peatland microbial communities from SPRUCE experiment site at the Marcell Experimental Forest, Minnesota, USA - June2016WEW_13_150 | ecosystem: Environmental > Terrestrial > Soil >... | reverse complement strand
TACGGCAAAAAAAATATTTATTTAGCGAGCGAGGTATTAAGCAAGAAGGTAGAATAAAGAATTAATGTGCATATATCATGCATCAGCCCGCATGATTGAGACAATGAAACAATCCCATGGCGATTCCCTCCCAACAGTATTTCCCAAGATGTACAAATCCGAGCCAGATGGAGCAAAATTCAATCGAAATAAGAAGCATGGCGATGAAAGATCTCGACGAGATTTTAGCCATTGAAAATTCAACTTTTTCCAAGCCATGGTCCAGGGATGTGTTTGTCAGGGAACTTCAAATACCCATTTCGCGCAACCTCGTGGCCACGGTTCGCACAGGTGTACATGATGAAATCGCCGGCTACGTGACATACTGGATCGTTGCCGGAGAACTACAGGTTCATAAAATTTGTGTCAGGGAGGACTCAAGGAAATTAGGGGTCGCCTCAAATCTCATGGCAGAGATGATCAGGCTTTCCTGTCGCGAAGGCGCCGGCATCTGTACCCTTGAGGTCGGCCGATCCAATGAAGGTGCGAAACGGTTGTACGAAAAATTCGGTTTTGAGGTTACAGACATAAGGCCGCAATATTATGCTGAGTCGGGAGAGGATGCCATGATTTTATGTGCGGACCTGAAAAAATGTCTGCGATTAATCAGCAAAGCATAAAATGTAAATTTTATCATGAATGGTACAGTCGTTAAAAACAAGGAAATATGCGCGGGGCATTTTTTGCTAAGCGTGAGACTGCCTGAATCATTTAAGACGCCCATACCCGGACAGTTCATCATGACGCGGGAGACAGGGCGCCTTGATCCTCTCCTGGGAAGGCCGTTCAGTGTTTACCACTTTGAAAGGTCGGAAAATGATGCTACAGTTGAGATACTTTATAAGGTTGTAGGAAAAGGCACCCTCCTATTGTCGAGGCTTAGGGAGGGCGATTTCGTGGCAGTGTTTGGTCCGTATGGCCGGGCGTTTGATGTTTGCCCGGAAGCTGGAAGGGTCGTCTTCATATGCGGGGGAATAGGCGTTGCTCCCATTACATATCTCGCTTCGCATTACAGAAGGCTCACCGGTGCGAGAAACGTCAAACTTGTCTGCTATTATGGTGCAAGTAAGGCGGAAAACCTTGTCGGAATCGAGAAAATCAAAGACATCTGCAGTGAGGTGTTTATAAGTACGGAAGACGGCTCCGCAGGTTACCAGGGACTGGTAACGGAAAAATTCGCAGAAGATGTATCATCATATAATCCCGGAACTTCGAAGATCTATGCGTGCGGCCCGCGACCTATGTTTAAAGGACTATCAGAGCTTCTAGCGGAGAATACTGTTTCCTGTCAGATATTGATGGAGGAGCGTATGGCATGCGGTGTGGGAGCCTGCCTGGGCTGTACCGTGCTGTTGAATGATGGCGAAGGAAGAGGGGAGCATGCGCGCGCCTGTATAGACGGGCCGGTATTCAACATCAGGGATATTCGCTGGGGTTAATCTTTTACCGTCCGCAAGGACGCCAAAGAGCGAGACAATAATCTATGGAAAATGTCAGGCCGGAAATGCGGGTCGATATTGGTGGCTTGATTATCAAGAATCCGGTGATGACTGCCTCAGGCACTTTTGGCTATGGCAAAGAATATGCCCCATATCTTGATATCAGTCGTTTGGGCGCCATAATTACCAAAGGTGTATCATTAGAGCCGAGAGCAGGGAATAAGCCTCCAAGGATTATGGAAACTGCCTGCGGCATGCTCAATGCCATAGGGTTGGAAAATCCGGGTGCACATGCATTTATAAAGGATGAGCTGCCTCTCTTGAGGGAATTCGAGGTACCGGTCATCGCAAATGTCTTTGGTGAAACGATTGAGGAATTCAAAAAGGTTACGGGGCTGCTGTCCGAAACGAAGGAGGTAAAAGGTCTGGAAATCAATATTTCCTGTCCCAATGTAAAGAGGGGTGGAATTATTTTCGGTTCGGATCCTGATATGGCTCACGCCGTGACGAGAGAGGTAAAACGTCTGACAGATCTTCCCGTAATAATCAAACTTACGCCTAATGTTACAGACATCTGTTTGATTGCGGAAACTGTGGAGGAGGGCGGGGCAGACGCAATATCGCTGATTAATACCTTGACGGGTATGTCTGTGGACGTTGAGCGGAGGATTCCCCATCTCGCCAATGTTACCGGAGGACTTTCCGGCCCTGCCATAAAACCGATTGCCCTGAGAATGGTGTGGCAGGTAGTGAAAAGAGTCAAAATACCGGTGATCGGGATTGGGGGTATCGTAAATGCCGCTGACGCTCTGGAGTTCCTTATAGTAGGCGCCCGAGCTGTGCAGATTGGAACCGCTAATTTTATCAATCCCTGTGCCACGACGGATATTATCGATGGCATTGAAAATTATCTTAAGCGACATAATATAGCCGATGTCAATGATCTGATTGGGACGTTCGATGAGGAGGGCAAATCATGTTAAGATCAATCCTTTCCATATTAATCTGTATACTTGCAGTTGGGAATGCCTACGCAATTCAATCCACGATCATGGATGCTGAAGGCTACGCCTGCATGGGAGATGATAAGTCCAGAAAGCAGACAGAACAGACTGCCATGGCAGATGCGAAGAGAAACGCCGTTGAGTATGCCATCACATATGTGAAGAGTGAAACAAAGGTCAAAGACCTGCAGATCGAGGAAGATATGATCAAGGCGTATTCCAATGCCTCCGTGAAGATCCTGGAGGTCAAGGAAAACCGCTGGTACAAAGACGAACGGACAGGCGATTGTTTCAAGACAAAAATCAGAGCGGAGGTAATTCCGGATGAAAAAGCGGTGAAAGAAATTATTGCCGGAAGGCTTTCCAATGATAATCCCGGTCTGCCGTTGAACGTTCGCTTATGGACGGACAAGGAAAAATATCAGAAGGGCGAAAAGATAAAAATCTACATTAAAGGAAACAAACCTTTTTACGCCCGTGTACATTACAGGGATGCGAAAGGTGAGACGCTGCAGATTCTCCCCAATCCTTACAGGAGTGAGAACTACTTCAACGGCGGCGTAATATACGAAATATCGTCGGGCAATGACAGGTTTGAGCTTGAAGTCAGTCCCCCCTTCGGTGAAGAGCGCATCATTCTTTATACCAGCACGGCCCCCCTGGGAGATATCAGTCTGTCAAGGGAGGGGGGTGTTTATCAGGTTAAGACCGGAGAAAAGGATATAGGGATTAAGACCAGGGGCGTCAAATTGAAGGAAGCGGTTGACTTAGGCAAGTCGCAGGCATCCGAGTTCTTCGAAGAGCGCATGACAATCAAGACAGGACAGGGAGCAGGGCACAGTCAATAGCGCCATCCACACGTAAGGGGGCTTTGGGTTCGCGGGACGCCAGACTAGTTGACAGAATGCGCGGGTGAATGGCAATGGGGAAGGCAAGGACTATAATAGAAGGTGTATATCTCATCGGCGGTCCCGATGTGTCACGCGGAGATGATGCGACGTCATTTATCGTCGACGTTGGACGGGAATTGGTGATGATCGATGCCGGTGCAGGCGGGAGTTCTCGGATACTCCAAAAGAACATTGAAGACGTCGGACTCGATCCGAAAACAATCTCAACCCTTATTCTCACCCACAACCATATTGACCATATAGGGTCCGCTTCGTATTTTAGAACGCAGTTCGGATGCAAGATCGTGATGCACGATCTGGACGCGGGCGCCGTTGAGGAAGGCGACAGTGTCCGAACGGCTGCCAGTTGTTACGGGACTTTTTTTTCGCCGACTTCAGTCGACCGGAAGATCACAGGGGATCATGAGATCCTCCGTTTTGGCGAGAACGAACTCCATTGTCTGCATACGCCGGGACACACGCCTGGGTCTCTGTCCATATATCTTGACAGGGCAGGAAAGCGCGTATTATTCGGCCAGGACATCCATGGGCCATTTTTGGACATCTTTGGATCTGATATAGGCAAGTGGAAAGAATCGATGGTGAAACTCCTCGCCCTGGAGGCCGATATACTCTGTGAAGGCCATTTCGGAATTTTCCAGCCTAAGGAAAATGTCGAACGGTATATCAGCGGTTACCTGAAAAATCATTCGCAATAACCGGCGGGAAATATCGGAAAGGTTTTCGCAATTAGAATCCGCAAATGTGCAGAGTCTTTTAGCCGGTCGTTTTTTTCATTAACGAACTGGTATCGGCTTCCTACACTAGAGCATATGAAGTGAAGTCCGGTTAGAGATCGAGCGTTTCCTTCTGAAAAATGGCCCAGGGCTGGCCAGGAGATCCTTTGCATTGATTCTTACCATGTAAATCGGGCATAGAAGTAGTAAGCAATCTTCTTACAACCTACGGTTACTGCTCCAGGTGTGAGGTCATTTTCCGGGAGTCAGGGCTTGGGAAGTATGCTAATAAGGGGAATATTGAAGAATATCCTGCTTAGTTAAAAGAGGAAATTATAAAGCTATCCGATCGGATGGGTGAGCTCAAGCAACTCTACAAACATCGAATTCACATTTGCCTGATCGACGCTCAGTTGCCGCGGCATATGCAAATCCCTCATAGATCGTCTGCGCCAATATCCGGCTTTCATCTTTGAGAAAAAGGATGTTTATATCGGCTGGGATCGTGAAAGGTTCGAGCAGCTTGTTGATAAATATTTAAGAGCGGCCGGTTCCTAAATAGTCAGCTTTTACTCGTGATCTTGCCCAGGGCCTTGGCTGCAGCAGCTCTCACTGTGGGATGGTAGGATGTCAGGGCAAGAAAGCTTCTGTATTTGCGGACTCCCTTTAGAAAGGGCAATGCCTCTTTGTCTCCTATGTTTCCCAAGGCGAGACAGATTTTCTCCTGCAAGTCAACTTTTATGTCCTCGGGCAATGTGAGCTTGGATTTAAACAGTTCAATGAGAGGCTTTACGGCATTTCGGTATTTCAAGGTACCCAACGCGGTTACGATACCTGCTTTGATGCGATCATCACATTCCGCCAGGGCGTTCAAAAGAATCTCAGCCTTGGACCTCCCTCCCATTTGACTTATACTCTTTACGGCTTCCTTTTGGACACGATGATCGTTATGGAGCAGATGCGGTGCGACGATCTTCGAATGCTCATCGCTTCCAATCTTGCCTAAGAGACGCACCAGATTTCTCATGTAATACCAAGGAGGGTCTTGATTAATCCTCTCCAGTACGGCTGGTGTGGCTGCAGCGCCCATTTCAGGTATGAGGTTTAAAATCAGGATGCGCTCGGAACTGTCTTCACTTTCTTTTATTATATTCAGAAGGCGGTTTATGGACAGGTCAGCCATCAAGACAAGAATCTGCCCAGCCTCATTTCTTTTGTTATTCCTGTCGGTCAGGAAGTCTTGTATAAGAATGTTCAGTGTTTCATCGGACGCGATTTCTCTCAGCGTGTCAGAAGCTGCAGCGCTTATCTCCTCATTTTTCTCCAGTTCCTTTGAAACGATTAGCTGGAAAGTCTCGATGACGGGCTGACTGTCCATGAACTGCTGATCCTGAATCTGGCTTTGGGCAAGGTCACTGAGATGGGAGCAGAGGGATCTGTATGCAGGAGTGTATTTGGTTTCGAACCTTATCCAGTTTATCAGCTTGTTGGCAAGCCTGTATAATATTTCTCTGCGCTTCTTCAGGGAGAGGCTATCGAGGGCCTTAAGCAAGGCCTCTGACACCTCTATCCGGATATCGACATCATAGTTGAAGAGTTCATTGCTCAAGCGATCAATGAGCTCTTCAGCTATCTCGTTTTCACCCACGGCGAAGAGGTCTTGTATTATATCATCGAACGAGGTAGCGATTCTCTCATCGAGTATTCCCTGCTCAAGATTGTTTAAGATACTGCTGCCTGTTTCTCTGAGATCAGTGATTTTCCTGTTATGTTCTTGCTCTTCGCGAGCCTTTATTTCTTGAATCCGCTTTTGGAGTTCAATACCCCTTTCTGAACTCATCATATTATCAAAAGCCTGCTGCATGTAGGCAATTCTTGGGTCGGAGCTGCTATCTCCTTTTTTGCCGATACGATCCAATATCTGTCCAATCATGCCTGCCACCTTTTCAAACTTTACAGAGTCCATCTGGTTGACGATGTCACCGAAAAGCTGGCTGCCGAGAAGACTTTCGATATTTTGAGCCAAAGTCATGGCAATAAGCTCAGCATCCATGTCCGATATGTATCCCGCAATGAGATGGGAGATCTTTCCCTTATCTGAGTTGGCGGAAATGTCATCGACGGCGAATAGCATATTGAACACGCTCTTGGATAACTTGGCGTTGGAGGCTGTGCCTGCCCTTGAGAAGATATTATTCATTCCCGATTGGAAAATTCGTGAGACCCATTCAGGATCCTGCGCCATTTCCTTCACTTTTTGCGGATCTAAAATGGCATTCGGGTCTTCGGCGGTTATATATTTAACGATATCATCATCTTTTATATCCAGGCTCGCCACGAGTTGATGCTCTTCATCCTTGGCGATGTAAATCTTCTGATTAAGAAGAATGTGGGGCATTTTCCCTTCGGAGACGATCTGCTCCCAGACTTTCTTTATTTTCTGCTCGTCTGGTTTCTTTCCTATTATTTCAAGAAAGGGTACGAGTTCCGTTTTATCCAGACCCCTCGTAAACGTGATACTCTTGATTCCCCAATTCATCATCAGTACGAGAAAAATTGCCACATGTGCCTTTCCCTTGTGTTTTGGGCCTAGGGGTTCCCCGCCTATGAGCAGATTTTTTTCCGTCTCGGCAAAGGTCACCGAATTCACATCTTCAAGAATATTGAGCAAACTCTCTTGCAGCCTGTCGATACTCCTTGTAACCATTGCATTCGTGGGCGGATATAGGCGCAAATTGATTATTGCCGTATCCATAGTTACAACTGCATTAACGGACTTGTCCTGAAGAACCGAAGGCATCATTCTTTTTCCTCATGCACCAGCCGCTCGTGTTTTCGCTGCAATAATATTCTTAACATATTATAACGTAAATTCAATTAAATGTGTAAGATCTTTTCCAGTTTTTCAAAAATAACGCCTTTTTTAGCGGGGGAAACTTACGTCTCTTTCAGATGGCTGGTATCATTCAACACCACAATGGCGCCTTTTCCAAATTTGAATTCAACAAACGTCTTGGATGCCAGATCGACGTGCATACTTCTTATGTGCAGCATATCCAGGTCTTTAATTTTGCAGAGAATGGTCCTGATGGTCATGTTATGGGTAATAACGACGGTGTTTCTTGCGGTCTCGGTAATTCCCTCTATGGCGCTCCACGCGCGTCTCTGCAGATCATGAAGCGATTCTCCATTGGGCATGACGACGGAGGCAGGATCGTTCTCCCACTGTCTGAGAACGGATATATGATTCTCTTTGAGCTCCTGTATCGTTAAATTTTCAAAATCACCGTGGTTCATTTCCTGAAGATCGCTATCGGCTTCAATTATCGCACCATGAAATCTGGAGATAGCCTTCGCGGTCTCATAAGCGCGCTTTAACGGGCTTGACACGATTCTTTCTATCGGCTCGCCTTTGAGTGACTCTGCAAGTTTATCTGCCTGCATACGGCCATAGTCGCTAAGCTCCATATCGGTTGTCCCCTGAACCCGGTTTTCTCTGTTCGAGAGGGTTTCTCCATGCCTGACCAGAATCAGCTTCAAAGATGTGTCTCCGTGTAATCAGATGATGCGTTCAATTTCCTGCCTCTTCTGTTCGAGACGTTTTCTCGAAACGGGAAAGGCAGTCTTCAGTTCCTGGGCAAATAAGGATACCTTGTACTCCTCAATCATCCACCGGTATTCTTCAATCAGTGTCAATCTTTCCTTTGATGCGCCGGCGCTGCCGCTATTTATCATATATTGAAGATTATCGGAAAAAATATTTACCTCTTTAATCCTGCCCAATGCCTTATCCAAATGGGCAGTTCCTCTTTCGGCGCGAATGCCAATCGCCTTCAGATATCTCATGATGTGCATTAGCCGCTCGCTGTCATAGCGTATTAAGAAATCGCTCGGCATCAACTGATTCATTTCTTCCCTGAGATGTGCAAGGTAGTCCAGCGCAGGTTTGTTCGAGCGATTTGCGTGTCTGAGGTTTTGAAGAAAGGCAGAAGTATCGTAGTAGGACTTTATGGCAGGCGCGCATCTACCCATTATGTCCTGGCCATGAGGCAGTATTTGGCTCCTGGTATCCTCTGCGTACCCGATAAATGCAGCCCGTGATCTGATGTTCTTTGAGAAAAGGTCATGTACCAACTTTTCGATGATTGCGCTTTCTACTGATTTTGCACCGCCAAATGAATCAGCCCACTTCTTCATGTCTCCACTGAGACTGATAGACTTCTTAAGATACTTAAACTCGTCCTTGAAGTAAATTCTGTAAAGTGCCGCAACGCCTTCATTATGCAATACCTCAGCCTCATGCTTATTCTTGTGTAAACGAATGTTGACGCACCCGTGGACGGCTTCGAGGCCTGGGTATGCATAGCCCTCCAGGAGGCCGTCACTTTCGAGGGCTATGGCGTCGGGGAGATTCCCGAAATCCCAGGTTGTCACGTCTGTCTTTTTCCAGGACTTGCATGCCTTGTCGAAAGCGTTTGATTGAGCTTCGGCGATGGTTTCTTTCTGAAGGCGATTGATATCCCGGCTTGCAGTCAGTTCCTGTCCCTTCTTATCAACAACGGCAAAGCGCAGCTGGAGACGGTCGTCGATGGCATCTAGATTCCAAGATGACGCCGGTATATCGACGCCGAACCTCTCATGGATAAATTTGCCCAAGGCGGAGATCATGGGGCATCTGTCGTCATTCATTTCCGCCATGATGATATCGCAGGTTTGTGAGAGAGGCTGAAGTTTTTTCCTATACTCCTTGGGCAGACCTTTTAAAAGGGCACTAATTCTTTCTTGCATGAGACCGGGAACAATCCAATCGGTGGATGCTGCCGGAACCGTTGAAATCATATGAAGGGGAATCTTCATAGTCACACCGTCTTCGGGATGACCCGGTTCATAACGGTAGTCGCATGTAAATCGATGGCCAGCAAGAGTAACGTCATCCGGATACAGGGCGAGTTCATCCTCCTCCGGAATCCGAACAAGGACGTCATCTTTCCTCATTCGGAGAAATTCGTCACTTCCCCTGTCTCTGATCAGTCTCTGAAGGGATCGTGTATCATATACACTGGGAAGTCTTTCCTGATAGAAGCGTGCGAGCTCATCTTCGTCGGCAAGGAGGTTACGCCTCCTGATTTTGTCCTCCATGTTGGAAATTTGCTCGATGACCGCCAGATTGTGAAGCAGGAAAGGGAAGGGTCTTCTCAAGTCCGCTTCGATCAGGGCGCTGCGGATGAAAATTTCAGAGGCTTCATCCGGATTGATCGGGCCATAGGAAACGGGCCTTCTTGTTACAATCGCCAGGCCGAACAGACTGACCTGCTCATAGGCAACTACTTCGCCGCGATCCCGTCTCCAGTGCGGCTCGGAATAGGTTCTTCGGCACAGGCTGCCTCCCAGTTCCTCCAGCCACTCCACCTCGATATTGGCGGCTATGCGGGCAAACAGCCGGGAAGTCTCGATCATCTCCGCAGCGACGATCCAGCTTCCGCCTTTGTTGAAAAGCCCGGAGCCGGGGAAGATCATAACATCCTTTCCTTTTGCTGCCATATAGGTATTCTTTTCCTTTCTCATCGCTATATTGGAAAGATAGCCGCTAAGGACCGATTTGTGTATGCTGTCATAGAGGGATTTATCATCCGCACCCCGTCCCTTTTTTATTTTCCATCCCTGCTCATCCAGTATCGCCCTGAGCTGGCTGTAAACATCAGTCCACTCCCTCATCCTTCTTATGGAAAGATAATGTTCCCGGCAGAACTTTTTCATCCGGCCCTTGCTTTTTACGGCTTGCACCAGGCTGTGGTATTGATTCCAGATAGAGAGCAAGGTCATGAAATCCGAGGAAGGGTCGGCAAAGCGCGCATGGACCTTATCTGCTTCCTTCTCACATTCAACCGGCCGTTCCCTTGGGTCCTGAATACTGAGTGCTGAAGAGATAATAAGGATTTCGTCTACACATCCTTCCCGCTTCGCCTCGATGATCATCCGGGATATCCGCGGATCAATGGGCAGGCGCGCCATCATCCTCCCTCTTTCCGTCAAGGAAAGATGCTGGTTATCGACCGGTTCTGCATCGTTGCGCTCCATAGTGATCGCCCCGAGCTCTCTGAGAATATCGATGCCATCCCTGATGTTCTTCGGGTGCGGAGGATCGATAAAAGGGTACGTAGATATATCTCCGAGATTGAGAGAAAGCATTCTCAAGATGACCTCTGCAAGGTTTGATCTGAGAATCTCTGGCTCCGTAAAAAGCGGACGGTTTTCATAGTCGGCTTTATCGAAAAGACGTATACAAACCCCGTTCTGCACGCGGCCGCATCTTCCTTTCCTCTGATCGGCGCTGCTTCTCGAAATGGCTCTGACGGGCAGGCTTGTCGTACGGGAGCGGGGGTTATACTGGGAGATCCGCGCCAGGCCCGTATCGATCACGTATCTTATTCCGGGAATGGTAATGGATGTTTCTGCAACATTAGTCGCCACTATGATCTTTCTTTTTGCTGCAGGTTGAAAGATGCGGCTCTGCTCCCTCCAGGGCAGGCGGCCAAAGAGGGGAAGAACGGCGGCTTTATGATCGAGCTTCGCCTCAATGAGTTGGCAGGTTTCCCGTATATCCTGCTCCGTGGGCATGAATATAAGAACATCGCCTTCCGATTTGCCTTCCATGATCTTTAACAAGGCTGTCACGGCGCCATCAACATAAGTGATATCGCCGGATTCCTCAAGTTTATGATCGAGAGGCCGGTAACGAACATCAACAGGGTACATGCGCCCGGAGACCTCAATTATCGGGGCGTTGAAGGCACGGGAGAATTTCTCCGTATCGATCGTCGCCGAGGTGATAATGATCTTTATATCCCTTCTTTTACGGAGGAGTGTCAGTAGGATTCCCAACACAAAATCGATATTCAGACTTCGTTCATGGGCCTCATCTACGATGATGGTGTCGTACCGGCGCAGGTATGGATCATTCTGTGCTTCGTTCAGGAGAATCCCGTCTGTCATGATCTTTATGTAATTATTCCTGCCTGAGCGGTCATCAAATCGAATCTGGTAACCAACGGAGCGGCCAATCTCCTCACCGAGCTCTTCGGCTATACGGTGCGCCAAGGTTACAGCGGCCATCCTCCTCGGCTGGGTGCATCCTATGACACCCGAAACCCCTCGTCCGGCATCGAGGCACATCTTAGGTATCTGCGTCGTCTTCCCTGATCCTGTTTCTCCGGTTAGGACGACAACGCGGTGCTTCCTTATGGCCGTGACGATGTCATCCCGTCTTGCGGTAATCGGCAAAGCTTCCGGATAGGTGATCCCGGGGATACTGCCAAGACGCAGGGCTCTTTTCCCATAAGGAGTTTCAATCTTATTCTGCTTCAAAATGCGCTTATCAATCATATATGCGGCATTATTCCATGAAGTTGGCCTTTATGTCAATAATCTGACGCGATGATATCTTCTGCAAGCGCGGCAAGCCATAAATATTCAATCTCAATGATTAGCGAGGCAGCTGTGATACTATACTGCACTTATCACCGAACATTTTTTGCCAAAGCCTCGAAAGCCGCCGGTGCATGGGTATTTCTGCCTTAAAGACGCTGCTCTGATAAATGGGACTTTTGTCTCTAACCACAATACTCTAGTTTACAGGTGAAGCAAAAAGTTATATAAGTAACATAAGCGGGCAAGAATATTGCAAGAATATATAAGTTTCCGATACCTGATATCGTCGTGCCCGGGCGGAACTGAAACGAACTGGGAAGGATTTCCATTCCTGCAGCAGTCAACTAACCCCCAGTCGCAGACTGGGAGCTTGAAAAGCTCTAGTTGACAAGGGGGCTTGCGGAAGCGAGCAGAAGTTGTTCAGGTCACGACACCATGGGATATTCCGCACGTCCCATGCAACTGTCGCCGGTGGTTAAAAGTCCTGAGGGCAAGGGACGGTGCTGCCGGCACGAAAAGCCTCTACAACAGCCCCGATGCGGCTCTAACTCTGAAAGGAGAGAACATGCAAGTCTATGTTCTAAATCACAAGGAACGGCCGCTCATGCCCTGCTCGCCCAGAAGGGCGAGAGTTCTTCTCAAAGAAGGCAAGGCAAGAGTGGTGAGACAAGCTCCGTTCACCATAGCGTGGACGGTTCCAACAAGAAGTTATGTGCAGCCTGTTACCCTGGGCGCGGACAGCGGTTATTCGCATGTCGGCATTTCGGCGGTAACGGACAAGAAAGAGGTCTATGCGGCCGACGTTACCCTTCGCAACGACATGGTGAAGCTCAACTCGGAACGAAGGGAATATCGTAGAGGCCGGAGGCAACGGCACACATGGTACCGCGAGCCCCGGTTTGATAACCGGAAGAAACCTGAAGGCTGGCTTGCGCCGTCTATTCAGAACAAACTGGACACCCAGGTGAAAGTTATCAGAAAGGTGGGATGTATCCTGCCTGTCAGCAAAGTAATCGTGGAGGTCGCAACGTTCGATATCCAGAAGATTAAAAACCCGGACATTGAGGGCGTTGGATACCAGGACGGAGTTCAAAAAGGCTTCTGGAACGTCAGAGAGTATGTCCTGTACAGGGACGGCCATAAATGCCAGAACTGCAAGGACAAATCGAAAGATCAGGTTCTCACAATCCACCATATCAAGACGCGACAGACCGGCGGAGACCGTCCGAACAATCTTGTAACCGTGTGCGATACCTGCCACGGCAAGATATCCAGGGGCGCATTAGTCCCGGAATTTAAGATTTTAAATGGTTTCAAGGCCGAGACGTTTATGACGATGGTGAGATGGAAGATCGTTGACGGTCTCCGGGAACCTGGCATCATGGTTAATCACACCTACGGTTACATAACCAAGAATAATCGTATTGCGTTGGGACTCCCGAAGTCGCACGTCGACGACGCGTTTGTTGTTGCCGGCGGCACGTCCCAGGAGCGGGCGTCTGTGTACGACATTAAACAAGTACGTAAGTGCAACCGGAAACTCAGAAAAGGCGACCGCAGCCATATCAAAAACACGGCGCCTCGTTTCGTTCACGGCTTTCAGAGGTACGACAAGGTACTCTGGAACAGGACTGAATGCTTTATTTTTGGCAGGCGGTCTTCCGGGTACTTTGACTTAAGAAAACTCGATGGGACCAGGATACATAAGTCTGCCAGTTACAAAGACCTCTCCCTTTTGGAGAGTGCGCAGACACTATTAACAGAAAGAACGGCGCTCCTCCCCCTTACAAGTAGGGAGGTTTCCGCGCCGCAGGTAAATATATGAACAGTAAGCAGCCAATGACCATGGCATAGAGAAGGGTTGTGAAATGCCGCTAACCACATTTTGCTTTCACCTCCATCAGCCTTTCCTGCTGCATCCGGAAAGAAATGAGTTTTTATGGGAGAAGAAGAACAGGGACGTTTTCGTCAAGGTCTCGGAAAAGTGTTATCTTCCCGCTATCGCCATGTTCACCGACCTCGTCTCTCGCTACGGCGGATTCAAGATTACGTTCAGCATGTCCGGCACATTTCTCGAGCAGGCCGAACTCTACCAGCCGGCTGTAATTAAGGCCTTGCAGGGACTGGTTGATGCGGGAAGGGAAGGCGGTCAGGTCGAATTGCTCGATGAAACATATTATCATTCTCTCGCCAGCCTGTTTGCAGATCCCCAAAAGCAGGAGTTTCGGGACCAGGTGACACTTCACAGGGAGCAGATTCATAAACTGTTTGGTGTTCTCCCGACGTCATTGAAGAATACGGAACTCATGTATAACAACGGTATCGCAGAAGCTGTTGCAGACATGGGGTATGTTGCGATTCTCTGCGAGAAGAGAGATGACATGTTCGTTGAAAAGAGCGGCCCCATTTCTTCCAATTCAATTTTTAGGGCCAAAGGAAGTAATTTGATAGTCATTCCCAGAAACAGGGAATTGAGCGATGAAATTGCTTTCAGGTTCCCCTATGTCTATGTTTCTCCGGATGAGTATGCATCCCGCATAGCGGAAGTCGAAGGTGAATCGGTCCTGCTAGGCTATGAACTCGAGCACATAGGCTCATACATACGGGAGGACAAAGGCATATTCGATTTTTGGAAGGGATTACCGGAAGCGATCTCAAAGTTTCCGGAAATTGTCATGAGCAATCCATCAGAGACTGCCGGGCGATTCCTGGATACTGATTGTCCTGTCATATCCATTCACGATTCATCCACGTCATCCTGGGATGATAAGAAGCGAGATACTTTTGGATGGCTCGGCAATCCCACGCAAGAGGATCTGTTCAGAGACATCGAAAGTATGGAGAAGGATGTGAAAAGAGCCGGGGGAGAGCTTCTGACGAAATGGCGGCAGTTAACCACCTCGGATCACCTTTATTTCCTCCATGAAAAGATTGGTGAAGATCACGCGGTTCATTTCTATTTTAATCCGTATGATGGATCGATGGGTCAACCCGCTCATATATTAACTAGGAAAATAGACGACATTCAGTTGCTCATAAAAAGATTCCAGATCTTAAAACATGGCGGTAAGACGGCTCTCTTGATGATAACGCCGGAAACGGCTAGATTGCCGCATGATATGGGCGCTCTGGCAAGATATATTACCGGGAAAAGCGGCGGGCAGGGAGAGGTAATTTCCGCCTTGTGCGAGGGGCTTACGGAAAGGGGAATCGATGTCCATTTGGTCACATTGAATCTGAAGAAACGGTTTCAGAGAGAATTGCAGTTGGATGAGCAGCAGTGGCGGGAAATAAGGTACAAGATTGATCCTGAAAAAATTCACCTTATCAGCTCCGCCATTTTTGCGGACAACCTCAGCGCCTATTCCGGGGATCCGCTGATGACCGCGGCGGAATTTCAAAAGGAGATCGTTAATAACCTGATCAAGGACGTTAGGGCAAAGCATGGGGGCAGGGTTATCATACACAGTCATGACTGGATGGCGGGAGGCGCGATAACTGCGTATGCGAAGTCCACGGGCATACCAGTTTTGCATACCGTCCATAATGTGTTTACCGAAAATGTGCCTGTAGATTTTCTCAGAGGAATCAATCTTAGAAACATAGCTGATTATGTCTTTTTTTCGGAATATCAAGACAAGCAGGCCATAGACTGTCAGGCTACGGCCATAAAGAATGCGACCATCATCAATTTTGTGGGGAAAAGATTTTTAGAAGAAATAGTTGATGATTACTTCATGGATAGGATCCTTGTGCCTCCGAGTGTCCGCCAGGAAGTGAAGGCAAAATATTATCAGGACTCTGCCAAGGCCATTATCAACGCTCCTTCTCACATGATGTATCCGGAGCAGTGTGAATACTGTGTGCGAAGGTACGGTCCTGATGGTCCCTTTATGGAAGCAAAGAAAGAAAATCTCGTTGAATTTCAGAAGAGGACGGGGCTCCAGATTAATCCGGATGCCATTTTGTTTTTCTGGCCTTCGAGGCTCGATCCCTTCCAGAAGGGAGTGGAACTCTTGGAGCACATTGCGCAACATTTTGTCACGGTGAACGGCGATGCACAAATTGCGGTTGTCGCTGATGGTGTGGGAAATGATCGTAGGCATGTAGAGATTTTAGGGAGAATCGCCTACGCATCAAACGGCAAAATTTCCTACCAGCCGTTCAGTGAAAGCCTTTCCATGCTGGGGTATGCCGCTGCGAATGATGTATTCGGTGCATCGCTTTATGAGCCTTGCGGGCAGATCGATCAAATAGGAAACCTCTTCGGAACCACAGCTACCAACCGCGACACAGGCGGATATCATGACAAGATAAGGGAGCTCAGGCTTAAGAGGGACGGCTCTCCCCAGGATGTGGGCAATGGTTTTCTTTTCAGGGATTATGACCCTGGAGGCTTGTGGTATGCTTTGACCAGGAGCATTGCCTTTCACAGGAGATCTTTGAGGATCAGGGAAACTCAGATTAAGCGCATCATGAGGGAGGCGCGCGAAAAATACGACCTCGGAAGCATGATTGCAGAGTACGTCAGAATCTATGAGAGACTGAACGGCGGGCGTCCCCTGGCGTAGCAGCAGCAATCACTTTATATAGATTCTATTTCAACGCATCACACCTATATCGTCCTGAGAAACAACTTTCTCCTTGGTTCATGGCCTTCTTTTTTCCTCAGATTCGTATGTAATAGATAGTTCCTCACAGTTTTCTAAGGTTCCACATTTTTTGATATTTGAGTACTGCCGCAATAAAAGGCTGACATGGAGATGGCAAGGTTCACACTTTACATCCTCTTTTTCTTTATCGCTGTATTGTTTTACCCGCCGCATTCATCTGCCGACATGTACAGGTGGACTGACCCATCCGGAACCTTCGTGTGCTACCGTATGGAAGTGATTGTAGAAATTACCGTATTGCGTCCCGGAATCGTATATCGGGTGGCGAAAGATGCGCCTTATTTTCTAGTGAATAATGTGGGGAAACGCGGACCGTTAGTAGACACCTATGTAAAGACCCTTATCTCAAGAGAATAATGTCATTTTGAATGCATGGTGAATTATTCAGCGTGTCCGGCGGAGGACCAAGGCAGTGCGGGTCGGCAGATAGACGGTGGCGCGATTGCGCATGGCGCCGTCAGGAAGCGGCATGGGTCGGGTAAAGTAGGTCTGGTGGGGTACGATGCGTCCATGCCCTCCGAAAGCCTTCGCATCGCTGTCGAGTATTAGATCATATTCGCCGGATTGAAGATCAACGGGATAATCGGGGAACGACTGTGCAGGATTGAAGCTGAAAAGGAACACCAAGCCGGCACGCTCGAATCCTAACAATTGATTCTCCTGATGCTCCAGGATTAAGTTTGTCGCTTCCGCATTGAGCAGGGTGTATTCGGACGCGAGACGCATCATGGCCTTGTCGAATTCGGCAAGAAACCGGTAGAGAAGACTGTCGTCGTCGCGCAGGTTCCACTGGCGGCGCGCATACCTGTATGACCAGTTGTTGCGCTCGCGGGGGAAATCGATCCATTCCGGATGTCCGAACTCGTTGCCCATGAAGTTCAGATAGCCGCTGCCGGCAGTAGCCAAGGTAACGAGGCGTATCATCTTGTGCAAGGCCATGCCTCGCTCCACCCTTAAATTGGAGTTGGACACGTCCATGTGATCATACATGTCAGCGTCTATAAGGCGGAAGATAATTGTCTTGTCGCCAACCAGCGCCTGGTCATGGGATTCAACATAGCCGATGGTCTTTTCGTCTGCACGGCGATTGGTCAGTTCATAATACAGGCTTGCCATAGGCCACTGCTCGTCAGGAATCTCCTTGACAATTTTAATCCAGTAATCGGGCACACCCATGGCAAGACGGTAATCAAAACCATAGCCGCCTTTTTCAATGGGAACGGCTAGTCCCGGCATGCCGCTCACGTCTTCAGCAACGGTAACCGCACGAGGATGCACGGCGTGTATGACTTTGTTGGCCAGGGTGAGGTACACCAGGGCATCATCATCGACATTCTTTCCGAAATAGTCTTGATAGGATGCAAATATCCTTTCCAAACCATGGTCGAGATAAAGCATGCTTGTCACACCGTCGAAGCGGAAACCGTCGAAATGGTACTCATCCAGCCAGTAGCGGCAGTTGGAGAGGAGAAAATGGAGGACCTCAGGTTTGCCGTAGTCAAAACAGCGGGAATCCCATGCCCAGTGGAAGCCCCGCGGGCCATTATGAAAATACTGGTAAAACGTGCCGTCGAAACGGCTGATCCCTTCCTGCTCATTACGGGCCGCATGTGAGTGCACAATATCCATGAGCACGGAAATACCCGCTTCGTGCGCGGCATCGACCAGCGCTTTCAGCTCCTCCGGCGTGCCGAAACGGGAGGAGGCGGCAAAAAAGCTGGAGACGTGGTAACCGAATGAACCGTAATACGGGTGTTCCTGGATGGCCATCAATTGCAGGGTATTGTACCCGGCATCGACTATGCGGGGCAGGATTTTTTTCCGGAACTCGTCAAAAGTTCCGATCTTCTCCTCCGTCTGGGCCATGCCCACGTGTGCTTCATAGATCCTTGGCGCTTCTGGGGAGGGACGGAACGATTTCTTGCGCCACTGATATGTGGTGCCGGGTTCCCACACCTGGGCGGCAAACAGTTTGGTGTGCGGGTCCTGGACCGTGCGGCGGACGTATGCGGGAATACGCTCGCCATCTCCGCCTGGCCAATGGACGGATAGTTTATAAAGCTGGCCGTGATTGAGTTTGGTCCCGGGCAGTCTCAGTTCCCAGTTACCACCTTCACTGATCCGGCAGAGGGCAAATTCCGGATCCTTGCGCCAGCCATTGAAATCTCCAATCAGAAATATAGCAGTGGCATAAGGAGCCCACTCCCGGAATACCCATTGATCACCGTCGCGATGGAGACCGAAATATTCGTGACCGTAGGCAAAATCCGCGAGCGACATGCAACCACCCGTAAGGCGCTGCTCCGTCGCCTTGATTTTTTCATACCGCTGATGGAGCACCGACGCAAAGGGTTTAAGGAAAGGATCGCGCAGGAGAAGCGTCATTTCAGTGGTGTGATCGACTGCGCCTTTCTTTTTCATCGGTTGTTCCTGGCTGCTGTTGAAATCATTTTCTCGATAACCTCTTCGGGCCTCTTTGCTAAACGAGAGGGGAGAGCGGCTGTTCAATTTCTTCTGTGACAGCAAACATTAGGCAACTCTTGGCCACTGTCATTGCCGCCATCCAAGATCCAAATCCATATTCTTCGGCGCTTCAATCCTTACGGTCATGAATAAAGATTTCTTTTGTCCTGCCGAAATACCCATGTCCCATGTCAATGACGATGGAGTCTTCTCTGCAGGATCAGGGTCATACTTTAGTGTTACTTCGATGCGTTCATCCCTGGGCTGAGGATTAGACTCTTCTACAAGTACCCTGACGGGGGAATTTCTGGAATTCTGAATATCCGTGCGCCAATCCCAGGTGTATGTCTGCTTATCCTGCAGGAATGTCTTCTCACCTGATTTTTTGGATATTAACTGTGTCCTTGCGGTGACAAGGGGATCAATGCCAAAGAATATGATTGCCTCCTGCCCGGCGAGAGCAAATGAGCGCTTTCCCAATATAGCGCCGTCGACGACGTATAAACTGCCGCCCGAGGGGATTTCCTTGGGTTCCGGAAGGTTCACTTTCGCCCTGAGAAAGACTTGGCTGCTCTGAGATGGTCTTGCCAGGTATGTGAATTCCGAAGTCCAGATTTCCTCTTCAATCTTTACCTTCTGTTTGGCTCCAGCGGGTACGTTTTTCTTCCCCACCTGCCAAATGGAATACGTGGTCTCTCTGACCTGTCGAGCGCCCCCGGTGGCTTCCATAGCCGGGGCCGGGGCTTCCATTTGGTCTGCGCCTGCAGCAGATTTAAAGGCCTTCTGCATAGCTCCATCCCTGCGGAATTGAGGACGAGGTTTGATGATCCATGGCGTCAATTCAGCCGGAGAAACGGAAGAAGGCGGCTTCAGAGTAGCTAAATTGATGCTCACATTATTCCAGTCCTGGCCGGAACTCTGCCAGATTTCCGCTTCCCACGTAAATATTATCTGCCTGTCTTGCGGTTTTGCCTCAAGGCGATACAGAGGTTGCCAGCCGCAACCGGCCAATGAGTATGTATATGTGAGGGACGCCTCGGAACCGCGCGAACCGGAAAGAGTAACAGTCACATCCCATGCGGTTTCTTTTCTCCCTGCGGCGCGATCAAGCTCATCCTGCGCCTCCTTAATCTGCTTATCGATTTTTTCGAGTTCAGATTCTTTCGAAAGTTTGTCCTGGTAGGTTTCATGGATACTCTTGCCGATGGCTGCGGACATACTATATACATCTGCCATAGTCTTTAACTTCGCCTTGGTCTGTAACTGCCAGAACTGTATCTGTGTTTCCAGACCGCGGAGCGTCGCTTGAAGATTCTTCCGCACATCTTTCATTTTCTCAAGTTGTTTCATGAGATTTGCAATCTTCTCATCATTCTGGCGGCTCACCTGCCGCCAGTTTATGTCATCGATTCTTATCTTCGCGTCATTGTTTATACGGACCGCGAAGGAGTCAGGATCGGCCTGTCCGGGGAGGGTGATGAGAGTTTTTGCCTGCTCTGTTCCTTCAGGCACAAGTTTCACTTTCGCTACTTCAAGAACGTGAGCGGAGCCGGGGAAGAATGTAACCTCGCGGGGAAGGGACCACGAAATCGCAGGAAGGAAGAAAAGAAAGATTACAATTACCGATATACATTTCTTGGCGGATATTTTCCTGTCAGTCATGTGCCAACCTCCAGAGACGGGCTATTTAGCCCGAATTAATTTAGCGATGTTCCTTACCTCTTGCATGATTGAAGGCAAATCTACCAGCAAGAGTTCTCTATCAAGCATCACAATTTTGCCTCCAATGATACTCGTTTTAACATCGGCGCCGGAGGCGGCGTATACAAGCTGTGAGTAGTAGCTGTACATCGGTGCAAGATGCGGTTTCTTTGTATCTACTATGATTAGATCGGCAAATTTCCCCGGTTCAATGGAACCGATCCGGTCTTCCAAACCCAAGGCCTTTGCCCCGGTAATCGTGGCCATTTTCAAGACTGTCTTGGCATCCATCACTGTAGAATTCATTTGGATGACCTTGTGCAGCTTGGCCGCAGTATCCATCTCTCTGAACATGTCCAGATCATTGTTGCTGGCACTGCCATCCGTGCCGAGTCCCACCGCGATACCTTTTTCGATAAAAATCGGGATGGGCGCACAACCAGCGGCCAGTTTCATGTTGCTTTCCGGATTGTGGGATACTTTCACATTTAAGGAATGCAGTATTTCCATTTCGTAATCGTCAAGCCAGATACAGTGAACGGCCAGTGTCCTGTCATCCAGTATATCGATGTCCTTAAGATGCTGGATGGGTGTTTTCCCAAATCTTTCTCTGACTATGACAACTTCTTCATTTGTTTCTGACACGTGAACGCTGTAAAGTACATCCGCTTTGCGTGCGGCGGCCTTTACACTCGTAAGGGTTTCCGGGGAACATGTATAAGGCGAATGACATGCAAGGGCGGGGATAATCAAAGGAGATTTAAACCGCCATTTGCTTATGAATCGCTCTGCTATATCAGCTATCTTCCCAGGGTCAGTTGGCGTGGGGAAATCGATGAACCCCTGTGAAACAATGGCCCTCATACCGGAATCAAGAGCTGCGCGGGCGACCTCGCTTTCATAAAAATAGGCATCGCAGAAGGTCGTCGTTCCGGAAAGAATCATTTCTGCAATGGCAAGCATGGCACCCCTATAAACCATTTCCCTCGTCACGAATTTTGACTCGGCTGGGAATATGTGATTATGGAGCCAGTCCATGAGGGGAATATCATCGGCAAGCCCACGGAAACATACCATGGGCAAGTGCGTGTGGGTATTGATTAACCCCGGCATAATCAAAGAGCCGTGAGCGCAGAGGACCTTTTTTGCGGTGTATGAATTTCCGCTGTCGATATCTCCGTGCTTAATGAATGCGATCTTTCCGTCTCTGATACCGATTACGGGATTATCTATTACATCCATGTTTTCAGACATGGTCAGAAGCGTACCGCCTTTGATTATGATATCGAATTGGTTATTATCTTTGGCATCGTCCATAGCTAATTCATGCCTAATTGTTTCTGGATTCTAATTGCAGTCTCTTCCACCGTTGACATTATCTCGTCTTCTGCAAGTGTGAGAAGCCTGCGGTTCTTCATCACCACCTTGCCGTTTATCAATACAGTGTCGACATCGGCTCCATTCACAGCGTAGACAATATGTGAATACTCATTATACAGCGGAGTAAGATGGGGCTTGTTCATGTTGATGATTATAATATCCGCCATCATTCCCGTTTTGAGTGAACCTACATTGTTTTCCATGCCAAGCGCCTTCGCCCCTTCACGGGTAGCCATGTACACCACGGTTCTGGCATCCATTACAGTTGGATCAAGCTTCGCAACCTTATGGAGTTTAGCGGCCATATCCATTTCCTGGAGCATGTCCAGATTATTATTGCTTGCGCAACCATCCGTTCCCAGGCCAACGGTGACACCGGCGCCTATCATTTCCGGTACAGGAGCGACACCTGAGGCAAGTTTCATGTTACTCTCGGGATCGTGAACCACCTTGCATCCGTGATCGGCAAACATCCGTATATCTTCTTCTTCCATATATACACAGTGAAAGGCAATGAATTGTTCAGAAAGATACCCGATATCTTTTAGAAAGGATGTTGGAGATTTTCCGTATTTTCCTGCGAGTTTTTCCTTTTCTGACTTGGTTTCCAGATAATGGGTAGCTATGGGGACGCCATACCTGTCGGCAAGTCTTCTCGAATCCCTGAGCAGGCTCTCAGAACATGTGTAGAGGGTGTGCGGCTCAATAACAATATTCACCAGTGGATCATTTGCCCACTTCTCAATAAGCATTTCTGTGTATTTCAGACCTTCCTGCGGGGTTTTGACATTAGGGGACGGAAAATCAAAGAGTGCCTCACCTAAGAGGCAGCGCATGCCTGCGGATTTTGCCGCCATTGCGACATCATCTTCAAATATGTACATGTCACAAAAAGTTGTTGTTCCCGATTTAATCATCTCTGCACAGGCAAGCAGGCTGCCCAAATAGGAGAATTCCCTGTTCACAAATCTGGCCTCATCGGGAAATATATAATTATTCAGCCAGTCCGTAAGTTCAAGATCATCCGCCAACCCCCTAAAATACGTCATAGGTGCATGTGTATGACAGTTTATAAGGCCGGGCATAATGAGAGAGTCCTTTGCATCAATGATCTCCTCTGCGGCGTACCGGCTCTCGATTTCGCCTCTCCCTCCTACGGCGATGATTTTTTCTCCTTGAATCGCCATGGCGCCGTTCCTGATCGTATGGTCCTTGTCATCCATCACCAATATCGTGCCACCAGAAATCATTCTGTCGACTTTCTGCACCTTGCTGCTCCCATTTCTAAAAGATTCGCGTACGTGTGAGTTATATCATCCAATTAAAATCTTGACACGTATTTTTAAAAATAATAAGGGTTTTTTTACTTTGTGCCTGGGTGGCGGAATTGGTAGACGCAAGGGACTTAAAATCCCTCGATACCTAGTATCGTGCCGGTTCGACTCCGGCCCTAGGCACCAAGTATTAAAGGCTTATGGATTTCATTAACCATAAGCCTTTTTATTTAATGGGTCTTTATCTGTTTCAAAGAAACGCCTCAATAAAGTAGTTAGACGAATTGATCCTCAGAGAAGAACGAATCGAAGGGTTTTTGGTTTAATTCTCTTCAGCTTGCTGCATGATTCTGACGCAATTTTTTCTTTAATTTTTCCATAAATGGTTCTATATTGCCGAACATTAGATTAAGGGAGGAAAAAATGCTGAGAGAATTTTTCCAACTGGATGAACTTGGAACAAATATAAAACGGGAGATTCTTGCCGGTATCACAACTTTTGTTACGATGGCTTACATCATAATTGTTAATCCAAAAATACTTGAAGCTGCCGGTATTCCTTTTGGTCCCTCAATGGTTGCTACTATATTAACGGCATTTTTCGGAACTTTAACCATGGGCGTTTATGCGAAAAGGCCCTTTGCTATAGCGCCTTACATGGGTGAAAACGCCTTTATTGCTTTTACAGTAGTAAAAGTTTTAGGTTACAGCTGGCAGACAGCAATGGGGGCTATTTTTATCGGGGGACTCCTTTTTACGATTATAACCGTTATGAATATAAGAAGCTGGCTGGCGAATGCCATACCCGAAGGACTTAAAATCGGCTTTATTGTGGGGATCGGTTTGTTCCTGACTTTTATCGGCTTGAATGAAACCGGCATTGTTTCCTTGGGCGTACCGGGCGCGCCTGTCCACGTAGGTAATCTTAAAGATATAAAAGTGATCTTATCCATATTAGGATTTCTCCTCATCAGCTTTTTGATGATCAGAAAAATCAAAGGGGCGATACTTATAGGTATTATTGCCGTTACTTTTTTATCTTTTCCCCTGCAAATAATTGCAGTGCCTTACAAATGGATAAGCATGCCGCCCTCTATCCTTCCCATCTTTTTGAAACTGGATATATTGGGTGCACTGAGCTGGGGATTTTTCGCCGTTATCCTGACAATATTTGTAATGGATTTAGTGGACACCATGGGCACATTGATAGGATTGTCTTACAGAGCAAATCTATTAGACGAGAACGGAAATTTGCCGGAGATCGAAAAGCCGATGCTGTGCGATGCACTCGCCACGGTTTTTGCCGCGCTCTTGGGCACGTCTACAGCAGGAGCTTATATTGAGTCGGCAACAGGTATAGAAGCAGGCGGCAGGTCAGGATTAACAGCCGTTGTTACTGCATTCCTCTTTCTCGGTGCACTTTTTTTCGCGCCGTTTTTCACAGTCATTCCTCCCTGCGCATATGGTCCTGCATTGATTATTGTTGGAATGCTCATGCTGTCGCCCATTGCAAAAGTAAACTTTGATGACCTGACCGAAGTTGTTCCCATATTCTGTATCATTATTATGATGAGCTTTACTTATAATATAGGAATCGGTATGACGGCTGGGTTCGTTGTTTATCCTTTAGTGAAGGTCCTCTCCGGAGGATTTAAAGAAATATCATCGGGGCTGTGGATTTTGGCTGGATTATCCGTGATCTTTTTTATTTTTTATCCTTATTAGGGCAGAGAAATATAAATAGAGGAATTTCGTATATGATATTTTCAATCTCCTTCAAATTCCGTCAAGAAAAAGACACTGTAGCCCTTGTCTTTTAACTTCTTGTACCCGCCGACATCCTGGAGATTAACGACAAATGCCATCTCGATAACAGTACCGCCGAGTTTTTCAATAAGCGCAGCGGTAGCAAGGGCTGTACCGCCTGTGGCAAGCAGGTCATCAACCAATAAGATTTTTGAGCCTTTTGTTATTGCATCTTTATGTACTTCAACCGTGTCTGTGCCGTATTCAAGCTCGTATTCGTGTCGCACTACCTCTGCCGGCAGTTTGCCTAGTTTTCTAATGGGGACAAAACCCTTTCCCAGCGTATAAGACAATGCCCCGCCAATTATAAAGCCACGTGCCTCGATGCCAACTATAAGATCAAAATTAATATCACCCTTTATATATCTTTGTGTAAAATTATCAATAACCAGCCTGAATCCTACAGGGTCTTTAATTAGAGTAGTTATATCGCGGAACATGATTCCCTTTTTAGGATGATCAGGTATAGTCCTGATTCTGGATTTTATAGACATCATAACTGTTTCTCCTATATTATTTTATGCAGACATCGTTATAATCTCTGATTTTTGGTATTACATCTAAAAATAACTTTATAACATTGTCGGCATTTTTTCTCATGGTCTTCATTATTATCTCCCATGTTACCGATTCCTCTCCCTCTCTCCAACAGTCGTAGTCCGTAGACATGGCAATTGATGCATAATGTATTTTTCTTTCCCTGGCAAGATTGACCTCTGGCACAGTACTCATATTGATGACATCAGCATTCCAACTTCTGAACATGTGACTTTCAGCTTTTGTGGAAAATCTTGGTCCTTCAATTGTAATTACAGTTCTATTTTTATGAAAGGGTATTTGCATCTGTCCTGCAGATGTTGAGCACAATTCTATAAGGTTGGAGCAAAAAGGATCTGCCATCGGTGTATGGACTACGACGTCTTCATCGAAAAAGGTTGTTTCTCTTTTCTTTGTATGGTCTATAAACTGATCCGGAAATACAAGGTGCCCTGGTTCTATCTCTTCCCTTAGTGAACCTACCGCAGTTGAAGCAAGGATATGTGTACAACCCTGTTCTTTAAGTGCCCAAATATTGGCTCTGAAATTCACTCCTGAAGGAAATATGGAGTGGTCTTTGCCATGTCTTGCTATGATGACAACATCAACACCTTTAATCATACCACATGTAAGTTGAGATGTAGGGAGGCCATAAGGAGTTTCAACCTTGACTTCCACCGCTTTCTTTAAAATTGTCGGATTATCAAGTCCGGAACCTCCGATAATTCCTATCTTTACCATAGACCACTCCCTTTATGTTCAGTCACTTTCCTGTTTTGGGAGTCTAAGGAAAAGGGGGTTGAGTGTCAAGAAATAATGAATATAAAAACCCACCAAATGATTCCAACTTATACCAACATTATGAAAATTAGACTTGTTGACGTCTAATTTTAATGCAGCGAACTGTTTGGGAAGATATTAACTTTTACAAATAAAAACATTTGCATTACAAACCATCATTTTGATTTAAAGCATTTTCTAATTCATGGTGAAATACATGCTTGCGCGAAGAGGCTGACATTTTTATCTTCGCCGAGAGCTATAAGCTTGTCCCCCTGTGAAATGACGTAACCCCCCATGGGGTTGAATATCATCTGTCCAGAATCTTTTTTGACGGCCACAATAATCAGTCCGTATCGTTGTCTGATTTCCGATTCTTCAAGAGATTTTCCGATAACCGGCGAGACCTCGCCGATATCGATTTCCTCCATTCTAAGTTCAAGACTCTGCCTCCTTGTCGTAATCTCAATGAAATCCAGCATAGCAGGTCTTGAAATTGCCATGGCCATCCTCATGCCCCCGAGGACGTACGGAGAGATAACGCGGTCTGCACCGGCCCTCAGAAGCCGATGTTCAGATTCGATTTCCTCGGAACGGGAAAGAACATAGATATCCGGGTTGAGCTCTTTAGCGGTCAGTATGACATAGAGATTTTGCGCATCGGAGGGAAGTGCGCAAATAATACCCCTGGCCCTTTTTATACCCGCTGCAATGAGGATCTTATCCTGGGTGGCATCCCCCTTATAGTAGATGAAGCCCTCGTCTTCTATCTTCTGAATGATTTCCAGGTTGTGATCAATGACCACAAAATCGATTTTCTCTTGAGATAATTCCTTGCATATCAGATATCCGATTCTGCCACAGCCGCAAATTATATAATGACGATTGAGTTTTTTTATCATTTTTTCCAATTTACCCCTTCCCATAAGTGATCTAAAGCGGGCTTCCACCATGGTCTCGGTTAGAAGACCAATCGTATAGAGCATGGTGCCGACCCCGAAAATAACTAGGATAACGGTGAAAAGTCTTCCGACATCAGTTTCAGGATAGAAATCCCCATATCCAACCGTAGAAAGAGTTATAACTGTTGTATAAAGGGACTCGATCAGGCTCCATCCCTCAATGAAATGAAAACCCAATGTACCAATAATGAAAATTGAGATTAATGCTAATGCGGTATTTTTTAGCTTTTTCGTCGGTATCAAGCAAATCTCCTGAATCGCAATTATGCATTAAGAAAAAGAACGGCAATACATGATGAGTTATGACGCGATCATTGAAACGGATGAGATGTTAATCCAAACCTCTAAAAAATTCAAACCAAATCAAGCGGCGGTCGCATTAGAAATAACAAATTATCTCTCAATACAGATGTATTCTGCGTTTCGTGATGATTTGAAAAAAAATCCCTTATTACGGCGCACATAATAAACTTATATTTTATGCCGTTCAATCCCATCAATTTCATTGTTACGGGGCATATATTGTGATATTTTGCAAAACAGTGACGTTTTCAAAACATGCAAAATTCTCTATAGGTCATATATTGAAGGGTGAGGCTTATTATGGTGTCCAAGGAAGTTAGCGTCCTGCACGAGAAGGTGAGCCTATATGAAGCCGTTTTGAATAATATTCTAAGCGGCGTAATAATTACTGATCCTGACGGCTCCGTCATTTTCTTCAGCGAAACGTACGGTAAGTTTCTGGGAATGAATCCCCAAAAAAAGATTGGCAGACATTGTACAGAGGTGATCGAAAATACGCGGATGCATATCGTGGCCCAGACGGGAATTCCGGAAATAAACCATCCGCACCGTATAATGGGTCAAGATATGGTTGTACAGCGCCTCCCCATTTGGATAGACGGAAAATTGGTAGCTGTCTTCGGCCAGGTCATGTTTGAGGATGTGAAAGACGTGAGCGTCCTGGCAAGTAAACTCAGCTTATTGGAGTCAAAGGTAGAGCTCTTTCAAAAGGAACTAGTGGACCTTAGATCGTCCAGATATTCAATAAATAATATTCAGGGAAAGAGCAAGATCATCACGGAATTGAAAAGATTAGCCCTAAAGGCGGCCACGGTAAATTCAACAGTACTCCTAATGGGAGAAAGCGGCACTGGCAAAGAACTCTTTGCTCATGCCATCCATGATGCCAGTATGCGCAGACTCAATCCCTTTATTCGGATCAATTGTGCGGCGATTCCCAAGGATCTGTTGGAGGCTGAGCTTTTCGGCTATGAGCCTGGCGCCTTTACAGGGGCGACCAGGGCTAAACCGGGAAAGTTCGAACTTGCGCATCGTGGAACATTATTCTTAGATGAGATTAGTGAACTGCCTTTGGAAATGCAGCCAAAGCTCCTTCGCGTTTTGGAGGACAAGGAGGTGGAAAGATTAGGAGGAACCCGCATAACAAGATGCGATTTTCGATTAATAGCCGCTACTCATGAAGATCCGGAAGAACTGGTAAAACAAGGCAGATTTAGGGAAGACTTATACTATAGATTGAATGTCATTCCCCTCAAGATACCGCCTCTCAGGGAAAGGAAAGACGATATTTCTATACTTGCCGAGAATATCCTTGCGAGACTTGCAAGAGACTTGGGAAGGATTGTAACGAAGATTTCCGATGACGTATTGAAGACCTTTGAAAATTACAACTGGCCAGGCAATATTCGCGAGTTGTCCAACATACTGGAAAGAACCCTCTACTCCATGGAAGGACTTGAAGATACAGTAAGGCCCGATCATCTGCCCGTCATATTTCAGACGCAATCTGAAAGGTCTCCAAGGCTGGGAAGTTCTTCATGGAGAAATATTAAGGACGTCTCGGAAAAAGAAGCTGTCATGCAGGCGCTTCGCACCTCAAATAACAATAAGCAGAAGGCAGCGCAAATCCTGGGAATACATAGGACGGCCCTTTATAAGAAAATAAAAAAATTTAATCTGTCGTGACAAAAAATATGTCTACAATAAGTTACATGTAGATATATGTCTCTTTGTATTCTAACCAACTGAAATAACATAATATTTTCTGATACAGAAACGCAATTATAAGGGAGACTGTTTGATTATGTCATGTTTCGTTAATTATTCAACGTAAAGAAGTCTATTATTTTTAGATAGTTAAGAATTTTGGATGCTGGCATCAATGTTGCTTATGAGACGGTCGCAATAACACCGACGGAGGGGAGGTGATGGGTGAGACATTTCCGTACGTTCTGTGGCACAAGTAAATCTTTACGACTATACTAAAGCAAGCAGGGAAGTCTGTGAAATGGGAACGCGTGTTCATGTTCTCTGTCGAGGTTGAATTTTGGAAAGACATACCACGCTGAGAGAAAATTCTTAAACTGACTAGTTAGGAGGTCCAAAATGGAAGTATTAGGTATTTTATTGAGTCTTTTTTTGTTGATGTTCATGGCGTACATGGGCTTTTCCGTCATATTATTCGCACCTGTGTTCGCCCTCCTTGCAGCCGCCCTACAGGGACTGCCAGTCATGCCTTCCTATACGGAACTGTTTATGGCCAAGGCTGTCGTATATGTAAAGGCATTTTTCCCCGTATTTATGTTGGGAGCAGTCTTTGGCAAGGTCATGGAAGACACCCTTCTTGCAAAGGGAATCTCCCATGCGATTATGGAAAAACTTGGGCATAAACACGCCGTCCTGGCAGTGGTTCTCTCTTGCGCCATTTTGACGTATGGCGGTGTGAGTCTTTTTGTCGTTGTGTTTGCAGTTTATCCCTTTGCCGCGGCCCTCTTCAAAGAGGCAGATATTCCGAAGCGGCTCATTCCGGGATGTATCGCTCTTGGTTCATTCACTTTTACAATGGATGCCTTTCCCGGCACGCCGCAGATACAGAATATTATTCCTACGAATTTCTATGGAACAAATGCCTATGCGGCGCCGATTGCCGGCATAGTCGGTGGTGTGCTAATTTTCTTTATCGGGATGTGGTGGCTCGAATGGCGGAAGAAGAAAGCTGTGAATAAGGGCGAGGGGTACGGTGAACATACGCTCATGGAGCCTGCGCCTGCCGCTGCCGATGTCAAGCTGCCCAAATGGTATGTTGCCATTCTGCCGTTGGTTCTTGTGTTGGCTGTCAATTATTACCTGTCACGGGTTTATACCTGGGATCCTGCTATCCTCGCACCTTTAAGCGGCATGAAGCTCCCCTTGATGGCACCCGCTGTGAAGAACGTCATAGGTATCTGGTCGCTCGTTATTGGCCTTGTTTTGGGTATTATTCTGGCGCTGGCACTGGGTTACAAAAACCTCTCCAAGGAGCAGGGACTACAAAAGGCCCTCAATGTTGGCGCCATTGGATCGCTTCTGGCCATTATGAACACGGCTTCCGAAGTTGGTTATGGTAATGTCATCGCTGCGTTGCCGGGATTCAAATCCATCGCCGCATTTCTTCTCGGAATTAAAATCGGTGGGACACCTCTCGTCTCTGAGGCGGTTTCAGTTACAACCCTTGCGGGTATCACAGGTTCGGCATCGGGTGGCATGTCCATAGCCCTCGATCTCATGTCGAAAGACTGGCTTGCCTGGGCAAACTCTATCGGCATGTCGCCTGAGATACTGCACAGGGTTGCATCGATGGCTTCAGGAGGTTGCGATACGATGCCCCATAACGGAGCAGTCATTACACTGCTTGCGGTATGTGGTCTGACCCATAAGACATCTTACATCGATATTTTTGCAATGACTGTAATCAAAACCTTCATGGTTTTTGTAGTCATTGCACTCTACCTCCTTACAGGATTATACTAACAATGAGATTGAAAAGGAGAACAGGCCATGAAAAAACCTTTTAAGAAAGTTGCAGTGGTCGGTACCGGTATCTTGGGAACGCAGATCGCGATGCTGGCTGCAAACGTCGGGTACAAGGTAAAAGTCTATGATCCACGGGAAGGGGCCTTTGAACTTGCTTTCAACAACCGCAAAGCGGAACTCAAGACGAAGAAGATTAAGCCGTTTATTCCCTGGGAGAGATGGGAGCGGATCAGGAAGGCCGTTGTGCAGGTAACGGATCTTGGAGAAGCCGTTAAGGACGCCGATTTCGTTATTGAGGCTGCGCCGGAAAATGTGGAACTAAAAAACAAAGTGTTTAAGGAACTGGGGCGTCTTACACCCAAAGGCGCTATTCTGGCTACGAACAGTTCCTCCATCCCCGTATCGAAGATGGAGAAGAGCAGCGGCAGACCGGAACGCTGCCTGAATGTGCATTTCTACTTTCCCCTTCAGGGCACCAATATGGTGGATATCATGGGTGGGACGAAGACATTGCCCGCAGTGATAAAGAAGGGAAGGGAGTGGATCATATCCATTGGCTGCATTCCGCTTACTGTGAACAAGGAAATCCTCGGGTTCTGTTTCAACCGCGTGTGGCGCGCCATCAAGCGTGAAGTCCTCTACATGTGGGGGAACGGCTTCGTGGATTTTCGCGACTCCGATCGTGGGTGGATGGTGTTTACGCGCATGAAAGAGGGGCCTTTTGGTCTCATGGATAAGGTCGGGCTCGATGTGGTCTATGATATCGAGATGGTGTATTACAACGAATCGAAGGATCCGAAGGACAAGCCCCCGGATGCGTTGCTTAAAATGGTGAAACAGGGAAGACTCGGCGTAAAAAGCGGGAAGGGATTTTATACGTATCCGAATCCCGAATTTCTCCGGAAGGATTTTCTCAAACCTAAGTCATAAACGTTGTCATATCGCATTGACCCCAGGGCCCACTATCTTGGCCAATACGGTCCCTGGGGTCACTACAAATAGTTTCTGAATAAATGTGGTTGGGTTAGAATCCATTTCGAGCCCCAATAGGGCGGGTGTTTTTCTTGTCAGAGATTTTTTCATAGGAGGTAGAAGATCATGGAAAAAGTGAAATTCAAAGTCAAGAATATGGAATGCAAATCCTGCGCGAATGCGATTGAGAAAAAATTGAAATCCATGGCAGGAGTTAAAGACGTTGATATCAATCTTAAGGAAAAGATAATCAGCATACAGCATGACAATCCGAACCTCTGCCAGGAAGACCTTACCTGCGCAGTGGAAGATATGGGGTACAAAGTTCAGGTACCATAGGTGACCGCGCCCATGCGGGGTATTGAGAGGTGAGTCATGCCGTCAAAACTACTTTCAATAGGTTGAGAGTTCTCAGGAAGTCCTGCATATACCTAAAAGTGAAGCCGGTTTCGCCATATGAATAAAGAGGGAAGGCTTTGTCCGCTATTTGGTTCTGTCTTCGAAACTGCGGAAACTAAATAGGGGATGTAAGATTCTCTGTGAATCAGGGATGAACACAGACAAGGCATTGCCAGAAGAAGAATAGAAGCGATTGCAGTATCCGGCTGGGTCATGAACGAATATCTATTGAACGGGCAAGGAGTGTGTGTATGGGAGTAAACGAGGTAGTGATGGTGAGTGCCTGCAGGACGGCGATCGGAGATTTTCTTGGTGCGCTGAAGGATGTGTCGGCGAGGCATTTGGCGATGACAGCCGGGAAAGCTGCGATAGAAAGGGCGGAAATCCCTTCGGACATCATTGATGAGATCTGCATGGGCCAGCTTTATACCGGGATGCAGGGGTCCTTGCCTGCAAGGCAGGTAGGCATGAGGATAGGCCTTCCGCACAGAAGCGGCGCAGTGAACGTTAATCAGAACTGCACTTCTGCAATGCGGGCTTTGGAGATTGCCTGCCACAATATAATGCTTGGCAAGACGGAGGTCGGCCTTGTTGTAGGCGTGGAGAGTATGACGAATGCGCCTTATCTGATACCGAAGGCGCGAATGGGTTATCGCATGGGTCAGGGAACTATCGAGGACAGCATGCTGCATGATGGTTTAATCGATGAGCTTGTTCCTGGTCACATGGGTGTTACAGCGGAGAATGTTGCGGAGAAATATGGAATTACACGTAGGGAATGCGATGAGCATGCCTTGCTAAGTCACAGCCGTGCTGTTCAGGCGATTGCCGAGGGGAGATTTAAGCGGGAGATCGTTCCTGTTGAGATAAAGACCAAAAAAGGCGTTAAGATCTTCGATACCGACGAGCACCCCATAAGGAATGCCAGTATGGAAACCATGGGTCAGTTGCCCACGGTTTTCAAGAAAGGCGGTGTCGTTACTGCCGCCAATGCCTCGGGTATAAATGACGGGGCCTCTGCTGCGGTAATCATGTCTAAGGGTAAGGCTGTGGAACTGGGTATTAAGCCTCTCATGAAGCTGATCAACATCTGCGGTGAGGGAGTGGACCCCGTATTTATGGGTCTCGGTCCTGCCGTGGCCGCTCCCAAGTGTCTCAAGCAGGCGGGAATGAAATTCGGGGAGGTCGAATATTGGGAATTTCATGAGGCTTTTGCAGCGCAGTGGCTGGGTGCAGGCAGGAAGCTGAAAGAGGATTTCGGGATGGTGTTGGACATTGAGAAAATTAACCACAACGGTTCGGGTATTGCACTCGGACATCCTGTGGGGAGCACGGGTCTGCGGATCATCGTTACCATGTACTATGAGATGGAGAGACTGGGTTTGACGTTGGGTGGCGCGTCCTTATGTGTAGGTGGCGGGCCGGCAATGGCCTCCTTGTGGACAAGAGAAATTTGATTTCTGCAAAATGAGTATATGTCTGCAGGAAGTTGCGTATGAATCCTCGTTTCTTAAAATGGATGGGAGAAACATTATCCCTGTATGCATCGGATCTCGAGGCATTGGAAAGGATAGGGGAAGTGGCTGAGATCAAAAAACCAGCACGGCTGGGTTTTGGCAAATGTATGAGGACCGTATCTCCTCCCCCATGCCCTTTCGATGAAACGGATGAATGCTATCGCGAATGGCTTTCTCTCCTGGGTGCTGTGCCTAAATCTGACGTCGAGGCTGCACAGAAAAAGGTCGCAGCCCTGGAAGAGGAATGTGATCAGATGAAGCAGTCCCTGGATATGCTGGTACAGGGCTTGTCCGGAGCGGAGCAAATGCCGGCGGCGATGAAACAATGGGTAGACCTGGCCAAGACAATCACTGCTGTGCACCGTGAATGGCTTGAGGATTTCAGGAGGCACTGGGAAAAACCTGGTGGAATGCATTTAAAGAAAGATGGAAGGTCAAGAAAACCGGCATGACATTATATCGCGATGGTTGAAGCATGAAGAGGGTCTCCGGTCAGTGTCTAAGAGGTCAAGAGAGAACAAACAAGACCTTATGATAAAAAAGTAAAAGGCAAGTCTCAACCTTGCATGGTATATTTTGTTTT
>Ga0187870_1000724_pt1 | contig 34737 bp, 25 predicted proteins | sample June2016WEW_13_1_3_FD_132974 | JGI IMG/M metagenome (GOLD analysis project Ga0187870, IMG submission 132974) | Peatland microbial communities from SPRUCE experiment site at the Marcell Experimental Forest, Minnesota, USA - June2016WEW_13_150 | ecosystem: Environmental > Terrestrial > Soil >... | reverse complement strand
GCGCGAGCCTGCGCGGCTGGTGCGACTCTTCTGAACGCCTTGAGTCGAGTGCCTGAGCCAGTTCATCAGCGGCCACGAACTGGAAAGCCGGATGCGGGAGAACCGCCCGTCCGGTTTGGGTGGGGGGCGACGGCGAAAACCGTTCTCTATCCACATACCGGCCGAGGGCAAGGCCCGCCGGAGCGCAGTGCCGGCGGGCCGCGCCCCGTGAACTGCGCAATCAATTCCCGGCTTTGCAGACGCGGCCCGATGCGTTAATCTTCCGCCCATGCCACGCCGCGCCGCCAGCCCAAGACCCGCCAAAGGGCCCAAGGCCTACGACCATAGGGAGCAGGAAGCCCTTCTGCACCCGGACATCGGCCTTCAGGCGCAATGCAGGAAAAAGAAAGACCCAGCCACTTGCCGCTACGACCGCTCGCTCGACCCGCAGCTCTCCTGGGACATCAACGCCGACCGCGAAGCGGCCGAAAGCCTGATTGGGCAGATCGAGCAAGCTGCCGCGAAGCTCGAGAAAGCGACCGATCCAAAGGAAATCTACAACCTGCAATCCGCGGTCCGCAATGCTGCCGCCGAACTGAAGCGCCTGTCTTCGCCGTTCCTCGATCGGGCTGGCAAGGCTGAGCGCGAGGCCTACGCCAAGAGCTACAAACACCTCCACGTCATCGGCTTCGCCGTCGAGGACGCCACAACCAAACTCATCCGGAGCTGCGAAGCGGCGGTCGGCATCCCCGCGACCTACGCGGCGGCGACGATGGATTTGCAGATGCACGATCTTTTGAAGACGACGCGCGCCAGCCACATTTTCAGCGTCACCGGCGCGCCTGAAATCAGGCTCACCAGGCTGGCGAAGAAATCGCGCGAGGGCAAGGCGTTATATCAAGTAAGTTTGCTGGGGCTGGACGTGTTCGATCCCGTGACGATGGAGACTGCGCACCGCCACGGCGACGACGTGCCGGCGTGGCTCCTGGACACCGACTACAACGAGCTGGCCTTTTTTGTGGCCCAGGCGTTTTTCCCGCGCACGGCGGCGTGGGACAACCTCAAGCGCGAACTGCGGGGTGTGTATGCCGACAGCGTCTGGGAACACCTGGCCGGCACGCTGAGCGAGCCCTTCGAGGGTGGCGCGCGCGGCCAGATTGCGGTAAAGGTTATAGACGACCGGGGCAACGAGTTGTTGGTGGTAAAGAAACTGAGCGAAGCGGAGGCAGCCCAATGAGGATCAGCCATATCAAACTGGAAAACTGGAAAAACTTCAAGCTGGTGGATGTTGACTTGCCGGACCGGGTTTTCGCGGTCGGGCCGAACGCCTCGGGCAAGTCGAACTTCCTCGATGCGGCCCGGTTTCTGCGAGACATCGTGCGTCCTGGCGGCGGCCTGCAGAAAGCCTGTTCGGATCGCGGGGGGGTGTCGAAGATCCGGTGCCTGGCAGCGCGCCAATACCCGGACGTGGTCATCTCGGTCGAGTTGGGAGAAGGAAATGAGATGCGCTGGCGATATGAAATCGCTTTTGGTCAGGACAACAATCGAAATCCTCGATTAACTCGAGAGACTGTGCACAAGGGCGAGGAATCCATCCTGACGCGGCCCGAGCTGGCAGACCAACAAGATCCGCTGCGGCTGTCACAGACGGCCCTGGAACAGATCAATGCCAACGTCAAATTCCGCGAGATCGCGCGCTTCTTCGAGAGCGTTTCATACCTCCATCTGGTCCCGCAGATTATTCGCAGCGCCGGCAGTCTGTCCGAGGACGGCGGCGCGTTGGACGCCTACGGCCACCATTTCCTGGAGCGCGTTGCTAAGACCACGGAAAAGACACGGAATTCCCGCCTCCGAAAGATCCAGAACGCCCTCGCCATTGCCGTGCCGCAACTCAAGGAATTGAAATTGGAGAAGGACCTGCGAGGAGCGCCGCATTTGGTTGGCGTCTATGAGCATTGGCGGCCCAAGGCCGGGAAGCAAAGCGAGGAACAGTTTTCGGATGGAACGCTCCGCCTGCTGGGTCTTTTGTGGGCCTTGCAGGAGGGAGAGGGGCCGCTGTTGTTGGAAGAACCGGAATTGTCGCTGCACACCGGGGTGATTCGGCACCTGGCGCGGCTGATCTATCGCATGCAGAAGGCGCGCCGGCGGCAGGTGCTCCTGAGCACGCACAGTGTGGATTTACTGTCGGACTCCGGTATCGGCGCCGAGGAGGTTTTGATGCTCGAGCCGAACGTCGAAGGGACGCGCGTAACACCCTCAGCCCGGGTGACTGAAATTCGAGCTCTTCTCCAAGCGGGCATGTCAATTGCCGATGCGGTCTTTCCTCACACCGAACCGAAACACGCAAGCCAGTTGGAGCTGTTCAGCCTGTGAAACGGATCCCCGTCAGCCTCGCGGTGGAGGGTGTGCTGGATGAGGTGGTGCTGCGACAATTGATCGAACAGTCCGGCCCGCGCTTTGAAGTGACCGCCTGCTATGGAAAGCGGGGGAAAGATCACCTGCGCCAGAACATCAGCCGATTCAACCAGGCGGCCGTGCATAAGCCGTTTATAATCTTGACAGACCTGGACGACGAGGACTGCCCCCCGGGGCTAATCAGCCGGTGGCTGCCCAGCGGACCGCATTGCAATCTCATTCTACGAATAGCTGTGCGTGAAGTGGAGTCTTGGCTTGTGGCGGACGCGGAGCGGTTCGCGCGCTTTCTGGGGGTGGGCGAGGCGCGGCTTCCGCAATGGCCAGACCTCATCCCCGACCCCAAAGCGGACCTCGTCCAATTGGCGCGACGCTCTCGAAAGCGAGACATCCGGGAGGACCTCATTCCCGCATCAGGCAGCACAAGCAAGGTGGGACGGAACTATGCGGGTCAGTTGATCCAATTCGCCAGCGGCGGCTGGACGGCGGACGCGGCAGCCTGCCAGCGGTCGCCGAGCTTGAGGAAAGGGCTGCTCTCGTTGAGAAAGTTTTCACCCCGGATTCCAGCCTAAACCTAATGCCTTTCGGAAATCCGCTTGTCCCGTCTCGAACGCCGCCCTCCCGCAGGCCGGCCCGCGCCAGTCGCCGAAAAGCGTCAAATAGATTTGTCCCTTGTCGGACGCCGCTGTCCCGAAGGAACATCCGAAAATAGCCCGGTCCCGCAAAGGCGGGACCGCGGCAGGCCGCCGTTCCTGCCCTCCTCGTCCCAAAGGGACGACTGAACCGTCAACCCAGGCCCCGTTTTTGCCAGGGGCGGCTTCGATCCCTCCCTTCGGGACGGATTCGGGTCCTTTGCGCTCCCGACCAAGTCTCGCCGCCGCGGGACTCGGTTATTCTCAGGGAGTCCCTCCGCGACATTGGCCGGGCCGAATTTCCGAAACGCGCTGAGGTCAAAGCTCGCGCAAGAATAAGCCCCCAGGTCGCGTTGCTCGCGTCGAGCGTGCAGAACGCCCTCACACTCCACACTCTACGCTCCCACGCTCTCACGCTCCCACGCTCCCACGCTCCACGCCCCCCTACCGCCCCCGCAGCCCCGCCACCATAGCGGTAGCCCGGTTGACCAGCAGGTCTTCAATGGTGGTGCGGAACGGGCCGTAGAGGCCGTAGTAAGTGAGGGACGACTCGGCCTCGTAGCCGCCTTCCTTGAGGATGCGCACGGAAGGGATGTAGCAGGGGATTTCGTAGGCATAACCCACCATCCAGGGATGGTCTTGCGCCAGGAGGCGTTTGAGACGGCGGGAATAATCCACCACGACTTCGCCGCCCATGAGCACGAAGGTCAGGTCGTCGCCCAGACGCAAGGCGGCCAGCGGCAGTTTCATCGAGCGCGGCAACGGCTGGCCGGCGTCGAGCAATTTGAGGTAAAGCTCGGCGCGCTGTTTGATGGCCTGGTCCTGGCTGTGGGAGTCGTTTTCGATCTGGGCGCGGGTCGGGGGGTCGACCAAGGGCAGTTCGACCTCGTCGTAGGCGAGCTTGAAGCCGCCGCGCACGGGGCGCATGGGCCGGTCTAGCACACCGATGACGGCGCCGGCCAGTTCGAGGCCGTGGCGTTTGGCGTTGAGCAACCAGCCTCGAGGGGAGGGATTGGAGTCGGCCCCCATGCCGGCCAGGTAGAGGGCGGCGGCGCCCGGTTGGTCGGCCTGCAGGAGTTGGCGGGCATAGCCCATGTAGTCGCCGGACACGGCGTACCAGTCGTCGCCATTCTGGACGCTGGTGCCGTGGCAGGCGTAGCCGAAGAGGATGGCGCGGGTGGCGCCGTTGGTGCCCTTGACGCGCAGCACGGGCACCTCCCAGTCCACCGGGCCATCGAGGTTCTCGCCAAAATCCATCTTGTCGCCATGATAGACGCGGCGGTTCATGGCGAAGGTGGCGCGGCCGACGCCGTACTCGAGCAGCGCCGGGTTCAAGTCGGCCAGCGCCGCGCCGACCACTTCGACCAACCTGGCCTGGAGGAAGCGGGTGTATTTCTCGATGGATTCCTGGTCGGCGGGCGGCGCGACGGGCATGCCGGAGAGCGTCTCGCTCAGCACCGGCCCGGAGTGCGTGTGGCTCGAGACGACCGCCACCGTGCCGCGCTCCAGGTGGAGGGTGTCGGCGAACTGTTGCAGCACCGGCTGCATGAAGGCGTGGCTGACCTCGCAATTGTCCAGCGCCACGAACACAAAACGCTCGCCGGAGGAATTCCTCAGTGCCATCGCCTGGGCGAACAAGGGCAGGTCGACCTTGTCCGCCGCCCGCTTGCGCGCGGCGTAGCCGGCCAGGCGAATGGGCAACTCCGGGGTAACGTCACGCACCGCGAGGCCGACCTCGAGCGCGGAGGATTCGGCGGCGATGCCCGGCACAAGGGAACTGAGGAGAGCCAGGGTGAGGAAGCAAGAACAGGAAGTTTTCATATTGGCAGAGCGCACAGCTTTCCGGCGAAGGCAAAGGGCTGAGGGCCTGACGCCGGTTTTTGAGCTTTCTTGTAATGCGCCCCCTGGCCCCGTGTCAAGCCGCTGGTCTGGATTTCAGCCGAAAGTTGATGGCACAGGGGGATTTCACAACAGTTTCAGTAGCAAATAAAGCATGCCAGAGAACCGCGGCGCCCTCCCGCCGCGGCGGGACCGCAGCCTGGCCGAACACTCTGTTGGCCCCATTGGCTGCATTGGCCACATTGGCTCCATTGGCCACCTGCATTGGTCCCATTGGCTGCATTGGCCACATTGGCCATTTTTTCCAAAAAACTGGCCGCACCCCAGGTCCATCAGGCATTGCGTTTTAGTCCTCCTGCCCCCGGCCGACTCCATTCCCTCCCCCAATTTGTAATTGCCAGCCCCGGCACTTTGGCCTAGCTGTTAGTCAGCGAACGAAAGGACTTTTATGACTATTGTTTTGGTCATTGTGGTGGTGGTGCTGGCGGTGCCGGTGTTTTTCGTGCTGATGTGGGCGGTGAGCGCCTACAACCGGCTGGTCGCCCTGCGCAATCGCTACAAAAACGGCTACGCGCAAATCGATGTGCAGCTCAAGCGCCGCTACGATTTGATTCCCAACCTGGTCGAGACCGCCAAGGGCTACATCAAACACGAGCGCGGGACGCTGGAGGCGGTGACCGCCGCCCGCAATGCCGCCGCCGCCGCCAATGTGCGCGCCGCCCAAAGCCCCGGCGAGAGCGCCGCCATGAAGGAATTGTCCGGCGCCGAGGCCGCCCTGAGCGGCACCCTCGGCCGCCTCTTCGCCTTGGCCGAGGCCTACCCGGACCTGAAAGCGAACACCACGATGCTGAGCCTCATGGAAGAACTGACCTCGACCGAAAACAAGGTGGCCTTCGCCCGGCAGGCCTACAACGACGCGGTGATGAATTACAACACCGTGCGCGAGACCTTCCCCACCAACCTGCTGGCCAACCCCTTCAACTTCGGCCCCGCCGAACTGTTCGTGCTGGAGCGGCCGCAGGAAAAGGAAGCGCCCAAGGTTTCATTTTGAATTTCCAACTGGCAATGGACTTTTTTGATCGCCAGGACCGAGCGCGCCGCAATACCAAGCTGCTGGTGGCTTACTTTGTGGCCGGGGTGGCCTTGCTCATCGTGGCGGTTTACCTGGCGGCGTGCCTGGTTTTTGAGGTCGGCTCGCTTCCTCACCGTAACTTCTATTACGGCGAGAAGGCGCTGTCGGCGGCGGCGCTGTGGAACCCGGCGCTGTTCTCCGGCGTGGCGCTGGGCACGCTGGCGGTAATTGCGATGGGCTGCCTCTTCAAGACGGCGGAACTGGCGCGGGGCGGCAGCGCCGTGGCGACGCTGCTGGGCGGACGGCCCGTCAATCCCAGCAGCACTGACCCCGACGAACGCAAACTGCTCGACGTGGTCGAGGAAATGGCCATCGCCGCGGGCCTGCCGGTGCCGGCGGTCTATCTGCTGCCGGAAGAGCAGGGCATCAATGCCTTCGCCGCCGGGCATGGGGCGAGCGACGCGGTGATTGCGGTGACCGAAGGCAGCCTGCGATTGCTCTCGCGCGATGAGTTGCAGGGCGTAATCGGCCACGAGTTCAGCCATATCCTCAACGGCGACATGCGGCTCAACCTGCGCCTGATGGGCATTATCTTCGGCATTGTCTGCCTTACGGTCATCGGCCGCCTCCTGTTGCGAACGCGCGGCCGCAGAAATCCCCTGCCTCTGCTGGGCCTGGCCCTGCTGGTGGTTGGCTGGGTGGGCGTGCTGTTCGGACGCCTGATTCAGGCCGCCGTCAGCCGGCAGCGAGAATTCCTGGCCGATGCCTCGGCCGTGCAGTTCACGCGCAACCCGGAGGGGCTGGCTGGCGCCCTGAAGAAGATCGGCGGGCTGAGCTACGGTTCCAGGCTCAAAGCGGCGCACGCGGCGGAGGCGAGCCATCTGTTTTTCAGCAACGGCATGGGCCGGTCGTTCCTGCAGCTCATGGAGACCCATCCGCCGCTGGCCGAGCGCATCCGCGCCCTGGAGCCAGGGTTTGACGGCGAGTTCCCGCGCCTGCTCCCGGCCGAGCCGGCCGCGGCGGGGCCACCGGCCTCGCCGAAGCCGCAACGCGTGCCCATCGGTTTGCCTGCCGCGGGCCGGCTCACGGTCCCGCCCCAACTGGCCGCCCAGGCGGTCCTATCGAACGCCGGCAACCCGACCACCGCCCATCTGCGCTACGCCGAGGAATTGCGCGAGGCCCTGCCGCCGGGCGTGCAGAGCGCCGCCCGCGAGCCGCTGGGCGCCAGCACGCTGGTCTATGCGCTGTTGCTGAGCGGCGATGAGGCCACGCGCCGCAAGCAAGTCGAGGAACTGGCCGGCGCCACCTCCGCCGGGGTGGTCCAGGAAACCCTGCGCGTCCTGCCGGAAGTCCAGGCCGTGGCGAGCCGGGCCAAACTGCCGCTGGTGGACCTGGCCCTGCCGGCCTTGCGTAGCCTGTCGCCGGACCAATATCGGCAGTTTTCCGCCGCCGTGCAGGCCCTGGTGGAAAGCGACGGCGAAATCGAGCTGTTCGAATACGTGGTGCAAAAGGTCGTGCTGCGCCACCTGGACCCGCACTTCAGCGGCGCCCGCAAACCCATCATCCAGTATTACGCCCTCAAACCGCTCGCGCCGGATTGCGCGATCCTGCTCTCCGCGCTGGCCCACCTCGGCCAGGAGACACCCGAGACAATCGAACTCGCCTTCCAGCAGGGGGCCCAACCCTTGAGCCATGCGGCGCAGGTGGAACTGAGGCTGGTGCCCGCCGAGCAGTGCGAGTTGGCCCAGGTGGATGCCGCCTTGAATCGCCTGGCCCAGGCCGCCCCGCAGATCAAAAAGAACCTCCTGAATGCCTGCGCCCAAACCGTGGCTGCCGACGGCGTGATCCGTGAAATGGAAGCCGAATTGCTCCGCGCCATCGCCGATACGCTGGATTGCCCGTTGCCGCCGTTTGTGGCTTAGTGGGCTGCGCGAGAGGGATGCGCGGAGGAGGCGTCCGCGCTCGTGGTTGTTTTCGGGGGCGGTGTTACTGGCTTTGGTTTGGCTGCGGCCACCAACCGGTCCGCCAGACGAGTCGGCTCGGGCAGGCGATATTTCAAGGCGCATTCGAGGACCAGGGCCTCGGCGGTGGGGAGGTCGAGGCGGTGGCCGATGCTGACATAGACCGGCCTGATGCCGGTCCGGGTGCGAAGGACGGTGCCGATCACCTCATCCTTGTCGCAGAGGGGCGCACGGCCGCCGCGCCGGGCGGGGGGTTGGTCATGTGTGCCCACCAGGCGGCTCTTGGCGCAGCCGACGGCGGGCAAGCCGCAGAGGACGCCTAGGTGCGAGGCGATGCCGAAACGGCGCGGGTGAGCCAGTCCTTGCCCGTCGCACATGAGCACGTCGGGCGCCTGCCGCAGCTTGCGCAGCGCGGCCAGCCAGGCCGGGATTTCGCGGAAGGAAAGCAGTCCGGGGATATAGGGAAAGTTGAGTCTGCGCGTGGCGGTGTGCTGCTCGACCACGCGTCGCTGCTGCAAATCCCAGAGCACGACTCCCGCAATGCAGTGGCGCCCGTCAGGCGAAAAGGCCCCATCCAAACCCGCCACAAAACGAAATGCCTCCGCCGGCCGGCTCCGGGAGACCAGCCCGCTCATCTTTTTTTGCAGCGCGATGGCCTGCTTTGGACTCAGCCGCCACGAATGCGGGGGAGGGGGCAGTTTCATGCTTTGGAGTTTCGCCTTTCGGATTTGCTCAAGCCATTGCCTGTTGGGCGACGGCTTTCATTTTGGCCAGGCCGGTCCTGGCGACGGCCAAGGGGTCTTGCGCCCAGTATTGTCGGTTGAATAACTCGAGCGACAGGATTTTCTGTCCGCCGGTCAGGCGGAGGGTGCGGACGATCTCCGCCAGGGGCGCGATCCCGTCTCCGGGAAAGACACGGTAACTGTCATCGATCTTCTCTCGGGGCGGATCGTTTGGGAAATCGTTCAGGTGCAGCACCTGGATGGTCTGGGGGCCGAGCAAGCGCATGCCGCGATAGTCGGAACCGCCTTTGTAGAGGTGGAACACGTCGGCCAGCACACAGGCCTTGGGATGGCCGGTTTCCATCGCCACGGCCACACACTCGCCCAGCCGGCCGAGGTTCCTGGAAGCACCCCACAACTCAAGTTCCGGCACCAGGCCCACCTGTTCACCGAGTTCGAGCAAGACGCGGTAGCGCTCGGCCGCCCTGGCCAAATCAAGCTTGGGCAAATCGGTCGCCCCCACCGGCGGGGCCGCGAACCGCCGGGCGCCGATCTGCGCAGCCAGGTCCATCTCGCGCTTGGCCCGCTCGAGGCCCCTGGCCCGCCGCGCCTCGTCCTCGACCAGCCATTCAGAAAAGCCGATGGCACCCTCGACGGTCAGCCCCGCATCGGTGATGCGCCCAGCCAGGTCTTTGAGCGCGCCGCCCTGGTTCACATACGCCTGGAGCACATCGACCCAAGGCTCAATCGCCTCGTAGCCCGCCTGGGCGGCAATCTCAATTTCCTTGACCATCCCGAGTTTATGGCCGCGAAGGGTCGCCATGTTCAGGCTAAAGCGGAACGGGCGGTCGGTCTGGGGGCCTGGCAGTGGCGCCGAGGCCCTTGCACCCGGCAGTGGGTCACCCAAGACCGCCGTGCCAAGCAGCAGCCCGGTTTGCGTGAGGGCGTGGCGTCGTGACAGCTTGCGTGTATTCATCGGCCCTTGCATTACTCAAAATCGGCGCCCCTGGCCAGAACAGTTTCCGGCGCCTGTGAGCCTTGCGACAGCGCTTGGCTTGACCCAAGGGAGGGCCGGTACTAATCTGGCCGCATGACGACTTCACTTGCAGAGGTTGGCCAAGCGGCTTCCAATCCGCAGCAACTGGCCAGGCGCGCGGCCAGGAATCCGCGCTTGAGAGCAGACCTGCTCGCGGGCTTGAGCGCAAAGGCCGCCCGCATCAAATTCGGCTGCGCCAAGGCGCTGCGGCTGCTCAGCGAAGAGCGACCGGACCTGCTCTACCCGCAATTTGATTTTTTTGCGGGCCTGCTCGACGCGAAGAACAAAATCCTCCAGTGGGAGGGCGCCTTCGTCCTGTCGCAGTTGGCAGGCGTCGATGCCGAGGACAAGTTGGGGGCGATATTGGGGAAATACTTATCTCCCATCAGCGGCCCGGTGATGATCACGGCCGCCCAGGTCATCCAGGGCGGGGCCCGAATTGCCCGGGCCAAGCCGCACCTGGCTGGCCGGATTGCCACTGAGGTGCTCAAAGTCGCGCGCGCCCGTTACCAGACCCCCGAGTGCCGGAACGTGGCGATCGGCCATGCGATTTTGGCCCTGGGTAGCTTCTATGACTTAATCCAGAATCCGGGGCCGGTCATACGGTTCGTGAGCCGGCAAACCAGGAATTCGCGGGCCGCCACCCGGGAAAAGGCGAGGCAGTTTCTCAAGCAGGCAAGAGCGCCGGCGGCCAAATCAACGCCAACCAAGGGAACAGCATGAGCAAAGACAAGATCAATGTCGCCATCGTCGGCCTGGGATTCGGGGCGGAGTTCATCCCGATCTACCAGCGGCATCCGCAGGCGAACCTGTATGCCATCTGCCAGCGCACGCCGGAGAAGCTGGACGCGATCGGCGATGCCTTTGGCGTGGAGAAGCGCTACAGCGATTACCGCCAGTTGTTGCGGGACCCGAACGTGGAGGCCGTGCACATCAACTCGCCCATCCCCGATCACGCTTGGATGTCGCTGGCGGGGCTGAAGGCGGGCAAAGACGTGGCCTGCACGGTGCCGATGGCCACCTCGGTGGGCGACTGCCGGAAACTGGTCGAGCTGCAAAAGAAGACCGGCCGCCGGTACATGATGATGGAGACGGTGGTTTACGCCCGCGAGTTTCTCTACATCCAGGAGCTCTACCGGACCGGGGTGCTGGGCAAGATTCAGTTCCTGCAAGCCAGTCACCAGCAGGACATGGACGGGTGGCCCAATTACTGGCCCGGCCTGCCGCCGATGTGGTATGCCACCCATTGCGTCGGCCCGGTGTGCGCCCTGACCAATGCCACCGCCCAATACGTCTCCTGTTTTGGCTCGGGCACCATTCGCCAGGACCTCATCGCCCAATACCACTCGCCGTTCGCGGTGGAAACGACCCACCTCAAGTTCAAAGACGCCGACTTGAGCGCCCGCATTTATCGGTCGCTCTTCGACGTCGCGCGGCAATACCGTGAGAGCTTCGATGTCTATGGTTCGAGGGCCTCGATCGAGTGGCCGCTGATCGAGGGTGAACCGTTGGTGCTGCACCGCGCCAAACTCCCGGAGCCGAGGATTCCCAAGCTGGTCAAAGCCCCCGATTACGCGAAGCGGCTGCCCAAGCCGATTCAGCGCTTCACGACCGAGGGGGTGTACGACCTGGCCCGGAAGACGCATCTGAGCTTTACGCAAGGCGCCGGCCACGGCGGCTCGCACCCGCACCTGGCGCACGAATTCATCATGGCGCTGGTCGAGGGCCGCGACCCGTTCCCCAATGCGCGGCAATCGGCCAACTGGACGTGCGTCGGCCTTTGCGCCCATCAATCGGCGCTCAAAGGCGGGGCGATTGTGAAACTGCCGGAGTTCACGCTGCCATGAGCAGCCTCGTGCGTGGCCTGGCAGCTTCCGGCTTGGTGTGCCGCCGTGGCACCCGAATCTGTATGAATGCCGGGCGGGGATGGGTTTGAGAATCCTCTTTTTGGCCAGGCCCGGGGCGCTCACGGCCTTCGTGGTTGTGGCGGACGATGAGGTGCAGGCGTTCCTTGGGAAGTTCTAAGCGGTTTGGACTTTGCGCCTTGGACTTTAGACTGAATCGATGTCGCAGATGTTGAAATCCTCGGGGGCGATGGCTGTGGCGACGCTGACCAGCCGTGTGCTGGGGATGGTGCGGGAGATGGTGTATGCGGCGTTCATGGGCAACACCCCGGTGGCGAGCGCCTTCATTCTGGCCTACCAGGTGCCGAACCTCTTTCGCCGGCTGCTGGGGGAGGGGGCGTTGACGGCGGCGTTCATCCCGATTTTCAAACAGAAAGAGGTGGAGGAAGGAGCAAAGGAGATGTGGCGCTGCGCCAACGCTGTGCTTTCCGGCCTGGTCGCCGCCGCCGGGGCCGTCAGCGTGGTGGCGATGGTAGGGATTTCGCTGTGGCTGAGCTTTGGGCATTTGGGGCCGGACCGGAAGCTGGTGTTGGAACTGCTGCGCCTGATGTTCCCCTATATGGTGTTGGTATGCCTGGCGGCGGCGTTGATCGGCATGGCCAACGCGCGCGGCCATTTCTTCATCCCCGCCCTCGGGGCGGCGATTCTCAACGTGGTGATGATCGGCAGCGTGTGGTGGCTGGCGCCGCGGATGGGCCGGGACCTGGAGCACCAGATTTTTGGCCTGGCGATAGGGGTGTTGCTGGCGGGCCTGGCACAGGCCTCGTTCCAGTTGCCGACGCTGGCGCGGGAGGGCTATCGCTACCGGTGGGTCTCGCCCTGGCGCGACCCGGCCGTGCGCGAGGTCATCCGGCAGATGCTGCCGGGCTCGATTGGCGTGGCGGCGTTTCAGCTCAACGTGCTGGTGACCCAATGCTTTTCGTTCTGGTTCGATGAGTCGATTGTCTCGACGTACAACTACTCGGTGCGGCTGATGGAGTTGCCGCAAGGGATGTTCGGCATCTCGCTGGCGACTTATCTGCTGCCGACCCTCTCCGGGCTGGCGGCGGAGAAGAAGTATCCCGAGTTTCGCCAGACGCTGCAGGAGGGGCTGAGCCACCTGGCCTGCCTCAATCTGCTGGCGGCCGCCATCGCCCTGGCCCTGGCCGAACCGATTGTGCTCCTGCTCTTCGAGCGCGGGATGTTCGGCCCGAGCGCCACCCAGCGGGTGGCCCTTTCGCTGGCCTGCCTGGCGCCGGGTTTGCTGATGTTCTCGGTGAACAACATCCTGGCCCGGGCCTTTTACGCCCTCAAGGACATCAAGACGCCCATGAAGATCAGCGTCTTCTGCCTGGTGTTGAACCTGGTCCTGGCCCTTGGCCTGGTGCTATACTTGCAGGGCTCGCGCATCGGCGGGGAAGCGGGCCTGGCTGTGGCCAACACCTTGAGCGCTACTTTGAACGCGGCGCTCCTGGCCTACGCCTTGCGTCGCAAGCTCAAGCATCTCACCCTGGCCGGACTGCGGCGCACCTTGCTGGTGCTGCTGGCGGCGGCTTTGCTGGCGGGGGCCCTGGCCGCCGGGCTGAGCTTTCTTTGGGACCGAAACCTGGGGCACGGGAGCCTGCCGCTCAAGCTCGGAGCGGTCTTCGTGCCGGGAACGGTTGCCGGCCTGGCCTATTGGGTGACGGCCCTGGCGGGGAAAGTGCCAGCGGCAACGGAAATTACCGCCTTGGTGCTGGGGAAGCTCCGCCGCCGTGCCGCTTCGCCTCCGTGACGGCAAATTCCACTGAGCGAGGTGTCAGGAAAGCGCGTGAGAGGGTTTGTCACCGAGGCGTTTGGCGCGCCAGCGCTTGAAATTGATCACTGTTGGATCGAGATACACGGAGCCGTCGCGCAGTTTCGTGGTGCCAACGAGATTCGTGTTGTAGGTTTCCGTTCGCCTGCTCCCGGTTATGGCGTTGACCTTGCTGTAGGTCCAGTCCGGCTGGGGCTGCGTATGGCCGTTTAACACGGCGAGCATGATGTGGACGAACTTGATGTGGCATGTATCGGATCGAACAGGCGGACTGTTTTGAGTGGCTGCGGGCGTGCCCGGCCGGGTCGTTCCACGCGGTTTGCACCGACCCGCCGTACGGCATCCTGGAATTTACGGAGAAGGAGTTGGCGAAGCTGCGGGCCGGGCGCGGGGGGGTGTGGCGCCTGCCGCCAAAGATGGGTGGCAGCCAACGCGACCCGCTGCCGCGGTTTACGGTCCTCACCGAAGAACAGAAACAGCACTTGCGCGATTACTTTCGCGATTGGGGCAAGCTCCTCCTGCAGGCGCTGGTGCCGGGGGCGCACGTGTGTGTCGCCGGGCATCCGATTCTGCAATATCACGTGCAGGGCGCGATGGCCGCGGCGGGGTTCGAGGTGCGGCCGGCCATCATGCGGCTCTAATACAGCTTTCGGGGCGGTGACCGGCCCAAGAATGCGGAAGCGGAGTTCCCCGAGGTGTGCGTCAGCCCCAAGGGGGCCTATGAGCCGTGGATGCTGTTTCGGAAACCGATCGCGGGGGGCACCGTGGCGGAGAACCTGCGGCGGTGGAAGACGGGAGCATTGCGCCGGCTCTCAGCAGACAAGCCGCTGCCGGATGCCCTTCCCAGCGGGCGAACTCCGAAACGCGAGGAGGCGATTTCGGATCATCCGTCCCTCAAGCCGCAGCATTTCATGCGGATCATCGTGCGCGCGCTGCTGCCGTTGGGCGAGGGAAGGATTCTCGATCCGTTTATGGGGTCGGGCTCCACCATCGCAGCCGCAAAAGCGATCGGGTACGCCTCGACCGGGCTGGAGATCGATTCGGCCTACTTCCATCTTGCCGAGAGGGCGATTCCGCGCCTGGCCGCGCTCTATCCGCAGTTCAAAGGGCAGGAGATTGAGGTGGAACTTAACGGCAACGTGGACCGGGAAGCGCCGGAGGGGCAGTTGGCGCTGGTTTTGGCAGAAACGGCGCCCCGGTACGGCAGGGAGCATCGAGCGGCGAAAAGGTGATGGGAGATTCTAAAGTGGCGGTTCCCGCCTGACTCGCGGCGCCATGGCCAGCTTGCCGGGCTCACTCTTGGGTCGCGTGCGTGACGGCAAATCCCATCGGCTCGAGCTGGGTGCCGTCAGGCCGGGGCCAGGGCGCCGGCCCGAAATTGACGGTTACGACCTGGCCGTTGGCGAAGGTGGTTTGTTGCACGGAACGGTCCGGCCTCAGGAAGTGGTGGTCGGTCATCTCCGCGTAAGCGGCCTGGCGGGCGTAAGGGCAGGTGTTTTTGTAGCTTTGCACAAAGCGGGCCTTGTCCTGGGCCCAGAGTTTGCGGTCGAACATGAACATGGGGGGCGTGCCGTAGAGGACATTGAACAAGTCGCGCTTGTCCCAGAGGGCGGGGAGCTTGTTGTTGTAGTCGCCCCAGTACCAGTGGGCGACGGCGCAGTCATGATAGACCAGTTCCCACAACGGGAGGCGGTAGGCCTGGCCAAGCTGGAACCTGGCGACGAGGTCGGGCACGTTGGTCCAGAGGACCTGCATGCGGCGGCCGGCATCCGGGACGCGGTAGGGTCCCAGGCTGAGCATGCCCTCGAAATAGTGCACGAACGGCACGGCGGCGTCGTGTCCCGTCTCGGACCCGGTCACCAGGTGGAGGTCCTCGGACATGTAACGCAGCAGTTCCATCTTGGAGCGTTTGCTCTCGGTGCGGGTCATGGGGTGGTTGGTGGAATAGCACTCCTGCCAGGGGGCGGCAGTGGTCGTATCGATGAAGCGGCAGTTGTAGGGGTGGGTGGCCAAATCCGCCGGCACCCGCGCGCGGGCGTAGTCAAGGGCGCGCCGGTCACAAAGGACGCCGCAATGAATCATCGAGCCGTCCCTGGCCTCGACGCCCCAGCCTTGGAGCCATTGGCCGCCGGGGCCGAGGATGATGTCGTTGGGCCAGGCTGGGGTGGTCCAATCCGGATGGACGCCGCGCAGTTTGGGAAACTGTTCCGGGTTCATCACGTCCTGGTAGATGTCGTAGCGGCTGGTGAGCACGGCGAGGTCGTTGAGGGCGCGGAGGTTTTCGGGCGATTGCTGGTTGCTCCAGAGAATGCGGGTGATGCCCGCCGCCTGCATCTCTTTGACGATGCCCACCGCGTCCCGGTCCCAGCACCACACATTGACGGCGCCCATCAGCAGGTCCACGTTGGGATTGAAGCGCCGCTTCTCGGCGAGGGTTTTGAACAGACCCGCCTGTTGGGCATAGGCCCGGTAGCGTTTGGCCATCGCGACGTGGCCGCCCTGGGCGAAGAAGATGTAACGCAGCCGGCGGGCGTAGCCGAAGGCCTGCTTCTGCGGGTCCCACTCGGGGGCGAGCACCAGGCGGCGGTCCAGGCGGCGCATCTGGATGGCCGCATCATCCGGGGTCTCAAAGATGGCCATCTGTCCGGCTTGGCCATCGGTGACGCCCCAGAAGGCCATGCAGAGGCCGTGCCCGCCGTAGGCGATGAGGCGGTGCAGCGGCACGGTCTCATCCTCGGCCGGGTAGGAAATCCCTTCGTTCATCGGGACCACGAGGTAATCGCCCGGCGCGGTGTCGAAGGCATAGGGAAAGCGCAGCGGAGAGCGCATTTCGCCGGCGGCGGTCAACTCGAGCGTAAACTCGGGTCGGTCCGCCGACAAGTCGAGGCGGCCCGTGACCTGGAGGCCGGAAGGCGCATGTAAAAGGCGCATCTGTATTTGGCGGCCCTGTGCGAGCGCGTGGTTCAGGAGCAGGCCAGCGGTCTGCGGCTTTTGGGTCCAGTCGCGCCGGGTGTGCTGGTCGTGCACACTGAGCGCGGCATTGGATGTGGTCAGGGTGACCGTCAGCCATTGGTTGCTCACCGCCAGTGCGGGCGGAAGCTGGGGATTGCGCTGCCAATCGGGGCGGGTCTCCTGGCGGATGGCGAAATCGTCCACCCAAAGGGTGACCTGGCCGTAGCCGATGAGCCGCGGTTGGAGCTGGACGATGCCCTCGGGCACCAGCACGCGGCTGCGCAACGGTTGCCAGCCGCCACCCGAAACAGCCGCGCGTTCCGCGTAAGACCAATCGACCGCCCTGCCGGCCTGGTCCCAGGTGGAGGCGCAAAAGGTCACGCTCCCTTCCCCCTCGGTCTGGACCCAGACCTCCATATCGAACAAGTCGCCCGGCCGGACCGCGAGCCGTTGGCCCGGCTCCAGGCTCCAGTCTTCGTCCCCCCGATGCTGGACCCGGCCGGAGTGCGTGCCGCTGTGGCGCTGCTGGTTGTCCACGCTGAGCGTGCCCGCCCCGCTTGCCCGGGTCCAGAACCGCCAGCCCTCCAACCCGGCCTCGAAACCGCCGTTGGTGAAGGAGGCACCGCGGAGCACCGCGCCGGACAAAAGCAGAAAGAGAAGTTGGATGGTCTTCATGAGGCCAGTCTATAAGGCCCATTGCTCAAAGGCGCGTTAATTCCAATTCGCGTTGGAATAAAGCGTTGAAGCGTTGGAGACGGAGCTGGAACCGAGGAGCGTGGACGCCCCGTCCGCGCCGCCGGATTGACAAGTTTAGCGGGGTGGGACACTTTGGGGGCATGGCAAAGCCAGCTTTGGGCCGTGGCCTGGGAGCGTTGTTGGGCGGCAATAGCATCGCTCAACCACCTGGGCCGGCGCCCGCTTCAACAGCGGCTGCAGGAGCCGCGCCGGACCTGCGCGAGCGGGTGCAACAGGTATCGCTGGACCGTATTCACGCCTGTCCTTTCCAGCCCCGGAAGGAGTTTTCGCCCGAGGGGCTGCGCGAGTTGGCCGACTCCATTAAGGAGCAAGGCATCGTGCAGCCGCTCATTGTCCGGGAACACCAGGGCCGCCTGGAACTGATCGCGGGGGAGCGGCGGTGGCGGGCGGCGCAATTGCTTGGCCTGGCCGAGGTGCCGGTCATTGTCCGGGCAGCGGACGACCGGGCGGTTCTGGAACTGGCGCTAATCGAGAACCTGCAACGGGAAAACCTGAATCCGATTGAAGAGGCCCAGGGCTACACCCAACTGATCGAACAATTTCGGCTGACGCAGGAGGAGGTGGCCACCAAAGTCGGCAAGAGCCGGGCGGTGGTGGCGAACGCGTTGCGGCTGTTGAAGTTGGCGCCGGCCATCCAGGGTTATATCAGGGAAGGCCGCCTCTCGGTCGGCCATGCCAAAGTGATTCTGGGCCTGGGCAGCGAGGCCTGGCAAAAGTCCGCCGCCGAGCGCATTCTCAAGGACGGGCTCAACGTGCGCCAGGCCGAGGTCCTGGTGGCCCGTCTGCAAGCGCGGGAAAGCGGGGCGGTTTCGAAGCCGGGCGCCAGCGCCCCCCCGCCTCAGGCTGCCCACGTGGCAAACCTGGAAAACCGGTTGCGCGAGCGCCTGGGCACCAAAGTCCATCTGCGCTACGTCCAGGGCAAAGGCGCCGTGGAAATCTCGTTTTTCAGCGACGCGGAACTGGAGCGGTTGCTGGAGCTGCTGGGGGTGAGGGTGGAGTGAGGAGTGACGGGAGAGGAGCGGGGGTTGCAGGTCAGGCAGGATGGTGCAATTCTGAAATGGTTTTAATGGTTGTTAAATACGGAACGCCAGTGCTGCGGCGGAAAGGGGCCCGGGTCGAGGCGGTCACGCCGGCGATCCGGCAGCTCATCGCCGATATGATCGAGACGATGTACGCCGACAAAGGGATCGGCTTGAGCGCGCAGCAGGTCGGGGTCCCGGTTCAGGTCCTGGTCATTGACGTGCGCGAGGCCGCGGACCGCCCCTCCACACTGGAGGTGAACGGGCAACCTGCGGACGTAAACCAGTTCATGCCGCTGGCGCTCATCAACCCTCAAATCACGCCCGTCGGCGAACCGGTCGCCGGCCCCGAGGGCTGCCTGAGCTTCCCGGAGATCTATGCGGACATCATCCGGCCGGAGGTGGTGGAGGTGAGGGCGCTAAACCGGGAAGGTGAGCCGATGCAGTTCCGTTGCGGCGGCCTGCTCGCCCGGGCCATCCAGCACGAAACCGACCACCTGCATGGCATTCTGTTCATCGATCGGATGACCAAGGAGATCAAAGAACAACTCCGGCCGGAACTCGAGACCCTCCGGGCCGAAACCAAGGAGGGGCTGAAGGGGTGAGCCGGGAGTGGTCGAGAGCAGGAGCGGGGAGGCGAGTCGTGGAAATCCGAAATGCGGATGCGGCAGGCGGCAGCCGCGGCCGGCGTGCTGCTCATGGGGGCCAGAATCAGGGAGGGCTCTCGCTTTGCGCATCCGAACCGCGACCGGCGGCTGGAAGCCGGCGCTCCGGCCTCGCCAGTGGGAAATATTCAGGCTAAAGTTCCTGACCGGCAAAACTCGTTGTAATCAGGGCAAGCTTCGCTGCGACTGCAAAAGTGCGCTCAGCCAGCGCTTCTTTTAGGTGAATTGAAAATTGAGGATTGTAAAACGATCGTTGGTTATTGAAGAAGGCCCGCGGATGACGCCGCTTGAACTTTCGGACTGCGGACTCAATGACCAATGACCAATACTCAATACTCAATGCCCGGTGAACCCCATGCGGGCAGGCTCGATTCCAGAGGCGGTCTGAGGCGCAGCCTCGCTAGAATGTCAGCTCGACGGGCGCGGGGCCTTCGAGTTGGAGGATCAGCCGGCCGTCCTGCTCGAGGAACTGATGCTGGCCGGAGACATCGACTTTGCTGCCGTTGATGGCAATCTGCGGCTGCCGGGCCAAGCCGTTGACGAGCACGAAGTACGGGCGTTTGAGCCAGGTCTGGATTTCAAAACTCACCTGGCCGGGCTTTTCCCGGGGGTGCCTGATTTCGCCCGGGGCGTGGAGGCGCAGGCCGTTCTGGCGGAAGGACCAGAAGTCATAGGCGGGCAGGTTGAAAAGGTGTGAGGCGCAGGCCTGGACGGTGGCGGGATTGATGGCCGGGCCGTTGCGGTGCTGGGCGCGCAGCACAAACGAGTCGGGCAGCAGGCCTTGCAGGGCGGCATCGCTCGGGGGCCAGGTTTGTTGGATGCCGGAGAGGGTGATGCCGTCCGCCAGTTGGCGCCAGGGACCCTTGGGGTCGTGGCGGACCAGGCGGTAGAGGGCGTCGGCATAGACCAGTGCGCACCACTGCACCGGGAGGCCGAGCCAGACCGGGGCTTGCCACTGCGTGGCGCCGAAGACGGGAACCGAGGCGTAAGGCCCGATGGGCTGAGAGGTGGGATTGACCAGATAGACGAAGGGCACGCCGGTCCAGGCCCAGTAACGGGCCTGTTCGAGGAAGTCCGGGTCGCCGGACAGTTCGTAGCCGAGGGTGTAGGCCCGGACCAGGTGAGCCGAGGCGAGGATGTCCGGCGTATGCAGCGGGCATTCCCAGGTCTGGGCGCCCCGCGGCACGCCCTGGCGGAACCTGTCCATTGCCCGCAGATGGTGAAGGCCCGCATCCAGCAGTTGGCGGTCGCCGGAAAAAGCTGCCGCTTCCAGCAGGTCCATGACCAGACGCGCGGTCAGCCCGCTGGCCTCGTTGGCAAAGTGAGTCTTGGCGTAGTCGGGTCCGCCCGGCTGCGCCTGGTAGCGCACGGAACCATCCGCCTGGAAACGGGCCAGCAGATCACGCCCGGCCTGCGCGGCGGCCGAGGCCGTTTCAGCCACGTGGCCATAGACCAAGGAGACTGCCGGGTAGCGCACGTGTCCGACCGCGGCGGAGTTCAAGCTTGGCGGGGCGATAGGGGCCAGCGCGCTCCGCGCGGTGTCCCGCAGGCGGGCGGCCAAGTCGGGCTGGCGCGTCTGGCCGGCCAGCCAGTCCATCCACAGGGCAGCGTCGGCGGCGTGGCCCGGGTTGAAGCTGCCGCCGGCCACAGCGTGGCGGAAGAGATTGCCTTCGCGGATTTTGGAGTCGAGCCAGCCACCGGCAGCCAGCGCGACATAGCGTTGCAGGTCCCTGGGCGCGTCCGGGAGCGGGGGCAGGCCGCGCAGGGCAACGTATTGCTCGACTGCGGGGACGACGCTCTTTGCGAGTCCGCCCAGGAGCGTGGCGCGCAGAACCAGGGGCTGGTTGGCCGGGAGCCGTTCGGCCAGCCGTGGCAGCAGGCTGCCTTCCTGGCGGTTCTTCCCATCGGAGCCGGGAAAGAGCAGGCCCATGACATGCCCGCCCGAGCCGAAGAGGCGGTCGGGCGAATCGAACAGGGCGCTGAGCCAGGGCTGCGGTTCCCAGGTCAAGGCGACGTAACGCTGGCCGCTTTGAACGGCCATGAGCGGGAAGGTGATTTTGAGGCTGTCCGGCACCTGCCGTTTGGAGGCGGGGCCAAGGAGGTCGGCCTCGGAACTGCTCGGCTCGTTATCCAGGTATTCCAAGCCGGCGAAGAGGGCCTGGCCTTTGGTTGGCCCAAAAGTCCCGGCGCCGGGGAAGAGGGCGAAAAGCGGCAGGAAAGCGAGCAAACGGTCGTGATTCACTTTAATGGTGCCGGTGAGGTCGAGTGCGCCGGGGATGGAGCCGGGCTTGAATTGCTGCTCGAATTCCCAGCGACCGCCCTCGGGGTCATCGGCGGCGAGCGTGACGACCAGCACGTCCTCGCGCTGGCGAACCAGGACCTGCTTGTGCGCGGCATTGGCCAGGTCAAACCACCGGACTTCGCCGCCACTGAGATAGCCGATCATGGGCCGGTCCAGGCCAAGGGCCATCGGCTGGCCGGCGACGCGGAGGACAAAGGCGCCGAAGGCCTCCGGCGCGTGGAGCAGTTCCAGGTCGCCTGAGCGGACGGAACGGGCGCCGGGCGGGAGCCGGGGCGCAGTGGGCTTGGACCATTGGGGAAGGGCTGCGCCGGCGGGCAGCGGCGTGCCCTCGGCCGCGGTGGCTGGGGCGGCGGCGCGGACAACGGAGGCAGGCAGGAGCGCAACCAGAGAGGCGGCCCCGCAGAGAAGCAGATGGCCGACCGCTTCATAGGGCGGGATGTTTCTCACGAATTTTGGACGCGACGGAGGAAGCGGTATTCACGCGGTTCGAGGCGTTAGGCTTGGGGCAAACCAGTTGGGAGAAGTTGGGCTCCCGCAGGAGCGCGAATTCACTTGCAGGCAAGAGCCAGCCCACCTTCCGAGATTGCTGCAGTCGTTCATTTCTACTTGTGTTAAAGAACAACAATTGCTAAATCGAATGCATTATTCGGTCAACTGAGGATTTGGTTTGATGGGAAGAATGGACGCTTGAGAGCATGGCATCCGCATTCAAGAATCAGAGATATTCAACATATTTGGCGGGCGAAACATCCGGCCAGCAACCCGCGCGGGTTTCCCGGCTGATCATCGGCGTGCTCGAAGGGACGGGTGTCGGCCCGGCGGTCATCGCCTCGGCGCTACAGGTTTTGAAATCCGTCGAGCAGGTCTTGAATTTGAAATTCGAGGTTCGTTTCGGCGGGTTGATCGGGGAGGACGCCGTCAAGGAATATGGCCAGTGGCTGCCCGAGCACACGATGGAATTTTGCGCCGACATTTTCCAGCTTGGCGGCGCCATCCTGAATGGTCCGGGCGGCGGACGTTACGTTTACGATCTGCGCCGGCGTCTTGATTTGTTCTGCAAATTTGTCCTCGTTCAGCCGCCGCCGGAACTCGCGCGCGTGGCAAGGATTCTGCCACAGTTCTTGAAGGACGTGGACATGCTCATCGTCCGCGACAACATCGGGGGCGTTTACCAAGGCCAGTGGGGCGACCGCGCCACCGACAAGGGCCGCGTTGCCGAGCACTCGTTCAGTTACAGCGAACCAGAAGTCCACCGTCTCGTTGAAATCGCCGCGCGCGCGTCCGCGCACCGCAAAGGAAATCTATACATCATCGTCAAGGACGGCGGCGTGCCGACCGTGACCGCGCTCTGGCGGGACGTGGGCTGCGCCGTCGCAAAACGTCACGGCCTGGAGGCGAAGTTCATGAATGTCGACCTCGCCGCCTACGAATTGATCCAGAACCCGGCGCGCTTCGACGTGATCGTGGCGCCAAATCTTTTCGGTGACATTATTGCGGACATTTGTGGCGTTTTAGTTTCGTCGCGCGGCGTGACGTTCTCCGGCAATTTCGATCCGCACGGCCACGGCGTTTATCAGACCAACCACGGCTGCGCGCACGATCTCGCTGGCACGGACATTGCCAATCCCGCCGGGCAAATCCTTTCGCTCGCCATGCTGCTGCGCGAAAGTTTCGGACTGGACGAAGCCGCCACGCTCGTCGAAAAATCCCTCGCCGAAACCTGGCGCGCGGGCTGGCGCACCGCCGACATCGCCGAACCGGGCTGCCAGATTCTCGGCACGAAAGCCATGGCGGAAAAAGTCGCCGCGCAAGTCTTCCGTTCAGCCGAGACCGCGCCAGCCGCATGAAACCCGCGCTGCTGCTAGTGGATTTGCAGGGCGATTTTTTGGATTCAACCGGCCTGCAACCCGCGCGCGAAAACTTGATCTTGCAGACCGCCGCGCTGCTGCAAGGCTGCCGCCGCAAAAACATTCCTGTCATCCACATCTGGACAACCGTTCGCCGCGACGACGACCGGCGGCTGCCGCACTGGAAAAGAAATAATCGCTGGCACTGCCTCGCCGGAAGCGACGGACACAAAACACCCGCGCCGCTGCAACCGCTTGAAAATGAAACCGTCATCAACAAAAGTGGCTTCAACGGATTTGCCGGCGGCGAACTGGACGCGGCGCTAAACAAAATAAATTGCGACACGCTCGTCATCGCCGGTTTGCACCTGCACACCTGCATCCGCGCCGCCGCTGCGGAAGGCCTGGAACGCGGTCTGCACATTTTCATTCCTGACGATGCCGTTGCCAGCAACGACCCGGTTTATGCCGCCGCCACGCGCCGCTGGCTGGCTGAACGCGGCGTCGAATTTGTTTCCGCAAACGAAATCCTGTCCCGACTGGACGGCAACGCGCCGTCAGAATTGATCCATCGCTCGCCGCGAGAAACTAAAAGCATCCTGTTTGAAATTCCAGTCGCCGGCGCGGATGAAATTGCTGCGGCAACTTTGTGCGCACAAAAGGCGTGGGAAATCTGGCGGCGGACAAATGTAAGTTCGCGTTGCCAAATTCTGGAAAAAGTCGCCGGGCGATTGGAAGCTGCCGCGCCGGATTTGGCGCGGCAAATGGCTGTTGAGATCGGGAAGCCTGTTTCGCATGGACTCGAAGAAGTCCGCCGCGCGGCGGGAAACATTCGTGACGTGATTCGCCGCGCCTCCGCATTTGAATTTCAAAAGCGCGAGCCTGCGGGAGTTGTCCGTCATCGACCGCTCGGCGTCGTCGCGCTGATTTCGCCGTGGAATAATCCGGTCGCGATTCCCATTGGCAAAATTGCGGCGGCGCTGATTTACGGAAACACAGTCGTCTGGAAACCTGCGCCCGCCGCCACAAAAATCTCGGAAGTCATTTTTAAACTGCAGTGGGAGGCCGGCGTTCCAGGCGATGCGGTTCGAGTTTTGACCGGCGACCATACGACGGCGCAGAAACTGGCGGCGGACGAAAATGTCAACGCCGTCACCATCACCGGTTCGGCGCGGGCTGGCTTTGCGATTCAGGAAATTTGCGCGCGACGCTTCCTGCCGTTGCAGGCGGAATTAAGCGGCAACAACGCGGCGATTGTCTGGGACGACGCGGACTTGCCGCAGGCGGCCGCGCAAATCGCGTGGGGCGCTTTCGGTTTTGCCGGCCAGCGCTGCACCGCGAATCGCCGCGCGATTGTGAGCGAGGCAAGATATGAAACTTTTCTGTGCGAACTGAAAATCGCCGCCGAAAAACTGAATTGGGGCGATCCGCTGGAAACATCCACGGACATCGGCCCGGTGATTCATGCGGGCAAACGCGAGGAGCAAACGGCGTTGATTCAAGCGGCGCAAAATTCCGGCGCGGCGCAGAGGATTGAATTTCTTTCTGAATCGCGCGCAAAAGAATCGTGGGTGAAGGCTGGTGCTTACGCGCAGCCGGTGATTGTCATCTGCGACAATCCGAGTCATCCGCTCGTGCAGGAGGAAACGATGAGTCCGTTGCTGGTCGTGCAGTGCGCCGATAATTTTGCGCAGGCGTTGAAATTGTGCAATGGCGTCCGTCACGGACTGGTGGCGGCCTTGTTCAGTGATTCAACTGAACTTCAGGAACAGTTTCTGGCGGAGGCCCAGGCGGGAATGTTGAAACTCAACACCGCGACCGCCGGCGTGGATGCGTCGCTGCCGTTTGGTGGCTGGAAAATGTCCGGGCTTGGCCCGCCGGAACACGGCGAGGGCGACCGGCTTTTTTACACGCGGATGCAGGCGGTTTATGGCGCGGAAAAACTGCTGTCGAGTTAAAGGCGAATGCAAGCCGACGCAAATTCCATTTGCGGGCGCTTCGCGGAAAGCGCCGCGCGCCACGCCGCGCGGATTGCCGTCAGCGCGCCCGCAGGACAATGGACCTATGCGGAACTCGACCGCCGCTCCAATTCTGTCGCGGCGGACATTTTGAAGCGGGTTGGTGAAACTTCAGAGCCGGTTGCGCTGCTCATGGAGCACGACGCGCCCTTGATCGCCGCCGTCCTTGGCGCGCTCAAGGCGAATAAAATTTATCTCGCGCTCGACCCCGGCCACCCGGCACAACAACTGGCCGCGATGCTGGCCAGTTCCGGCGCGAGATTGTTGCTGGCCGATAAATCCAATTTGGCTCTGGCAAATTCGTTTGCATCGGAACGATTGCAGGTTTTGCGAGCTGCCGAGAATTTTTCCGCGGATTTTCCGCGCGAGGCTTTTCCCGAAATTTCCGCCGATGCGGGCGCGTGGCTGATGTTCACCTCCGGCTCGACCAGCGCGCCAAAGGGCGTGTGGCAAAATCACCGGGGCATCGTGCAGGAGGAGGAGATTTACGCGGAACTGATTGGCCTGGCGCCGGAAGACCGTGTTTCGCTGCTGGCTTCCTGCGGCCTGGCGGCTTCGGGCGCGACGCTTTTCGCCACGCTGCTCAACGGAGCGACGCTCTGCCTGTTTCACGTGCGCTCGCAGGGCGTCGAGCGGCTCGCAGACTGGCTGCCGCGCGAACGCATCACGATTTTCCATTCCGTGCCGACAATTTTCCGTCATCTGGCGCGCGCGGCCGACGGGAGAAATTCCTTTGAAACCGTGCGCCTCATCCGGCTCGGCGGCGAACCGGTTTTGCGCGCCGATGTGGAAATTTTCCGGCGGCAGTGCCCGGACAACTGCCGCTTGGTGCAATCGTTGAGTTCCACCGAAACGGGGATCATCAGCACCTTCACGATGGACAAGCAGACCGTGCTGCAAAATCCGCGCGTGCCGGCGGGACGCGCGGTTCGCGGCGTGGAAGTTTTTCTGGTGGACGAAAACAATCAGCCGGTGAAACACGGCGGCGAAGGAAAGATCGCCGTCCGCAGCGCGCGTTTGCGGCAGGGCTACTGGCGGCAGCCCGAACAGACGGCGGAAAAATTTCTGGCCGACGGGCGCGATCCAAGTTTTCGGGTTTTCATCTCGAACGACCTCGGAAGATTTTTGCCCGAGGGTTTGCTCGAACATCTGGGACGCGCGGACCAGCTCGTGAAAATCCGCGGCCAGCGCGTGGACTTGGGCGAGGTTGAAGCCGCCTTGCTGGCGACGGAACTGGCGAAGGAAGCTGTCGTGTCTGCGCGTCAATATGAGTCGGGCGAAAAACGCCTGATGGCTTACATTGTTCCGCGCGCGGGCGCGGAGGTGTCGCCGCAAAATTTCCGGCGCGAACTGCGCAGGCAATTGCCGGAGCACATGATCCCCAATGATTTTGTGGTGCTGGAAGAACTGCCGCAGACAGCGGCTGGAAAGATTGACCGACGCGCCCTGCCATTGCCGCCGAGGCCTGAAAACAAAAATGGTTTGAGCCGCGGCCAAAGACCGCGTGACGTGGTTGACACGCGGCTGGCGCGAATCTGGGAATCGGCCTTGAACATTTCACCGATCAGCCGCAAGGACGATTTTTTTGAACTGGGCGGAACGTCTTTGCAATCGGTGGAAGTGCTGCTGCAGATTGAGGAGTTGTTTGGCGTTTCCCTGCCACCTTCGACTTTGGCGGAACACAGCACCATTGAAAAACTGGCTGCGTTGCTGGTGGATCACGCGGTCATTCCGTCGCCGAGCCCGCTGGTAACGCTGCGCGCTGGCGCTGGCGAACGTCCGCTGTTTCTCATCCACAGCGGACAGGGCGACGTCGCGTCGTATGGTTTGCTGGCGCGGCGATTGACGGGTCGTCCAATTTACGGCCTGCAATCCATCGCGCTTCAGGGCGAAAGCTGGCCGTTAATGAGTGTGCCCGCAATGGCGCGGCGTTATCTGCCGGAAATTCTCGCCAAAGATGCCACCGGGCCTTACCTGCTCGCGGGAACCTGCATGGGCGGACTGGTGGCGTTTGAACTGGCGCAAATGCTGGTGCAGCAGGGGAAAACAGTCGCCCTGCTCGGCCTGCTGGATTCGCATTTTCCCAGGCCGAGTCCGAAGCATCAAAAATGGCGGAAACGGCTTTACGTTTCCCTGCGCACACCGGTGCATGAAGCCTGGGGGATGTTGCGCTGGAAAATCATCCGCGCGCTCGGCCTTGGCCGGAACAGCCGCCTGCTGCGGGCATATCGGCGCTTTGTGGCGCGCATGAACAGTCGCGCCAGCCGGTCATACCGTCCGGGTTTTTATCCCGGCGAAATTACCCTGTTCATCACCGTCGGCACGAAATTTACGCACGAAGACCCGCGCCTGATGATGCGATCCCTGGCGAAAACAGCCCGGGTCATCAGCATCTCCGGAAACCGCGCCGGGCTTTTTGCAAAGCCCGCCGTGGACGAGCTGGCCCAGCAATTACAAAGCGCGATGGAAAATGTCGAAGGAAAAAAACAGCTCTGATACGCTGAAACAACTTATTTCCGCGGAAGTTTTCAAGGGCTCCGCAGCCGGCACGGCGTTGATTTCGAATGAGTTGACAAAGCATTCTCAACACCTGAATCCGGCCTGAATCTCGCGTGTTTCGGCAAGAAATGGCTAAGAATGGAGGATTTACCTCAAGTTCTTGCAGCAAAATGCCCATTACGAAGCTGGGAAAAGGGAGAGCTGCCGGCCCGGGGGGCGGCGGAAGGCGGCTACCGAAAGCGCCGGCGAGCTGCCGCCGAGGCCCGCCTTGCGGCGGGCCACGTCGAAGAGGGCGTCGATTTGGTCCGCAAAAATCCCCTCCCCGCGCTCCACGCGTTCGTTGGCACGAAGTACGGGACACAGAGCGGATACAAATCTCTTGACCAGCCTCCCTGGTTGGTTCAGCCTTGGCCCCGAGGTCTTGTTATGGCTGAGCAACCAACGCGGGCCCCTATTGGCCAGGGGACATTATCACCCAGCCGGCACTCTATGCTCCGGCCCCGTCCCCCGTCCAACCCCGGCACGCTCCCGTTGAACAGATCCTCCGCCCCCATCCCGCTCGAACGGATCCAGCGTGCCATTCTCCTTATTCGCGGCGAAAGGGTCCTGCTGGATGCTGACCTGGCGCTCCTCTACGGCGTCAGCACCGGAAATCTCAATAAAGCCGTCAAGCGTAACCTCGACCGGTTTCCTCCCGACTTCATGTTCCAGCTCAGCTCCGAGGAAGCGGAGAACTTGAGATTCCAAACTGGAATCTCAAATTCGGACTACGGCGGGCGCCGCTACCTGCCCTACGCCTTTACCGAGCAGGGTGTCGCTATGCTTTCCAGCGTACTGCGTAGCCAACGCGCCGCCCAGGTGAACGTCGCCATCATGCGCGCCTTCGTCCAATTGCGCCAAGCCCTCGCCGGGCACGCTGAACTGGCCCGAAAACTCGCCGAATTGGAGCGGCGTCTCGAAGGCCATGACCAAGCCATCAAGTCTCTCTTCGACGCCATCCGCGAACTCATGACTCCGCCAGCCAAACCCGGCCGCGAAATCGGTTTCCACATCAAGGAAGACAGCGTGCCCTACCGCGTGAGCAGAAAGCGATCATGACCCCCAAATTCCAATACGACGTCTTCCTGAGCCACAGCGCGAAGGACAAGGCGGTTGTGTGCCCGCTGGCGGAGCGGTTGCGCCAGGACGGGCTGAAGGTGTGGTTCGATGAATGGGTGCTCAAGCCCGGCGACAGCATCCCAGCCAAAATCGAGGAAGGGCTGGAGCATTCGCGCGTGCTGGTGCTCTGCATGTCGGCCAATGCGTTCGGCTCGGACTGGGCGCAGTTGGAAAGCCACACGTTCCGGTTTCGCGATCCGCTGAACAAAGAGCGCCGCTTCATTCCCCTGCGGCTCGACGACGCCCGCATCAAAGGTTCCCTGGCGCAATTCCTTTACATCAACTGGCTCCCGGCGGACCGTGAGCAGGAGTATGCGAAGCTGCTCGAGGCCTGTTGGCCATTTTCAGAGAAGCCAACGCAACCACAGGACTTGGAAAGCGTGACGAAAGGCGAAGGCCGAATAGTCTTCGCGCATCACGACAGTATTTATACCGTTGCCATCACTTCAGACGGACGATGGATCATTGCCGACACCGTCAAGTCGAGGTTGAAGAAAATCAGATTGGACTCGGGTCAGGGATCCTTGCCAAGTCGAGACGTGGGGCGCCAAGCCGAGAGCGCCCCATTAGTGAGGGGGCTTGAAGTGACGCCCGACGGGGAGCATGTCATCAGCAGTTCAAGCTCGCCAGCGGTTCAGGTCTGGCGACTTCGAGACATGAAAAGGGTTCGCGTCTTCCGATTTCCGCGACGACCGGCATGTTGCGTTGGGGTTTCTCCGGATGGTACAAAGGTTGTAGCGGGCTGTTATGATGGGACTGTCGGCGTGTGGGACTTCAACACTGGCGAACAGACCTGCGTGGTCAACGCGCACAGGCTGTCAGTCAAGGCCATCGTTGTGTCTCCTGATGGCCGCTCAATGGTTTCAGCATCGGAGGATAATACAATTGCTATCTGGAATATCGTCACGGGAGAGGAAAGAGCAGTGCTGGAAGGTCACTCTGGCGGTGTCATCGCGCTTGCACTAACCCACGACGGGGCGACGCTTATTTCAGGCTCGCACGATAAGACTATCCGCGTATGGGATATGGCGAACATGCGATGCTCCGCAAAGCTGGAAGGCCACACGCACCGTATTTTCTCGCTCGCGGTGACTGCCGATGACGCGATTATTGTCTCCGGTTCATCTGACAAGACAATTCGAACATGGGATTTGAGATCCAAATTCTGTTTCCGCATATTGCGCGGCCATTCCAAGTCTATTCGCTCCGTGCGTGTCACGCCGGATGACCGCTGGATCGTGTCCGGCTCCGTTGATGGAACAGTCAGAGTCTGGCCCATGCCACTTGAAGAGTTTCAACGCACGAAGAGTTTCAAGCCCCGCACCTGCGGCCCAGTTGTGCATGTCGACACGGAAGGTGCAGGAGCAACACTGGCCTTGAAGCAAGTCGAAAGGGACATTTTGCCGCCGGACCAAGTCCAGTACACGAACGCCAAAATCCTTCTCGTCGGCGAGAGCGGCGTGGGCAAGACGGGGCTTGCCAAGTACCTCGCCCACGGCATCAAGGTTGAGGACGACAAACCGCTTTCCTCTACCGACGGTGCCTGGGCGACCCACTGGCCGCTGCGACACGAAAAGAAGAAAGCCGGCGTGGAGCGCGAAATCTGGCTGTGGGATTTTGCGGGGCAGGTGGATTATCGCCTGGTGCATCAGCTCTTCATGGATGAGACGGCGGCGGCGGTGCTGGTTTTCAATCCGCAGAACGAGAATCCTTTTGAGGGGCTTGGTCATTGGGACCGCGACCTCCAGAAGGCGGCGCCGAAGCCGTTTGCCAAGCTGCTCGCCGCGGCGCGCATTGATCGCGGTGGCCTCGTTGTCAGCGCCGCTAGCATGGAGAAGTTCATGGCCGAACGCGGCTTCCTCGGTCCGCTGCATGAGACGAGCGCCAAGACCGGAAAAGGATGCGACCGACTGCGCGAAGCCATCGTGCAAGCCATCGATTGGAAGAGCATCCCGGAGACGACTTCGCCCGCGCTCTACCACCGGATGAAGCAGGAAATCCTCAGCCTGCGCGACAGCGGCCTGGTCCTGATCCGCCTGGCCGAATTGAAGCAGCGGATCGAGATGACGCTACGCGGCGAGAACTTCGAGCTGGCGGAGCTGGAGGCGGTGGTGGGCCTGCTGGCCGGGCCTGGAATGATCAAGCGGCTGGACTTTGGCGGCTTCATCCTGCTGCGGCCAGAGGTGCTCAGCCGCTACGCCGCCGCCGTGGTGCGGAAGGTGCGGAGACATCCGCAGGAGTTGGGTTGCATCCGCGAGGATGAATTGCTGGCCGGGGATTTGGATTACCAGGATTTCAAGCGCCTGCCGCGCGATGACGAGGCGGTGGTCTTGCGCACCTTGCTGGATACCTTCATCAGCCGGGCGTGGTGTCTGCGTCAGCCGTGCGACGGCTCGGCGATGCTGACCTTTCCGAGTTACTTCCGCCGCGAGCGGAAGGAGCAGCCGAGTCACCCCAGCGTGCTGGTGACGTATCGCTTCGACGGCCCGGCGGACGACCTCTACGCGACGCTGGTGGTGCGGCTGCACCACACGGTGGCGTTTCAGAGCAGGGACCTCTGGAGGTCGGCAGCAGATTTCAAGACGCAGACCGGGACGAAGTTGGGATTCACGCTGACGCGGGAGAGCGAGGGCACTTCCCTTCTGGAGGTCTATTTCGAACCCGACGTGGACGGGAACTCCCGTGTGCTGTTTCTGCGTTACGTGCATGATCACCTCATGCAGCACGCGCAAAACGTGGTGCGGCTGAGGCGCTATTTCTGCCCGGACAAGAAATGCGATGCTTTCGGGCAGGCCTTTAGCGACCAGGCGAAGATCGCCAAGGCACTGGCTCCGGCCGGAAAAGGGAGGGTGTTCTGTCCGGATTGCGGCAAACCGATCCTCTTGCGCGATGTGATCGAGGAGAAGTTCGATTCGCCGGCGGTGAAGGAGCAGGTCCGCGGGATGGTAGTCGAGGCACAGGTGGTGATCGATAATGAGAGCTGCGAATTGATTCTCGTCGGGCATGCCTTCTCCATTGTTGCCGAGGCCGGCCAAATCTATCGCGGCTACACGAATAGCGACCACGGGATTGATGGCGAGATCGAGTTCAAGGATGACCAGGGCCGTGCTTCCGGGAAGCGTCTCTATGTGCAGCTCAAGTCCGGCGACTCCTATCTCAAGAGACGCCGGGGCGATGGTGCGGAGGTCTTTCAGATCAAAAACCCACGCTGGGCCGATTACTGGCAGCAGCAGGCTTATGCCGTCATGCTCGTCGTCCGCACGTCGGATGGCGAGATCCGCTGGATGGACGTGAGCGCCTGCCTGAAGCGCGAAAGCCCCAGCGGGAAAACCGTGACGCAAATCGTTTTCCAGGGCGAACGCTTTGACGTGGCCAGCGTGCGGCGGTGGCGAGAGCGAGTGCTGCGTGCAACCGGAAAGGGCCCCTAAGTCAACATTTCAGCAGCGACTGCCGTAGGCATGCGGCGTTCCGACTGTCCCAACCCGGGTCGCCCCGATCTAAAACCCCAGGCGCAATTGCGGCCCAGCAGGGCGGCGGAAGGCGGCCACCGAAAGCGCGGGCGAGCTGCCGCCGAGGCCCGCCTTGCGGCGGGCCACGTCGAAGAGGGCGTCGATTTGGTCCGCAAAAATCCCCTCGCCGCGCATGCGCAGGCCGAATGCGGACTGGTTGAGCTTGCCGCCGCGCAGGGCGCGGATACGGCCGAGGACCTTGTCCTTTTTGTCCGGCAGGTGATGGGCGAGCCATTGCTCGAAGAGCGGGGCCACTGCGTGCGGCAGGCGCAAGTTGGTGTGGCCGGCGAATTTCGCGCCCGCCTCCGCCGCCGCCGCCAGGACGGCCGGAATTTCGTGGTCGGTCAGACCCGGGATGACCGGCGACACGATCACGCCGGCGGGGATGCCGGCCTGGGCAAGGCGGCGGAGGGCCGCCAGGCGGGCGCGGGGCGGGGAGGTCCGGGGCTCGAGGAGCTTTCTGAGTTCGGAATCGAGGGTGGTGAGAGAGATGAATACGGCCGCCGCCTGGCGCTCTGCCAACTGGGAGAGCAAATCGAGGTCGCGCAGGAGGAGGTCATTCTTCGTGCAGACGGTTACGGGGTTGCGGAACTCGGCCAGGACTTCCAGGCAGCGGCGGGTCAGCTTGAGGCGCCGCTCGACGGGCTGGTAGGGATCGGTGACGCCGCTCAGAGCGATGGGCTGGGGCATCCACCGGGGCGAGGAGAGCTCGGCGCGCAGGAGGTTGGGCGCGTTTTCTTTGACCATGATCTTGGTTTCGAAATCGAGTCCGGCCGAGAATCCGAGGTATTCGTGCGTCGGCCGGGCGTAGCAATAGGCGCAACCGTGCTCGCAGCCGCGGTAGGGGTTGAGGCTCGCGCTGAAGGGAATATCCGGGCTGTCGTTATAGGCGATGATGGTCTGCGAGAGGTCGCGGTAAAATTGGGTCCTGGGCGCCGGGTCTTGTTCCGGGTCCCAATCGGCATCCCGCTCGAGGGAAATGCGTTCAAACCGGTTGGGCGGGTTGCTGGCGGCACCCCGGCCACGCGGCAATGATGGTCTGCCAGTCACAGCTTATTCCAATGAGCGTTCAAGATAAGACTAAGGCGCGCCGGATTTTGGCCCGCTGGCGAGGCGCGAGCGAGGCGCATATCCGCAGCGATCTGCAACGAGCGAGCAACGAAGCCAGCGGGCCAAAGGACAAGCGAATTAGTCTCATCTTGAACGCGATTTGGAATTATACTGCGCACGGTCACAAATTGCGGTCATGAGTCGAGAGGACATTGCCCGACCTGGATGTCGGCGCCGAACAGGTCGCGGATTTGCCGTTGGAACCAGCGGAAGGATGGGCGGCGCTTGGAATAAAAGAGGTGGCTGGCCCGGCTGCGGTGATAATCGGAGGAACCGAACCTGGGAATGGGGATGCGAAACTGAGGCGCCGCTTCCAGGAGTTGCGCCCAATGCTGCTCCAGCCTCCGGTGGGCGGTCGCGTACCAGACCTCAAGCGGCGTGGCCGCCTGGAGCAAATAATCGATGTGCCAGTGCGGGGCGGCGGTTGATTCGAGGTGATGGCCAATCCGGGCGCGAAGGCCGCCTGCCCCGAGGGCGCTGCCGACGTAGGCATAAAAGCCGGGGAGCAGGTCGAAGGCGCCGAGTTGTCCGACCTCCAAACGTTTCATGTTCGGCACCGAGGCGAGCAAGATGTAGGTCCCTTTGGCTTCCGGCAGGTCCATAATGGCTCAGGACGAGGGCTTTGATGGTCGATATCGGCTATCGGCTATCGGCTATTGGGGTCCATAATGGCTCAGAATGCGGGCCTTGATGGTCGCACTAATGAATTGCAGCGAGGGCGGCGGCCGCGTCCGCGCGCGGCAGCCAAAGGGCAACAACGGAACGCGCGGGGCGCGATTGCAAGCGGGACGCTCCTTCGGTGGCGGCTCGGCCGCGCCGAGCCATGCCCACGTCCGGCCTTGGCCTCAAGCATCCTGCGGCTCCGGCGCATCTTCGCCTTCCGGCTCTTGGGCCGGCTCCGGCTCGGCCTCTTTTTCCTCCGCCGGTTCCGGGGCTTGGCTCAGCTTCATGGCGCCGGCAAACAGGCCGGTAAACAGGCCCCCGCTGACGAGTGTCCGGAAGAAGAATTCGAGGGTAGTGGGATAGCCGTTGGTGCCTTTGGTGAGGGCAATAATCCAGCCCGCCAGGTCTTTGCTGTAGAGCGGGTTGGCCAGCCAGGCGGCGGTGTTCGTAATCAGGTAAAAGAGAACGGCGCCGAGGATTCCGCCCGACAGCAGGCGCAGGAACGAAGAGCGGGGAGTGAACCGCGTGCCGAACCAGATGATGAGGGCGAAGGCGGCGTAATTGACCAACTGGACCGGCTTGAAGGCGTTGATGTGCAGCGCCAACAAGTAATAGAGGTTCAGGGCGATGTCGGTGAACACGAGCGTCCCCAAGGGCAGCCACCATTTGGCCGTGCGCGGGAAGAAGGCGCCGGCGCAAAAGGCCAGCCCGTAAAAGGCGCTGAAATTCGGCGGGAACAACCCGGGCCAGCGCGAGAGCGCCGCCACCGCCATGAACACATACGGCAGCCACTTGCTCGACTTCTCACTCACCCCGCCAGCATACCCCTGCCCCTGAGAATGACAAGGGGATTGGTTGCATTGGTTGCATTGGTCGCATTGGTCGCATTGGTTGCACGGTTGCGGAGG